>FTEN01000258.1_pt1 | contig 19579 bp, 11 predicted proteins | sample 1640221 | NCBI WGS metagenome assembly FTEN01 (sample SAMEA3914816, study PRJEB12502) | metagenome | biome: forest; material: soil | place: USA | collected 2011-09-16 | depth 0.3 m | reverse complement strand
TCGCTCAGGAGCGCATGGCCGCCACCATGCTCAACCTGCTCGATGTCGCGTACCAGGAGTACTGGTCGCTGGATGAGGCCATCTGGCTAAACCGTTACGGACCGGAGCTCGACAACGTCCGCGAGGCGATCGATTGGGCCGCAGTCCATGATCGAGAGCTCGGCGTCGCGCTGTACGGTTCCGCTTGGCCGCTATTTGTCGAGACAGATCTGTACGCCGAGGGTCGCGGCCGTTACGAACAGACGGTCGTCCTGCTCTCGGATACGTTGCCGCGTAACCGCGTCGGTCGATTCTGGGAAGCCGTCGCCACTTACGATTCGACGCGCCAATGCGATCGCGCGCGATACGCCGCGGAACTGGCCGCCGCAAACCACGCCGCAGCGGGTGACGTCCGGTCACACTACTACGCACAAACGCAGCTGGCCTTCAACTGGCGCGGCGACGATGCTGCCGCGCGAGCTGCATTCGATGTGGCTCGCAAGCTCGAGGACCCGGGCTGGCCCGCGCGTCTGTTGACTCACGGCGCTTTGACCGAGGGCGCGTTGCTGATGAGCAGCGGAGAATTCGTCGAGGCGCGTGCGGCTTACCGGCGTGCCGTGCGGTTCGCATTGACGATGAGCGAGCGGCAGGCGCTCGCCGCGAGCGTCAGCATCGTCGAGCTCGACATTGCATGCGGTGACGTCGCCGCCGCGCTGCAACTCGGCCGACCGCTCGCAATGAGCCTGCGGCACTCTGGCCGCCGCGAGACGCGATTCGAGCTGCTGGTCATGACTTTCAGCGCACTGCTGATCGCCGGGGAGACGGACGAGGCCCGCGCTACTGGCGCCGAGCTCTACGATCTGGCCTTGCGGCTCGACATCAGCAAACTGTATACCGTGCTCGATGCGATGGCCTTCCTGGCCTGCGTGGACAAACGGTACGAGGCCGCGGCCCGGATTGTCGGCTGCGCCGATGTCGCGCATGAGACTCACGGTCTGGCGCACCGGCGACCGGTCGAAGCACGGATGCGAACCGAAGCAATGAGAACACTCGATGCGTGTTTGGGACCCCTGTGGGGCGCTCGCCCCACGGATACGCGCGATCAATTCGACGAAGCTGCGGCGTGTTCGCTCGCGCTGGGACTGCGCGCTTAATGGTTCCTGCGCGCAATCAGCCCGCGAATGCCCTCGCAGCACGTGTCTCGGAGTGGCTCCGCCCGAGGCTGGCCGACAGCGCAGCGACTGCGCGCTGTGCCGAGCTGCGCGCTTCCGTTTCCTCGCCCATGGCCCGCTGCGCCATGGCCAGCGCCATCAGCGCGGCGCCGACGTCGGCACTGTGATCAGGGCTGAGGGCGCGCTCTTCGGAGACGGCCAGAGCTTCACGGGCCGTTGTCAAGGCTTGCGCCGCACGCCCCAGCATCGATTCGGCCTGCGCCCTGAGTGTCAATAGGGCCGGGAGGTACAGGTTGGAGCGTTTCGACGGATAACCGACCTGCCGCAGAATCTCGTCGCTGGCGGCGAGAGCGACGGCTCCGTTCCCCTCCGAGAGCGCAAGCTGCGCGCGAATCTGACGAGCCAGTTGCAATGGAAGCGCCGAGTCACTGCCCTTTTCGCGCGCAAGCTTTTCTGCGAGATCGATGTCCCGAGCGATGCCCGAGCGATTTCCCAGCAGAAAATTCGCGCGCGCCCGGCTGAGCAGCGCGCTCACCTGCACCGTCCGATTGCTCTGAGCGGCCGAATCGCGCAGCGCGCGCTCGATCCAGGCAAGACCCGCATCCGTCTCCTCGATGCGAACCTGGAGGAAGCCCATCCGCTGCGCGACGGATGGCGGCACAGCGGTCGCCCCTTGGTGTCCGACGACATCGTCGACGACCCTCTTCTCCTGCTCGTAGGCGCCTCGCACGTCGCCGCACTCGTATAGCTCCACTGCCTGATTGTGGCGGACACCGACCATCGAGACGGTTTGCGCCCGGCCCGTTTTCTCGAGTGCGGCAATCCCGCGGCGGTTCCATTGCAGCGCCTCTCGCGCATTTCCCGCTTCACCGAGCATGATCTCGAGCATCGTGACCACGGTGTTGTATCTAAAGTCCCCTTCCAGATGGTTCGCCTCCATGAACGCCGCTACTGTGCGCGCTGCCGGGATTGCGCCAGCCGAGTCTCCCTGGCTCCACTGCAGTCTCGCCTGCGCCATCTCGCAGGCAATCCGGTCGTTCACGGAAGGGTTCGCGACTCTTGCCAGATTCGCCACCCCATCGCGCATTCGCTCCGCCGCCTGCTGCGGACGTCCCGCCTGCAACTCGGTTTCGACGGTATTGCATTGTACGGAAGCGATCTCCTGCGGATCCTCCAGCTTGCGAGCGAGCTTCTCGGCCTTGACGAGCGCGTCGTACTCACCCTGGGTATCGCCGAGATCCATGTACCGGCCGGAGATATTGATCAGCGCCGCGATGACGAAACGCGGATCGTCTCCGTAGTTCCTTTCCAGCACCTCGACACCCTTCTGCATGAGCTCACGAATGGTGATGGGATGGTCATCGCTACCCAGCTCGGACATGATCTGGTAGGCGAAGCGCGCCTGGTACTCCGCGCGCTTGGACTGAAACACCGCAGCATCCCGCTGGTGACGCGCCTCGATCATCTGGGCGGTCGTGATCGCGACTGCGGCGATGAGCGCCAGCGCAGTGATGCCGCCCGTCAAGACACCGCCTCGATGACGGCGCACGAACTTTGCAGCACGATACGCGAGCTTGTCAGGTCGAGCGGACACGGGCTCATGGGCGAGGTAGCGCCGCAGATCCTGGGCCAGCAGCTCCGCGGAGCGGTAGCGGTCCTCCGGCAATTTCTTAAGAGCTTTCGCGACGATGTTGTCCAGATCGCCTCGCAGGGCGCGTTCGCGCCGCAGATCTTGGGCGAGCTCCGAAGCGCGTGGGGGATCCGTCTCGAGAGTGGACCGCGCGAGCTCGGGCACGGACTTTCCCTCGGGAGCAAGTGGGTGTCTGCCGACGAGCAGCACAAATAGGACGAGACCGAGCGCGTACACGTCTGTTGCCGTCGTTACAGCGTTGCCGAGGAGCTGTTCGGGCGCGGCATATTCGGGCGTCATCGCAATCCCGCCCTCGCGGGTGAGGTCCGACTTGCTCGTCCCGAGGAGCGCCGCGACTCCGAAGTCGAGCAGCTTCACGAGGCCATCCGAGGTTACGAAAATGTTCGCGGGCTTGAGATCTCGATGTACCACCAGGTGGCTATGTGCATGTGCCACCGCAGCCAGCACATCCAGGAACAGCCTCACCCGGGCTTCGAGGCCCAGACCGTGACGCTCGGCGTAGCCATCGATGCGCTCGCCGTCTACGTATTCCAATACGAGGTACGGCTGCCCACCGGGCGCGACGCCGGCATCGATCAGCTGCGCGATGTTCGGGTGGCGGAGGCTTGCGAGCACAGATCCTTCCTGCACGAAGCGCTGCTCGGCCGGTCGGCCCAGCAACGCCGCGTTCAGAAGCTTCACCGCCGCGCTGCCCTCGAATCGGCCGTCGCTTCGTCTTGCCAGCCACACCGTGCCCATACCGCCGTGGCCGAGAATGGATTCCAGCGTGTATGCGCCCAACCTCTGTCCCGCGAGACTGGCTCGGCTGAGACCGGCCAGTACATCGGTGTCCAGGAGCGATGAGCCGGCCAGCGCGGCCCGCTCAGCCAGGAGGGAACGAACCGAGGCCGCTATCACCGGCAGGCGCTGTTCCAGTGCGGCAAGCCACGTCTCGCGGTCGGCCTCGTCAACGTCCAGGACCTTGTCCAGATACTCGCTGATCTCGCGCCATCTCTGCTGTCGTTCGCTCATCATGGATCACTCGTTGCAGCCGGTGCGCGCACGCGAATTCGACTTGTTCAGTCGTCAGGGCGACAGAAGGTCGCGGCCGTCGAGCGCGCGGTGCAGCAGCACACGTGCCTTGTCCCAATCCCTCTGCACCGTGCGCTCGGAGACGGCCCGGATTGCCGCGATCTCGACGAACGTCATTCCGCAGAAGAACTTGAAGTTGACGAGCTCGGCGAGCCCAGGGTCGATCTCGCCCAGCGCCTCGATCGCCGCGGCGACCCGTTCGAGCTCAGCCGCATCGGCTACCTCTTCCGGGACCACGGTCGGCAGGTTCGTGATCTCGTAGGCAGCTCCCCGCTTCTGCGCCTGTCCCCGGCGCGCAAAGTCGATGACGAGATTGCGCATCACGCGCGAGGCGTATCCCAGGAAGAGTTGTTGACGTGGAAAGGCGGCATCGGCCTGCTGCTGCATCTTGAGATAGGCCTCGTGCAACAGCGTCGTGGCGCTGAGGGTGAGTCCACCGCTTCGCCGCAGCTCCCGCTGCGCGATTTGCCGCAACTCTTGGTAAAGAGCCGCGAACAGCGCGCTCGGCGTGTCCTCGGGCACCCCGCCAGATGCAGGGATACCCGGTGGCAGCTCCGACAAGTCGCCCCCCGATCGTGGATGGTTCAACACTCAAAGCATGCGCCATGATCGGACCCTTCACAACGTGCAGCTCGCCGATACTCGAGGACAACGCAATCGGCGCGCGAAATCCGCCAACGACGCCAGTGATGTCCGGTTTTGGCCGGCAAATCCGTCTCTCCAATCAGGCGGGTAAGAAATCCGCCGTTCGGGAGGGACTATGAAAAGTTCAAGAATCCGGCGCGGCGGGTCAGTGTCTGTCGTGCACGGATCCCGCCTGGCCATCAGCAAGGTCGCAGCCGCGGTGGCGGCGTCCGCGCTCGCCGCGGTCATCCCGTTACACGCCTCGGCGCACGACGCGCAGGATTCCGTGCAACCGGTCCGCAACCTGCAGCCCTTCGCGGATCCGACCGGCGCGGTCGCGACTTACAACGTCAATGGGCGCATCGATACGTCCGGGGCTTTCTTTCAAAGCCTGGGGATCAACGGCCGCAACTGCTCCACCTGTCATGCATTCGACCAGGCGATGAGCATCTCGCCCCCGCAGATCCGGGAGCGATTCGATCGGACGCATGGAGCGGACCCTCTGTTCGCGCCCGTGGATGGTGCCAACTGCACGAATGCCAGCCGCGCCGACCGCAGCGCCCACAGTCTCCTGCTGAAGCACGGACTGATCAGGATCGGGTTGACCCTGCCCGCCACGGCCCAATTCACGATTTCCGTCGTGCACGATCCCTACGGTTGCGCGCTGGTATTGGACCCGAAAACGGGCGGCCTGACAGTGTCCGTCTACCGTCGTCCGCTACCGTCCACCAACCTGAGCTACCTCAGCGCCGTCATGTTCGACGGGCGCGAGACGATCTCGCCGCTCACCACTGGCGCGACTTTCCTGGCCAACCTGAAGGCCGATCTCACTCACCAGGCCGCCGACGCGATCAGCGGCCACTTCCAGGCGACGCAAACGCCCACGGACCAACAGCTCGCCGACATCGTGAACTTCGAGCTTGGCCTCTACACCGCGCAAATCTGGGACGAGTCGGCGGGACTCCTCGACGCACACGGCGCGCGAGGCGGTCCATTCATCCTCTCCAGACAGGAGTACTACCCGGCGATCAACGACGTACTCGGCGCGGATCCAACCGGGCTCGCATTCGACTCCACGAGCATGACCCTCTTTGCTGCGTGGACAGCCCATAGCGCCTCCACGGGTCAGGACGAGAAGGACGCCCTAGAGTCACGCTTGGCAGCCGATCGCGGCGGCCACAACCTCTATCCGGACAGGGCCGCCGCACGCCAGGACATCGCGGCGGGCGAGGTTCTCTTCAACACAACGCCGATCACGATCACCAATGTCCGCGGCCTCAACGACAGTGCGGCGCTCAATCGTCCAACCTCCTTTCAGGGCACCTGTACGACCTGCCACGACACACCGAACGTCGGCGATCACTCGCTGCCGCTGCCCCTGGACATCGGTGTCGGACACTCGGGAACGTCGGGCTTCGAGCCGGATCCGAGCATCGCTCAGGCACTGGCCGAGTTGGATGAGCCTGATCTGCCGGTATTCATCATCAACGGCTGCCCGAACCCATTCAACCCGGGACAGCCCGCGTCGGTTTACACGACCGATCCCGGTAAAGCGCTGGTCACGGGGTTGTGCGGCGACGTGAACCGCGTGAAAGGACCCGTACTCCGGGGCCTCGCGGCACGGGCACCCTACTTCCACAATGGCGCTGCGGCCACCCTGATGGACGCCGTGAACTTCTACGACCAACGTTTCCAGATGAATCTCACGCCGCATCAGAAGAAGCAGCTCGTCGCGTTTCTCAACTCGCTGTAGGCGAGACGCAGGCCCTGGATTTCTGGCGTCCTCGCTCTTCTATCCCCGCGCTGGCCTCGATCGAGCCGCGGGGGCCCGCAACTGCAACTGATTCGCAACCGCAGCCGCCTCGCCTCGCGAGCGGACGCTGAGTTTGGAGAGTACCGCCGACACGTGATGATCCACGGTCTTCTCCGCCAGGAACAGACGGCGGGCAATCTCCGAGTTGCGGCAGCCTTCCGCCAGAAGCGCGAGCACGTGGAGCTCCCTGTTGGTGAGGCCGTGTGGATTCTTCTTCGTGCGCTCCTGCGCACCCCGCGGAATTCCCCTGACCCCGCTCGCTCGCAGTCTGCGGCGCGTCATGCCGGCCAGCGGCCCTGCGCCGAGCCGTTCGAAGATAGACAACGCGGAACGCAGTGCCTTCTCTTCGTCGGAGTCGGCCAAGGCGAGGGCTTGCTCGTAAGGACACCCGAGGGCTTCCCAACTGTCGGCCGCCTTGCGCCAGTCGCCGGCAATCTGCAGGGCAAACGGCTCCGCGAGGTGTTCGGCTTTCCCCGTGAGGCGGCCGCACTTCCACAGCCAGAACGCGAGCTCGCCCCGCATCCAGTAATCCGATTGCCTGCGGGCCAGCTCATAGCAATGCGCGACCTCGTCTGCCGCGTCGCCCAAACTGCCGTCCAACCAGGCGAGCTCCGCGCGCGAGGCAATCACCGGTCCCAGCCTCTGCAGCTCGCCGGTCACCTGCGCCAGGCCGCAGGCTTCGTCCAGCGGCGCCTGCGCACCTGGGTCTCCCCGGCGAGCCCGGACCCGCGCGAGCACGACCAACGCGGGAATCCGGCTCACGGGGGCGACGCGATGGTGCCGTACGACGGCCTGCGCATCGTCGCCGGCCCGCTCCCAGTCCCCTTGCGCCAGGTGGATCTCCGCGCGTACCGCGGTCAAGTAGCGCTCCCACGCATCGAGATCCCGCCCCTCGCAGAAAGCGATGCCTTCGATGATGGATTTGCGTGCTCGGGGCAGGTCGCGTTGCCGCACAGCGGTCGTCGCGAGATTCGTAAACGCGCGCGCGGCCTGCTCCTGGAATCCACCGGCGAGGGCGAGATGCAGGCTGCGTTCCAGATCGACCCAGCCGCTCAGGTCCTGCTCGATCAGTTTCGCTGTCCCGACATTGTTCAGAGCGTGCGACTCGGTCTCGGCATCTTCCAGCTCGGTCGCCAGGGCAATCGCCTTGCCACCCCACAGCACGGCCTGCTCGGTCTCATCGGCGAGCATATGCAGCTGCGCGCGATTGCTGTACGCCATGGCCAGCTCACGCCCGGGCGGGAGCGGCTCCAGTATCTGCACCGCCTGGACCGCATATCTCACTGCTTCTGCATTGTTGCCATTGAACCAAGAGAGCCGCGACAGCCAACGCAGGCAGTCGCCTTCCTTGCAGGGCCGGCGGGCCGCTCGCCACAAGGCCAGTGACTCTTCTCTTGCAGTAATGGCTTCGGCGATCTGATCCAGCAGATGACACTCGTAGGAATACCGGTCCAGCAAATGGGCTCGGCTCTCGCCAGAAAGTGAGCTGGCGTGAGCCAGGGCAGTCCCCAGATGGGCGGCCGATTCCCGGTGCGCACCGAGCGATGCTGCGCGCTCTGCCGCCTCGGGAGCAAAGCGCAGCACCGTAACGCCGTCGCCCGCCTTGTCCGCATGATGAATCACGCGTTCCATGGACATTTCGTGCTCGGGCCTCCCGAGCAGCGTCGCCAGAATACGGGTGTGCAGCACCTGGCGAAGCGGCACGGGCAGGCTCTCCTCGACGGCGCGACGCGCCAGCTCGTGTCGGAATGCAAGAGAGCCGTCAGCGTGCACGACCATCCCAGCACCCAGACATTCCTCCAATGCCGCAGAGGTCACCGTGACCGCCTCCTCGAGCAGCCACTTTTCGCTCTTCCCCGGAACGACGGAGGCCAGATTTGCTATTGCCCGCGCCGTTGCCGAGAGGCGGGCGATCCGCGCGATGGCGGCATCGCGCACGGTGGCCGGAACGCTGTCTGTCGACGTTGCGAGAGCCTCCGTCACGAAAAAGGGATTCCCCCCGGTGATCTCGTGCAGGCCGGTGGCCTGCCGGCCCGCGTTGTCGGCCAGAGTCGCGACTGCCGCGGCGGACAGAGGCGCTAGCACGATGCGATGCACACAGGCGGCAGCCAGATCTCCGAACACCCGCCGCAGAGGATGCTCGGGACCCACTTCGTCGTCGCGGTAGGAAACGATCAACATGACGGCAAGACGCCGCAGACGCCGCCCGAGAAACTTGATCAGATCGAGCGTCGCCTCGTCGGCCCAGTGCACGTCCTCGAAGACCAGGATCGTCGGCGCGCTGCCCAGCGCCAGGTAATCGAGGGTTGCATTGAAAACGAGGTCGCGTTGCTGGGCGGACGCCACGACGGCGCGAAAGTCCTCGCTCGCCTGCCTCGCCATGTCGTAGAGCGGGGCCAGGGGATGAGGCGTGAACAGCGCCTCGCATCCTCCCCACAGAACGCGGGCCGACATGCGTTGCCGATCGACGAACTCCTGCAGCAGCGAGGTCTTGCCGATGCCCGCCTCGCCGTACACGAGACTGATGCACCCCATCCCTTTGGCAACGCCCTCGAACGCAGAGGTGAGTGCGTCCAGATACGACTCTCGCTCGAGTAATTTCATGCTCGGGAACGCGCCACGGCGCCGTGCAGCCGCGGGCGCTAAGGTACGGTCTATGGGCTCTTCTTAGCAATTGGTATTCGAAGGGCTGCGGCCCACGGCCCAATGTGGACCACGGCCGCAGGGCGCGTGGCAAAAAATAGGGATCTTTCCCGATTTCCGCCAGGGGTGCGAAAGCTACCGTGTCGCTCGGCCGGAATTCCCCGGCTCATGAGAGGAATGGACATGAAGAGAGCACTCCGCTACGTGGCTTCCGCGGCACTGACCGGGGCGGTCAACGCCATCGTGATCGGACTGTTGGCGGGCCCGATGAATGCAGCGGTCGCAGCCGACACAAATCCGCAGGATGGGTCGCGCCGGCAGATCGTCAAGTACGGCGACCTCGACCTGACACGCAGCTCGGGGGTCTCGGTGTTGTACGGCAGGATCAAGGCTGCCGCGCTGACTGTCTGCGATGAGGCCAACTCACGGGAAGTACAGGCCGTCCTGCTCACACGCAAGTGCGCCAGAGCAGCGCTCGATCGCGCCGTCGACAAGGTGAACAATCCGGGACTGACCGTCTATCACAGCGCGAAACTGGGGCACACCGGCTCGGTCGCACAGAATCCCCAGTGAGGGGCCCTTGTGCTAGATTAAATGTCAGACAAAATGGAGACCATGACACCGATCTCGCGCCGCTCCGTCCTGCAGCTCGGCGGCTTGACCGCAGCCAGTTTGCTGGCGGGTCGAGCCGGCGGCGCGGCGAGCGGTGCGCGCTCGGTAGAGCCCGCGCTGAAGCCTGCCGACTACACAGACGTGACGCTGCTGGACGGTCCGCTGCTCGAGCAGTTTCAGAAGCAGCACGCCGCGCTGCTCGCGATGGACGAAGACGCGCTGCTCAAGCCGTACCGCACCGCCGCAGGCCTGCCCGCGCCTGGCGAGGATCTCGGGGGCTGGTACAACGCCGCTCCCGACTTCAATCCTCCGATTGACATGCACGGGTTCATCCCCGGTCACAGCCTCGGACAGTATGTTTCCGGCCTCGCGCGTGCCTTCGCCGTGACGGGAGAAGCGACGACGCGGGAGAAAGTCGTGCGACTGGTGAACGGTCTTGCGCCGGCCGTCAGCGCCCATTTCTACGACGGGTATCCGCTACCGGCCTATGTCTTCGACAAGATCAACATCGGGCTGATCGACGCGCATGCCCTGGCCGGCGATCCGCAAGCTCTGAAGGTTCTGAATCTCGCGACAGACGCAGCGCTGCCTTCGCTACCGCAGAAGGCGCTGACACGGCCCGAGATGGCCGCGCGCGCCCATCGGAACGTTGCCTACACATGGGATGAGTCGTACACACTGCCGGAGAATCTGTACCTTGCCTGGCGTCGTGGCGCGGGCGATCGCTTTCGCACCCTTGCCGCACGCTTCCTGCTGGACCGCGATTATTTCGACCCGCTGTCGCGGGGCGAGAACGTGCTTCCGGGAAGGCACGCGTACAGCCACGTCAATGCACTCAGTTCCGCGATGGAGGCCTATCTTGCAGGCGGCGACGCCAGGTATCTGCGAGCCGCGAAGAACGGTTTCGACTTTCTGCTGGGGCAGAGTTTTGCAACCGGCGGCTGGGGGCCAAACGAGGGCTTCATCACTCCGGGATCCGGCGCCCTGGGGGACTCCCTGCACACCACTCATTCGAGTTTCGAGACGCCCTGCGGCGCCTACGGTCACTTCAAGATTGCCCGCCATCTGCTGGGCGTCACAGGCGACAGCCGCTACGGGGACAGCCTGGAGCGCGTCCTCTACAACACGGTTCTCGGCGCCTTGCCGATGAAATCCGACGGCACGGCCTTCTACTACGCTGACTACAACGCCAGCGGCTCCAAGACGTATTTCGAATACAAGTGTCCGTGCTGCTCCGGCACGCTTGGACAAGCCGTGGCTGACTACGGAATCAGCGCCTTCTTCGTCAGCAGCCGCGGAGCCTGGGTGAACCTGTATGCGCCGTCGCGGCTGCGCTGGCGGCGCGGCGGCCGCACCGTAACGATCGAGCAGGCGACCGCCTATCCGCTCTCCTCCGATATCGAGATCGCAGTCGCGACCGCGACTCCGCAGCTGCTCTCGATCGCGCTGCGCATTCCTGCCTGGGCCGGAAGCAGCACCTCAGTCGCCGTCAACGGAAAGCGCCTGCCGCAGCCGCCGGTCGCGGGCACTTTCCACGAGATTCGGCGCACCTGGAGCGACGGCGACCGCATCTCCCTCACGCTCGACAGGCCGCTGCGCCTCGAAGCGGTGGACGACAGGCATCCGGAGCTGCTGGCGGTCATGCAGGGCCCGCTCGCGCTGTTTGCGGTCGGAGACCGTTTCCTGCCGATGAGACGCAGTGAGCTGTCATTGGTGCGCCAGAGAGCGGCGGGCAGCGCCGAATGGCAGGTCGCCACCGCCGATGGCACGCAGAGTTTCAGGCCCTATTTCGCAATCAGCGCCGGAACGACGCGTCTGTACCAGCCTGTCACCGCCTGAGGTCTCACCAGAACTCAGTGTAGAACAGGACCACGGCGGCGATCACGATCACACTCAGCACGACGTCGAGACCGTTCCAGCTCGCCCGGGTCTGCGCCTTCTCCTCGGCTGTCGCCCCGTACCAGGTGAATCTCACAGCACCGGCAGCGGGCGCCCGCGTCAACAGGCTGATCACGATCAACAGCGCCGCCGTCACGACCAGCAGAATCTGCGTGTAGTACAGCCAGTGGATATTCCAGAAATCGAACACCCATGCATGCCGGGCGCGAATGGGGTTCACCGCCGCTTTGTACTGCTCCAAAGTGATGGCGTGATGGTAAAGCTGCTGCTTGAGCGCCGTTACCGTGGCGCCGTCGTCGCGCATGATGAGATCGGCCGCCAAGCGAGCGAAACCACCCGCGACGCCCGCGACGAAGGCCCAGAATGCCGCCGGCGCGCTGGCGCGCTTCCAGAACACACCAAGCAGGAACAGCGCGGCTATCGCGGGCGACAGATATCCCTGCACGCTCTGCAGATAGACATACAGGTCCGAATGCAGGCTCTTGATCACGAGCACCCAGCAGATTCCCAAACCCACGATCGCGGCGGTCGCGAGGCGCCCGACGATCACTTCGGTCCTGCCCGAGGCGTTCGGGTACCACTCCCGGAAGAAGTCCATGGTGAAAAGCGTTGCCGAGGCGTTGAACTTGGACGCGAGAGAGGCCATCAGCGCCACGATCATCGAGCATGCAACCATGCCGCGCAGCCCGTGCGGCAGGATCTGCGCCACCAATGAGGTATAGGCCGCATCGCCGCTGGTCGTGAAGCCGCTGTGCGGAGTCTTCACCAGCGCGTAGGCGACCATGCCCGGCAGCAGAAAGATGAACACCGGCGTCAGTTTCAGGAAGGCGGCCAGGATGGACCCGCGCCGCGCCTCCTGCTGGTTACGGCCCGCGAGAACGCGCTGCACGATGTACTGATCCGTGCACCAGTACCAGAAGCCGATGATCGCCGAGCCCGGCAGAACCGCGGCCCACGACCAGTCCGGGTCCTGGAGTGGCCGAATGAGATGGATGTTCGCACCGGCGGCCGCGACTGTCGCGCGCCAGCCCGCGAGGAGACTGCCGTGACCCAATGCGTGCAGACCGGCATAAAGAATGCAGACCGAGCCCAGGATCAGCACGGGTGCCTGCAGCACCGCCGTGTACATGATCACCCGCAACCCGCCAAGCACGGTGTACAGCCCTGTGGTGAACGCGAGACCCAGGGCGATGGCCCAGAATACGTCTATGCGCATCCCGAAAAGACTCACCGTGTCGATTCCCAACAGCGTGCGCACCACGACGTCGCCGGCATAGATGGTGACCGCGATCTTGGTGAGCACCAGGCTCGCGATCGTGAGCACGCTGAGCACGTTCCTCGAGCCGCGACTGAAGCGTAGCTCGAGAAATTCGGGCATCGTGAAGACCTTCATGCGGGCATAGAGCGGCACGAATACCCAGCCCAACACGAGAATGAGCCACGACTGGATCTCCCAGTGCGCCATGGCCATGCCCGTCGCAAAGCCCGCGCCCGCCAACCCGACGAGATGCTCCGAGCCGATGTTCGAAGAGAAGATCGAAGTGCCGATCTGCAGCCAGTTGCAGTCGCGGCCGGACAAGAAGTAGTCCGTTCCCGATTGCGCCTTCGCTCGCATCGCGTACACGACGATGACGAGGAGTGCCGCGATGAACAGCGCGACGACGATCCAGTCCTCGAAGTTGAATACTGCGGCAGCCGCGGGCACGGCGGGGGTCATGAGATGTGCCCCGAGGCTGAGGCGGGAGTCTGCTGAGGCAGGCGCGTCACGGACGGACCCCCTGAAGATTGCTGTGGCAAGGGTCGACTCAAAGGCTACGCACTCCGCTGGGTGGCGCGGGTACGGTCTGGAGCGGATTGCGCAACGGGAGCGAGAACGGCGGCGCCTCGATCTCGAAGACGTCTCCTGGCTGCGTGCGGATGCCGTCAGCGAACGAGAGAGTGCCGGTACCGAAGAAATGCACGTGCAGATCTCCGGGTCTGCGGAAGAGCGCGTACTTGAAATGGTGGTGTTCGAGGTTGCGCAGGTGATGGGACATGTTCGCCTCGCCGGTCAGGAAGGGCTTTTCCCAGATCGGCTCGCCGGCGCGCCGGATGCGAGCCGTGCCGCGGATGTCGGCTGGCAAATCGCCGACCCACAGTTCCGGGCCGAGCGCGGCGGGCCGCAGCTTGGAATGCGCCAGGTAGAGGTAGTTGGTCCGCTCGGTCACGTGATCGGAGAATTCATTGGCGAGGGTGAACCCCAGCCGGCAGGGCGTGCCGTCGGGAGCGATCAGGTACACCCCGGCGATCTCAGGCTCTTCGCCGCCATCGAGCGCAAACTCGGGCGAAGGCAGCGGCTGCTCCGGCGCGACGATGCTGCGCCCGTCCCCCTTGTAGAACCATTCGGGCTGCACGCCGAGGCGGCCGTCGGCGGGTTTCCCGCCCTCCAGGCCCATGCGGAACATCTTCATGGAATCGGTCGCGTCCGCCGAATGCGCCTTGGCGTGCATTCGGTCGCGCGCGTCGGCGGATCCGAGATGCGTGAGCCCCGTCCCAGTCAGAAACGTACGCGCCGGGTCCGGATGATCGATCGGCGCCAGGATCCAGTGACGTCGCAGCGCATCTTCAAGATTGATCTCCGCCCCGAGGCCGAGCACCTGGAGCACGCTTGCCAGCGTAGATCTGGAGGCAATCGCCGTGCATGCCAACGCGTGCACGCTCGTCGCGCCCAGCACGCGCCGGCCGAGCGCGCCGCCGGTGGTCACGGCGACGAATCTCTCCCCGGCGGGCTCGAGAAGCTGGACCAATCGCAAAGACATGGGGGTTGCGCTGCGAGGCCTTGCGGACGATCCTGTGGATCCTAAGATAACTCAGACAATATGTCAGCCCCCGGCCGGGATTTCGCCCTCCGGCGGGACGCCAAAGTGGCGGCGGGCGTGCAACGCGCGTGAATGTGCTCTGAACGACTGCCGCCAGGGGATGCTAGCCGGCGCGCCTGCGGTCCGAGCGGCGCGAGCTCGGCGTGTCCATGCGCGCCAGCTTGATGAGCTCGCTCATCGCCTCCTGGGCCTTCTCCGGATTCTTCTCCGCGATGGCTTCGAAGACCCGCAGATGGTCCGGCAGGGGGTCACGGCGCAACGGGCGTTTGCGCTGTTTGAAGATGGTGGTGGTGCTGATTGCGGCGCTGACGCCGCTGGTGAGCGAGATGATGAACGGGTTGTTCGTGGCGTTCAGCAGCGTCGTGTGGAAGTCCAGGTCGGCCTGGCGGCCGGCAGGGGTTGCGAGCGTGTGTTTGGCCATGCCGTTCAGCGCCACGCGCATTGCCTTGAGGTGTCCGGACGAGCGGCGCCGCGCGGCCAGTCCCGCGGCCGCCGACTCCACCACGTTCCTCAGCTCGAACAGGCTGTTCAACAATTCCAGGTCCGGCTCGGACTCGAACGTCCATTCCAGCACGTCGGGATCGAGCAGATTCCACTTGGACTGCACGTTGATGCGGGTGCCGACCTTGGGACGCGCATCGACGAGCCCCTTGGCTGCGAGGATGCGCACGGCCTCGCGGTATGCCGTGCGCGAGACCGCAAGCTGCTCGCTGGAGGAGACTTCCCCGTCCAGCAGGTCGCCGGGCTGGTATTGACCGGAAACGATGGCAATTCCCAATTTGCGGGCGATCGTTCCGTGCAGTCTCAGGGCTTTGGTCGGCGGTTCGGGTGAGGACGGCCCGGTCATGCGTGTCATCTGGTTGGGCGCAGCAAACAAAGCGCAATACTATACTTGGCGTACCCAAACGGCTACGACTGCCGCAAACGGCGCACTCCCTCTCCCCCACCCCCAGACCTCTCAGGCGACATCCCGAGCGGACCACTCGCGCGCGCCGTGAGTGTTGCGCTGCTCCGCTGCTGCGCGCGCGCGGCCTGCCGGCAGCCATGAGGCTAAAAAACTCAGACAAAAGGCCGCGGCAATCTTGCTCAGGCGCCCGGACTCGCTTATTGTCTGAGTTATGGCCCCGCCGGCCGCGGCGGCGGAGGCGCAGATTTTCCGCTGCAGGGGGAGGGAAATCATGAAATTGCGCAAGACACTGGTGGGCACGCCGCTGGCGCTGGCCGCCTTCTCGATGACCGGCCACGCCTTTGCCCAGGCCGGGCCCACCCCCGGGGACCAGCCGGGGAGCCTGGAGACTGTGGTCGTCACCGGAGTGCGGGCCAGCGTGAAGTCGGCCCTGGATGCCAAGAAGAATTCGGACCAGGTCGAGGACTCGGTCGTCGCCGAGGACATCGGCAAGCTGCCGGACAACAACGTCATCGAGGCGCTGCAGCACGTCACCGGCGTGCAGATCAGCCGCAACGCAGCGGAAGCTACTCAACTGTTGATCCGCGGCCTGCCGGACATCGCGACGCTGCTCAACGGCCGCGAGATCTTCACCTCCACGGGCCGGTTCATCACGCTGCAGGACATTCCGGCCGAGCTGCTCGCGCGCGTCGACGTGCAGAAATCCGCCCGCGCTGACGACATCGAAGGTGGCATCGCGGGCGTGATCGACGTGCGTCTGCACCGCCCGTTCGACTTCGACGGCGCGCAGGTCGCCGGTTCCCTGCGGGGCAACTACAGCTCGCTGTCCGGCAACACGGATCCGGTCGCGAGCATCCTGGCGAGCAACCGTTGGCAGACCTCGTCCGGGGAATTCGGGCTGCTGGCGGATGTCTCCTATTCCAAGGATCGCTATAAAGAAGAGATCCTGGACAACTACATCTCCATCCAGCCCATCATGCCCGTCGCCGGCTCCACCGGCCCCGGCGGGCGGGCCTTCATTCCGCTCACCGAAGGCGCTCAGTCGATTCCCGGCAACCGGGAGCGCACCGCGGTAAACCTTGCCGCCCAGTGGAGCCCGAACGCCAATACCGAGCTGTACGCGGAGGGGTTCTACACGCGCTACCGCAACCCCAATTCGAACGACTTCTTCGTCGGCCTGCCATGGATCTGCGCCAATCCAGCCACCGCGACCGTCTTCCCCGGCACGGATGAGGTGAAGACCGTGACGGGCGGCTGCTACGACCTGACCAGCAACCAGTCGTTCGTACCGAAAACCGACACTTACCAGGGGGCCATCGGCGGGACCTGGACCGGCAACAACGTCACGTTCACGACCGAGGTCGATTACACGAGCAGCAAGTTCAGCCAGACCGGCTATATTCTCGATACCGAGTACTATCCGCCGCCCGACGGCTACACGGCCGATTTCAACTATAAGGGCAGCGGCACGCCTTACATGCACGTGACGGGCGTCGATCTGACCGATCCGTCACAGTTCCATGTGCGCCAGTTCTACGATCAGTGGACCGAACAACGCGGCAATGAGAAAGACTGGCGCGGCGACCTCCTCTTCAAGCTGGACTCTTCCGCCTGGATCAAGTCGCTCGCTACGGGGCTGCGCTATGTGGACCGCTACGCGCAAAACAACCAGGACAACCCCGGTGGACTGGATTGCCGTGGCGTGGCGGATCCCAACAGTCCGCAGTTTGCCGCCGTGGCCGCCGCAATCGCCTCGCCTGCGTGCTTCACCGCGTTGAATGCGCTACCCGGCACGGCGTATCACCTGACCAGCGGCAGCATGTTCAACGGCGGATTCGGCGTGACGAACTGGACGGACGCGAGCCCCGACTGGCTCAACAGCAACATAGGTTATCTGCGTACACTCTTCGGCCAATCCCCGACTGGCGCACGCCCTCCCGAGGATCTTGCCCAGTCCTTCTCGGATCGGGAGCGCAGCTACTCCGGCTATGTCAAGGCGAACTTCGGCTCTGACGGAGCTCACCCCATTGTCGGCAACATCGGATTGCGGCTCGTCGAGACGCAGGCCGATATGCGCGGTAACACTCTCGTAGTCGACACCGTCGCCCACACGTTCACCTACACGCCGACCGAAAGCGACAAGAACACCCTGGATGTACTGCCCAGCCTGAACGCGAGGCTGACACTCCTGGATGACCTGTATCTGCGCTTTGCCGCCAGCCGTACGATCACTCATCCGACCTTTCAACAGTTGAATCCGGGCCTGTCGCTTTCCGGCTCGACCGCGACGCTGAATGGGTCCGGCGCGAGTGGCGACCCCGCTCTGGCGCCTGAGAAGTCGAACAACGCCGACCTGTCGCTGGAACGCTATTTCGGCCGTCAGAATGCAGTCACCGCGGCGATCTTCTACCGGCAGATTGACGGTTACATCCAAGGCACCATCACGCCTGAGGTGATCAGCGGGATCACCTATCAGGTGACCGTTCCGACGAACGCGCCTGCAGGACATATCGAGGGGGCCGAGGTAGGCTATACCCAGTTCTTCGACTCACTGCCGGGATGGCTGAACGGCCTCGGCTTCCAGACCAACGGCACCTACGTCCAGGGTGCCTTCCAGAACATCTCGAAATGGTCGTACAACGCTGTCGGCATCTACGAGAAAGGGCCGGCCTCGCTGCGGCTGGCATTCAACTGGCGCTCCGGCTTCAACGTCGGTGCCGCCCCTGGCGGCCAGCAGCCCCAGGCCGCCACCATCTTCGCGAAGGCCCAACCCTGGCTCGACCTGTCGGCAAGCTACCGGATCATCGACCAGCTCACCGTGACGTTCGATGCAACCAACCTTCTGAACAGCTACTACCGGGACTACTTCACCAACCAGTACGTGTATCCGCGCGACACGCGCCGCTTCGACCAGACGTTCTCGCTCGGATTACGGCTGCGCCTGTAGCCTTTCGACTGGCGGCGGTATGACGCGGCGAGGTCCCGACGACACCCGTCCGACGCTTTCCCGTCGGCGGATGTTGCTGGCATCCCTGGGCCTTGCCGCGTTTCCCTTCGGCGCGAGCCGTGCCCAGACACTGGAGCCGCTCAATCCGAAGCTGACGGGAGATCTGTATCCCGTACACGATCCCTGCATCATCAAGGCGGGCGACACGTTCTACGTGTTCTGCACCACGCCGCGCGCCGATGCTCCCGCGCAGCTGCCGTGGTACCGATCGAAGGATCTGCTCCACTGGGAACGCGGCGGCCATGCCCTGGAGGGGCTGCCGGCCTGGACAAAGCAGGCAGTGCCGGCCACGCAGACGTGCTGGGCCCCCGACATTTCCTTCTTCAACGGTACGTACTGCCTTTACTATGCCTGCTCGACGTTCGGCTCGAATCATTCCGTCATCGGGCTGGCAACCAACACGACCCTGGATCCGGCCGATCCCGCCTATCGCTGGCAGGACCGCGGCCTCGTGCTCGAATCGCAGACGAGCGATGACTTCAATGCACTGGATCCCAACCGCGCGGTCGATCTGGAGGGCCGACAGTGGCTGGCATTCGGCAGCTTCTGGACGGGACTGAAGATCGTGCAGCTCGATCCCCAGACCGGGAAACCCTTGCCGGACGCTCCACGGCACGACCTTGCGCGGCGCCCGAGCGGCCCGGATGCCATCGAGGGCGTGTTCATCATCCAGCGCGCGGGCAACTACTACCTGTTCGCATCGTTCGACTTCTGCTGCCGCGGGGCGGATAGCAGCTACTACACCGTGGTAGGCCGGTCGAAGGACATCCTGGGCCCCTACGTCGATCGCAGCGGCAAACCGATGCTGGCGGGCGGCGGTACCCTCGTGTTGGCCGCCGGCGCCGGTGAGCCGCGCTGGCGCGGGCCCGGGCATATTGCGATTGTCCGTGACTCAGGCAAGGATTACATCGTCTATCACGCTTACGATGCACACCACGACGGACGGCCGACCCTGCGGATCGCACCGCTCGGTTGGACTGAGGACAACTGGCCCGCAGCCTTCGTTTAAGGAAGCGGGCTGGCGAAACAATCCCGGAGACCGATCAATGCGCCCAGCCTTGCACCCTGCCCTGCGCGGACGAGCCGCCATCATTCTCCTGGCCGCCGCGGCGGTTGCGAGCGCAGCCCCGGAGAGCGGCGCGCAGCAGCAGACACCTGCGGCGAGCGCCGTGCTGCACGCCGATCAGCCCGGAGCGAAGATCGACCGCCACATCTACGGGCAATTCGCGGAACATCTGGGCCGCGGCATCTACGAAGGTGTCTGGGTCGGCGAACACTCTTCGATCCCGAATGTGCACGGCTTTCGCAACGACGTCATTGCGGCTCTGCGGGACCTGCACGTG
>FTEN01000484.1_pt1 | contig 19902 bp, 17 predicted proteins | sample 1640221 | NCBI WGS metagenome assembly FTEN01 (sample SAMEA3914816, study PRJEB12502) | metagenome | biome: forest; material: soil | place: USA | collected 2011-09-16 | depth 0.3 m | reverse complement strand
CTTCGGCAGATTGTCCGCGAAGCGAATGTCGTCGGGTCGCGCGATGGCGCCCAATTGCTCCGCCACCCAGCTGCGCAGCTCCGCAACGAGCGGCGCCGTGTCACCCGAGGGCCGCTGGCCGCGGCACACGACGAAGGCGAACACGGACTCGCCCTTGATCTCGTGCGGCTTGCCGACGACGGCCGCCTCGGCGACCCGCGCATGGGATACCAGCGCCGACTCTATTTCCATCGTGCCCAGCCGGTGCCCGGCCACGTTCAGCACATCGTCGATCCGGCCCATGATCCAGAAGTAGCCGTCCTTGTCCCGATGCGCGCTGTCGCCGGCGACGTAGTAGCGGTTCCGGAATTTCTCCCAGTAACCCGCAAGATAGCGGTCGTTGTTGCGCCAGATCGTGCGCAGCATCGCAGGCCACGGCCTGCGGATGACGAGATAGCCGCCCGCGTCCGGGCGCGTGACGGATCGGCCTTCTTCGTCGACGATGTCGACGTCGATTCCCGGCAGCGGCAGCGTGCACGAGCCGGGCTTGGTCGGCATTGCACCCGGAACCGGTGAGATCATGATGGCGCCGGTCTCGGTCTGCCACCACGTGTCGACGATCGGACAGCGCTCACCGCCGATGACGCGCTGATACCACATCCAGGCTTCTGGATTGATCGGCTCGCCGACGCTGCCCAACAGGCGCAGCCGGCTCAGATCGTATTTCGCGGGCAGCTCGTCTCCGAGCTTCATCAGTGCCCGCAGCGCCGTCGGCGCCGTGTAGAAGATCGAGACGGCGTGCGCCTGGCAGATCTTCCAGAAGCGGCCGCCGTCCGGGGTCATCGGGCCGCCTTCGTACAGCACCACCGTCGCGCCGGCGGCCAGCGGGCCATAGGCGACGTAGCTGTGTCCGGTCACCCAGCCCACATCGGCGGTACACCAGAAAACATCGTCGGGGCGCAGATCGAACACCCACTGGGTCGTGGTCTTCACGCCGAGCAGGTAGCCGCCGCTGGAATGTTGGATTCCCTTGGGCTTGCCGGTCGAGCCGGACGTGTAGAGGATGTATAGAGGGTGCTCGGCGTCGACCCACTCGGGCTCACACACCGGCGCGTGGCCTTCGATGACTTCGTGCCACCAGTGATCGCGCCCCTTTACCATCGGAACGCTCTTGCCCGTGCGCCGGTACACGATGACACTCTTGACACTCGCGCAGCCACGCTCGAGCGCCTTGTCCGCCGCGGCCTTGAGCTCTATGACGTTGCCGCCGCGCCAGCCGCCGTCGGCGGTGATGATGAGCGTTGCCCCGGTGTCCTCGATCCGATCCTTGAGCGCCGGCGCCGAGAATCCCCCGAACACGACGGAGTGGATTGCGCCGATCCGGTTGCAGGCGTGCATCGCGACGAGGATCTCGGGAATGAGCGGCATGTAGATCACGACGCGGTCGCCGCGCCTCACGCCCTGTGCGCGCAATGCGTTTGCGAAGCGGCATACTTCCGCGTGCAGCTCGCGATAACTCAGGCGCCGCGTGTCGCCCGGCTCACCTTCGAAGATGACCGCGGTCTTGTGGCCATGCTCGGCAAGGTGCACGTCGAGGCAGTTGAACGACACATTCAACAGGCCGTCGGTGAACCAGCGGAAGTTGGGAGCCTTGGAGTCATCCAGCGTGACCGTGAACGGTTTGTGCCAGACGAGCTCCCGCCGCGCCAGCTCCGCCCAGAAGGCAACCGGATCCTGCGCGGCCTGGCGCCGCAGCGCTGCCAGCTCATCGGGCTTGATGCGCGCGCGCGCGGCGAACTGCGGCGCAGGCGGGAAGGATCGTTCTTCCTGCAGCGCCGACACGATATTCTTGGTCACCATGCGTCCCCTCGTGCAACTTGATGCGGCGGCGAGGGAGCATACCGTAGTCTCAAATCGCCCGTGACCGGTGCGGCGGGCTCGCGTTTTGGAGACATTGGCATGGAACGGCAACTTGGCGTAGAAGGAGCGGTCTTCAGACCGTCGCATACGCCTCTGCCCCTCAATACGCCGACACGCGCCGAGATTTGCCGGCCTGATTCCGCACGGGCGGCGGGCCGCTGGCGCCCGTACGCGCTGTTGAGCTTGCTGCTGGCCGCTTGTGGCGCGCCGACTGCATCGCATCGAGCACTCGCCCCCCGGTGCCTGATGATCGGCGGCGACGCCGAGATGACACTGGCGATCCCCTCGCCGGAGGCGGGCCTGCTGTTCGCGACGGTCGAAGAGCGGGGCCTTGCGGTATCGGCACGTCTCGATGATTCCACTCGGGCCGGCTCCTCGCCCGTCGACCGACTCGGCGCCATTGCGCTGGTGGCTGACACGCACGTCGGGCAGACCCATAGCCTGCGGGTGCGTAGCGAAGACTCTCGCGATCTGCACGGTCTGGTCTGCGCCTCGGCCGAGATCGTTCCGGCTGCCGAGGCGGAGCGCCGCGGAGCTGCAAACGCTCTCGCCCGTGCAGGCCAGGCAGTGCACGCGCGCGACTGGGATGCCGCTTTCGCCGACTATCTGGCGGCGGCCAGAAGCTACGACCATCTGGCGTTGTCCCGCCGGGCGGCACAGGCGCGCCAGGCGATGGCCGAGCTCGCCTATCGCCGCTTCGATCGCAAGCGGGACAGCTATGCGCTCGTGATCACGGCGATGGATGACTACGGGGACGCCGCCAGCCCGCTGGAAAGGGGCTCGCTGGCGGCGCTGCAGGCCAAGGCGCTCATGGACATGCCGGGCGTCGCACCGGCTGAAGTAGCGCCGGCCGTGCGTGCGCGACTGTTCGCGGCGCAGCGGCACTTTGGCGCGAGCGAGTTCGGAGCGCGGGAGCTCCCGCGCCTGGACATTCTGCTCGGCTCCCTGGAGTACGAACTGGACGCTCCGGTGCGGACGACAGAGCTTTTCACGGCGGCAGCACAGCGCTGCCGCGCACTGGGGGACTGGGACTGTTACGGAATCGCGAGCCAGAATCTCGCCTTGCTCGCGGAAGAGCGCAACAACTACGCAACCGCGCTCTCCGTTTACGCGGACGCCTTGCGCTCCGTGAATGCCGATCTCAACCCGAAGCTCGTGGCCGACATCCAGGACAACCTGGGGAGCCTGCAGGGAGCAATGGGTCTGTTCAGCGCGAGCGAGCACACTCACGCCTCGGCGATGGAGAAGTACGCACGGCTTGGCGACTGCCCCGGCTACCGACGGACACTGTCGCGGTCCGGGAGCCTGCAGGTGCAGATCGGAACCCTCGGCGATGCCGAGAACAATCTCGAGCGGGCCGCCTCGCTGGATTGCATGGATCTGCTGGCGGCGTCTGGAAGCATCACCGCGTCGCCCATGACGGAGCGAGCCGCGCATGAGCGCGCGTGCGGACATCCGATAGATGCCGCCTCGCTGAGTACCGACAACAAGCTCGTGGTGTTCAACGCCCTGCTCTCTCTCGGCGATGCACTGACGCTGGAAGGCGAGCCGGTACGGGCGGAAATGTGCATCAACGCCGCCAGCAGCTACGCCGCGACTGCGCGAGCGCGAATGCGGCTGGCGAACGCTCGAGGGTCGGCTCTTCTGGAGCATGACGATACGCGCGGGGCGCGGACGTCCTTCGAGCAAACCCTCCGTATAGCCGACGAAGTCAAGGTTCCTCCGGGCAGCGAGATCCGCGGAACTGCGCGCCTGGGTGCGGTGAGAGCAGCGCTGCTGGCGGGTGACGCGGCCGGCGCGCTGAGGAACGTCAACGAAGCCCTGCAAGCGAGCGTTGCGCGCGGGGATATCGACCAGACGATCACGGCATTGCGGCTCATCGGAGCGGCGTATCGCAGCAATGGGCGTGCGGCCGACGCCGCGCACGCGCTGCAAGTCGCCGCGAGTCTGTCCGAAGCCGTGCCGATCGACGAGCTCGACGGCGAAAAGCGTGCTACCTACCTTGCCGCTCAACACACCGTGTTTGCGGAGCTCACGGAGCTGTTGGCATCCCCGTCGGATTCCGCTGGCGCGACGTCCTGGCCCGCATTCGCAACCTCAGAGCGCGGTCGAGCGCGGAGTCTGCGCTACGCGGAATCCCAGGAGGCGCGGGACGCAGCCTCGGAGCTCGAGGCCCCGCCGTCGACGCGCTACCAGCAGCTGCTACGCGATGTAGTCCGTCTGGCAGATTCCCAGTCCGCGGGTGCGCCCGACTCGTTGATCGAGGCGCTCCGCGCTACCGCGGAGCGATACGGAACCGCTACGGAGCCTCTGGAGCGCACGCGGCTCGAGCAGACGCTGGAACGTCTGGATGCAACCCTCGTGGAGTACGCCGTCGGGCCGCGAGACCTCCTTGCGTTCGTCCTCGATGCAGGCAAGCTCAGTGTCGTGCGTCTCGGAAGCCGCGCCGATGTTGCAGCTGCCGCTGCCGATCTGCGCGAGCGCCTGCGTGACAGCGAATCGCCCGCGACCGCCGTGCGTGCGGCGGCCGAGAAGGTGGCGCGCCTGGTGTTGTGGCCGCTACGCGGACGGATCTCCAAACGACGCCTCGTGCTCGTTCCAGACGACGCGTTGCATACCATTCCGTTCTCGGTACTACCCTGGTCGTCGGAGCCGGGCGCTGCGCCGATGATCGAGCAGACTGAAACCGTCATCGCGCCTTCGGCTCTGTTTCTCACGCGTCCGCATCAGGCGGTGTCCCGGTCAAACACAGCGGCGCGCATCGAGCTGATCGGAGACCCCGTCTTCAGAATCTCCGACTGGAGGCGTGAGTGTGTGGAGGGCAACGCAGCCGCAACCGGGCCTCCGACGGGGGCGGCTCGCGCGATGACGGACTGGTCCGAGTCCCTGCCCCGGCTGCCGGGCACGCGCACCGAAGTGTCCATGATCGCGAAGCTCGCCAGGCAATCGCTTCCGGGGAGTCGCGTTGAGACTCTGCTGGGCTGCGCCGCAGTGTCGAGCGGCCTGCGGGCGGCGGCCGCAGGCGGTAGCGACATCCTGCATATCGCCACTCACGCCCGGGTCGACGCCCAGCGGCCCCGGCTGTCGGCGTTGGCGCTGACACCCGACAGCGCGGCGACGCCGATGACTTCGGCATTCGGCCTGCTGGACATCCTGGGCCTGCGGCTGAATTCCAGGTTGGTCGTGCTCAGCGCCTGCGACACCTCCCGCGGCAAGCTGCTCCCGGGGGAGGGCGTGCTCGGACCGGCGCAGGCCTTCCTGCAGGCAGGATCGGCGGCCGTCCTCGCCAGCTACTGGCGGATTGACGACGCAACCACTGCGAGCTTCATGCAGAAGTTCTACACGTACCTGTTCGCCGAGCATTTGCCGGCGGCGGCGGCTCTGCGCCGCGCCCAGGTGGAGGCCGCACGCACGTCGAGCCCGCATTATTGGGCTGCCTTTGCGCTGTACGGATGGCCCGACAGCTCGATTTGACTTCTTTGCAAGCGCGCGCGCGTTTCGGCTGGCTCGCGTGAGATAAGCCGGCTCCTCGCAGCAGTGAACAGGTGCGGATCGAGCATCCGCCCGTCCCACTCTCGAGGAGACTCTCATGTCGCGCAAAGTCACGCTGTCACTCGCAGTCGCGGCGCAGTTCTGTCTGGCAAGCCTGGCCGCCAGCTCCCCAGCCCGGGCGAGCGGAGCCATCCCCGATTACTTCTTCAAGGAGTGGACGGTGACCAAGAACTGCGTGGAGGCCCATGCGGGTCTGGCTGCCCGGGTGCAGGCAGGGCTCAAGTTCAAGATCTCCGCGAGCGGGGCGGCGGACGGCAGTTATGTGTTTGTAGCCGAGGACGCGGGCGCGGCGCGCTGGGCCGCCAACTGGAACGGGTTGCAGCTCGCCTATCGTCCCGGGACCAGGATGACGGCGCTGCCTGCGGATTTCGAGTGCATACCCGGCGCGGAATCGACCTCGCCATTCCTGGCGATGTCCGGCTTTGCCCAGTCGGCGGAGCCGTATTACGAGCAGGAGCACTGGTATGGGCTGGCGCGCATCCACGGCCAGTTGGAGCATGTGCTCATCTTCCCCCGCGATACTTCAGATGCGGCCTCGGTGGTCATAGTGCTCGAGTCCGTCAACTCCCCGACCACCGTGCAACTGGACGACGACGGAGTACTTCACGGTCAGACTCGATAGGCGGGCGGGGCGCGCGCGGGCTTCTTAGAATTGCGGCATGAGGCAGTTCACCGCGCGTACGGCCGGTAAGTGGCTGGCGCTGGTGGGTCTGGCCCTGGGGCCACACAATTCGTGGCCCCAGGCCGGTTTTCAGTGCCGCCCGGTGACCTGCTCGACGCTCCTGCCCTCCCTGCCGGTCGACGACGCGCAGACTGACGACTGCGCCTACCGCGCCGGCAACCTCTGGTGGGTCGATTATGTAGCGGGCTCGCTCGCCTGGGCGCAGACACCGCAGACCGCGCCCCGCAAGCCGGTGGTGGTCGCCGTATTCGACGATGGCGCCTACACCGAGCACGAGGATCTGCGCAACCAGCTATGGACCAATGAGGCGGAGGCGCACGGCAAACCCGGCGTCGACGACGACGGCAACGGATATGTCGACGACCTTCACGGTTGGAATTTCGTGGACGACAACCCCGACGTGTCCCCGACCGAAGCCTGCCGCGGACGCGTGAGTCACGGGACGCTCATGGCGAGCCTGATTGCGGCGGAAAGAAACAATGGCGTCGGGATCGCCGCGGCGGGATCCGACGCTGCGCGACTCATGATTCTCAAGGTCGTGGGCTGCGGGGCAGGAAACAACGACCGTCTCGAGCCGGAACGTCTTGCTCGGGCATTGGATTATGCAACGAAGATGGGGGCGCGGATCCTGAGCTTCAGCAACCATTGGTACGCCACCAGTCCACTGCTGGATCGGGAGTTTGCGGAGATTGCGGACCGGCCCGGCTCGCCGCGGGCTGCAATCGTCGTCGCCAGCGTACCCAACAGGGGGGAGCCGGCTGCGGGCTATCCCGCCGCTTACGCCTTCCGGCGCATCGTCAGGGCCATTCCCATCGGCAACGACGACACGATCTCCCCCGGAACCAGCCCGGCGCCGATTGGACTTAATCTAGGGGCACCCAGCGCGTGCGTCATCGGCGCGGCGGCTCCTCCAGAGCAATACCGTCTGGAGCAGGGCAGCTCGAATTCGACGGCTATCCTGGCAGGGGTATTGGCCGGCATCTGGGCGAGCCCGCCCTATGCTAAATTGACTCCCGACGAGTTCGTGGCAGGGGTCGTGCGGAAGCGGATGTCGACGACACCGCGCCGCTCAAAGCCGGGTTCGCGTGTGCCGTATGACCACGGTGTGCCGCTGGCCGATGCTTGCGTCCTCGCGACAGAAGCCCGCTCCGCGCGTGTTTGTCGCGGCCAGGAACCGACTGGGAAGCGCGCCAATGAGCTACAGCGAAACACTGCAGGGAGAGACGGCCGACAAAACCCTTGAACGGGTCGACAGGGGCGATCTGTCCCTGGTGGAGGCCGTCGCAGAGCGGAGCGAGCTCCAAAATCAACTGTATGTGAGATATCGGCGCCCCTTGCTACAGGTATTCCTGCACAGGCGCATCGATCGTGATGCGGCCGAGGACCTGTTGCAGAGGACCTTCCTCCAGGCGATCAAGAAGATTCGCACGGATGGGTTGGAGGACCCGAGCAACCTGGGAGGTTATCTCTATCGCACGGCATCCAAGCTTGCGACGGCGTACTGGCGTGGAGAGCTTGCCCGCACGCACGACAACGACCGCGAGTTGCTTTCGAATCTGCAGGACGAAGCGATCTCGCTGGAGGACCGGGTGGACCACGAGCAGCTCGCGAAATGCGTTCGCGATCTGATGGACCACCTGCCTGTGCAGCGCGATCGCGAGGTGCTCGAGCGCTTCTATCTGCAAGAGGAGCCGCGGTCCTCGATCCGGGAGTCGTTGAAATTGACGGACATGCAGTTCAATCAGGTTCTATGGCGCGCGCGGCAGCGCTTCGGCGACATCCTTCGCCGGCACGGCCTCGCGGTAGGGGAAGGGGCAAGCCCAACGAGCACGGCCCCGACACATGGGTAGGGAGAACCATGGATCACTCAGAGTTCAAAGCTAATCAGACAGCGGCCGTCTATGTGGCCGACGGACTCGACGCGCCGACGCAGGAAGCTTTCGAGATGCACATGATGGCGTGTCCGGAGTGCGTCGAGGACGTCGAGACGTGGCGGGCGATCAAGATAAACATTCCGGCCAGGGTGCGCCCGGCAGCGTCCGCCTCGAGGCGAGCCCGCACTTCGGGCCGTGCCGTCGGCCAGAACATGGGCACCTGGCGACTGGCCGCCTCCCTCCTGATCGGCGGCACCGTCGGCGCGGCCGGCGGTTGGTTCGGCCGCGAAGCGCAGGGACCGGACCTGGATTCCACGCAGACCGTCTTTTTCAACATGCCAGCGGTCGAACGCGGTGCCGGTGAGTGCGTCTCCGTGCGTCTGTCGGCGGATTCCAGGGTCGCCATGCTGCGCATTCCGGGCATCGCGGCCGGACGCACCGTCATCGCCGTGGACTCCGAGAAGCACGAACTGGCATCCGGCAGCTACGCCGTGCGGGTACAGCCGGACGGCAGCCAGCTCGTCCGCATCGATACCCGCATGCTGATCGATCGAGCCGTTCACCTCGAGACGCGCGGCCTCGACGGCTCGACCGAGCCCGTCGGGTGCGTGACCGGTGAAGTCCCTCGCTGAGGATCCGAAGGACGAGCGGCCTGCTGTACAATCTTAAGGCACGCCGCTCATTCCAACGGCAGCTGCGCGAGCCGTTGGCCCTGGCGGCGTAGAAAAGGCCCGAATCCCAGCCGATCGTACAGGCCCCCGAGTCCCGGCAGGTCCGGGCTGCGCCGGCGCAATCCTTCAGGCTCGACGCCGAGCTGCATGTCGCAGGTAATGCGAGTGAGCATGCGCGAGAGGAAGACCGCGTCATGGTGCTCGCGCAGTCGGTCGCCGAGAGACTGAGCGCCGCGCAACTTCAGAGCGGGCACGCGTCCGAGTCCGGCGTACAGCGCCTCCAGCGACTCGAATTCCTTCATCAGCGCCGCCGCCGTCTTGTGCCCCACCCCGGGCACACCGGGGATGTTGTCCACATCGTCCCCGGTCAGCGCCAGGTAGTCCGCGAAACGCTCGGGCGCCACGCCGTAGTGGCGCTGGATGTCGTGATATCCGAATTGCTCGCGCGCGCCGTAGTCCCAGAACAGGTCACCGCTGCGCACCAGCTGTGCGAGATCCTTGTCGCGCGTGATGAAAGCGGAGCGCACGCCCTCCTCGCGCATGAACGAGGCAAGCGTGCCGATGATGTCGTCCGCCTCGTATTCGGGACTCATGAACACCGCGATGCCGAGATGCCGGCACAGCTCCCGGCAGCACTCGAACTGCGCGGCCAGCCCGGGGGGCTGCGGCTCCCGATTGGCCTTGTAGGCGGGGTAGATCCGGTTGCGGTACGAGCTCGCGAGGCGCTGATCGAAAGCGACCGCGATATAGCGTGGCCGCGCCCGCTCGATCAGGTCGCCGAGGAAGCGCGCGAAACCGAAGACGGCGTGCACGGGGTTGCCGTCCCGGTCCACCATGTCGGGAAGCAGAGAATGGTACGCGCGGAAGACGTAGACCGAGGCATCGACGAGGAAGATCAAAGAGGCCGCCGGCGTCAGGACAGCCAGCGCTGGATGCGGGCGTGCAGCGGGCTGGTGCGTGGAAAATGCGCGAGCAGGTATTCCATCTGGTCGGCGAGCACGCGCCGCCCCTTCAGAAAGATGTACTCAGCATACGTCGGCGTGAAGGGCACCGCGATGAGCTGCATCTTCGCCTGTTCCGGGGTGCGCGATGCCTTCTGGTTGTTGCAGCGCCTGCAGGCGGTCACTACGTTCGTCCACACATCGACCCCACCCTGGCTGAAGGGGCGAATGTGGTCGCGCGACAGGTCTCGCGAGGGAAAGCGCAGGCCGCAGTACATGCACAAGAACGCGTCCCGGCGGAACAGCGTCTGATTGTTCAGGGGTGGCACGTAGTCGTGCCGCGTGTTGCCGGGATTGCCCGTGTGGCCGACGGTCGCAACGATTGAGTTGACCTCGAGCACCGTCCGTCGGCCGGTCATCGCGTTCACGCCGCCGAACAGCTTGTAGAGCATGGAGCCGCACGTATAGGCGACCTGCTCCTGGTGGTACAGTCGCGCGGCTTCCTTGTAGTCGATCCACTCGAGCGGCATTCCCGCGACATCCGTGCGCAGGACGAGCTGAGAGAGCCCGCGCGCCGCCTTGCTGACGGCGATTCGCAGGTCGTCCTGATTTCCGTGGTCGGCGCTTTCGAGATCGATACCCAGCATGGCTGCTGTAAGATAAGGCAGATATATGCAAGAATTCAACGCCGCAACGTCTTAATTCAGTTGAGGATTTCGTGATGCGTGGCCGTCCGGCCACGCGCCACTCCCGTTCGAGGCCCAAACGAGGGATGTGAATGCCAGTAACGATTGGCGCGCTCCGCGAGAGCGCGCCGCAAGAGACGCGTGTCAGCGTGGTCCCGGAAGTCGCTGACAAACTGACTCAAAGCGGCGCCCGGGTGCTGCTCGAGCGAGACGCCGGCAGCCGTGCGCAATTCCCTGATTCCGCTTACAAGAGCGTGACTTGGGCCACCTCGGCGTCCGCCGTGCTCGAGCAATCGGACGTCATGCTGACGGTGCAACCGCTCTCGGTCCAGCAGATCGGTCTGCTGAAGAGCGGCGCGGTCGTCATCGGCTTCATGCAGCCCTATGCCCGGCGCGATGAGGTCCAGGCGCTCAAGGAGCGGGGCATCGTCAGCTTCGCGATGGAATTCGTACCGCGCATATCCCGGGCTCAGTCCATGGACGCCCTGTCTTCGCAGGCCTCACTCGCCGGCTACAAGGCCGTGCTGATCGCCGCCAGTGAGCTGCAGAAGTTTCTGCCAATGCTGACGACGGCTGCGGGCACGATCCGTCCGTCGCAGGTGCTGATCATCGGCGCCGGGGTGGCCGGACTGCAGGCGATCGCCACGGCGAGGCGCCTCGGCGCGGTCGTTGAGGCCTACGACGTCAGAAGCGCGACCCGCGAGCAGGTGAAGTCGCTCGGCGCGAAGTTCGTAGACACCGGGGTCAGTGCCGACGGCGCAGGCGGCTATGCGCGCGAGCTCACGGACGAGGAGAAGCGTAAGCAGCAAGAAGTGCTCGACTCGCGAATCGCCGCGGCGGATGCCGTCGTCACCACTGCATCGGTTCCCGGCAGACCCGCGCCCAAGATCATCTCCCGCGCGGCCGTCGAACGGATGCGGCCTGGCTCCGTCGTCGTGGATATCGCCGCCGAGCAGGGCGGAAACTGCGAGCTCACCCGCGCTGGCGAGACCGTCGAGCACCAGGGAGTGAAGATAGTCGGCGCCGTGAACCTGGCAGCCGCTCTCGCCTACAACGCAAGCGAGATGTATGCGCGCAACTTGCTCAACTTCCTCAAGCCGGCGATCGACAAGGGAGAGCTTGCGATCGACTGGAACGACGAAGTGTTCGCGGCGGCATGCCTCACGCGCGACGGCCGCATCGCTCATGAGCCGACGCGCAAGGCGCTCGAGGGGTAATTACACATGACGGGAATGGTTGCACTCTACATCTTCATGCTCGCGGCCTTCACCGGCTACGAAGTCATATCGCGCGTGCCCGTGATACTGCACACGCCGCTCATGTCGGGCTCGAACTTCGTGCACGGCATCGTTCTCGTGGGCGCGATGGTTGCGCTGGGAGGCGCTCACACGTCCCTGGAAAAGACGATCGGCTTCATCGGTGTGATGCTCGCGGCGGGCAATGCTGTGGGCGGCTACGTCGTGACCGAACGCATGCTCGAGATGTTCAAGTCGAGCGGCGCCCGGGGCGCCAACCGGGGAGCCCACTGATGGCGCTCGATCGGAACCTGCTGATCCAGGCGAGCTACTTCGTCACCGCGGCGCTGTTCATTCTCGGTCTGAAGCGCATGAGCTCGCCGGTGACGGCGCGCAGCGGCATCCTCTGGGCCGGCGCAGGAATGCTGGTCGCGACGCTCGTCACTCTCGCCTACCCCGGGATGACCAACTACGGCCTCATCGGACTCGCGATTCTCGTAGGCGGAAGCCTTGCATGGTGGAGCGGCAAGGTCGTCGCAGTGACCAACATGCCGCAGATGATCGCGCTGTACAACGGCATGGGTGGCGGCGCGGCTGCCGCGATAGCCGCCGTCGAGCTCTACCGGGGCGAAACGCAGGGCTACGCCACAGCCACCCTCGCGGTCATCGGCGGCATCATCGGCGCGATCTCCTTCAGCGGCAGCGCCATCGCCTTTGGCAAGCTGCAGGGACTGATCAAGCGCAGCGCGCGATTCCGGGGACAGCAGATTCTCAATCTGATCATCCTGGTCGCGGCGCTGCTGGTCGGAGCGGTCGTGACGGCGCATCTGAGCGCAGGCGAGCAACTGCCCGGGCACGTCACCGGGCTGTTCGTCCTTGCGCTCGTCCTCGGCGTTACGATGACGCTGCCGATCGGCGGGGCGGACATGCCCGTCGTCATCTCGCTCTACAACGCATTGACCGGCCTGGCCGTCGCTTTCGAAGGCTTCGTCCTGAACAACGCCGCGATGATCATCGCGGGCACTGTCGTGGGCTCCGCCGGCACCCTGCTCACGCAGCTGATGGCGAAGGCGATGAACCGCTCGCTCGGCAATGTGCTTTTCTCGGGCTTCGGCGATACCGGCGGGGCGGCCGCAACCGGCACGGTCTCCGGCAGCCTCAAGCCGATCGAGGCTGCGGATGTCGGCGTCATGATGGCCTTCGCGCAGAAGGTCATCATCGTTCCCGGGTACGGCATGGCGGTCGCCCAGGCCCAGCACAAGATCTGGGAGCTGTGCCAGCTGCTCATCGATCGGGGCGTCAACGTGAAGTTCGCGATTCACCCGGTCGCGGGACGCATGCCAGGCCACATGAACGTGCTGCTCGCCGAGGCCGGCGTGCCGTACGATCTCATCTCCGATCTGGATGAGATCAACGCCGAGTTCGAGACGGCGGACGTGGCACTCATCATTGGCGCGAACGACGTGGTGAATCCCGTCGCGCGCAACGACAAGTCGAGCCCGATCTACGGCATGCCCATCCTGAATGCGGACAAGGCGAAGAACGTCATCGTGATCAAGCGCGGTCAGGGCGCGGGCTTCTCGGGCATCGAGAACGCCCTGTTCTACCTCGACAATACGCGGATGCTGTACGGAGACGCACAGAAGGCCGCCGCCGAGCTGATTCAATCGATCAAGGCGGTTGGCTGAAGTCAACGCGAGAACTCCAGCATGCGCAATATCGAGCGTGTGGGAATGAGCGGGCCACAGCCTCGCCCGTTGCCGGCGGCACCAACAGCCGCAGGTCACTTTCTGAAACGAGTGTTCCTGGCCATGCTGACGGCAGCTGTGACGCCGGCCTGCTGGGCCGCGGGCCCCGCGGAGGGTGAGCAGGCGCCGCCGCCGCGCAGCTCGGCCGAAGTCATCGCGGCCTCGAAGCCGTCGGACTGGCGTCCGCTGGACCCGCAGCACACGCTCTACGTCGAGCTGGCTTCTGGCCGCGTCATCATCGAGCTCGCACCCGTGTTCGCACCGCATCACGTTGCCAACATCCAGGCGCTCGCCCGGGAGGGCTACTTCGACGGTCTCGCGATCGTGCGCTCGCAGGACAACTACGTCATCCAGTGGGGAGATCCTGACGCCAAGCGTCCGATCCGCGCGGCGCACCGTACCGTTGCCGCCGAGTTCGAGCGTACTTCCCGGGGAGTGCCGTTCACGGCGCTGCTGGACCCTGACACGTACGCGCCGGAAACCGGCTTTGCCGACGGATTTCCCGCAGCCAGAGACCTGAAGCTGGGTCGAGCGTGGCTGGTCCACTGCTATGGCATGGTCGGGGCCGGTCGCGACGACGACGTCGACAGCGGCGGGGGGACGGAGCTCTACGCCGTCATCGGCCAGGCGCCCAGGCACCTCGACCGCAATGTGACGCTGGTGGGTCGGGTCCTTCTGGGCATGGAGCTGCTTGCCACGCTGCCTCGGGGCTCAGGAGCGCTCGGCTTCTATGAGAAGCCCGAGCAGCGGGTACCGATCAAATCCATCCGGGTGGCGGCCGACGTGCCGGAAGGACAGCGGACTGCGCTCGAGGAATTGCGCACGGACACGGCAACGTTCTCGGAATTCGTCGAGGCACGCCGCAACCGGCACGAACTGTGGTTCAAGGTGCCGGCCGGGCGGGTGGATGTCTGCAACGTGCCTCTCGTGGTGCGCCCGCGGGCCAGCGGCGGGAAATAGTTCCGGGCTGTCGCGCGGACCTGACGCGCGCGTGCAGTTCCAGTAGCGTCACGGTCTGTTGGGAGGCCGGCGCTCCATGCGCTCCATGCGCTTCAGGCGTTGCTCGCGCAGGTTCTGCAGCATGTGCTGCCGCTCCGCAGGCGTTGCGCTCTTCCAGCGCTCACGCAGCACCTTGCGCCGCTCCGGCGGCAAGTCGCGGAACTTGCGGAAATTCTCGCGCACCGAGGACTGCTGCTCGGGCGGCAACGCGCGAAACCTCTGCCACCGGTCCCGCACCCTCTGCTTCTGTTCCGCGGGCAGGTCGCGGAAGTGCTGAAATCGTTGCGTGGCCTTGTCTTTCTGCTGCGGCGACATGGCCAGCCAACGCTCGCTGCCGCGCGCCAGCGCCTGCTGACGGGCAGACGGCAACGTGTCCCAGGTGTCGCCGAAGCGCTGCTGCAGGAGCTTCTGCTGCCCCGGTGAGAGAGAGGACCAGGGGACGCCCGAAGCGGGCCCCGCTGGCGCAGCCGCCGGTGCGGCTGGAGCCGGACCTTGCTGCGCAAAGGCCGGCGCCGCCGCGAGCAGCAGCGCGAGCACCAGCATGCGAGCTTTATTGATCATCTGACTTCACCTTCGGCGCCCCCGTCCTGGCATCGGGTGGCGGCGCCGGTGCCTTGGCCTGTTTCGCGGCCTTGTCTATATCCGTCTGCGACAGGTACTCGATCCAGCTGCCGTCGTCCGGCTGTGTCGTCGCATCCGCCGCCGAATCCACCGTCCCCAGAAACTCCAGCAGCTCCTCGTCGGGCTCCGCCGGTTTTTTGGGCGGATCCGCAGTTCCGGCGCCGGACCCGAACGCAATGGCGGCCAGCGCCAGCGCGATCCACACGCGTCCCGTCCTGCTCAACTGCTCGTCTCGCCGTTTGAATCGGCCTCTCCGGCCGCCCACTCGTAGAATGCGCCGTCCGAGTCCTCCACCATCTCCAGACCCTCGCCATCCGCGATCAGGTCGAGGTCTTCCATTGCCGCCGCGCCGCCTTCGTTTACCGTCAACAGCTTGTCGGGATGCTGCCACAACACCATCGCCACGAGCACGGCTGCGGCCACTGCGCCGGCCGTCGGCATGATGAAGAAGCTGCGCAGGAAGCCGGGCCGCCTGCCGCTCCGGACCACCTCGTCAGCGGCGGCCTGCCGAGCCTGATTGAGGCGCGAGCGAATGCGACTATCGATACGGGTCACGCTCTCCGCGAGCACCACGCGAGCCTGCTCTTCGAAATCGGTCGGTCGTTCGTCCTGCGGGCTCATGTCCGGAAGCTCCCGAGTTGCGCGCGTAGTGTCTGCAGCGCCCGAAAGTAGTGTGTCTTGACGCTGCCCTCGGAGCAGCCCATCGCAGCGGCGGTCTGGGCTACGTCCATTCCCTCCAGGTTGCGCAGCATGAACGCCTGTTGCTGTCGGCGCGGAAGAGCGTCGAGAGCCTTGTCGAGCGCCTGCATGGCTTCATCGATCTCGAGTTTACGACTGGGCGAGGGCTCGTCGCTCGGCGCCTGGGCGATCGGGTCCGGCTCGTCGTCTTCCTCCTCGCCCCGAAACGGCAGCCACGCAATGACGCGGCCGCGTACCGTCCTGCGCCGCTGCATGTCGCGGATCCGGTTCTCGAGAATCCGGTAGAACAACGGCTTCCACTCTTCGGCGGGGCGGTCCGCGTAGGCCCGAGCGAGCTGCAGCATCGCATCCTGCACGGCGTCCAGGGCATCGTCCTCGTGCCGCAGACCCGCCTGGGCAATCTTGAAGGCCTTGAGCTCGACGCCGGCGAGAAACTGGTTCAGCGCTCGCGAGCGCGCCTGGGCAGACGCAGCGGCAATGTCCCGGTCGCCGTGTGCTGCGGACGGCATGCTATAAGGCGGCGCGAACGTGGCGAACCCAGGCATGGGTCATACAACGCGCGGGCGGCCGCGGCGGTTGACTCCGCGCGAGCCTTCGTTGATGCCCTCCGAAACAAGCGCAACTCTTTGATTTACAGTAACCCATGACCCTCCCGCGGGTATTTCGCGTCGCGCTGGACATGCCCCTGCGGCGCCTGTTCGACTACCTGCCTCCCCACGCCGGGCCGGCGGCTCAGGCCGTCATCGAGCCGGGTATGCGCGTGCTCGTGCCATTCGGGCGACAGCGCCTGGTCGGCCTCGTCATGGCGGCGGGCGAATCATCGGACCTCCCGACCGACCGGCTCAAGCCCATTATCGCAGTGTTGGACGCGCGGCCGGTGCTCGACCGGCCGGCGCTGGCCCTGCTGGAGTGGGCGGCCGACTACTACCTGCACCCGATCGGGGCAGCCCTGGCGACCGCCCTGCCCAAGTCGCTCCGCCTGGGCGCCAGCGCCAGCGACACTATCGAGCTATGGAGCATCACTTCCGCAGGACGAGAAGCGCATTCCCGCGGCGAACCGCACAGGGCGCCGAAACAGCGAGAGCTGCTGGAGCACCTGGCGGAGCGTGAGTCCACTGCGGATGAATTGGCCGGGAAGATGCCAACATGGAAGGACTCGGCACGCGCCCTCACCGCTCGCGGTTGGATCGCCGCAACGCAGAGCCCCGTCGCCATTCCCAGCGAGCACGCCACAGTTCGTGGCGCAATGCCCGAACTGTCACCCGAGCAGGCAGCGGCTGTCGAAACCATCGCCGGATCGCTGGGACGCTTCGGCGCGTTCGTCCTGCACGGCGCCACGGGCAGCGGCAAGACTGAGGTGTACCTGCGGCTCGTGGAACAGGCGCTGAGCCGCGGTTCCCGAGCCCTCGTACTCGTTCCGGAGATAGGTCTCACTCCGCAGCTCGTTGGACGATTCGGGGATCGCTTCGACACTCCCTTGTGCGTGTTGCATTCCGCCTTGAGCGACAGCGAGCGCTTGCGAGCGTGGCGCGACGCGTTCAGCGGCCGCGCCAGGATCGTGATCGGTACGCGCTCGGCCGTTTTTGCGCCGGTCCCCGACCTGGGCTTGATCATCGTCGATGAGGAACATGACCCTTCGTTCAAACAGCATGAAGGGGGCTTCCGCTATTCCGCCCGTGATCTTGCGGTCGTCAGGGCGCAGCGCTCCGACGTACCGATCCTGTTGGGCTCGGCGACGCCGGCGCTGGAGACACTGCACAACGTGAACAACGGGCGGTATGCGCGATTGACGCTGCCACGTCGGGCGGAACAAGCCGCCCCTCCGCGAATGGCGTTCATCGACCTGCGCGTGAACGCCGTCCAGGCGGGAATCTCAACTCCCGCCGTTCAATCCATGCAGCGTCACCTGCAGGAGGACGGCCAGGTGCTCGTGTTCCTCAATCGCCGCGGGTACGCGCCAACGCTGCTGTGCACGGCGTGCGGCTGGATCGCGCCCTGCAGGCACTGCGATGCGCGGCTGACCGTGCATCTCTCGGCAAACCGGCTCCGGTGTCATCACTGCGGCGCCGACGAGTCGCTACCGTCGCGTTGCCCGCAGTGCGGGTTCGCGGTGCGCGCCGTCGGCCAGGGCACCGAGCGCATCGAGGAAGCGTTGCAGACGATGTTTCCCGGCGTCCCGCTGGTGAGACTGGACCGGGACGTCGTCAGACGACGCGGTGACATGGAATCGGCGATGCAGCGCATGGCATCCGGAGACGCCCGCATTCTCATCGGCACCCAAATGGTCACGAAGGGTCATGACTTTCCCAACGTCACGCTGGTCGTCGTGCTGAACGCCGATCAGGGCCTGTTCAGCACCGACTTCCGCGGCCCCGAACGGCTTGCGCAGACGCTCGTACAGGTCGCGGGACGGGCCGGGCGCGGCAGCAAGCCCGGGGAAGTGTTGGTGCAGACCGAGTTTCCGGCGCATCCGCTGTTGCAAAGTCTGCTCGCCGAGGGCTACGACGGCTTCGCGCGCACCGCGCTGGCCGAGAGAGAGCAGGCCTCCTGGCCCCCCTTCAGTCGCCTTGCAGCGGTCAGAACGTCGGCCAAGACGGCGGACGCGGCGCTCGGTTTTCTCACCGAGGCACGCAAGCTTGCCCGCCCGCCCCGCAATCTCAAGCTGCTCGGCCCAGTACCCGCCGCAATGTCCAAGCGCGCGGGCCGTTATCACGCGCAGCTCCTGATCGAGAGCGCGGAGCGAACCACGTTGCATCGATTTCTCGATGCGTGGCTTCCGCAGATCGAGCCGTTGCAGAGTGCGCGGCGCGTGCGGTGGGCGCTCGATGTTGATCCAATAGAGTTGTTCTGACTCGGCGGCGGGGCGCTCTTCGGATACTCGCAGGAACTCTTTTCGCCCCGCAAAACTCGAACACCGGTAGCGCGAGCTAGCTCTCGCAGGGAGTTGCCGGTGTGGGCACGTTGGTTTCGTGCGGCTTGCGAAATCCCCATGACGACAGAACCCCGCGTAGGGTGCGCGGTCGAAGAGGCCCCGATGCGCGACGACTCGCGGTCTTCACCGCGGTGGCTGCCGCGCATGTCGTTCTCATCATCCTGTTTCCGGCAACCGGCCCGCACCTGCGCGAGGTGCCGCGAACGGAGCCTGCGATGGTCTGGATGTTCCTTCCCCCGCGATCCCTGGATCTGTCGCGGGAACCCACGGGAGCTGCACGTACTGCGTCTGCGGCTCGCAAGAGTCTGCCGCGGCGCACAGGGCCACGGGCGCCTCGTACGCCGGTGAATGTTGCGGTACCCAGCGCACCTGCCGCATCTCCAGTGGTCCCCGCGGCAGGGCAAACCGCAACTCCGAACGCGATCGACTGGCGCGACGAGATGGAAACGGCGGCGGTACGGCAGCTCGCGACCGAAGGTCAGAAACGCGAGCAGGACGCAGCCCTGGATCCGCCGCACGTGCCCCAATACCTCGCACCGCAGCCGCTGCGGCCGCAGTTCGGCTGGGACTATGCGGCCACGCATCGGGTGCAATCCCTGCCCGAGGGTGGCGTTCTCATCAACGTCAATGACCGTTGCACGATCGTCATCTTCTTGATCGCGACGTTCGGCTGCAGCCTCGACAGGCCGCCGCCGCAGCGCGGCGACCTGTTCCAACACATGCACGATCCACCGCTGCCAGGGCGGCCCGAGCCGCCGTGAGCTGGAGGTGACCGCCGCCGGACATCGACCGGCACCGCCCGGGCAGGTACACTTGCTGTGGCTCTACCCCCCTTGAGAATTCCTACCCTTGAAGCAGCAACTCGAGCAGCTCCTGCTGGCCGCCGTCAACAAGCTTGCCGGAAGCGTCTTACCCGAAGCACCCGCCGCGGCCTCGGTTGTGGTCGAGCGCACTCGGGACTCTCAGCACGGGGACTTCGCCAGCAACGTCGCGTTGCGGCTCGCAAAGCCGGCACGCCGCAATCCGCGTGAGCTCGCGCAAGCGCTCGTGGCCGCGCTGCCGGCCAACTCCCTCATTGCGCGCAGCGAAGTGGCTGGAGCGGGCTTCATCAATTTCTTCCTCACCTCGGCAGCCTATTCGCACGAGCTGGCGAACATTCACGAGCTCGGCGGCGACTACGGACGCAGCGTGCTGGGCCGCGGGCACAAGGTGCTGGTCGAATTCGTATCGGCCAACCCTACTGGACCGCTGCACGTCGGGCATGGACGCCAGGCCGCTTACGGCGCGACGCTTGCGAATCTTCTCGCGGCCACCGGGTTCGACGTCAGGCGCGAGTACTACATCAACGACGCGGGACGTCAGG
>FTEN01000179.1_pt1 | contig 20156 bp, 13 predicted proteins | sample 1640221 | NCBI WGS metagenome assembly FTEN01 (sample SAMEA3914816, study PRJEB12502) | metagenome | biome: forest; material: soil | place: USA | collected 2011-09-16 | depth 0.3 m | reverse complement strand
GGCCCGCGCCGACAACCGCCTCGCCTGGCATGGCGATGCCCGCGCCCTCACCCAGCTCCGCGGCAGCGCAGGACTCAGCTGCGGACTTCACGCTCCGCATCGCCCCGGCGGCGCTCGAGATCGCGCCCAGCCATTTCGTGAGCACGGTCGCCTACAACGCAACCTCTCCCGGGCCGATTCTGCGCATGCGCGCAGGCAGACGCGTCACGGTGGATGTGGTCAATGACACGGATGCGCCCGAGCTCGTCCATTGGCACGGCCTGTTCGTGCCGCCGGAAATCGACGGCGCCGAGGAGGAAGGTACACCGCCCATTCCGCCGGGCGCCCGCCGCCGCTATCAGTTCGTGCCCACGCCGGCCGGCACGCGCTGGTACCACTCGCATGCGATGGCCGCGGGAGATCTGCATCGCGGCAGCTACACCGGGCAATATGGCTTCCTGATGATCGATTCCGGTGCGGACCCGGGGAGTTACGACCAGGAGCTGTTTCTCGCCTTGCGCGACTGGGAGCCCTTCTACACCGATCAGTTCGTCGACATGGATGAGCAGGACGCGCCGGGGCCGCAACCGGAGCGGCCCGCCAGGCTCGATACGCGCCCCAACGGACTGGAAGTCGTGTCGCAGTTGTTCTCGATCAATGACAAGGCGTTACGCGCCGGGGAGCCGATTCGCGTGCGCTCCGGTACGCGGTTGCTGCTGCACCTGTTGAACGCAAGCGCCGTCGAGAACCGCACGATTGCCCTCCCCGGTCACGAATTTCATGTGCTCGCTCTGGATGGAAATCCGGTTCCCGTCCCGGGCTCTGCGAAGGTCATCACGCTGGGTCCCGGCGAGCGGGTGGATGCCTATGTGGAGATGAATCGCCCGGGGGTGTGGATTCTGGGGTCGACGGATGCGGCGACGCGCAATGCCGGCCTCGGCGTCGTGATCGAATACGCCAACCAGCACCGCGAGCCGCAGTGGGTGGCGCAGCCCGGCGCGTACTGGGACTACACGCTGTTCGGTCGGACCGATGGGTCACCCCCGGCACCCGAGCACGCGCTCGACATGGTGTTCGAGAAGATTCCAGGAGGCGCCGGACCGTTCAATCTCTGGACGATCAACGGCAAGTCGTATCCTCACGAGCGCGAGTTCGTGCTGCAGGAGGGCCAGCGCTACCGGCTCATATTCCGCAACCGGACGGACGACTCGCATCCCGTGCATCTGCACCGGCACCTCTTCGAGCTGGTCGACGTCAACGGCAAGCCCACGAGCGGCATCGTGAAAGACACCGTCGTGGTGCCGGTCTACGGGCGCGTGACTGTCGATCTGACCGCGAACCAGCCCGGCCTGAGCCTGTTCCACTGCCATATCCAGTCGCACATGGACTCCGGCTTCAAGGCTCTGTTCCGCTACTCGTAAGACTTCCGGTTCAGCTCGTACACGCACATATTGACTGCCGACGCCAGATTGAGCGATTCGATGTCGCCGCAGCCGGCGATTGAAAACAGCCGTACGTCGAGCGCGGCGAGTTGCTCATGCGGCAGCCCGCGGGCCTCGTTGCCGAACAGATAGCAGTCGAACTCCCTGAAAGCGCGCGTGAGGAGACTGTCCCCCGTCCTGTCGAGGCCCGCTATGCGCGCGAAGCGCTCGTGCAGGGAATGCATTTCCACGTCTACTTCGATCGGCACGTGAAAGATCGCGCCCATGCTGGCGCGCACAACCTTCGAGTTGTATGGGTCGACGCTCGCGGGACTGAGCAGGCAACGGAAACTCCCGAACCATGCCAGCGTGCGCAGGATGGTGCCCAGGTTGCCCGGATCCTGGATCTCGTGCAGATATACGCTGCGCTCGCCGGGGCGAGTGGGAGACGCAGACAGCAGCGGCACCACGGCGACGATCCCCTGAGGTGTCCTGGTGTCGGCGATCTGAGCCATCTGCACTGCGCTGATCACGTGAGTTGCAAACGAGCTGCTCCAATGCTGATGCTCACGGGTCACGTACAGTTCGCAGCCCCGCAACTGGGGATTGCGCCGGGCCGCCTTTTGCAGCTCGAGCACCGGGTGCTCGCCCTCCACCAGAAAGTAGCCGAGCTCGTCCCGGTATCTCTTCTGATGCAGCTTCCTGATGTCCTCGAGCTTCATGAATGGTTCGTATTGCGGACCGGACCGGCAGCCAACATGGACCTCGCGACCGCTTCGGCGACTCGTATCCCGTCGACGCCAGCGGACAGAATGCCCCCCGCGTAACCGGCGCCTTCGCCCGCTGGGTACAAACCACGCACGTTCAAGCTTTGCAAGGTCTCGTGGTCGCGCGTAATGCGCACGGGAGAAGAAGTTCGGGTCTCGCTCCCCGTCAGCACGGCATCGTCGCGATCGAAACCGCGGATCTGCCTGCCGAATACGGGCAGCGCCTCGCGAATGGCCTCGATCGCGTAACCGGGCAGCGCCGCCGTCAGATCCCCAAGACGGACTCCGGGTTGGTACGAGGGCTCGACCTTGCCGAGCGCCGTGGAAGCAACACCGCGTACGAAGTCCCCTAGCAGCTGCGCCGGAGCACAATAGTCTCTGCCGCCCAATTCAAAAGCCTGCGATTCGAGCTGCTCCTGCAGCTCGACCCCGGCCAGCGGCCCTCCGGGAAAGTCCTGCTCGGGGCTGATGCCCACCACGATGCCGGCATTCGCATTGCGCTCCTTGCGCGAATACTGGCTCATGCCGTTGGTCACCACGCGGCACGGCTCCGACGTGGCGGCGACGACCGTACCGCCGGGACACATGCAGAAGCTGTAGACGGCGCGGCCATTACGTGCGTGGTGAACCAACTTGTAGTCGGCGGCGCCCAGCTGCGGATGCCCGGCATACTTACCGAGACGCGCCGCATCGATCACGGACTGGGGATGCTCGATGCGCAATCCGATGGAAAACGGCTTGGGTTCGATGAACACGCCACGCCTGTGGAGCATCCGAAACGTATCGCGCGAGCTGTGGCCCGGCGCCAGCACCACGTGCCGGCTCTTGATTTCCTCGCCGCTCGCGAGCACCACGCCCTCCAGGATGCCGTCCCCGAGCAGCAGATCGGCCACGCGGCACTCGAATCGCACCTCGCCGCCGAGAGAGATGATGTCGGCGCGCATCGCCGCGACCACTCCGGTCAGGCGAAAGGTCCCGATGTGAGGCTTGCTCACATACATGATCTCTGCCGGGGCGCCGGCGCGCACGAACTCATGCATGACCTTGCGGCCGTAGAATCTGGGGTCCTTGATCTGGCTGTAGAGCTTGCCATCGGAGAACAGCCCGGCGCCGCCCTCGCCAAACTGCACGTTGGATTCCGGTGTCAGCGTCTTCTTACGCCACAAAGCCCAGGTGTCCGCCGTGCGGCGGCGTACTTCCGGGCCACGCTCGAGCACGATGGGCTTGAATCCCATCTGCGCCAGCAACAGCGCTGCAAACAATCCACACGGCCCCAGGCCTACGATCACGGGCCGCTCACTCAGATTTGGTGGCGCCCGCCCCACTGGATAGTAGTGGGTATCGGGCGTCGGACGCACGTGCGGATCCCGGGCGAGTCGCTGCAGGGTTGCCGCCTCGTCGCGTACCTCGATATCGACGATGTAGACGAACGCGATACTGCTGTTCTTCTTGCGTGCGTCGTAGCTGCGTTTGAAGACCGAGAAATCCAGCAGCTCGGCGGCTCCGATCTTCAGGCGACTGAGGATGGCCTCGCGCAGGGCATCCCGCCCGGCAGCGAGCGGCAGCGACAGTTCGGTGATTCGGATCAAGGCCTCTCCTGGCCGGTCGCGCCCGGCAGAGGAAGAGAAGATATAGTACGCCACGCATCATAGCGCGCCGACGCGCGCTCGGCCCCTATCCGACCTCCTCCAGGTTTCCCTCAGTGGCACGATCGAAAAGCAGCGGCAACTGGTTGCAGGAGCACGTTAACGACCCTTACGTCAAACAGGCGCAGAAGGAAGGTTACCGCTCGCGGGCCAGCTACAAGCTGCTGCAGTTGAACGAGCGGGACAGGCTGATCCGTCCCGGCATGCTCATCGTGGACCTGGGCGCAGCCCCCGGCGGCTGGTCGCAGGTTGCCGGCCGTCTCGTCGGGGATCGGGGCAAGGTGATCGCGACGGATATCCTGCCGATGGATCCGGTCAAGAACGTCGATTTCTGCCAGGGCGACTTCACGGATGAGGCGGTGCTCGAGCGGATTCTCGCGCTGCTCGAGGGTCGCAAAGCCGACCTGGTGCTCTGCGACATCGCCCCCAACATCACCGGCATCGACGTAGCCGACCAGGCCTCCTCGATGTACCTGGTGGAGCTCGCTCTGGACATGGCCCGGCGCGCGCTCAAGCCCCGAGGCGACTTCGTCGCCAAGGTGTTCCAGGGCGCAGGCTCGGAGGCATATCTCAAGGAGCTGCGCGCCTCCTTCGAGAAATTAATGATCCGCAAGCCCGCGGCCTCACGCCCCCGGTCGCGCGAGGTGTACGCCGTGGCGAAGGGACTCAAAGCGGCCGCGATCGCCTGACCTTGCAAAGCTCGCTATCCCGCGTTCGCACGGGGGCGGTCTTCCCGTGCTGCCTTCTCGTCAGCCCACCGGGAAATGAACCCGGTTACCCAGATCGATCCAGACGCTCTTGACCTCCGTATATTCGTGCAGCGCCTCGGTTCCCATCTCGCGTCCGATGCCGCTCTGCTTGAAGCCGCCGAAAGGCAACGAATGCCCCACGGTGCGGTAGTTGTTGACCCACACCGTGCCCGCACGCAAGCGGCCGATCATCCGGTGGGCTCGTTGCACATCGCGAGTCCAGATCCCGGCTGCGAGGCCGAACGGTGTGTCGTTGCCGATCGCCGCGGCCTCATCCTCGCCGTCGAAGCGGATCAGCGCCACTACGGGCCCGAAGATCTCCTCCCGCGCAAGCCGGCACGTGTTACTCACCTCGCCGAAAACCGTCGGCTCGACGAAGAAGCCAGGCCGGTCCATTCGCGCGCCGCCGGTCAGAACCTCGAGTCCCTCGCTGCGGCCGATCGCGATGTAACGCAGCACTTTCTCGAGCTGTGCTCGCGAAGCCAGCGGACCCAGCTGCGAGCTCATCTGAAGCGGATCGCCCGCGCGCAGCTGGCGCGCGCGCTGCACGAGAAGACCGGCCACCTCATCGTAAACGGAGCGCTCGATGAGTACGCGCGAGCCGGCCATGCAGGTCTGCCCGGTCGCCGCGAACACACCGGCCATGACCCCGTTGACCGCATTGTCCACATCGGCATCGGCGAAAATGATGTTCGGTGACTTGCCGCCGAGCTCGAGCGACACGCGCGCGTGGCGTGCTGCGGCCGCGACGGCGATCTTTGCGCCAGTGCCGGTGGAGCCGGTGAACGCAACCTTGTCCACTCCCGGATGATTGGCCAACGCGACTCCGGCCGGGTCACCATGGCCCGTGACGACGTTGATTACACCTGCAGGAAAGCCCGCTTCGATGGCAAGCTCCGCGAGCAGCAGCGTCGAGGTCGGTGTGATCTCCGAGGGCTTGATGACGACCGTGTTGCCGGCCGCCAGTGCCGGAAAAAGCTTCCAGCTCAGCAGCAGAAGCGGCGAGTTCCAGGGCGTGATGGCCGCCACCACTCCGATGGGCTCGCGTACGGTGTAGGTCATGAAATTCGGGGCCGTGGAGGGCACGGTCATCCCATGCACGGTCTCGGCAAGCCCCGCATAGAAGTAGCCCGCTGCGGCGACGACGCCGATTCCCGGTCCCATCTCGGAGATCAGCTTGCCGTTCTCCCAGATCTGCTGGCGCACCAGCGTGTCGGCGTTGGCTTCGATCAACTGGGCAAGGCGGCGCAGCAGCGCAGCGCGGCGTCCAGCAGGAGTCTGCGGCCACCCGCTCTTGTCAAAAGCCTGGCGTGCGGCCTGGACGGCGGCATCCACATCCGCCGGATCTGCTTCCGGTACCTGGCCCCATTCCTCTTCGGTGTAGGGATCCACACAGGAAAAGGAGCGCCTGCTCATGCCGGGGGTCCAGGCGCCGTCGATCAGCATGCGGAAATTCCGCGCGCTGGCCTCCTGCGGACGCCTTTGCGTCGCCGCGCGATCGCCGTGCTCACTTCCCATCGCGTCCGCCTCCAACGACTGATTGAACGGCAAAGGCTGCGGCCTGAGGCCTGCAGCCCCCAGGCATCCTACGCCCCCCTGATGAGGTGTGCCGGGCATGAGCGGGCACTCCTGACGACCTGGACGTCGAGCTGTCCGGCGTCTGGACTTGACGGTGCTCGAGGACTCGGTGAGCCACTCTCCTTGGAGCGAGCCGCCATCGTTTGCGGTAGGCTGTCGCGCCATGAAATACCGTTCCATCCGTAGCTGCACGACGGCTCTTCTAGCGTCGTTGTTCGCCAGCGCAACCACCGTCGCCGCCGCGCCACAAGCGGCGTCCGAAGTCACGCCCATGACGCCCGACGTCACGACGGGGTACGAGCCGGTGCGCCCCGAGGCCGATTTCATCAAGCGCGTGGAGATGATTCCGATGCGGGACGGCGTGAAGCTCTACACCGTCATCGTCATGAAGAAGGGTACCTCCCAGGGGCCCATCCTGCTGTCGCGCACTCCTTATGATGCCAAGCACGAGACGGCGCGCACCGCGAGCCAGTCGATCACGGAGATTCTGGCCGCCATGGACGCCGAGTTCGTCGCCGACCATTACATCCGGGTCTACCAGGACATCCGCGGACTGCATCACTCCGAGGGCCAGTACGTCATGACCCGGCCCATCGTGGGGCCGCTGAATGACACCGGCATCGATGAGTCCACCGATGCCTACGATACGATCGACTGGCTCGTGAAGCACGTTCCCGAAAGCAATGGCAAGGTCGGCGTCGTCGGCAGCAGCTATCTGGGCTTCACCACCTTGATGGCCGAGATCAATCCGCATCCGGCCCTGAAAGCGGCTGCGCCGCAGAGTCCGATGGTCGACACGTGGATAGGCGATGACTCGTTTCACAACGGCGCATTCCGCAATCCCCAGTTTGACTACAACCTCGAGCAGAGCCACGACAAAGCCGACGGCGGCGGCCTGGCCGTGGGCGTCGGTGACGACTACACGCGTTACCTCGAAGCCGGATCGAGCGGCGACTATGCCCGCAAGTGGGGCATCGATCAGTCCCCCGCCATTCAGAAGCTGCTGCAACATCCGGCCTACAGCGATTTCTGGTCCCTGCAGGCGGTCGACAAATGGATGGCCTCGCGGCCCCTTACCGTGCCTACCATGCTGGTGGTGGGACAGTGGGACCAGGAAGACTCCTACGGCGCGCCCGCCGTCTACAAGGTGCTCAAGCCAAAGGACAAGAACAACAATCTCGTGACGCTGGTCATTGGCCCCTGGCGACATTCCGGCGTCAATCACTACGGCTATGATCTTGGACCGCTGACGTTCACCGGCGACACGGCAGACGAGTTTCGCGTCAACTACCTGAAGCCCTTCTTCGATCACTACCTGAAGGGCGCGCCCGACCCGCATACGCCGCACGTCCTCACCTACGCGACCGGCGTCAATCGCTGGGAGCAATCGCCTAAGTGGCCGATGGGCATTCTCACACCGCTCTACCTCGGCGAGCGGTTCACGGCGACCTTCACCGGCCCCGTCACCGGCGGACGCGACGACTATCTGTCCGATCCGTCGAAACCGGTTCCCTTCATTCCGCGCCCCATCGACATGGCCGACCAGACGCAGTGGAAACCCTGGCTCGTGCACGATCAGCGCTTCGTGTCGGATCGTCCGGACGTTCTGGTATACGAGACGAACGCGCTCGACAAGCCAGTCCACATCATGGGCGCGCCGCAGGCCGATCTCTTCGCAGCCACCTCGGGAACCGACAGCGACTGGGTGGTGAAGCTCATCGACGTCTTTCCCAACACCTCGCCTGAGCCCGCCTACCAGGGGTCAAAGCCCGGGACTGCGGGGCTCGAGCTGCCGGTGGGCATAGAGATTTTCAGAGGGCGCTACGTCCATGCGTTCGACAAGCCCGCGGCGCTCACTCCAGGCAAGGTGGAGGAGTACAAGTTCGCCCTGCCCAATGTGGATCATGTCTTCCTCCCCGGCCACCGCATCATGATCCAGGTGCAGTCCAGCCTGTTCCCGCTCTACGACCGCAATCCGCAGACGTATGTCGAGAACATTTTTTACGCCAGATCGGGCGACTACAAGGCGGCGACGCAGAGCGTGTATCGCGGCGGCGCAACCGCCAGCAGCGTACTGTTGCCGATCGTTCCCCAAAGCAGTCAGTAACGCCCGTCAGCCAATTCCCGGATCAGTCGCTCTGCGGCCTCCAGGGTCGCGATCTCAATCCAGCGCATCCGCCAATGAGCGGAGCAGCGTCGCCCCGTCTCCGCGCCACGCGCTGCCGTGCATGCACGCTAGTGTCGTCGGCCGTTCCGCTGCAAGACGCTCGAGGATCGCCCGCGTGCCCGGGGCGTGCGCAAAGTAGTCCATCGGCTTACGAAATTCTTCGCTCGGCCCGAGGATGTCCGTCTCGGTGAGCGCGATGTCGCCGGGGCCGCCCTGGGTAAACAGGTCGCCGCAGAAGAACGTTCGCGTGCTCGACTCCATCATCAGCCCGCACTCCCACCCGTGCGGCATGTGAGGCGTGTCGAACCAGCGCACGGTGTGCCGTCCCAGGGGGAGCTGCTGCGAATCCGCCAACGCGCGGGGTGGCCGGTCCGCGAAGTCGTTTACCGAAGTCATCGCCGCAACCCGGCTGCAGATGGCGACGGCCTGCGGAGCTGCCGCCAGGAATGCATTGAGCGACCCGCATTCGTCGGCCTCGAAGTGTGAGAGCGCGACGAACCTCAGCGCCTGCAAGGGCATGATGCAGCTGATCGCTTCCTGCACGAGTGGAAACAGTTGCCGCGGACCGGTGTGAAAGATCATGGGCTGCTCGTCCACGATCAGGTACTGGTTGAAGCTGAATTGCCCGGGTCCGCCGGGAATGGCGATCGGCGTATTGATCCGGTAGATCTCGTTCGCGATCTCCTGGATGTTCGTGCGCGATTGTGAATTCGTGATCATCGGCGGTCCCCCGGAAAGGCTGATGCTTTCGGAACAGGTCATCCTGGTGCTCCGTGGCGGGCGGTAGTCACTGCGGAGAAACTACAAAGGCGCTGAAGAATCCCGCCGCCCCTTAACTGCCGCGCTCGAGGCTCGACTCGCGGCTGCGCTCGAGATGCCGCCAGCCTCTGCGCCCCAGGCCAAAGCTGCCGGCAGCCGCTGCACGAAGCCTCGAGCCAGCCGAGGGCCCGGTGCCGGCTGCGCCGTGACGGCAGTGCTGGGAATGGTTTTTGCGTTCACCCCACAAACGAGAGCTTGAGCCTCGGGAGTGGGCGGCTCCCGCGCGACAGGGCACGAAGGAGCCACACAGACGTGAGTACATCAGGCGAGCTCCGAGTACTTCTTATCGGACCTTACGACCCCCACTGCGGCGAGTATACCTTTCTTGCCCCGCCTCTGGGGGTCTGGCGGCTGGCCGGTGTATTGCAGAACGCGGGCGTCGACGCCAGGGTGTTCGATCCGAACTGTTGCCGCGAGCCGCCGCAGAAGGCGTTGGAGCGCGAGCTCAAGAGCGGCCCGTGGGACATCGTGGGCATATCCACCACGGGCATGACGCTTCGCTTCGATCTGGAGCTCGCTCACATTGCCCGACGTGTGGCGCCGCAAGCACAGATCGTCGCGGGTGGGATGGAAGCGACATTCCGGCCCGATCTCATGTTCCGGCTTGCCCCGTTCGACCTCGTTGTGCTCGGCGAAGGAGAGGGGCCGCTGTTGGAGCTTGCGGCTCGCCTGCGCACGGGGAGCGGGATCGAGGGCATAGCGGGAACCGCCCGTGCCGGTGCCGGCGGCGGCGTGATCGCTCTCCCGCGACGTGCCTTGAACCGCATCGAGCTACGGGACGCGATCCGCGCAACTCCCTACCAGGATATGCCGTACGCCACCTACTGGGAGCGCCTCGAGTCCGCCTATCGGATCGGCTCGCTGCCGAGCAAGGCCGCACGCGAGGCACACCTGGCCGAGATCCGCTCCGTACGACTCATCACGCTCAACTACTGTCCGATGGGCTGCACCTTCTGCTCAGCGACCAACTTCCTGCACGAGGCCCAGGGAGGCGTCGCGTCCATCGCGCGCCTCGACGTGGACGAGACTCTGGGAATGATCGAGCGGATCATCGCAGCGCACCCGCGCACACGCACCGTCATCTTTCAGGACGACATCTTCGCCTTCACCCAGGATCATCGCGTGCTGCCCCTGTGTGCGGGCATCGTCGACGGCAAGCGCAGCGGCCGCTTTCCACCGCACCTGCAGTTCATCAGCACCAACCGCATCGACGCCATGTCCGTGGAGCGGCTGTCCGCCATGCGACGGGCCGGCTTTCGCGTCCTGGGATTCGGGATAGAGAGCTTCTCGGAAAACGTATTGCGCGAATTCAACAAGGCTCAGATCCATCGGCACATCGCCCCGATGCTCACCGCGGCGCTGGAAGCCGGCATCACCCCGTTCCTCGACCTGATCCTGAGCTCACCGCACTCGCGCCTGGAGGACGTGGCGCTCACGCTGCGGGAGGCCTACTCCTGGCTGCGGCAGGGGTGCGAGATCGGCATGTATCCCTATGTCATTCCCTTCTCCGGAGCGGCGTTTGCCAAGGACCCGAAGCTCGCGCCCTTCACGCACCATGCCCAGCGCCACATCGCCGGCACGGGGATCTCGTGGCAACAAGCGGTGAAGATCCTTCCGATCGATCCCCTGGCCAGCGACGTGATCCTGCGCATCGAGCGACGCTTCGATTCGTTGCTCGCAGCTCACGAGAGAGCATTTGCGCATCTGCCCTCACGCGTGCGCTCCCTGCTGTGGATACTGGCCGCGGTTCCTATCATGGCCGAACGCGGACACCCGATAGCACACGAAGACGAAGTGCGGGCGGACTTGCGCGCGCGCCTGCCGCTGGCAGAGTCCGAGCCTGCGCAATTGGCGGCCGCGATCGTATGAAGCTCGATCGTGCTTACTCTCTTCTCCCCCCGTTGGCGGTGTGCGCACTGCTGGCGAGCTGGATCGCCCTGTCCGCGTCGGCCCAGGAATCGAGCTTCTCCATCTTTCTGTTCGCCGTGGCCAATCTCATCGTCTATACCGATGCCGTGGACTTTGGACTGCGTCTGTACATGCGCAGACGTCATACGGCCACGGTCGGCGGCATCGCAGAAGGGGTTCCGGACACAGAGATCTCGATCAATCTCGCAGCCATTCTGCCAGCGGGGGCGAGTCGCATGGAGCGCGCAGCGCCCTTTGCCATCATCGCGTCCATTTTCAACCTCGAGGAGCGGCTCGAGGAATTCACTCAATCCTTCGGACCTTACCGCGACCGGGTATGGCTGATCAGCGACGGTTCGACGGACAACACCGTCATGCGGCTGCGCCAGGCGGGGTGGCGCTGCTTCGACGATGGCGTCAACCGCCGCAAGCCCGGAGCGGTGCGGCGACTCCTCGAAAGACTCCCGCCGCACATCGAGACCGTCATGGTGATCGATCCCGACATCCGCATACGCGCAACGCATGAGGGCAGCGCGGTCGACCTGGACCGCTTCATCCGTGACTTCCAGCATTCCGGGGCGGCCGCCGTATGCCCGCGCATCATGATCGAGCCGGACGGGTTCCTCGCGCGCTTTCAGGCGTTCGAGTATGCGCTGGCCTTCCGTGTCGGGCGTGAAAGCCTCTCCCATTTCAGCATCACCTCCGGTGTGTCAGTCTACCGACGCACCGCGCTGGCGGCGGCCTTGAGTGAGCACTCGCTCTCGGTATACGCCGAGGACTTCGAGAATGCCGTGATCCTGCTCAGCCACGGCGAACGGATCTACTACGACGGACGGCTCGTGGTGAGCACGGAAGGACCCGGTTCGCTGTCGCGTTGGTTTTCGCAGCGAGTCGGCTGGTATCACGGTCTGGTCAAGGTCTACATCGAGCGCTTTCCCGAGATCCTGCGGATCTGCCGCCGCTCGCCTTTCGCGTTCTACCACTATCTTGTGTACGTGGGCGGACTGTCGCTCGCGATGCACCTGGTCAAGATTCTGGGCGCGGTGCTGCTGGTGTTGAGCCTGCTTGGCGGTCTGGATGTGGTATTCCTGGCCGATCTGATTCCTCGCGGCGGCTTTGGCAATCCCACCACCTTCGTTGCCGCAGCGAGCAGTTATCTCGCACTGTGCGTCATAGCGTTGTTCACCTGCGTGCCCAAGGCGGAACGCCCTTACGCAGCGCCGATCGTCCCACTCTATCTGTGCTATGCGCTCACCCACATCGTGCCGATGAGCGTCGGCTTCGGTAATTTCTTCGCTCTGAAGCTCTTTGGCCGGCGACTCTATCAGGACCACTACGAGAGTCCGCTGGACCCCATCGCCATGCCGGACGCCGCCCGTGCCACGGAGGTGACCGAGTGAGCATCCGGGGAACGCCCGCGCCGCAGCTCTACTGCCCAAGTGTCTACTGGGAAGAGCGGGCGCGCCGCTTTGCGGCGGAGCGCGACGGGCTCGCAGCGGTGTGCTCGTATGGCATGCCGGAGTTCTACAACCGCGCAATCCAGCTCGAGCAGCGGCTCGCGCTGCGCGCATGGACCCGGGTCGGGCCCGGCAGCCGTGTTCTGGATCTCGGCTGCGGAGTCGGCCGATGGAGCCGTCTCCTTGCGGCGCGCGGCGCCAGCGTCACGGGCATTGACCTCAGTCCCACCATGATCGCGCAAGCGCGAAGCCGTGCTCAGGCGGAGGGCGTCGGCGAGCGTTGCCAGTTCCATGTCGGGGATATCGCCGATCTGAGCACGCCCGGACCGTACGACCTGATAATCGGAGTCACGGTGCTGCAACACATCCTGGATGCTGCACCGCTGCGCAGGACCGTCCGCGCCGCTTGCCGTTTGCTGGCGCCCCGTGGGCGTCTCGTGCTGCTCGAGGCGGCTCCCAATGCGGTGGTGACCCGCTGCGATACGTCGATATTCGAGGCGCGTCCGCGGCAGATCTATCTGGATCTCTTCGACGCCTGTGGGCTCGAGCTCGAAGCTCTCCAGGGCGTCGATCCCGCTCCGTTTCGCAGCCTGCTGCTGCCTTACGTCCGCGGGCTGCCGCGGGGCCTCGCGGTGGCCCTCCTTGCGGCGGTCACCGGGCTTTCGCTGCCGGTCAACGCGCTTCTCGGGCGACACGCCGCGGCACGATCCTGGCACGCCGTGTTCGTTCTGCGCCGTACCGATCATGGAGAGACGGCGCGAGAGAGCTCATCGTGAGCGCAGGACGGCGCTCGATAGTGGCAGTGGGCGTCTTTGCCGCGATCGCAGCAATCGTGGCAGCGGGGCGCTGGTACGAAACGCAGCACGCCGCCACCGCACGGCAAGCCACGGATGCGAAGTCAGTCGTCGTGCACGTGACGAACGGCGGCGACAGAGGACCCGGCACTCTGCGTGAGGCGCTGTTCGTCGTTGCCGTGGCGACCGGTCCTACGACCGTCTCGGTTGAAGTTCCGGAGGTCAAGCTCGAGAGTGCACTGCCGGCGCTCGTCAACGGACACGGAGTGAAGTTGACCGCCGCAACGCCGGGAGCACGCATCGATGCCGCAATGCTAGGCTCCGGGCCCGTCCTCGATGTCTCCGGCCCCGATACGGCCGTGGAGGGCCTGACGGTCAGCCGCTGTCCCGCGGCGGCATTCCTCGTGCGGGCCGCGCACTTTCAGCTCACGTCGGCGTCGATCGAGTCGTGTGATGTCGGTGTCGACGTCGCGGAAAACGCGACCGATACCCGCTTGGAACGCAATCACTTCCGCAAGAACCGCGTGGCAGTTCGCTTTGCCGCCTCCGGCCACAACACGACGGTTGCGAACAACGACTTCGCCGATGACAAGGAGGCGGGCGTGTGGGCCGTGCGCAGCGCGCTGAGCTCCCGCGACGACCCCATTGCCATCCATGACAACAGGTTTACGGCGGAACGCACGGGGATCGTCGTCGGAAATATCGCTCTGCTGGTAGAACGCAATGATTTCATAAACGCCTCCGAGGCGGACGTCCATGTCGTCGGCGCCGGGGGTGTCATCCGTGGCAACCACATCAACGGAGGCGCAGCGATGGGCATCGTCGCCGAGAACGCCAGCGGCGCAATCATCGAGAGCAATGAGTTGGAGGGGCTGACGGCCTACGGTGTGATGGTACGGGGTTCCTCGAACACCCTCGTACGCGCGAACCGGATGCACAACTGCGGCTACGGCCTCGCCTTCGTGCTGGGGGACAAGCGGAGTGTCAGCACCGCGGTCGAGAACACCATCATCGAGTCGAAGTTCAACGGCATCGACGTCATCGGCGATTCGCCCATTCTGCGCCGCAATCAGGTCCTGCGGCCCCATGCCTTCGCGCTGCACGTGGAGGACTTCCAGGCTCCCGACGGCAGCAGGGTGCAGTCGCAGCCGTTCCTGGAGGACAACAACTTCGGCAATAGTCCCATTAGCCGCGGCGGTGCGGCGATTGCCGCCTCCCCAGGCCAGGGAAGCTCGAGGTGAAAAAGTGAGATCCGAGCTCGAGGGAACCCAGTTGATGCTCAGGCCCACGTGGGACAATCCCCGCGTTCACTTGCTGGACGATGTGTGGCTGATGACGATAGTGGCCGTCGTGCTGGCGACGGCAGTGCCGTGGCTGGTCAGCGGCTTCGAGATAGACATCGCCGGCGCCACGTGGGGCCTGCTGGCACTGGGCGCCGTGCACGTCGGGTTCACCATGCTGTCAGCGCCCAAGTGGCTGCCTGTGCATTGGCGGGCCCATGCCCTGAGCTTGCTCGCCACGGTGGGAGTGGCGCTGATCGGGTTTGTCTGGCTGCACGTCGGCGCGCTGCAGAATCCCCTGTTCCTAATGACTTTCGTGCTGCCGGTGCTCGGCTCCATTTTTCTCTCGCGATGGCACCCCTACCTCCTCGCGGCAGTCGCGTCGATCACCGTCTGCATCGTGGCCCTCGAGCGGGCGCCGGAACTGCGCTGGTACGCGAGCTCACTGCTGGGCAACGATGCGTGGCTCAACTGGGCGCTGGGGCGCCAGAGTGCGGGGACGATGCCGGCGTTTCCCGGGTTCTACGCTCCGACCCGCTATCTCGTCATTCTGCTCGAGATTTTCACGCTCCTGCTGTTCGCGTTCGCGGTCGCAGCCGAGTATGTGGGCAACCTGTTCGAGAAGCTGAACGCGAACATCCTGCACGCGCGCGGCGAGGCAGAGCGCGGCCAGGAGTTGTGGGCGAGCCTGATCGAGCGGCTTCCCGTGCCGGCACTGCTCGTCGATCCGGACACCGCGCGGATCGTGGCGGTCAGCGAGTTCGCACTGGTGTATCTGCGGGCCGGGACGCTGGAAGGTCAGTCGCTGTTCGAAGCGGTGCGCTTCTCCTATCCGGACCTCGTCCAGGAGCTGATCGGCGGGGCGGATGCGGAGGTGTCGTTGACCGCGCTGCATGTGGCGGACCAGCTGCGTCTCGCGCAGGTGCGGGTGCTGCATGTCGCGCACAAGGGACGCCGCCTCGCGCTGCTGACGATGGAGGACAAGACGGAAACCTTCTGCGTGAAGGCGGCGCTCGATAACTCCGAATACGCCGCCGTGGTCGTGGATTCCCGCAGCCGCATTCTCGCGCTCAACAGGCCAGCGGCCGGACTCTTTCCAGGCTCCGAGATAGGCATGCAGGCAGCCCGGATGCTGCCACCACCGCCGTCCGGGCTTCCGTGGTGGGAACCGGGACTGACTGGCCGACGCAAAATGCATCTCGAGATCGGGCCCCGGCTCTACCAGGTGACCAGCAGCGCGGTCATCGTCGCGGGCGAGGACGAACGCGTCTTTGCCGTAGCGTTTCTCCCTGTGGCCAAGGCCGAAACGGACGATCCCTTCGGCACCGGCTCGTCGCTGATTCTGGGGCGCTCGCGATGAATGAAACAACGCTGAAGGCGGCGGCGATCACCGTCCTGCTGTTGCCGTGCTGGTCATGGGCCGCGCCATCCACGACGGATGACAGGATTGCCGTCAGCGCGGACGGCTCCACGCTGACGGGTACCAACGGCGGCGCTGGCGGCTCGATCACCTGGCTGCACAACTTCGATACCGACACGCTTGCCGCTGTGGCCGTCGAGCACCAGAAGCTGGCTACTGCGCAGTGGACCTTCGGGTCGCTGACCGGCTCGCTCACTCGCGGCACTGCGGATCAGCGCTACAGCTTCTACGGGGAGGTGCATGAGGGCTCCGGCACGGATACTCCGGGGTCGTTTCACTACGGCAATGTGGCCGCGGGTGTGATCGGCACTTACTTTCACCAGCTCTCGGTGCAGATCGAGGATCGGCAATTCGACATTCTGACCTCGCATGGCAACCTTCCGAAGGTGCAGGTGTCGTATTTGTGGACGCCGCACCTGCAGACGGCGGTCTCCTTCGCAAACTCGGTGAGCGGCAATCTCGGCACCCACCTGTTCGCTGCGAGACTCGATCGGTACGGCCGCCGGATCAACCTGCTGGCAGGCCTCTCGTACGGACGGACGACGCCGGCGGTATTGAATTCGGCGGGCATTCCCATCGTGCCGGGAGCCACGTTGCGGGAAGGCTACGTCGGTCTCACCGGGCTGTTCCCCGACCAGCGCAGCGAGCTCAGCGCGATCGCGGACTATCAGGATCTGTCCGGCAGCAGCAAGCGCGCCATCTTCACGCTCAACTACATCGTTCACGTCGGCGGATCGCGGAGCCGACGGTGAGCAGGACACGACGCGAGCTGGGATTCGATTGGCTTGCAGTGCTGATCGTACTCACCATGGTGCTCGTCATCGGCGCACGTCTCATCTATCTGGGCTCGCAGCGCGATGCGGCTGTCGCCCGGCAGAGGGCCGCTGAGTCGGCCTCTCAGCTGGTCGCGAAAATCGAGCCGCGCCTGCGTGGCCTCGCTGCACTCGCCGTCAGCGGGGCCGCCAAGGGATCTCTGCCGGCTACCGTGGCAACGGCCCCCTCTGCGCGTCATCCCGCGGTAAACGTCTTTCTGATGACTGCCGACCACCAGGTGCTCGCATCGCCCCCCAATGCCACAGCAGCTGCAGCGGGCATTGCGAGTGAGTGGGCGGCCGTGGAATCCGCGCGGCCGGTTGCCGATTCGGCGACGCTAGGTCCCGTCCGGGTGGGCAGCCAATGGCTGTTGGCGATGCGCTCGCCGGTCATCGCGGGAAGCCTTGCCGAGACCGGGCCCCCGCGCGGCTGGGCCGTTTCCTTCGCAGATGTCGATCAGCTCGTCGCGGACGCGCGCCTGTCTCGCCTGACGGGACTTGGCTATGACTTCGAGCTCATCCAGATCGATCCGCGCAGCCCACAGCCGCGGGTCTTCATCGGCTCGCGCAGCGAACCCCTTGCAGATCCCGTCGCGGCGCACATCCGGCTCCCGGCGGGCCAGAGTGCGGCGATGCCAGGCAGTTCGCTCGAGATTGCGCTGCGACCGCGCACCGGGTGGATACCGCCGCCCATGCTCGTCGCGGAAATCGGCTTGCTCGTATTCATGGCCTGGCTGCTCGCCTTCGGCACTCACGATCTCGTGCACGCGGTACAGCGTTCGCGCAGGGTGGTGACTACCGCCAGGAAGCGCATGCGCGCCGTGAACCAGCAGCTCGCCACGGAAATGCAGCGGCGAGTGAGCCTGCAGGAGACCTTCGATTACTCGCGCTTCCACGATGCCTTCACGGGCCTGCCCAACAGGCGCTACTTCATGGACCACCTGGACCGCGGCTTGCGCGACCTGCGCATGCGCAGGCGGGAGCGCATCGCGGTCGTCCTGATCGACATCGCAAGATTCAAGCTCATCAACGACATGCTGGGCCACACGGCGGGCGATGAGCTGATGGTGCGGGCCGCGCGGCGCTTCGAGAAAACCGTTTCCAGCTCCGAGACAGTGCTGGCGCGCTGGAGCGGGGATCAGTTCGCGCTCCTGCTGCTCGATGCCGCCTCGCGCGAGCGCGCGCTGGAGCTGGCAACATCGCTGCAGGAGGAGCTGCGCATGCCGCTCGAGCTGCATCGGCAACGCGTCGCAGTGTCTGCCGCCGTAGGCCTCACCACCGTCGACTCCGGCCAGCAGCGCGCGGAGGATGTGGTCAGGGAAGCGGACATTGCCCTGTCTTTCGCCAAGCGCCAGGAGACCGAAAAGATCGCCACCTACAATCCGGCGATGGCCGCGCAGACGGCGAGCCTCGTGAGCCTCGAGGCGGACCTGCACGTTGCCCTGGAAAAGCGCGAGCTGCGGCTGCTGTTTCAACCGATAGTGAACCTGCATACCTACCGCATGGTCGGCGCGGAAGCCCTGTTGCGCTGGCGCCATCCGGTGGAACGGGTGTTGACACCGGACAGGTTCCTGCAGATTGCCGAGGACGCCGGCCTGATGCTGCCCATCGCGCGCTGGACCATTCTCAGGGTGGCCAAGCTGCTCGCGGAATGGCGCAGCCGGCTGCCACCGGATGAAGGGGTGTTCATCAGCATCAACCTCTCGGCCACCGTGCTGCGGGACAAGGGCCTCGCCGATTTCGTCGCCGCCGTGCTGCGCGACGTCCAGGTTCCGCCGGAGGCGCTGAAGTTCGAGCTGACCGAAGCGGCGATCATCAGCAATGTCGGCGCTGCACGCGAGACGCTGGACCGGCTGCACAATCTGGGCATCCAGCTGATGCTCGACGATTTCGGCACCGGTTACTCATCGCTGAGCTACCTGCAGCTGTTTCCGTTCGACTACGTGAAGATCGAGCGCCCGTTCGTCAACCGCAACCAATCCGATCAGGCCAACACGGGCATGATGGCCGCACTGGTGCAGATGGCCAGCAGTCTCAAGCTCACTCCGATTGCCGAGCTCGTCGAGACCGAGGCCGCCGCCCGCACCCTGGAGGAGATGGGCTGCGATTTCGGACAAGGGTATTACTTCAGCGAGCCGCTGGAGGCCGCAATGGCGCTGCAGCGGCTGCAGTCGCGGCGCCCGTTTCAGCCGCAGCGCGACAGTTCGCCCACCGTCGAGACGGCACCGCTGGATCTCGACGACTCCCCGACCATCCGGATTCCCGCTGATTCCATCCGCTTCTCGCGCAGCGAGTAGCCTGCAAACGACCCGCGATCCGCGGCGCCCCCCCCTCGTGGGGCAACGTTCGCCCCGGAGCCGGGCGCGGCGGGAACTTGTGCGCCAGGGCGAGATCGGAATGCGGGGGACGGTTGGGTACCTTCCGTGCGTGTGGCGGATACTTGCCCTATAGTCGTCCTGCGCGAAAAACCAGGGGGTCGAACGGTGAAGTTCATTCCGCTGATCTGGGCCGGAATCTGGCGCAAGCGCAGCCGCTCCATTCTCATCCTGGCGCAGGTCGTGATTGCCTTCACGCTGTTCGGGACGTTGCAGGGACTCAACAGCGCCATCAAACAGGCCGTCGACGCCACGCACGCCGATCGGCTCTACGTCGGCAGCCGCCTGCGGCTCGGCGCGCCACTGCCCATCTCCATCCTGTCGCGGGTGCAGTCCACGCCTGGGGTCACCGCCAGCACGTTCCGCTTCCAGTTCGGAGCCACCTACCAGAAAGCCACCCAGGGCGTGCCGATACTCGCGACTGACGTGGAATCCTTCCTGGCGATGTATCCGGAGGTCCAGGTCAAGCCGTCGCAGGCGCAGGCCATGAAAGGGACCCAGGACGGCGTCATCGTCGGGGTCGAGTCGATGAGCAAATATGGCTGGAAGGTCGGTCAGCACATCACGCTGCAATCTCCCCTGCCGCGCAAGAACGGCTCCCGCGACTGGACGTTCGAGATCGTCGGCACGTATGAGAACCGTGAGCAGACGGACGCGGCAGTCCTGCTCATCGCCAACTATCGCTACGTCAACGAGTCGTTGGCGGGCGAGCGGGATACGATCGGGATCGCCACCGTCCGCATCCCCGATCCGGCGCGTGCCGCTGAGATCGAGCAGGCCATCGACCGCCAGTTCGCCAATTCGCCCAACGAGACGCTCACGCAGACGGAGCACGAGCTCGCGGAAGCGAACGTCTCGAGCATCGGCGATCTGGATGTCGTCGTACACCGCATCACCGCGGCCACGTTCGCCGTCCTGCTGTTCGCAACGGGCGCTCTGATGATGCAGTCCATTCGCGAGCGCACGCCGGAGCTGGCTGTGCTC
>FTEN01000476.1_pt1 | contig 20625 bp, 19 predicted proteins | sample 1640221 | NCBI WGS metagenome assembly FTEN01 (sample SAMEA3914816, study PRJEB12502) | metagenome | biome: forest; material: soil | place: USA | collected 2011-09-16 | depth 0.3 m | reverse complement strand
TGTCCCGATTCAGCGTCTGCGAGATTCCAGGTTCAGACACCGGCGTCCCCTTTGATTCTTGTCCACGCTGTTGCCGAGCGCCAAACATAGCGCGGCTCGAGTGTGCGTGGCCAGTGGGAGCGAATCGATACGCTTCGACTTATGGAATCACGGCGTGAGCTGCCGAGTTGCGCGATAAAATGCTAAGTACTATCTTAGTATTTATGACGACCGTTACGGTTCCATCCACGCCCAGCCCGCTCGAGCTCTCGGCAACGATTCGCCGTGGCGTCGCAGGCCTGGCGCGCAGACTGCGGGGTGAAAGACCCGAGCATGGGGCGAGTCTTGCGAAGCTCAGTGTGCTCGGGCGGCTGCACAGGCTCGGATCAATGAGTGCCGCCGAGCTAGCGGCCCGCGAGCGCATTCGGCCGCAGTCCCTGACACGGCTCGTCGCACAGCTCGAGCAAAGTGGCTACATCAAGCGCCGGGACGATGAGAGCGACGGGCGACGGGTCCTCATCGACATCACCACGAGTGGCAAGGACGTGCTGATCCGCGATGTGCGGCAGCGGGATGCCTGGCTCGCGCTGGCAATTTCGACCGAGCTCACGGCCACCGAGCAGGAGTTGCTGCGTCTCGCTGCGCAGCTGATGGAGAAACTCGCGGACGCTCAAGGGGCGCCGGCACTGCGCCGCGCGATGGCGGAGCCGCGCTCGAAGACGGCGGACGGCAGCGCCCCGGTTCCGGTGAGACAGAGGAAAGCTCACCCCTGAAGCGCGCGATCTCATCCGCGTGCTGCGGCCGGCCCGGAAGGCAGACGGGGATCCGTGACGGCGACGGGCTCTCCCGCAGTTTCCGGGTGACGCTCGAGGAGATTTCGCACGTGCGGTGGCTGGTCGCCGCGGTGAAACGCGAGAACCCGGCGCTCCGTTTCCTGGTCGGCCACGGTGAGCCGGTGATGCCGACGCAGATGCTCGATCCAGTTTGGACTGTGATAGCGCTCGATCCACGATTGCCGGTCAGCGGTGTCTTGCATGAGCGTCCAGCGTCGCGCGCCGTCGCGCCGCCGGATGCGGCGCAGCTCGCGCATCTCCGTCAGAAAGCTCTCGGTGTCTTCCGCGGCGATACGGTACTCGATCGTGACGACAATGGGTCCGGTGTCGGAAAGCTGGCCAAGCGTGTCTTCGTGCGTCGCCGAGAAGGTGCGCAACGGATCGAGATTCAGTCCTTCCGGCTGCGGCAGCGGCAGCTTGCGTCCCAGGAGAGCTGAGGCGCACATCAATGCTCCCGAGCCGCCCAGGCTGATGATCAGGCCGAAATGCCCAGCGAGGGCCCCCCAGAGCCAGCTGCCGAACGCCAGCCCTCCAAACGTGACCATCTGATAGATCGCGATCGTTCGCCCGACCACCCAGCGCGGCGAAGCCGTTTGCACGGTCACATTGAACGTGGACAGTGCCGCCACCCAGGATGCTCCCGCGAGCATCAGCGCCACCATACTGAGCAGGTGCCACGAGCTGACGGCGGTCAGGACAGTGCCTATTCCAAACCCGACCGTCGCGACGCGAGCTACCTTCTCGTTGCCGTGCTTCACCCGCAACGAGGAACTGAACAGGGCTCCGACGACGGCGCCGGCGCCGAACGCGGCATACAGGACACCGAACGTGACCGCGCCGCCGCCGATCAGATCGCGTGCGATCAGGGGCATCAGAGCCCAGATCGCGCTGCCCAGGAGTCCGAATGTCGAGCCGCGCACGAGTACCGTGCGAATTCCGGGAGATAGGCGCGCGTAGCGCAGTCCAGCTCCGACAGCCATCGGGATGCGCTCGGGCGGCAGCATGCGCGGCGGCTTAGGCCGCCTCCACGTCGCGAGCACTGCGATGAGCGGGACGTAACACAGAAGATTGACGAGGAACGCGCTGCGCGCGCCGGCAGCAGCGACGATCACACCCCCGATCGCGGGGCCCGCGATACGTGCGAGATTGAACGCAAGACTGTTGAGCGACACGGCGGCACTGAGAGCGGGCCGCGGCACCTGCTCGCCGACCGAAGACTGCCAGGCAGGTGCGTATAGCGCCGCCCCGCACCCGATCAGGAAAGTCAAAGTGAGGAGCGTCCAGGGAGTGATCTGCTCCATGAACGCGAACGCCGTGAGCGTGCCCGACGCCATCAGCAGAAAGATCTGGGCGACGAGCATGACGATGCGGCGGTCCGAGATGTCGGCGATCGCCCCGGCCGGGAGCGACAGCAGCATGATGGGCAAGGCGGTGGATGCCTGGACGAGAGCGACCATGGCGGGCGATGGGGCGAGGGAGGTCATGAGCCACGATGCGCCGACGGCCTCGATGAGACCGCCGAAGTTCGAGATCAGGCTCGCGCTCCAGATCGATACGAAGATGCGCGAATGAAAGGGGGCGAGAGTGGACGACGCTTGCCATGCCCGCGGCAGCCGGGAAAGCAGTCGGGAGCGCTCGGTCACGTGGCGGCTTCCTGCGGAGGTGCGAGGGCGCAGAATTGTATCAAGAGCGCCGCCGCCGGAAGCGGCGTGCAGAGGCTTCCTGGAGGGAACTTTTCGCCGCGTCGCGCCCAGCCGCTGTCGCGGCACCCCGACAAGCTAAGCCGCCTCGAATGAACCCGTCGCCCTCCCGACCGTTTATTCAGTGACGAAGGCGGCGCCGCGGGCGCCGTTTAAGGAGGATTCATGCAAGTCGAAACGAGTCAAAACCTGGCCCGGGGCGGCCGCGCCGCGATCGTCGTCGGCCTGCACGTGCTGGTGATCTACACCATCGCGACGAGTCTGGGGTTCGTACGTCCGCCGGCCATCATCAAACCGATGCAGGCGATGATCATCGACGCCGCACAGCCGCAGCACACCGAGAAGCCGGTGATCTCGAAGCCGCAGCTGGATCAGCCCCAGCTCAACGTGCCGGTGCCGGAAGTCGAGCCTCAGGTCGAAGTCCCCGTCGAGACGGTCGCGACGCCGCCGGACGCGGCCCCCCCGACCGAAGCCATTTCCGACGCCAACCTGAAGATCACGCGGCGCGTGGATCCTTCCTATCCTCCGGCATCGCGCCGCGCGGGCGAACAGGGCACGGCCGTGCTCGCCGTGCTCGTAGACGCGAACGGCCATCCGCAGGACATCAAAGTCCAGACCAGCAGCGGCTACGATCGGCTCGACCAGGCCGCAGTCCAGGGCGTGCAGCGCTGGCTGTTCAATCCCGCGGTGCGGGATGCGCAGAAGGTGACCGCGTGGACCACGGTGCGAGTGACGTTCAAGCTGGAAAACGCGCGTCCGGCCTGAGCGGGGGCGGCGTGCGTGCGGCCGGGCTCCAGACCCTGGGGGCCCGGCCGCCGGCCCCTCAGGGCTTGACCACCGCCAGCACCACGATCGCGATCAGCAGCACCGTAGGCACCTCGTTGAAAAACCGGTACCAGCGCTGCGAATGCGAGTTGCGCCCGTCGCGGAGGGCGACCATCAGCTGCCGGCACCATACGTGGTATGCGATCAGGAGCACGACCAGGGTGAGCTTCGCGTGCAGCCATGCGAAATGCAGGTACCCCGGCGCCGCCACGATCATCGCCAGGCCGAAAATGACCGCCAGCGCTGCGCCGACCGTCATGATGCCGAACAGGCGCCTTTCCATGAGGACGAAGCGCTCGAGCCCCGGCGCATCCCGGGCCACCGCGTGATAGACGAACAATCGCGGCAGATAGAACAGTCCCGCGAACCAGGTCACCACGAAGACGATGTGAAAGGCCTTGAGCCAGAGCATCCTCACTCCTGCTGCACTTGCGAATGGCCGGTCCGCACCCGGCCTTGAATGGCCTGACCGCCCGATGGCCGCTCAAGGCGGCCCATCCGGACGGTAAACGGACAATGCAACCGACTTTTGCCACACGAGGTCCGTGGACGCTACATTGTGCGCCCGTTCAAAGACGTAGCACACGAAAGAGAGCTGATGACCTCGTCCAGCCCCGCCACCGCAGCGAATGCGAAGCCCGCCACTCCCAGCAACATCGAGATCGCACAACAGGCCCGGATGAAGCCGATCGTGCAGCTTGCGCGCGAGCGGCTGGGAATACCGGAGGACAAACTCGAGCCCTATGGCCGCTTCAAGGCCAAAATATCGCTCGACTACATCAATTCGCTCAAGGATCGGCCCGACGGCAAGCTCGTGCTCGTCACGGCGATCTCTCCGACGCCTGCGGGCGAGGGGAAAACCACGACAACCGTCGGTTTGAGCGATGCGCTGAACAGCATCGGCAAGAAGACGATCATCTGCCTGCGCGAGCCTGCCTTGGGGCCGGTGTTCGGCATGAAGGGTGGCGCCGCCGGCGGCGGCTACGCGCAGGTGGTCCCGATGGAGGACATCAACCTGCATTTCACCGGCGATTTTGCCGCGATAGCGCTTGCCAACAATCTGTGCGCCGCGCTGATCGACAACCACATCCACCAGGGAAACCAGCTGGGATTCGACGTGCGCCGCATTGCGTGGCGCCGCGTCGTTGACGTCAATGATCGCGCTCTGCGCGACATCGTGGTGGGGCTCGGCGGCACCGCGAACGGCTACCCGCGGCAGGATGGCTTCGACATCGTCGTGGCGTCCGAGGTCATGGCGATTTTCTGTCTCGCCAGCAGTCTGGCCGACTTGAAGGCACGCCTCGGCAAGATTGTCGTCGGCTACACCGCCGCTAACAAGCCGATTCTGGCGAGCGACATCAAGGCCCACGGGGCCATGACGGCGTTGCTGAAGGATGCCCTGCAGCCGAATCTCGTGCAGACGCTGGAGAACAACCCCGCTTTCATTCATGGCGGCCCGTTTGCGAACATCGCGCACGGCTGCAACTCCGTAATGGCGACCCGCACGGCGCTCAAGCTTGCCGACTACGTCGTGACCGAAGCCGGCTTCGGTGCGGACCTGGGCGGCGAGAAGTTCATCGACATCAAGTGCCGCAAGGCAGGACTCACGCCGTCCGCGGCCGTGATCGTTGCGACGATCCGCGCCCTGAAGTACCACGGCGGCATTGAAGTGCCGGAGCTCGGCAAGGAAAACCTGGCGGCGCTCGAGAAAGGCATGGTGAATCTCGAGCGGCACATCGAGAACGTGAACAAGTTGTTCGGCCTGCCCTGCGTCGTGTCGATCAACCATCGCGCGGAAGATACGGACAAGGAGACGCAGCTGCTCATCGAGCGCATGTCGACTCACGGGGTGAAAGTCATCCTCGCGCGTCACTACGCCGACGGCAGCAAGGGTGCCGTCGACGTGGCGAAGGAAGTCGTGCGCCTGTGCGAGCAGCCCAGCCACGTCAAATTCGTTTACGAGGACGCGACGCCCCTTTGGGACAAGATGAAGGCGATTGCGACGAAGATCTATCATGCGTCCGATATCACGGCCGACAGCAAGGTGCGGGCGCAGATCAAGCAGCTGCAGGAAGCGGGCTACGGGCACTATCCGGTGTGCGTTGCCAAGACGCAGTACTCGTTCTCCACCGACCCGAAGCTGCGTGGTGCGCCGTCGCAGCACGTGGTGAACATCCGGGAGGTCCGGCTCGCCGCCGGCGCGGAATTCGTCGTGATGATCTGCGGCGACATCATGACGATGCCGGGCTTACCCAAGGTACCGGCGGCCAACTCGATCGACATCGATGAGTCGGGGAAAATCGTCGGACTGTTTTGATCTATTGCACAAAGTCGCCTGTGGCGCTTTGTGCCCGCGGACGAAAGGCGTGGCTTTCGTGTGTTCGTTTGATTGCACAAAGTCGCCTGCGGCGCTTTGTGCCCGCGGACGAAAGGCGTGGCTTTCGTCCGCTGGTGCCGGTGCCGGTGCCGGGGCTAGTCCCAGTTTCCCTGCTGGGCCGCGGCTTCGGCATGCGCGTCCAGCGGTTCGCCCGCAATGCGATCCTCGATCGATTGCACGACGGGCTTCGGGATGGCGGAGGCGGCCTGACGGTAGTGTCCGGCCGCATCGGTCCCGGTCTCGTTTCGTGCCAGCACCTCGACCCGCCATTTCTTCCCGTCGCGGCAGGCGAGTCCCGCAAGGGTGTCAGGCCTCTGCAACGCGAACGTTCGGCAATAGCCGCCGGCCCGCGCACGGAAGCTGACACCGATCTGCACCGGCGCCGTAGCCGGCTGGGTGCTCGCCAATTGTGAGGTGAGTGCACGCGCCAGCTCTGCGTTCGCGTACAACTGACCGTCATGCGAGGTGATGGGATCCACGCCCGCGTTACGCATTACGAGGGCGCCGACCGCGATTCCGACGATCAGACTCGCCGCGATCGAACCCCACTGCGGCCACGACCACTGGCGCGGGTGCTTGCGCCGCAACGGAACCACGTTGTTCGATCTCACAGAGGGGGGTGCGGCACGCGCCGCGGAAAGCAGTCGTTCCGGCACGGGCTCCGCGAGCGTTTCCTGGAAGGCGCCACGAACTCTGCTTCGCAGCGCTTCGTGTCGCGCGACGCGCTCTGCGACTTCGGGATTCACCAGCATGGCTGCCTCTACCTGCGCGCGCGTCTGCGCGTCCAGCTCGCCGTCCACGTATGCCATCAAGGTGTCTTCAGACGGAGTCATGACATCGCTCCTGTCGTGTCGCCGAGCATCGCCTGCAGAGCTTCGCGTCCGCGCGCCAGACGGCTCGTCAGCGTTCCAATCGGGACGTTCATGATCTGTGCCGCTTCCTTGTAGGACAGGCCTTCCACCAGCACCAGGCCGACGGCACTTCGCTGCTCCTCGGGGAGGCGCGCGAGCGCGTCCTGCACGCTGAGTACGTCTGCCGCGGCACCAATCGATTCGTCTCCCACGTGCGCGCCCAATTCCTCGGCAGCAAAAATACGCCCATGGCGCCCGCGTGCCCGGACCTCGTCGATCCATGCATTGCGGACGATGCCGAACAGCCAGCTCGAGAGCCGCGAATCCGGTCGCAGCTGCTCGAGCCGCGCGAGAGCCCGCTCGATCGCAATCTGCACGATGTCATCGGCATCATGGCTATTGCGCGCGAGCGTGCGCGCGAAACGGCGCAACCGCGGCAAGAGACCGACGATCTGCTCACGAAGCTCCTCGGCGGATGGTTGCATGTTGGGCTCAACGTGTAGAACGTCACTGTGGGTCATTTTCTTCCATGGCCCACAACAATCAACTAGTCTGTTCGCATGCGCGCGATACTCATGGCAGGGGCGCTGGTACTGGCACAAGCGGGGCAGGCCCAGATCGGCCTGCCGCCCGTGCGTTTGCCGCAGCTGCCAGCTGTCGCGCCCCCCCTCGGAACGAATCTCTCGCAGACGGCGCGCGAGCTGGATTCCCGGGTTCTCGCCGATCTGCGCAGGCTTCGCGTCCGTGAGTTGCTTCGAGCTCAGTCGAGGGTAATCGAGGCGGACGCGAACGGTGCACCGATTGTGCGCGGCGAGCTGCTAGCGTTTTCGCCTTCCGATGTGTCCCTGCAGCAGGCCCGCGCGGCTGGATTCGATATCCTCCGAGACGAGCCCCTGGACGGACTCGACGCGCGCATCGTCGTCTTGCGGCCCCCTGCACGCATGCGCATTCGCCGCGCACTGAGTCAACTGCGCTCACTCGACCCGGCTGGCAGCTACGACTTCAATCATCTCTACTTCGACAGCGGAGTCGCTACGGCGGCGATCGCGGCCGCGCCGCCGGCGGCAGCAACGCCAGCGCTGACTGCAGAGCAGACGGCAACCGCCCAGACTGCCGGAACCGCCCAGACTGCCGGAACCGTGCAGCCTGCCGGAACGGCACTGCCTGCCGAATCCCCACAGCCGGCTGGATCCGTACAGCCCGCCGGGAAGGGACCCGGCAGCGCAGCGGCGACGGACGATGCTGCACGGGTGACCGGCGCCGCGGGCGTCTATGGAAAGCTAGGGCTCATCGACGGTGGCGTGGACATTGAGCATCCGGCCTTCAGGAATGTGGAGATTCACCGGCATGGATGCGCGGATGCAGCGGTGCCCAGTGATCACGGCACGGCCGTTGCGTCGCTGTTAGTGGGGCGTGCAGCCCACTTCCGCGGAGCGGCTCCGGGAGGGGAACTGTTTGCGGCCGACGTTTACTGCGGGAAGCCGACCGGCGGAGCAATGGATGCGGTTGCGGATGCATTTGCGTGGCTCGTCAGGGAGCGCATAGCGGTGATCAATGTCAGCCTCGTCGGTCCACCGAACGCGATGCTGGAGGCGATCGTGCGGCGCGTCGTCGAGCGAGGGCAGTTGATCGTCGCTGCCGTTGGAAACGATGGCCCGGCCGCGCCGCCGCTTTATCCCGCCGCCTATCCTGAGGTGATCGGCGTCACGGCGGTCGATGCACACCAGCGCGTGCTCATCGAAGCCGAGCGAGGTCCCCAGGTGAAATTCGCAGCCCCTGGGGCGGACATGGCCGCGGCCCGCTCACCTCGGGATTACGTCGAGGTTCGGGGTACCTCCTTCGCTGCACCCATCGTCGCAGGGATGCTCGCCGCGGATCTGTCCGAACCGGATCCGGACGCCGCCCGCCGCGCCGTCGCCGCTCTGATTCGCAGCGCGACCGACCTGGGAGCGCCCGGTCCCGACAGGATTTACGGTAACGGGCTCGTTGGCGGCGCGCTGCGTGCCGAGCTCGCCCAGGCCCGCCTCGACTCGCATTAAGTCAAATTCATTGTCGGCGGCGCACAGCGGAAGAAAGGGGCCTCCTGGCTCGTAGTCATCTCAAAGGCCGCGGATGGTCCGCGGCACTGGGAGACTCATCATGAAGACCCGACATCTGTTTGCGAGTGCTGCCGTGGCTGCCGTGTTTGCCCTCACCTCGCCGGTGCAGGCGCAGATTCTCAGGGGCGGGGCCGCTGGCGGCCTCGGTGGGGCCCTTGGAGCGAGTGCTGGCCGCATGGGGGGTGCGCTGAGCGGCACCGGGAATGGCTCGCTGGACGGCTCCTTTGACGCCGACCATGGCCTGGGGCGGCTCAGCCGCACGAGCGCAGACTTCACCCGGGATGCCGGGCGGAACGGCGCAGGGAAAACCGGTCACACCGCGACCAAGGCGGACAACGCTGCGACCAAGGCGGATAACGCCGCGACCAAGGCGAACGGCACTGCGAAGTCCACCGGCGCTCAGGGCAAGTCCGACCTCAAGAACAAGGGCAGAGACGCTGCTACCGACACCCAGTCCAGCGCACGGGGTGCCAGCTCGGCCGCGTCCGAGAAGCCCAGCCCCTCGGTCTCGGCTGAAGCCAACCCTACGGTGTCGGCCAGCGCCAATCCGGCGGTGAGCGCCTCGGCTGCTCGCTGATCCGGCACCGACCGGGCCTAAGACAACCGCGGGCGACGGGATGCTTTCAATCCCGCCGCCCGCGTTGTCGTACTCGAGCTCGCAGAGCCGCGGATACGCGGATGGGGCTGCGGGCCCAGGTACACCGGTGCCACTTTGTCGGGCGGACATCGGCCCGGCACGGTTGCATCCATGTTCCGGCCGGGTCAGGCGCGCTGCGCCAGCACCGACCCGTCAGTCTGGCGGTCGCGGCCCGCTGAACTTGATGACCGCGGCGCCTTTGACCGGGCCGATGGTCGCGCGATCGCTCACGTAGAGCTTCACTTCCTGCTCGAAGAGCAGAGTCCCCGAGACGTTGGCGCCCGGGCCGATGACGACGTGGGGCGTCGATTGCCAGAATGAGAAGAAACTGAACCAGCCGCCGTTGTTGGGCAGCATGTGCAGCCCGCCTTCGATCCGCGAGTCGGCCCCGATATCGAGATTGCCGTTGACGGTGGAAATGCCGCCGCCCACGTGCGCAGCCGCTGTGCGGATCGTTCCGTTGACGCTTGCAACGGATCCCGCAACGTCTGCGCCGGAGTCGAGGGCAATCGAGCCGTTGACTGTTGAAACGGTACCCGTCACGTGAGCGCCGGAGCCCACGTGGATGGAACCGTTGACAGTAACCATCATCGCGCAGGTTGCATGCGCGTCGGCCGTGAGGCTGCCGTTGACCGTGGTCACCGAGCCGACGACGGCATCTGCCCCGACGTGAATCGAGCCGTTGACGTTGGATATCGATCCCGCGTGCCGCCCCGGCTCGATGTTGATAGAGCCCATGACTGAGTAAATCGGCTCGTCCGCCGCCAGCGCGGCGGTCGAAAGGGCGATGGCGGTCAGCGCGGTCACAGTGGCCAGAGCTGCCAGAGACATCTGCCGGACCATGAGCGGTATCCTTGCTTTCCTGTGTCTGCTGCAGTTTATAGCCCCGGGGCGCCAGAGGGCACATCCGCAATGCGGTGGATCGAGCCCGAGGGGCGACGAATTGGCGCTGCGAGGCCCGTTGCGGTGAAAATCGGCGCAACGGCAAGAGGTGACGATGAAGACCCGGAAAGCGAAGCCCGCACGCGGACGGCGACCGCGCCGCGTGCTCGTACTCGACGTCGGCGGCACCCACGTCAAATTTCAGATCGGCATCGACGGTACGTTTGCGGAGTTCGAGTCGGGTCCCAGGATGGGCGCCCGCGAGATGGTTGCGCAGGTGCTCGAGGCTTCGGTCGGATGGGACTACGACGCCATTTCGATGGGATATCCCGGGCTGGTGTTCCACGGCAGGATCGCGGCCGAGCCGCACAATCTGGGCCACGGCTGGGTCGGGTTCGATTTCAGCCGCGCATTCGGCAAGCCCGTGCGCCTGGTCAACGATGCAGCGATGCAGGCGATGGGCAGCTACGAAGGCGGCCGCATGCTGTTCCTGGGATTGGGCACCGGGTTGGGTGCCACGCTGATCATCGACGGTACCGTTGAGCCGATGGAGATCGGACACATGCCCTTCAAGCATGGGCGCACGTACGAGGACTACGTCGGGGAGCGCGGACGCGAGCGGCTCGGAACGAAAAAGTGGCGCAAGGTGGTCGCTGCAGTCGTGCAGCAGATGCGCATCGCGCTCGAGGTCGACTATGTCGTCCTGGGCGGAGGTAACACCAAGAAGCTGAAGACGCTGCCGGAGCGATCGCGCCGGGGAGACAATCGCAACGCATTCATCGGCGGCGTGCGTCTTTGGCAGCACAGCGAGCAGCAGATGCTCACAGTCGACCCCGGAACGCGCGGCGCGAGCTTGCAGCCGCGCACGACGCGTGCCGTGGCGCGCAGGCGGCGAGCACGTCGATGAGCGCGCCGCCAGGAGCTCGAGAGACAGCGCCAGGGGCGCCGGGAATTCCGCCGACCTGGTGCAGCAGCGCGAAGGACATGGTCGGCTGCTCTCTCGGACCATCCCGTGTGTGGTTTACGATCGGCGGCGGTATCGTCAACGAGGTCTATCATCCGCGCGTCGACATTCCCCAGATCCGCGATCTGGGCTTCCTGATCGGCGACGGCCAGGGCTTCTGGGTCGAAGTCAAACGCCTGCAGCGCTACGTGTTGGAGCTCGGTGCGCCGGGTTGCCCGGCCGTGCGCATCGTGCACCGCCACGAGCGCTTCGAGCTCACGCTGCGGATCGTTCCCTGCACGGAACGCGATGCTCTGCTGGTGGAGGTTTCCCTCGCCGGAGATGACGGTCTGCGCGCCTATGCGCTGCTTGCGCCGCATCTCGGCGGAACCGGCATGGAAAACCGGGCGCAGGTCGGGGAGTATCGCGGCCGCCGCGTGCTGTGGGCGGAGCAGGGGCCGTATTCGCTTGCGCTCGCCGCTGCGACACCGGCCCAGCGCGATGGCTGCGGTCGCGCCAGCGCCGGATACGTTGGTTACAGCGACGGCTGGCAGGACTTCTCGCGCAACGGGGAGATGACCTGGGAATACTCTGAGGCGGGGCCCGGCAACGTTGCGCTCATGTGCGAGTTGCCACGCAGTTGCGTGTTGGCGCTCGCGTTCGGCAGCAGCAGCGAATCGTCCGCGACCCTCGCACTCAGCGCGCTCTGCGAGCCGTTCGAGATCTCGTGGGAGCGTCAGATCGCCGCGTGGACGAAGTGGTCGGCCGATTGCGAGGCCAAGGCTACCGTGTCGCCGAGCCTGCCGACTCTCTGCAGCGATCAATTCACCGTGTCGACGATGGTGCTGCGCGCGCATCAGGACAAGACGTTTCCCGGCGCGATGGTGGCGAGCTTGAGCATTCCGTGGGGCAACACTCACGAGGAACGCGAAGGCTATCATCTCGTGTGGCCGCGAGATCTCGTGGAATGTGCGGGAGCGCTGCTCGCCGTCGGCGCCACGCGGGAAGCCGGCAACACTCTGCGTTATCTGCTCGCGACCCAGCATGCGGACGGTCACTGGAACCAGAACCAGTGGCTCGGAGGGAAGGGTTACTGGCAGGGTGTGCAGCTGGATGAGGTCGCATTTCCCGTGATTCTCGCCGCGACTCTCGACCGCCATGGAGCCCTCGGCGGCATGCAAGTCGATGACATGATTCGGCGTGCGTTGTCGTTCATCGTCTGCAACGGCCCGACGAGCGACCAGGACCGTTGGGAGGAGGACGCCGGGATCAACACGTTCACGCTTGCTGCGTGCATCGCTGCACTGGTCGCGGGCTCTGCGTATATCCAGGCGGGCGCGCGCGAGCTGGCGCTCGCCATCGCCGACTTCTGGAATTCCCGTCTCGAGGACTGGACGACGGTCAAAGACACTCCGCTCGCACGCCATTATGGAATTCCCGGCTACTACGTGAGGGTGGCGCCGCGCGAAGCGGTCGGCGACCGGGGCGCGCTGGATCGAACGCTGCCGATCAAGAACTGGGCGCTCGACCCGGGGCTGCCGGCTGCGGCGCAGATCGGCCTGGATTTCCTGCAGCTCGTGCGCTTCGGTCTGCGCCAACCCGAGGATCCGCTGATCGCGGCCAGCGTACGGCTCGCGGACGCCGTACTGAAGGTCGAAACGCCCAACGGGCCCTGCTGGCATCGCTACAACGACGACGGCTATGGCGAGCACGATGACGGTTCCGGATACGACGGAACGGGTCGCGGCAGAGCGTGGCCCCTCCTGACGGGTGAGCGGGGCCACTACGAGGTCGCCCGCGGCGGCGACGCCTTGCCGTACCTACTTGCAATGGCCCGCATGGCCTCTCCAGGCGGAATGCTGCCGGAACAGGTGTGGGATGCCGACGCGATCCCCGAAGCCGGGCTCGCGCCCGGGCGCGCGACGGGAGCTGCGATGCCGCTCGCGTGGACGCACGCGGAGTTCGTCAAGCTCGTCACCTCGCACGCTCTCGGGCGGCCGTTCGATCGCCCTGAAGCGGTGTGGGACCGTTACCGCGGCGTGCGTCCAAGAGTGAGTCGGGTGATGTGGTGTCCGCATGCGCCGGTTACCGAGCTGCCCGAGGGGAGCTCGCTGACGCTCGGACTGACGTGTCCCGGAGTGTTCCACTGCGGGTTCGACGGCTGGAAGTCGGTTCGCGATGAGCGCACATCGCCCTCGGGGCTCGGACTGCACGTGCTGGGAATCGATACGTCGATGTTGCGCGCCGGCCAATGGATCGACCTGACGTTCAGGCGCGACGGCGACGCTGATTGGGCCGGCTGCGATTACCGCATTGCGGTCGTACCCCGCGAGCCTTAGCTGCAGCGAGCCGCGCACAGGTGGCTGCGCCCGGCCCACCACTCGGCGCAGCGCTTGCAGGCGAAACACAAGCCTGCGAGGCTGTCGCGCATATGCCTTTCACACTTGCGCATCCGGCGGCTGTCATGCCGCTGCGGCGCCTCAGGTTCCTGCCGACGGCTGCTCTCATCGTTGGGAGCTTGACTCCGGATGTCCCCTACTACGTCCCCGGACGGCTGAATGCCGCAATCCACGACACTCATACCCTGTACGGGTCGTTCGTAATGTGCATTCCGCTCGGGTTGTTCGTCATTGCGTTCGCGCTATTCATGCGGCGCCCGCTCACCGCTCTCATGACTGAGCGCGCGCGCTGGGTCAGCTTGCGCGCGGCGGAGCGGTTTGCGGCGCGGCCGATCAACTGGCTTTTTGCAATCCCCGCGCTGCTCATCGGTTCGTGGACGCATATCCTCTGGGACTCGTTCACGCATCCTGGAGCGTGGGGTGTGCGCCGCGTCGATGCGCTCAGCGAGCAGGTCAGCCTGTTCGGCTTCTATACCGGCGAGATGAGTCACGTGATGCAGTACGCGAGCTCGGCGATCGGGCTGGCGGTGGTGGGGTACTGGTACGCCCAGGTTGCCGCCGAGGCGCCCCCGGGCGTCTCGACCTCATCGGCCCACAGCTCCCGGTTCCGTTGGCTGGTTCTGTCGCTCGTCGCCGTGGCGGCGGCGGGTGCCGGCGTCCTGGCGGTGAGACTCCATCACCAGGATCTGACGTTCTACGCCACGACGTACATGCTGCTGACGCGAACGCTCGGCTGGTTCATGCTGCTGTATGTCCTCGCCGGCACGCTCGTGACACTCGCCGAACGGTTTCAGCCGCAGCTGGAGGCTTAGGCTTCGGTGCAGCGCGCCGCCTACGTCAGAAATCCAATCGTCCCCAGCACTGCGCCGATCAAGGCGGCGACGCTGCCGAATACCGGAAAGAATCGCCGCTTGGACAGGAAGTACAGCGACGACAGGACCAGGCCCAGCTCCAGGAAGCCCTCACCGATGTCGAGGCGCAGCGCCCGCGCTTCCTCGTGCCGCGTCTCATCCTCCTTGGCCTGGGCGGCTTTCTGGATGCCCTCGGCCTCATGAGCGTAGCGCGTGCGCTCGGATCCCAGCTTGTCTACCAGCCCCTGCACACGCGCCGGGTCGCCCGCCAACGTGTTGGCGAGCTCCGCGCCGACCTCGACGAGATGCTCGCGAAGCTTCTTCGCCTGGTAGAACGACCACTCGTCATTGGCTTCGGTGCGGGTGATCACCGCCGCGGTATGCGCCCGGTGGGAGCCGATCGTCACGATCGCCAGGACGATACCGATCATTCCGACCGCTACGCCGACGCGGCGCCCGAAGTCATCGCCGCCGTGATCGTGTCCGGTATGGATCTCCACTTCCGCCATCACTGACCTCTCCGCACTCGGCCGCTCGGACCGGGAGGCGCGATTCTACGGATGTTCAGCGGAAAAGCGGCACCGCCTTCTTCAAGGTGACCCATACGCCCCAGGCCAGCGGAATCCCTACGAATGCCCACAGCGCCAGCGTGTGCAGCAGGCTGGTCGGCGTGGGATCGCCCGCGGGAGCGGACAGGGTCGCTCGCGCAGAGGCCTCGTGCGAGAGCCCGCGCTCCGCGTCGAGCTCGGCATCCGTCATGTGGTACTTCGGATCCACCGGCCTGATCAAGGCGTTGCAGAGAAAGCCGACCGCGAGCAGTCCGGCCATGATGTAGCAGGTCGTATTGTAGACGTCGGCCTTGGGCACCCCCCGGGACAGCTGGTAGTCGCGCATGTAATTCACGATCACCGGCCCGAAAATCCCGGCGGCCGACCAGGCGGTCAGCAGCCGTCCGTGAATGGCTCCCACCATCTGTGTACCGAACATGTCGGCGAGATACGCCGGAATGGTGGCGAAGCCACCGCCGTACATCGAGAGAATGATGCAGATCGCGCCTACGAACAGGGCGATGCTGCCTGCGTGCGCCGACGACGGAGCCGAGGAGTAGAGCAGGAGCCCCAAGGCAAAGAAAGTGAAGTAAGTGGCCTTGCGCCCGATGTAATCGGACAGCGACGCCCACCCGAAGCGGCCGCCGATGTTGAACAGGCTGAGCAACCCGGTAAATGCCGCCGCGATGGTCGCGATCTGCTCCTTCTGCGTCACGGTCAGGTCATTGAAGGCTACGGCTACGCCGATGAGTTTCCCGGCGAACACCTCCTGCAACATGGGGGAGGCCACCCCGATGATGCCGATGCCTGCGGTCACATTCAGACACAGCACCCACCAGATGAGCCAGAACTGCGGCGTCTTCCAGGCCACGTTCAAGTGCACGCTCTTGGCCGTAATCATGGCTTGCGAGCCGGCCGCAGGGGGCGTCCACCCTGCAGGCTGCCATCCCGGCGCCGGGACGCGGTAGCTGAAAGCGCCGACCGTCATCCACACGAAGTAGATCGCCGCCATGGCGAGGAAGGTCTGCCAGACGCCGACCGAGGTGGGCGTGGAGAAATGCCGCATGAGGATGTCAGCCAAGGGTGAGCCGATCATGGCGCCGCCGCCGAAGCCCATGATGGCCATGCCGGTCGCCATGCCGCGCTTGTCCGGGAACCACTTGATCAGAGTCGATACCGGGGAGATGTAACCCAGTCCCAGCCCGATGCCGCCGATGACGCCGGACCCGAGCCACAGCATCCACACCTGGTGGGTGTAGACGCCGATGGCGGACATCACGAGCCCGCCGCTCCAGCACACGGCGGCGACGAATCCGGCCTTGCGCGGTCCGGCATGTTCCAGCCAACCGCCGAACAGCGCGGCAGAGCTGCCGAGGAGGACGAAAAACAGCGTGTACATCCATCCCAGGTGGCTGCTGACAACCCAGTCGCAGGACGTCGAGAACACCGAGGTGGCGTACGACATGTCAGCGGGGCAGGGGACCGGCTTGGTGATGCCGATCGCACGCGACAGCGGCAGCCAGAACACGCTGAAGCCGTAGGCCATGCCGATGCAAAGGTGTATGCAAAGCGCCGCCGGCGGCACGAGCCAGCGGTTGAAACGCGGACCTGCGATGGTGCGTTCCCGGGCCAGAAAGCCGGGAGCCGTGAGCGCTTCGGTAGTGGACATCTGACTCATCCCCCCATTTGCCACTGCGGGCGCAGTCTACGTGTGAACATCGCGCCGTTCCACCGCGTGCCACGCTCCGCCTGTCATGCCAACTCGGGGCTGCAGAATTTCGCTGTCCGTCGAGTTTGTGTTCCGGATCTGGAGCAAACTTGCGGCCAATCCCCGGGTGGAGACTTAGGAATGCTGACCCTGTACCACTGGGAACCGAACGCCAACTCCGGCAAGCCCATGCTGGCGCTCGCAGAGAAGGGAGTCGCCTACCGCAGCCATTACCTGGATCTGCTCAGATTCGATCAGCACAGTCCCGAGTATATGCAGATCAATCCCGACGGCACGATACCGGCGCTGGTGCACGAAGAGCGCGTGCTCACCGAGTCGACGCCGATGATGGAGTATATCGACACCGAATTCGACGGGCCGCCGCTGCGGCCGCGCAGTCCCGTTGAGCGCTGGCGCATGCGCTGGTGGATGCGCTACTTCGACGCCTATTTCGCGCCGTCCCTGAGCATGATCGGCTGGAGCATATTCGTGGGTCCCGCGGTCAGGCAGCGCGATCCGCAGGAGCTCCGCGCGGCCATCGAGCGCATTCCCCTGGAGGCGCGCCGCGTTGCCTGGCGCAAGGCGATGTTCAACGAGTTCACGGCCGAGGAGCTCGAAGAGTCCCGGCGACGCGTGCTGTTTTCGATCGGCGTGTTGGAGGAGCATCTCAGCGCGCACCGTTGGATCGCCGGCGAGACGTACTCGCTCGGGGACATCAACGGTTTCAATCTCGGCTATGCGCTGCCGCTGTCCCAGCCGGAGCGTTGTAACGATCAGCGGACTCCGCACATCATGGAATGGTTGCGGAAGATCTACGAGCGCCCGGCCGCGCGGCAGACCTGGGCGATGGCCCGCACTCAGATGGGTGCGCGGGTGAAGTTACTGGAGCGGAGTTGAGCGATGCTCGAGCTGTACCACTGGGAGCCGAACGCCTGCTTCCTGAAGCCACTCATTGTGCTGCACGAGAAGCGGACGCCGTTCACGAGCCGCTGGTTCGATCCGACCGCTTTCGAGCAATTCGCCCCCGGCTTCCCCCGCAATACCGAGAGTGCGCTGCAGCTGGAGCGGGAAGGACCGGTCCTCGTGCACGACGGCCAGATCGTCAGCGGCACGTATTTCGTCCTCGACTACCTGAACGAGGCGCTGCCGGGCATGAATCTGTGCCCGGGCGATGCCTTCCAACAATACCGGGCGCACGCCTGGGGACAGACTCTGGTCGCGGTGGGGAGCAGCGTCGCGGTGCTGGGCTGCGCGAAATATCTGGCGCCGGTGTTGAAGCAGTGGGAGCCGGCGGCGTTCGCGGCTCGCCTGAGCACCATCGACCCATTGGAGCGGCGCAATGCGTGGGCTGCGGTGGTGGACGGTACTTACGACGCGGCGCGGCTCGCTGCAGTGCGCGAGCGGTTGGCGGGTTCCCTCGAGCGGATCGAGAATACGCTTGGGAAGGACCCCTGGCTGGCAGGCACGGCCTACTCGGTTGCGGATATCGACGCGTTCTCGCTGCTGAATTCGCTGCCGGCGCTCGCTCCTGAGCTCGTCAACGAACGGTACACGCCGCGCACGGTCGAGTTTCTGCAGCGTATGCAGGAGCGTACGGCCGTCAAGGCAGCCCTGGCCCTCAGTCGCAGCGGCCGCCCGCAGGAGGCCTTCGTGCCGGGTGCTGAAGCGTCCAGGTGGGGCTGAGCTCCAGCGCGCCGCGGGCATCATCTGGCAGGCGTGCCGAATACCTGCGTCCAGTAGATGCCGTCTGCGCTCTTGGGATCGAAGAAGTACGCGATGCCCATCTCGGAGAAGCGCGGACCCATGATGTTCTCGCAGTGATGGGGGCTGTCCAACCAACCGCTCATGACGGCGTCCGCGCCCGTGATGCCGCTCGCCAGGTTCTCGCCGACCATGCGCCACTTGTAGCCCGAGCGTGTGACCCGATCGCCCGGGGAGCTCCCGTCACTTCCGATGTGATCGAACAGATCGTGCGCGGCCATGTCCCTGGAGTGAATCATCGCTACGCTCGATAGAGCGGGAGAGAGGATCAGTGGCGGCACGGCGCCGAACGGCTCGCGGCCGCATTGACGATCGGATGACCTGGCGGCGTTGGTCAGCTCGAGAATGCGCCGAGCGATCGCGTCCGCCTCGCGCGGCGACGGTGGGATCATCGGCAGAGCCATGACGGCCCAGATCACGGGGCCGCGCCGGTACGTGCCGATCTCCGTGTACTCGGGGTCCGTGACCTGGGAGCAGAACTGCCGGATCAGGGCACGCTCGATCAAACCATCGTCCGGAACGCCGGGAATCCTGAACGCGGCCGCCGATTTCTCCTTGTACCCGATCTTCTGCCCCGCCTCGCGGACTTTCGCGCCGTCGGCGATGAGCTTCGACATCGCGTCCAGCTTCCTGTTCCGGTGCAGCGGCGCCGTGACCCCTGGCCTGTCGGCACAGCCGCGATGCCTGACGGCCATGAAGCCCGCGGCGACGTCTGCGATGGCTTCGATGGGGGCCGCCACGAGCAGCAGCGCAATGAGCATGTGTCGTATCAAGAAGTCACCCTTGTCCGCAGGCCTGTGTGCGTCGGCACGCGAATCCTACCCCGAGCCGATGTCTATGGACTCACCCCGGCCGCTTCGGTCATCGTTGCAGGATGCTCGGGCGCCCCAAATTCCCCCCGCGCTCCAGGGACGGCGGTCCGTGGCGGCCGGGCAACCGATTCCACCTCATTGCCGTGAGCGAGGAGTTTTTCGCTCGCATGCTCGAGGCGATCGATCGAGCGCGCGAGTATGTGCTTCTCGAGATGTACCTTGTAGAGTCCGGCGAGCTCGCCGACCGGTTCATCTCCGCCCTCGCGGGCGCTGCCGGCCGGGGGCTGAAAGTCTGCGTCCTCCTCGACGGCTTCGGCTCCCTGGGCCTGGCATCAGCCGACCGCGCACGGCTCGTCTCGGCAGGCGTGGACCTTCGTTTCTACAATGCGTTGAGTTGGCGTAAGAAGCTGCACAATTTCCTGCGCGATCACCGCAAGCTGCTGCTGACCGACGGACGGCTGGCGTTCGTGGGGGGCGCAGGATTGACGGACGAGTTCGGCGGTCTCGGAGGAAAAGGGCCGCCCTGGCGGGACCAGATGGTGGAGATTGCCGGCCCCGTGATCGTCGACTGGCAGCAGGCGTTCGTCCGTACGTGGAGTCTCTGCGGTGGATCCATGCAGCTGCCCGACCCGCCCGAAGAGGCCCTGCAGAAGACGGAAGCGGACGCAGGGGGGGGCATGGGCGCGCAGGGCCGTGTGGCGCTCAGCGCGGCTGCCGCACGCTCCATGCTCGCCAACGACGTGGTTCGCCGCATCGAAGGCGCTCGCGAGCGCGCCTGGGTCATGAGCGCGTATTTCGTGCCCTCGCGGCGTTTTCGTAAGGCCCTGCGCCGTACCGCGCGCAGGGGTGTCGACGTCCGCCTCCTCGTGCCGGGGCCGCGGACTGACCATCCATGGGTCCGCGATGCGGCGCGCAGGTTCTACGGGAAGATGTTGCGCAGTGGCGTACGGATCTTCGAGTTCCAGCCGCGCGTGCTGCACGGGAAGATGACCGTCTGCGACGACTGGGTATCCGTCGGCTCCAGCAACCTGGACCGCTGGAGCTTCAAATGGAACCTCGAGGCAAACCAGGAGATCCTGAACCCCGCGTTTGCAGAGGATGCGGCGGAAGTCTTCGAGAACGATTGCCGCCAGTCCGAGGAGCTCAGTCCCCGGCACTGGGCCCGGCGCGCCTGGCTGCACCGCTTGCGCGAGCGGATCGCGGGAGCTCTCGACCGCTGGCTCGACAAATGGCGGCGGCCGCCCATCCCATAGCCTCCGACCCAGCGTCGGACTCGCTGCGACCTCAGTCGCTGCGGCGACCGCAACGCGCGTCACTGCGCCACCCGCCGGGGCTCCGGCATCGGAATATCGGAGTACAGCTCCGTGGTGCGCACGTAAGCCAGCAGGAAGGACGACATGACTCTCATCTGAGTCTGATA
>FTEN01000215.1_pt1 | contig 20642 bp, 14 predicted proteins | sample 1640221 | NCBI WGS metagenome assembly FTEN01 (sample SAMEA3914816, study PRJEB12502) | metagenome | biome: forest; material: soil | place: USA | collected 2011-09-16 | depth 0.3 m | reverse complement strand
TACCTCGCGAGGTGCCGATCGAAGAAGGCCGCAATCTCGTCGAAGGCTTCCCGGGTCTCGGGAGCCGTGTCGTCGCGCATGTACTGGCCATGCGACTGACCTTCGAAAACCTGTAGCGACGCTTCCACGCCCGCTGCACGCAGCTTGCGGTGAACGCGCACGGTATTGCTCAGGAGCAGATCGCGCGTGCCGCTGGTGAGAATCGCGGGCGGGAAGCCATGCAGGTCGCCGTAGATCGGGGACAGAAGCGGATCGTCGAGCTGGTGGCCATTCGCGTAGAAGGCGGCGGCCGCATCGCAGCGGCCCTCGGGCGACACCAGCACGTTGTCGAGCATTGCGTTGGTGTAAAAGGAGTCGCCGGTCTTCGTCAGGTCCGCCATCGGAGTCCCCGGCGCGATTGCCGCAGGCAGGGCCAGTCCGAGTTGTTTCGCGCGCAGGATGAGCTCCAGAGTCAGAGCACCGCCGGCGGAGGAGCCGAAGATCCCCAGCCTGCCCGGCGCGGAGCTTTTCAGAACGGCCTTCCAGACCGCGACGGCATCATCGAGCGCTGCGGGAAAATACGCTTGCGGCGGCATGCGGTAGTCCACCGAGATCACTTTGAAATGGCCGAAGCCGGCCATGAGAATCGCCTCGGTCGTCGCCGCCTCCCCCGGACCGAACACGTAGCAGCCGCCGTGCAGATGGATGAGCAGGCGATTGCGGTTGCGCTCCGGAATGGCCTGGGGGGTGACGACGTATACCTTCACGCCGTCCAGGGTCTGCGGCTCCACCTTGACGTGCAGACGCTCGCGCAGCGCCGGAAGATTCTGGATGGCCGCCGCCGCACCGCTGTCCGCGAGTGCCTGCCACTCTGCGTCCGTTTTCGGCGCGGCATTCCAGCTCGGGTTGATGGGGTTGGAGATGAGCTTCTGCAGCTGGGGACTGACGGTCGTCGGGACGGGGACCGTGCGGGCCGGCACCTGCATCGGCGCGACGGCGGAAGTCTGCGCGAGCGTGGGCGCCGACAGCAGCAACGCCGCGGCGATTGCCATTGCAGCCTCGACCTGTTGCCACCGTTGCACGTCGTTTCCCCCGTTACAGCTCGATGCCCTGTGATTTCAGATACTCATCGTAGGTGCCGTGGAAGTCCGCGATGCTGCCGCCGGCGCGCAGCTCGATGATGCGGGTTGCGAGGCTGCCGACGAACTCCCGGTCGTGCGACACGAAGATGAGCGTGCCCTGATATTTTTCCAGCCCGATCTGCAGCGACTCGATGGTCTCCATGTCCATGTGGTTGGTCGGCTCATCCAGCAGCAGCACGTTGGGCCTGGTGAGCATCAGCTTGCCGTAGATCATCCGTCCCTTCTCGCCTCCCGAGAGCACCCGTACCGATTTCTTGGTCTCATCCCCCGAGAAAAGCAGGCGCCCCAGCGTCGCGCGCACGATCTGCTCATCGTCCGCCTTGCCCGTAAACTGCGACATCCAGGTGAACAAGTCCACTTTGTCCGCAAACTCCGCCTGCGGATCCTGCGGCATGTATCCGGGCTGCGCGTTCTCGACCCAGGTGACGTGTCCTGAGGTGGGGGCCAGATCCGCGGCAAGGCAGCGCATCAGAGTCGTCTTGCCGATGCCGTTGGGCCCGATGATGGCCACGCGCTCGCCGGCCTCGATGCTGAAGTTGACGTTGCTCAGCACTGCGGCATCCGCACCCGGATAGCGGAAATTCAGTTTCTCCACGCCCACCGCCGAGCGGTACAGCTTCTTGCCCTGCTCGAAGCGGATGTAGGGGTTCTGGCGCGACGACGGCCGGATCTCCTCGATCCGGATCTTCTCGATCTGCTTGCGGCGCGAGGTGGCCTGGCGCGCCTTGGAGGCGTTCGCCGAGAAGCGGCGCACGAACTCCTGCAGGTCCGACAGGCGGTCCTTCGCCTTGGCGTTGGCGGCTTCCACGCGCTGCCGCGCCTGCACGGAAGCGAGCATGAAATCGTCGTAGTTGCCGGGGTAGATCTGCAGCTTCTGGAAGTCCAGGTCCGCGATATGGGTGCACACCTGGTTGAGGAAATGGCGGTCGTGGCTGATGATGATCATGGTGGCGTCGTAGTCGTTGAGCACGCCTTCCAGCCAGCGGATCGAATGGATGTCGAGGTTGTTGGTCGGCTCGTCCAGCAGCAGCACGTCGGGTTTGGAGAACAGGGCCTGCGCCAGCAGCACGCGCAGCTTCAGGCCCGGAGCCACCTCGCGCATCGGCCCGTTGTGGTGCGATTCGGGAATGCCCGCGTCCGTCAGGATGCTGGCGGCGCGCGCCTCGGCGGTGTAGCCGCCGTACTCGGCAAATTTTCCTTCCAGCTCCGCGGCCCGCATGTAGTCGGCATCGGTCGCCTCTGTATCGGCATAGATGCGGTCGCGCTCGCTCATCGCCTGCCACATCTCCACGTGCCCCTGCATCACGACATCGAGCACCCGCTCGTCCTCGTAGCCGAACTGGTTCTGGTTGAGCTTTCCCAGCCGCATGCCCGCCTGGAGCATGACGTCGCCGAGGCTCTGCTCCAGCTCGCCGCCGAGGATCTTCATCAGTGTGGACTTGCCACAGCCGTTGGCCCCGATCAGGCCGTAGCGGTTGCCGTCGGAGAACTTGACGGTGACCTGCTCGAACAGGGGCTTGGCGCCGAACTGGATCGCGACATTCGAAGTAGAGAGCATTTGTATCCAACCAACGGGCGATGCGGCCGATTGCCGACGGGCGCATACGGCCGCGCATGCAGCGCTGCACAAAGAGTCAACACTGGTGAGTGCCGCGCCGGGCGCGCGGAACTTACGCAAACTCGGCGGGCGGCAATGGGCGTTAGCTCGAGGCGGCCGCCCATCCGAAAACGGGGCATTCTATACGATGGCGGCCGCGGCTGCGCGAAGGAAGGGGAGGGCTTTAGGGAAGGGGAGATGGCGGGTATCCCGCCATCTCCGGTGCTTTCCGCAATGACCTTGAAGTCACCCCCGGCTTCACGGATTGCTGGGCGTGTTCGGCGTGCCGGCGGCCGGCGCGAGTTGCAGTCCCAGGAAGTTCTTGACGTCCAGGGTCCCCTGACCGAGCACTTCGCTGTAGGCCTGACCGGGCTTCACCTTGTAGAACCCGTTGTCGCCCGAGGCGATGCGATGATAGAACTGCAGCGGCTTGGGCGCTTTCGCTCCCCCCGTCACGGTCTGAATCGCGCCGAGCGTGTAGATCAGCGGATTCACGTTGCCGAGCCGGCCGCCGTTCAACTCCACTCCGAGGGCCACCACGCCTGCAAACTCAGGCGCGGACGCGCTGGTGCCGATGAGCAGCGAGAGCTGGCCGCCAATCCACACCAGCACGGCGCTGCGCGGCAGCACGGTGCAGTCCTGTGCGGCATCGCCTGGGCACCCTCCCATCATGAGCGACACATCCGGGATCGTCCGTTTCGTTCTGCTGCCCGTGGGCGCGAGCAGCTGGTAGAACGGCTTGGCGAAGATCGTGCTGATGCCTCCGCCGGAGCCCCAGATATTGTTGCTCACCGGATCGTTCGGGAAGAACACGTCCTCGGAGACACGCGGGTCGAAGTCCGCATTCTCGGTCAGGTACGTGGCGTCATCAGGTCCCGGGGTCGCGGTGGTCACGAGGTTCGTGCCGCCGACTGCCGTGACGTTGGGGTCCGCCCCGGGATGCTGCACGCCGAGGATGAATGAGGTGCCCTGGGCCTGGTTGACGATGTAGTCGACCGTGTTGCAACCCAGGGCGCCATTGTCGCCGCTGCTGGCTACAAAGGTGATTCCCTGGGAGTTACCCTGCTGGAAGAGGCTGTGGTACACCTTGAGGATGCCCGTGAAATCGACACCCCCGTTGTAGGGCGCAGTGTAGAACAGCTCGCAGCCGCCGAACGAGGAGTTGACGACGTCGACCAGGTTGTCCTCATCCACGTCCGTGTAGCCGGCGATGATGGAATCGTCGCTCAGGTCCGGAATGTCGTAGAGAGTTTCCTGCGCGCCCGGGGCTGTGCCCAAGGACATCTGCGTGTCGAGAGAGGCTTCCGCCCCACCGGCTGAGTTCGGATCGAACGGGCCGCTGCCGCCGAGCACCGGCCGCACGTGCACGGTCGGGACTGGAAGATTGGAGACCTTCGAGTACGACTGGGTGAGGTGCGTGCCGTTGGCTCGGGCGAAGTCCGAGTTGAACGTAGCCGCCACGTCGGCTGGGTCGATCGTCGAGGAGATGACGATGCCGATGTGCGAGCCGACTCCCGCGATCTGGGCCGGGTGACGCGCGCCCCGCGGTATAGCCTGGGTCTGGAAAGACGGGAACTGATACGCCTCGTTAAGATCGTTCGGGTAGTAGAAGCCGATGCTGCTGAAGCGGAACGCCGGCGAGTCTGCCGGGGCACGCAGCAGCACGCGGGAATGAGGATGCGCGAACTCATGCGTCGTGAACTGGGGCACGACCGCGCCCAGCGCGGCGAGTGCCTGGGGCAACGTGACGTGCTCTTCCTTCGCGGCGAACTTGATGTTTCCGTGCCGCATCCGCACGCGCTGGATGTGCGCGGAGAAGGTCTTCTCGACCGCGCTCACCGGGCCTTCGACTTCCAGATTCTGGGTGCGCTCCGCGACCACGGTGAAGCCCGCTGATTGCAGCAGCGCGGTGGTCTTCGCCACATCGGCGCGACTCGGGCCGAAGCGCTGTTTGAATTCCCCGGGACTGAGCCAGGCGTGGTAGCTGGAGGAGCTCGAGTCGGTCTGCTCCTTGAGAAGCTGCTCCAGTTGTGCCTGGTGGGTCAATGGCAGATAGACGCTGAAGTGGGCAATGTCGCTGGACGCGGCCGCCCCCATTGCCTGTACCTGCGCGGGCGCTGCATACGCCGGCATCGCCAAACTGAACGCGGTGAGAGCGCCGAGTGCTGCGCCCACCGCCAACGGTGTTACTTTCATGATGCTTGTCCCTCAGATCTTGACGTTAGTTCTTCAACAAGGACGTGAGCCGTTCGAGCGGGCTTACGGCGCGCAGCGACGGTTTCCCCACCGTTCTGCGCGCCTGTCTCCCCTGTGCAATGAACTCTATTATGTTGCGCGCCGAGCGACTAGCGCAGCGCCGCATACGATTATGTAAAACCTCGGAGCCGCGGCGTCACGCGTGCGGGCGGAAGCGGGGAGATGTGATCCCTTGCTGTTCTTCGATGCGCGCGTGCCCGCGACAAATCAAGCGGTTGTAATCCCATCTCGGGAATGACGTGGTGTCGCAGCACGCGGGAGGCGCCCTCACCGGGGCCACGCCGGCGCGCGCAAAATTCCGTTCCCTATCTGAAGCTGAGCTTTATTCTCCCGCCGCGTCGGCCAGCAGCCGCTTGATTTCCGGCAGACACGAGCCGCAATTCGTGCCGGCACGCAGTCTCGAGCCGACCTGCTCGGCGCTCGTCAGGCCGTGCGCGCAGATGGTCTCACGCAGGGTCGTGCTGCCGACTGCGAAGCAGGAGCAGATCAGGGCTCCCGGGTCGGATCGCGCGCCCGGCGGTCGGCCCGCAAGCAATGCACGCCGGGCCGACTCGTTCAGCTTCTCCTGGGTGAAGAGGCTCCCCAGCCAGGTTCGTGACGGAAGGTCGGGCCGTGTTGACAGAAAAACGCAGGCGGTCAGGCACTCATCTACGACATGCGCGGCGCGATAGATGCCGGCAGACTCGTCGCGGTAGTCGAGGAAGTCGGCGTCAGGATCGGAAATCTGCAGCAGGGAGCGCACCCAGCCGGTTGTCCCGCCGCGCAGGTTCCGTATCGCGATCTCATAGCGGAAGCACTGCTCTGTCTTGATCAGCGTCCACCACGCCACCTCGGGCGAGTCGAGGGCCTGCCGCGTCAACACGAATCCATACCAATCGACCACGAACGGCTCGACCCCAACAGGAGTGTGTTTGAACTCGGGCTCACCCGACACGGGATCGACGATGGGGTTGACCAGCGCTCCGACGCGTGCTTCGGATGCGTGAGTTGAGCTCCAATGGATGGGAACGAATGCGGTTCCCCGTGTCATCTCCCCGCTCGTGCGCACGCGCGCGACCATCGAACCCCAGCGAGACTTGACTCTCGCGAGCTCGCCGACTCGGACTCCCGCAACGAGCGCATCCTGCGCGTGCAAATCCACGAACGGCTCCGGCAGATGTCCGGCGAGACGCGACGACTCGCCCGTACGAGTCATCGTGTGCCACTGATCGCGAACCCGGCCGGTATTCAGCACGAAGGGAAATTCCTCGTCCGGTGAGTGCGCCGGGGCGCGCACGGGAGTCGGAACGAAGCGCGCTCTCCCGTCCGTGTGCTGGAAATGCCCATCCTCGAACAAGCGCGCCGTGCCAGGCCGAGGCGCCGAGCCCTCCTGATCCGGGGCGGCGCACTTCGCAGGCCGCTTCAAAGGCCACTGCACCGGATCGAGCCGATCGTAGTCGGCCCTGGTCAGCCCCGCGAGCCCGCTGATGTCGAAAACCCTCGAGCCGTCGTTTCCCTCTCCCGACAGGCGCGCATGCTCGTCGAATATCTCGTGCGCTGAGCTATATTCGAAAGCGCCGGCGAACCCCATGCGCTTGGCGACTTCGCTGACGATCCACCAGTCCGGTCTGACCTCTGCGGGCAATGGCAGGAACGCGCGCTGTCGCGAGATGCGTCGCTCCGAGTTGGTGACCGTCCCGTCCTTTTCACCCCAGGCGGCCGCAGGCAGGAGCACATCGGCCAGCGCCGTGGTATCAGTTGCCGCCACGCAGTCCGATACCACAACCAGCTCGCAGCGCTCGAGCGCCTCGCGCGCGCGATCGGCGTCGGGGAGGCTCACAATGGGATTGGTAGCTACGATCCACACCGCCTTGATGCGGCCGGCGTGCATCGCCTCGAACAGCTCGACCGCTTTCAACCCCGGCGTGGAAGCCATGCGCGGGCTGCCCCAGAAGCGCTGCACGAGACGGCGGTGGCTCGCGTTGCCAAGCTCCATGTGAGCGGCGAGCACGTTGGCCATTCCGCCGACTTCACGTCCTCCCATGGCATTCGGCTGGCCCGTGAGAGAGAAGGGGCCCATTCCAGGCTTGCCGATACGGCCGGTGAGCAGGTGGCAATTGATGATGCTGTTCACTTTGTCCGTGCCGGCGGAGGACTGATTGACGCCCTGGGAAAAGGCGGTGACCACGCGTGGCGTCGCCGTGAACAGTCGATAGAACTCCTCGATGCGTGCGGCATCGATCCCGCAGACCTTTGCGACGGCGCCGAGATTGCCCGCGGAGCTCTCCGCTTCCTGCAACGCTGCCGCGCCTCCCACGGTGTGGGACTCGACAAACTCCGCATCCGTGGCGCCTTGCCGGCGCAGAAACGCGAGCAGTCCGTTGAACAGCCACACGTCCGTCCCCGACCTGACGGGCAAGTGAAGGTCGGCGCTCTCGCAGGTGGGGGTTCGCCGGGGGTCGATGATCACCAGCTTGAGCGCCGGTCGTTGCCGTTTCGCCTCCAGGATGCGCTGGAAGATCACGGGGTGGCACCACGCCGTGTTCGATCCCACGAGCACGATGAGGTCTGCGAGCTCCAGATCCTCATAGCACCCGGGCATGAGATCTGCACCGAAGGCCCGCGTGTGCCCGGCCACTGCCGATGCCATGCACAGCCGGGAGTTGGTGTCGATGTTCGCACTGCCGATGAAGCCCTTCATCAGCTTGTTGGCGACGTAATAGTCCTCGGTGAGCAGCTGTCCCGACACATAGAGAGCCACGGATTCGGGGCCGTATTCGCCGAGGATGCGCGAGAGGCTGCGCGCCACGTGGCCCAACGATTCATCCCAGCTCGCACGCCGGCCGCCGATTCTGGGATGCAGCAGCCGGCTCTGCTGACCAAGAGTGTCCCCGAGCGCGGCTCCCTTGGAGCACAGGCGGCCGAAGTTGGCGGGATGCTGCGAATCGCCCGTCAGTGCAACCGAGCCGTTCGCCTGTCGCGCCAGGAGCCCGCAGCCCACCCCGCAATACGGGCAGGTGGTGCGAGTCTCCGCTGCGAGCCCGGACACCCTCAACTGGCCGCTTCTTCGGCAGGCGCGGGACCGAACAACAGGTGATCCCGCAGGTGCGTGATATCCCGGCCGCCGGCGACCAGGTCCCGGTACCACGCGCCGTCGCGCGCATCGCCGTAGAGCACGGCGCCGCGCAGCTTGTTATCTCCAATGACGAGGCGTTTGTAGATGCCGCGACGCGGATCGCGCAGCACGAGCGCCTCCGTACCGTCGGCTCCTGAGAAATCGCCGACCGAGTAGAGGTCGATCCCCGTTACTTTGAGCTGCGTGGGAGTGAGCGAGCTGCGATATCGGGACACGCCCACTTCGGCAAGGTGCGCTGCGCAGACCCTTGCCTGTTCCCAGAGCGGCGCCACGAGGCCGAAGGTGTGGTTTCGATGCTGAACGCACTCGCCCACGGCGTAGATGCTCGGATCGAATGTCTGCAACGTGTCGTCAACGAGTACGCCACGCTCGCAACGCAAGCCCGCCTGGCCCGCAAGCTCGATGTCCGGCCGCACGCCGGTTGCCATCACGACGAGGTCGGCGTCCAGCTCCGCACCGTCGTCGAGACGCACTCCGGTGACGCGTTGCTCGCCCAGTATCGCCGTCGTTCTTGCCGGCATGCGAAATTTCAATCCACGTCCCTCGAGGGACGTGCGCAACAACGTTGCAGCCGACTCATCGAGCTGCCGCTCCATCAGCGAACCGAGCAGGTGCACCACCGTCACATCCATGCCGCGGCAGACCAGCGCGTTGGCAGCTTCCAGCCCCAGCAGGCCGCCGCCGATCACGACTGCCTGGCGGTAGGTACGTGCTGCCTCGAGCATTGCATCGACATCGGCCAGGGCACGGAACGTGACGACTCCCTGCAGCTTCGCTCCCGGTACGGGCAGAACGATCGGTTTCGATCCGGTCGCAATGAGCAGCCGGTCGTAGCCGAGCTCGACGCCGTTGCGCGACCGCACGATGCGCCGGCGACGATCGATGTGCACGGCCGGATCCCCGGCATGCAGGGTGACGCGGTGCTCGGCATACCAGGCCGGGGTGTGCAGGATGATCTCGTCGACGCGCTTTTCGCCCGCCAGCAGCGGCGAAAGCAGAATGCGGTTGTAGTTGACGTGCGGCTCGGCACCGAACACCGTGATGTCGTAAGCCTCCGGCGCCAGTTGGAGCAGTTCCTCCACCGTCCGCATGCCGGCCATTCCGTTGCCGATCACGATCAGCCGGCGGCGCGAGCGCACGGCTTGCGGCGTTGCATTCACCCAGATGCGCCCGTCCAGGACGCGGACGGGATAGACATTCACGGACTTCGCGGTGTCCTCGAGACATCGGCCCGTCGTGAGGCTGTAGTGATGCTTGTAGAGCGGCGAAGCGACGACCCGTTCCCCCTTCACGTCGCCGACGAGACCGCGGGACAGAACGTTCGCACCGCTCACCGGATCGTGGTTGTCGAGCGCAAAAACGCAATCGCCGCAGCGGAAGATGGCGATCTGATGCCCGTGCACCAGAGCGCAGACTCCCGTGTCGGACACCACCTCGTCCACTTCACAAACGCAGCTCCAGCTCATATCAGGACCTCGGTGCGCTGACGGCGCTCAGCCGCTGTGGCCGGGCGGATCTGGCCTCGCTCCTCGATGAAGACGACGTTGGAATCGGGCGCATCGCTGTTGACGAAGTGCCGGAACCGCCTGCGGGTCGCAGGGTCTTCGAGTGCCTTCTTCCACTCGCACTCATACGTGGCGACGATCCGGGCCATGTCGGCCTCGAGCTCCGCGGCGATGCCCAGCTTGTCCTCGCAGACCACCTGGCGCAGGTAGTGGAGCCCACCTTCCAGGTTGTCGCGCCACGTCGCGGTGCGCTGCAGGCGATCGGCGGTTCTGATGTAGAACATGAGGAAGCGGTCGATGTAACGCACGAGTGTGGCCTTATCCAGGTCCGAGGCGAGCAGCTCGGCGTGGCGCGGCTTCATGCCGCCGTTTCCGCACACGTACAGGTTCCAGCCCTTCTCGGTTGCGATGACGCCGACATCCTTGCCCTGAGCCTCGGCGCACTCGCGCGTACAACCGGACACGCCCAGCTTGATCTTGTGAGGCGCGCGCAGTCCCCGGTAGCGGTTCTCGATCTCGATCGCAAGCCCTACGCTGTCCTGAACGCCATAGCGGCACCAGGTCGAGCCGACGCATGACTTGACGGTCCGCATGGCCTTTCCATAGGCATGTCCCGACTCGAAGCCGGCCGCAATGAGCTCGGCCCAGATGAGCGGCAGCTCGTGCACCCGGGCGCCGAACAGGTCGATGCGCTGGCCGCCGGTGATCTTCGTGTACAGGTGGAATTTCCGGGCCACCTCACCCAGCACGATGAGCTTCTGCGCCGTGATCTCGCCTCCCGGAACGCGCGGGACCACGGAATACGTGCCGTCCTTCTGCATATTGGCGAGGAAATAGTCGTTCGTGTCCTGCAGGGATGCGCGTTCGCCGGCGAGCACGAACTCGTTCCAGCACGAGGCCAGAATGGAGGCGACTGCAGGCTTGCAGACGTCGCACCCGTAGCCGCGGCCGTGCCGTGCGAGCGTTGCGTCGAAGCTGCGCAGCCCACCGATGCGGATGAGTGAAAAGAGCTGTTGTCGCGAATAGGGGAAATGCTCGCACAGGTGATTGTCGAGACTCACGCCCCTGCGCACGAGCTCGGCTTGCAGGATCTGCGTCACGAGGGGTGCGCAGCCGCCGCACGAGCTCGCGGCCCGGGTCTGTTTCTTGAGCGCCCCGATGGTGGTGCAGCCGGCGTCCACGGCTGCGCAGATCGCTCCCTTGCTCACGTTGTTGCAAGAGCAGATCTGTGCGGCTGCCGGCAGGGCGGCTGCCCCTGACGCGGCACTCCCTTGCGCGGCGGCGCGGGGCGGCAGAATGAGGTCCTCGGGGTGCTCGGGAAGCGGCAAACCGTTCAGCATGGTCTGCAGCCACTGACCGTAGTCGTCCGTGTCGCCGACGAGTACTGCGCCCACCAGACGGGATCCGTCCTCGGTCACGACGAGCTTCTTGTAAACATGCCGCCGCTCGTCCACGAAGGAGTAGATCCGCGCACCCGGTGAGGCGGCGTGCGCGTCGCCGATCGAAGCGACATCGACTCCGAGAAGCTTCAGCTTGGTGCTCATATCGGCACCCGAAAATGCGGCGGTCGACGACCCTGACACATGGGCCGCTGCCACCTGCGCCATCTGGTATCCGGGGGCGACCAGTCCGAATGTCCGCCCGTGCCACACGGCGCACTCGCCGATCGCGTAAATGTTGGGATCGGAGGTGCGGCACGCATCGTCGATGACGATGCCGCCACGTTCGCCGAGCGTCAGCCCAGCAGCGCGCGCGAGCTCATCACGCGGACGAATTCCAGCCGAGAACACGACGACATCCGCTTCGAGCGAGCTGCCGTCGATGAATCTCATGCAGTGACGGCTGGTCGCCCCTGCAGCGATCTCCTTCGTGTTCCTTCCGGTGTGAACGTGGACACCCAGTGCTTCGATCTTGCGGCGAAGCATGCCGCCTCCGCCCTCATCGACCTGCAAGGCCATCAGGCGGGGAGCGAACTCCACGACGTGTGTTTCGAGTCCGAGGTCGCGCAGCGCCTTCGCCGCTTCGAGTCCCAGCAGGCCGCCACCGACGACGGCACCTATCCGGGCGCCTTGTGCGCTCGAACGGATCGCTTCGAGATCCTCGATCGTGCGGTAGACGTGGCAGCCCGCCCGATCGCGTCCCGGAATAGCAGGCACGAACGGATACGAGCCTGTGGCCAGCACGAGAATGTCGTAGTCCAACTGCCTGTCACCGGAAGTGAGCACGCGCCGCTTGTGGCGATCAACGGCTACGGCGCGCTCGCCCAGGCTCACGCGAATGGCGTGCTTCTCGAAGAAACGCGGCTCGACCAGAGAGAGCTCGTCCGCGGTCTTGCCGGCGAAGAAAGCCGACAACTGCACACGATCGTACGCGGGCCGTGGCTCCTCGCCCACGACGGTGACCGAGAAGGGCGCGTTCTCGGGCAGCGACTCCAGGAAGCGCTGCCCGACCATGCCGTTTCCGATCACCAGAAGACTTGAGCGTGCGTTCATCTTTTTGCCTCGGCCAAGAAAAACGCCGCTCGGCCCGTCCACGCGTCAGCGCGTAGTCGAATCGGCGGCGTTGCCTCGCGAACCCACTGTTGGGTTCCCGAATCATGGGTTGCAACCCCCGTGCCATTCGCGCCAGCGGATGCTGACCCTCGGTTTCCCAACGACTTAGCGCGCTCGCACCAGGGCAAGCACCGTGTGCGGTTCAGTGTCGTGACCGAAATAGGGGCGCAGCACGCACTGCCTGCACGGAATGCGTGCAGCAAACGGCCGAGGTCTTGCGGTTCGCGCGTGCGGACGCCGTGGCATGGGCGTTGCACCGGTCGTTTTGCATGAGCTCCTGCGTACCCCCTTCGAGTCGCTCAGGATGACCGAGCAGTCGTTGCGGATCCTGCTCATCGATCAGAACGTGATGCGGGCCTCGGTGCTCGAGGAAGGGCTGCGCGAGGCCGGCTATGCGAACGTCATCGTCGTGCGCGACATGCAGAATCTCCTGCGCCGCATCGTCGACGTGGATCCGGACGTGATTTGCATCGATCTGGAGAATCCCAATCGGGACGTGCTCGAGCAGATGTTTCAGGTGTCGCGTTGCGTGCGGCGACCGGTCGCGATGTTCGTCGACCGCTCGGACACGGACATGATCAGGTCCGCAGTGGAGTCCGGAGTGGGTGCCTACATCGTCGATGGGCTGCGCAAGGAGCGCGTCAAGTCCATCCTCGACATGGCCGTGAGCCGCTTCAATGCGTTCAGCCAACTGCGCGATGAGCTCGATAGAGCCAAGCAGGAGCTCGAGGATCGCAAGGTGATCGAGCGTGCCAAGGGCATCCTCATGAGAGAGCGGGGCCTGGCGGAGGAAGAGGCCTACAGTCTGCTGCGGACGGCGGCAATGAACGAGAACCGGCGCCTCGCGGAAGTGGCCCAGAGCGTCGTGACCGCGGCGAGATTGCTCAAATGAAGATCATTCTCGGGTACATCCCGCTCTTGGATTGTGCTCCGCTCATAGCCGCCGCCGAGCGCGGTTTTGCGGCCGAGGAGGGCCTCGAGCTCGCGCTGGTGCGCGAGACTTCCTGGGCGAACATCCGCGATAGGGTCGTCGTCGGGCACTTCGACGCCGCCCATATGCTGGGCCCGATGACCGTTGCATCGACGCTCGGCATCGGTCACGTCAAGGCACCGATCGTAGCTCCGTTCGCCCTCGGTCTGGGCGGCAACGCAATTACCGTGTCGATACGCTTGTGGGAGCAGATGGTCCGCGCAGGTGCCTCCGTTGGCCAGGACCCCGCGGTGCAGTCGATGGCCCTCAAGCGCGTAGTCGAGGCACGCGCCAGGGCACGCAGCGACCCGCTCACTCTCGGAATGGTTTACCCGTTCTCATGCCACAACTACGAGCTGCGGTACTGGCTGGCGGCTTCGGGCATCGACCCCGATCGCGATGTGCGCCTGGTAGTGATTCCGCCGCCGTTCCTGGCGGATGCGCTGCGGGTGGGACAGATCGACGGCTTTTGTGTCGGCGAGCCGTGGAACAGTGTCGCGGTTCAGGCGGGAGTCGGAACGATCGTGACGCCCACGACAGCAATCTGGCCCTTCAGTCCCGAGAAAGTGCTGGGCTGCCGGCTCGAGTGGGCCGAGCGACATCCGAATCAGCTCAGTGCGCTGCTGCGAGCGCTGTATCATGCCTCGATCTGGTGTGAGCGGGCGGAGCATCGTGCGGAACTGGCAAGACTGCTCTCGCAGCCGCGGTATGTGGGAGCCCCGGCGGAGCTCCTCCACCAGGCACTCGCCAACAAGCTCGCGTGGGCGCCGGGTTCCGTGCCAGCGCAGCTCGACAACTTCTACGTGCCCGCCGGGCACTTCGCCACATTCCCGTGGGTGAGCCACGCGCTGTGGTTCTATTCGCAGATGGTGCGCTGGCGACAAATCGAATTCTCCGCCGAGCACCTGCCCCAGGTTCGCTCGGCCTACCGGCCCGATCTGTACCGGGCGGCTTTGAGTCCATTGGACGTCCCCGACCCGTCCACGGATGTACGGATAGAGAGCTTCTTCGACGGCCGCCGCTTCGATCCGGCTGAGTATCCGGCGCCACGTTGAGTCCCCGTGCGCGAACTTCGTGCAGCGCCGACTCGCGCCGCTCGCTTTGCGGGCAGCGAGGTCCGTGCCCCGCACCCGCTGCAGCGACCTGACGTTCCCTAAGTGCCTGTTGGAAATGGGTTGCGACGTTGATCACGCCGCGTGGCACACGGGTTGCATCTTCGTCCCCGAGACGCGGGTCCGATGTTGGACTTGCCCGGCAACGCCGCCGATTCGAGCGCGCATCGCTTCACGCGATGCCCGCTGGTTCGGTGGCGTTTTTTTTGGGAGTCGAAACGAACAATGGTCGGAGAAACGACTGCGAATCGGTGTGAGCGAGGCCTCTCGATCTGGGCAGTCCTGGCGTTGCTGGCTGCGCTCGACCTGAGGGTCGGCCGCGCCGCAGGCATCGACCCCGCCGTGAGCGCCATTGAGGAATCGAAACCCCTCGTCGACGTGCGCATGCGCTCGGAGACGGTCGATCAGACGGGGCTGTCGAAGGAAGCCGACGCTTTGACGTTACGCGGACGTCTGGGATTTGAGACCGGCAAGGCGTGGGACACCTCCGTTCTGGCCGAGGCGAGTCTGCTTTGGCCGCTGCACACGGCCTACAACAGCTCGATCAACGGAAAAACCGCTTATCCGGTCGTCGCGGATCCCGAAACCTACGCTCTGAACAGACTGGTGTTGACCAACACATCATTGCCGGGGACGACCGTGAGCGTCGGGCGCCAGCGGATCAACCTCGACGATCAGCGGTTTGTCGGCAACTCCGGCTGGCGTCAGAACGAGCAGACGTTCGATGCCGCGCGGCTGGTCAATACGAGCATCCGCCACCTCACCGTCGATGTGACGTACGTCAACCAGGTCAACCGGGTGTTCGGCAAGGAATCCCCCGCCGGCCGCTACACCGGCGACAACTACCTCGTGAACGTCGGCTATCAGACTCCGTTCGGCAGCCTGACCGCTTTCGACTACCTGCTGGAATTCGCCCAGGCGCGCACGGACTCGTCGCAGACGATCGGAGCACGGTTCGCGGGGGAGCGGATGCTGGGAACCGTCAGGCTCGCCTATGCAGTTTCCTACGCCACGCAGGGCGAGCACGCCAACAACCCGCTCACATACAGCGATGACTACTACGCCGGGGAGCTGACTGGAACGGCGGGTCACTTGAGCCTGGGCGCCGGTCTCGAAGTGCTGCAGGGGAACGGCGTGAAGGGATTTGCAACTCCGCTGGCGACCTACCACCGGTTCGACGGTTGGGACGACAAGTTCCTCACGACACCGGCCAATGGACTCGAGCGCCGCTATGTGACGCTCGGCTATCTGGCGAAACACGTCGGCATCCTGGACGTGGTATCGGCCACGGCGGTGTATCACGACTTCAGTTCGGATCGCCTGGACCTGCACTACGGCTCGGAAATCGATCTGCAGTTGCAGAGCAAGTGGCAGCGTTTTTCCGGCCTGTTGAAGTTCGCGGACTACGCAGCCGATCGCCTCGCCGCTTCGACCCGCAAGCTGTGGCTCGAGGTCGACTACATCTGGTGAGGCGGGAATCCCCCGCGGTACTGCTCGAGGAGAAATCGCATGAAGAAACTGCTGACGTCCTTGCAAAGCGGCAACTGGAAGGCCCTGCTGGCCTGTTTCCTGTATTTCGATACGGGCTTCACGACCTGGGTGATGTTCGGGCCGCTCGCACCCTTTATCTCCAAGCAGCTCGTGCTGTCGCCGATGCAAGCGGGTTTCCTCGTCGCAGTGCCCGTGCTCGCGGCCTCGATCGTGCGGGTCACGTTCGGCAACCTGTTCCAGTCCGTGAACGGGCGCAAGCTTGCGCTCCTCGGCATCACGTTGTCGGCAATTCCGGCATTCGTGCTGCTCCTGCCGATCGTGCCGACGTATGAGGCGCTGCTGGTTCTCGGTGTGTTTCTCGGTGTTGGCGGCGCGAGCTTCGCTATCGCGCTGCCCATGGCCGGAAGCAGCTATCCGCCGCGCGTGCAGGGACTCGTTCTGGGTTTGGCCGCCGCCGGAAACATCGGTGCGGTGCTGGACGGCTTTCTTTTTCCGGGACTAGCGCTTCACTACGGCTGGCAGCGCGCCACGATCGCGGTGATTCCATTGCTCGCACTGACGACGGTGGCCGTGTATTTCTGGGCTGAGGATCGAAGCGTCAAGAGTGGCAGCGCCGCGCGCGCCTTTGCCGGCCTTGCCGTCTCGATCATCGGTCTGGTCGCGCTGGTCCTTCTCGTGAACGCCGGCGTGTTCGGTCAGGGCAAGAGCGGACAGTTGCTGCTGCCGGTGCTCGGAGCGCTGTTGGCGCTCGCGGTGCTTCCACGCCGTTACCTCTCCGTGCTCGCGGAGCGCGATACGTGGGTGATGATGCTCGTATACAGCATTACGTTCGGAGGCTTCGTCGGCATGTCGTCCTACGTGAGCCTGTTCCTCACCACCCAGTACCAGATATCCAAATTGGACGCGGGCTTCCTCATGGCGTTGCTTTCCCTGACCGGCGCCATGGTCCGGCCGGTGGGCGGTCTCGTGGCCGATCGCGTTTCGGGAGTGCGAGTCTTGTGCGTGCTGCTGGTAGCGATTTCTGTCTGCAATTTCGGGTTTGCGATGTTCATGCCGCCGCTCGCGGGCGGAGTGACACTGCTGCTAGCGCTCTATCTGTGCTTCGGACTCGGCAACGGGGCGACGTTTCAGCTCGTGCCCCACCGTTGGCGGGGCAAGACCGGCATGATGACGGGCATCATCGGCGCTGCGGGCGGTATCGGCGGGTTCTACCTGCCCGTCATCATGGGCATGGCGAGGGAGAGCGCCGGCAGCTATCAGCCGGGCTTCGCGACGTTCGGAAGTCTCGCAGCCCTTGCGTTCGTTCTCGTGGCTGTCCTGCATCGGCAATGGCTGAGCTGGGCATTGCCGAGCGAAGCGGGCATCACTCTCCCAGGTGCACCAGCAGCGGCGCTTCTTCACCCGCATCCGCGGACGGCGAGCCGGCAGCGGGTGGCTTGAAGCGCAGTTTCTGGGGATAGGTTTCGGGTTCTCCGTCCCGCAGCCCGACGATGATCTGGGCGTGATAGGCGAGCGCCTGTTCCACGTCCCGCTCGCCCTTCACGATGTCGTCGGCAATGTTGAGGGTGATGGTGTTCTGCTGCTCGCTATCGCAATGCGCCGACAGCTCCCCGCGGGTCCGGTCAACCACGATGCTGCCGTTGTACTTCAACAGGTCGCCGACCTTTTCCGTCGGGACTCGATAGTCGACGGTCTGCTCCAGAACGTCCTCGTGCGGCTTGGGAAACTTGTGGGCAATGCCTTCCTTGAGGAGCGCCGTGCGCTTCCAGGGTCCGTTGTGGAACCACGTGAGCCGCCGGGGCGTCGTCTCGCCCGGCTCGCCGTATTTCTTCACGAGCTCGACGGCAAGCGCCACGGTCTTGGGCGGCCAGCCCTCCAGGTTCTTCTGCACCCAAGATTCGGCAGTGTTCATGTCGCTTCCTCTTTGCCAGCGCCCTGGCTCCCTAGAGTAACGCTGCCGTAGTGGTGATGGGTCCGTGGTGCGAACACCCGCGCATCAGGGCGGGCTCAGCCGCGCACCCGCGCCGAGCGTCCGGCACCAATTCGATGCTGCGCGCTTACCGGTGCGGCTCACCTGCAGGTTTCGCGAGGCGACCCTTGAGCGATTGAAGAGAGACGCGCCACCACGCTGAGACGTGCTGGAGCGTGGAGTGCTCGGGAAATCCATGGCGCGCAACGTGCCGCTGCGGGATGGTGTCCCACGCCCGATGCTCGATGGAGACCCGGGTCTCGTCGCCCGCTGCGTCGAAGCAGACCTCCACTTCCGTCGTCTGATCCGGACTGAAGCTCGCCTGCCGCCATGCAAACACGAGCCGTTTGCCCGGCTCCCACACCGAGACTCGTCCGATTTCGAAGGTCCGGCCGTTACGCAGCGTCGTGACCAGCCGACCGCCGGCGCCGGGCTCGAATGCCAGCGTGCCGTCGCCATCCGGGGTGATTTCGAACAATGCGCTCGGCTGCCACCACGAGGCGATTTCCGCCGTGAACGCCTCGAACGCACGCAGAGGGTCGGCCTGTACGCGCAACGCGACCAGCACTTTCGAGCTCATCGGCGCGTCTTCTCCACGTGTACTCTGAAAGCCCGCAGCTGCCGGCTCCACAGCTCTTCGGTTTGCGCCAGCCACGCCTTGAGATCTTCCATGGGCTCGCGCCTCAAGCGGTAGATGCGCACGCGTGAGTCGAGCTGGTCGCGGTCTTCCTCGACCAGGCCGCAGTCGCGCATTGTCTTCAGATGCCGGCTCATCGCCGGAAACGACAGCCGCGTGGCCTGCGCCAGCTCGCCCGCGCGCCGCGGCCGCTCGCGCAGCAGATCGACGACCCGGCGCCGGTTCGGGTCGGCGAGCGCGGCCAGCGTTCGATCCAGACTCTGCACGCTCACACGGAGGTCTTGTACTTGAAGCCGGTCGCCTGCTCCATCTGTTCCGCGGACACCACGCGGACCGTCTGCGAGAAGGTCCAGTGATGGCCTTCGGGATCGACCGCCACATAGCTGCGCTCACCGTAGAACTGGTCCGCGGGCTCCATCATGATGACGGCGCCCGCCTTGCGGGCCCGCTCGCAGTGCTCGTCGATCCCGTTCTCGATACGGACGTGAATTCGCTGGGTGTTCTTGCCGCCCAGCGATGCCGGGCTGCGGGCCCAGTCCAGCCATTCGTTGCCGACCATGATGATACCGTCGGCGTGGCTCATTTCCGCATGCACGATCTTGTCGTGCGAGTCGACGAGAACTCCGCTCACGTCGAACCCGAACGCCTGCTGCAGCCACTGCAGCGCGGCGCGATCGTCCTTGTAGACGAGGGAGGAGATGAAGGCAGGGCGGCGTGGCGTCGGGGCGGACATCGGCGACTCCGATATGCTTATTGAATATGGAAATAATTAACGCATATGGAAAATAAACTGTCAAATCCTCGGGGCAGTCGGATCGACAAGAGCTACGTGCGGTTGAAAGGCTGCGGAACCCGATTCCTGGACAGCCTGCCGCAGTTCCCAGGCTAACCGCACAGTTGCGCCGTCCTGGCCGGATTGCCGCGCAGCGAGCTGTCCAGGTAGTAGCTCAGCAGCGATTGCACGAAGGCGCGGTCGGTCGTTCCCAGCAGCGGCCCGGCATCGCGCAACCAGCCATCGGTGCATGCGGTCCTGGTCCGGCTGCTCGCCGCGCAGGCAAGCAGATTGCCGTACGCCAGGCGATACGTCTCGAAGTCCACGCGCCGCATCGGCGGACCGTGCCCAGGCACCAGCGTCCTGAAGCGGATCGCGCCGAGGCTCTCCAGTGCCGATTTCCAGCGCTGCGGGCATGCGGTATCCAGAAATGGGACCGGTAAGGTCACGAGGTCGCCCGCGGCGAGTACCCTGGTGGCGGGATCGAACACCCAGATGTCTCCGGCCGTCACGGTGTTGGTTTCCAGGTGCAGAGCCAGCGTACGCCCGGCGATCGTGAGTGTCTCAGTGCGCGTGATCAACTCGGACGGATAGGATTGCGGCGCCGCGGCGATGAGGGCCAGCTCATCCCGCCATCCCGGGGCGGCGGGATCGTTGGGCATCGTCTGCAACGCGCCCTGCAGGTCCTTGCGGTAGTCGGCGAGGAAGCCGTGCACTGCGCCTTCGATTGCACCGCTCGCGTAGATGCGCACGTCGGGGAATGCCGCCCGGATGCGCGAGTTGCCGCCGATGTGATCCAGGTGCCAGTGGCTGTTGATGATCGCCCTGATCGGCAGCCGTGTGCGCGCCGCGAAATCGAGGATCGACTGCGTGTGCTCGGCGTGCCGCCCCGTGTCCAGCACGATCAGGCCGTCGCGGCCCCGGAAAATGACGCTGTTGCCGTCAGGTTGGTGCTGCGGCTCGAAGGCGCCCGCGATGAGGTGGATGCCGGGGGCGATCGGTTGGGCAGCTGCCGGTCCCGCAGTGCCGGCAGAATCCGCCCACGCCGTCGCGCAACAAAGTAACAGCACCAGGCAGACGAGCCCAGGTCGAATCATTCGAACGACTCCTGCGGCGACCCCTTCAGTCTTCGATCTTGTCGTGCGCGCCCATCACACCGCGCTGCCAGTACCCGGCCGCCTTGATCCAGTGCTTGTCGGTGCCGCGTTCGGTGATCAGGTATTGCCTCACGGCGCGCGCGACCTGCGATTCCGCCGCGGCCCACGCAAAGTGCTGGCCGGCCGGAAATCTGGCGGCGCGCAGCGCTTCGAGCAGTAGTGCGGGGGAGCCGGCCTCGCGCCCGTGGCGCTGCACCCAGACGACTTCGAATGCTGCGCTGCTGCGGAAACTCTGGCGCTCGGCCTCGTTGTCGACTTCGATGACCGCGAGGGCGCGCGTGTTGGCGGGCAATTCCTCCAACCGGCGTCCGATGGCCGGCAGCGCCGTCTCATCGCCGATCAGCAGATGCCAGTCAAGATCGGTCGGAATGATCATGGAGCCCCGTGG
>FTEN01000163.1_pt1 | contig 21092 bp, 18 predicted proteins | sample 1640221 | NCBI WGS metagenome assembly FTEN01 (sample SAMEA3914816, study PRJEB12502) | metagenome | biome: forest; material: soil | place: USA | collected 2011-09-16 | depth 0.3 m | reverse complement strand
GCCTGCTCGAGTGACGCCAGTTTGTTGGCGGAATCGGTAATGTGCACCTCTCCGGTGCTCGCCGCGGGCTGGGTGTTGGTGCCCCCCACAGCGGTGTCCGGAGTCCGCGCCACCCCACGGCCCGCACCGACCGAGACCGGCTGGGTGTCTAAGCCGTTGATTTTATTAGCCACGTCGGTTCTCCATACTTCCTTCAGTGAGGGTATCGGCCGCGCTGACCATTTCTTTAGGGTGTGACATGAATCACGCGGTCGGTGTCGACCGTGCCCTCCACGACCCTCAGTGAATTCAGATTCTGAACCCGGATCCGCGACCCGTCGCGGCCATCTGCCAGAGCACGCCCGCTCGCCCGAACCTCGATGCCTCCGGTGGCGGCCACTAGAGTGACCTCCTCCCCGGAGCGAACAATGAAGTCGGCAAGCAGCATGTCCGTGGTCAGCAGGGAGCCGGCAGGCAACGGACGTGCGACGGTGTGATGCTCAAGGGCGCGCGGATCGGTGACATACCCGACGGCGAGCCCGGAGACGCGACGCGTTTCCGTCGCTACGTCAGCGGCGGTAATCCTCGTGCCGCGAGCCGCTGGCACGCGCAGCACGAACACGGGAATGTCGGATTCGACGGTCACCGGCACGTATACGGTCCATTCGGCACCCTGCCGGCAGCTCACTCCGATGGACGTTCGAGCCTCCAGACGTGCGCCCGACACCTGTGCAGCGCGCAGCGGTTGTGCGCATTGAGCCAACCGCAGCCGGGAGTCCAATTCGGTCGCCGTGACGATGATGCCCTCGGCATCGGCCGGCATCTGCTGGCGGACAAACTTCTCTGCCGCCAGCTGTATAGAGTGGAGTGGCTGAACGTTGAAGGAGGCATCTGCGGCCCTAGCCGCCGTGGCGAGGACAACGGTGCAGGCAGCAGCGATGGCGGCCCGAAAGGCCGAGGCCCCCACGAGCAGGCGTGGGTGACGGTGACGGTTTTTCGACGCGAGAGTCAACATCCGGATATACGAGTGCAAGCGGCGCGCCAGGAGCCGCGTCTGCGGAGCAAAACCCAGGCACAGAAGTGACATACGCGGCTTCGCAGTGCTGACTTACCGTCTGCGCAGCGCTCTCCACAGCGCTAAAGTCACGCGACACCCGGCCGATAACGATATCGAGCCCCCGCACACCCTTCCGCTGCCGGAGCGCGGCAAGCCTTTGCCGCCTGCTCGTGACGCATGTCACGAAATAACGAGCTTCCTGACGTCCCACGGGCCGCGAAACCCCCAGCGGCGCATTTGGCATACGTCTTGCTCTGACCCCAGCAGGCCCACTGCTGTCGGATTCACGTCATGCCGCTCAACCTCGATGCCTATCTCGGCGTCCACCAGGATGCGCTGAAGGTCTATGGACAGCGGACCGAGGTCCTGGCTACAAACCTCGCGAACGCGGATACGCCTAACTTCCGTGCCCGCGACGTCGACTTCAGAGCCGCGCTCGCCGCGGCTGGCTCGCCGCAAGCCGGCGTGCAGCTCACCGCGACAAACCCCGCTCATGTCACTACAAGCGGCGCTGACGGGGTTCAGGCCAATCTCAAGTACCGGGTGCCGCTCGCTCCCTCTCTCGATGGCAACACCGTAGATGTGCAGATGGAGCAGGCCGCGTTCGCCCAGAACACCGTGCACTTCCAGGCGACTCTCACGTTCCTGAACGCGCGGTTCAAGGGACTGATGACCGCCATCACGGGTCAGTAACCGCTACCCCACCGAGACACCGCCATGCCGTCCTTCAAAGTGTTCGATATCGCAGGCTCGGGACTGTCCGCACAGTCCGTGCGGCTCAACACCGTGGCGAGCAACCTCGCCAACGCAGACAGCGTGAGCGGCGATCCCGCCACCGTCTACAAGGCGCGCCATCCGGTATTCGAGGCGGTGCGCGCCAGTCTCGGATCCCAGGCGCAGAGCGGCCCTTCACAAGGAGCGGGCGCTGCCGTGCGTGTCACCGGGATCGTCGAGAGCAAGGCTGCCCCGAGCTCGCGGTACGAGCCGGGCAATCCGCTCGCCGATTCGAACGGCTACGTGTACGCGCCGAACGTCAATGTCGTCGAAGAGATGGTGGACATGATCTCCGCCTCCCGCGCATACCAGAACAATGTCGAGGTCCTCAACACGTCCAAGGACCTCATGCTCGCCACGTTGAAGCTCGGCCAGGGCTGACGCGCAGCTAGAGCCGCTCGCACACCTGACTCCCCAGCGCTTGCGCTAAAAGGAATTCCCCATGTCCGTCGACTCCATAGGCGCCTTCGCCGCCCAGACCCAGGCCGCCGCCCAGGCAGCGGCCGGGGCGGGCACAGCGAACGGCGCCAGCGGCTCCGGTAGCACCGGACAGTTGCAGCAGAACGAGTTTCTGCAGCTCATGGTCGCGCAGCTGAAGAACCAGGATCCGACCAAGCCGATGGATCCCACGGCCTTCGTGGGACAGCTGGCCCAGTTCAGTACGGTCACCGGCATCGAGAACATGCAGACCTCGATGAGCAATCTCGCCAGCTCCATGCGCTCGGCGCAGGTGATGAGCGGCACCTCTCTCGTCGGGCACCACGTGCTTGCGCCCGCCACGTCGACTTCCATCGCGGCCGGCGACACCGTGAGTGGCGCCGCCGACATCCCCGACGGCACCACCGCCGTCCAGGTCCAAGTGGTGGATGAGAGCGGGCAGATCGTGCGCACCTTCCCCGTCGCGCCGCAGGCCGGCCTGACTGGCTTCACCTGGGACGGAATGACCGATAAGGGCGTCAGCGCGGCCTCGGGCACGTATACCTTCAAGGTCGTCGCCAACACCTCCGGCACCGCCACCTCGCTGGCGCCGCTGCTGTCTTCCAGGGTGAACAGCGTGACGATCGACCCGACTACCCAGAATCTGATTCTCAACACGAACGCCGGCGCTCTCGAGCTGAGCACCGTCCGCCAGGTGATGTAAGGAGCTTCCATGTCATTTGATCTCGCACTTTCCGGGCTCAATGCCGCTACCGCCGATCTGAACGTCGTGTCCAACAACGTGGCCAACGTCGCGACGACCGGCTTCAAGGAATCGCGCGCCCAATTTGCGGATATCTACGCCCAGACCCAGCAGGGCGTTTCGAAGATCGCGGTCGGCAACGGCGTGCAGGTCACGGCCGTGGCCCAGCAGTTCAGCCAAGGCAATGTCACCGCCACGCAGAACAACCTGGACCTCGGCATCAACGGCAACGGCTTCTTCATCATGAGCGACGGCGGCGCGCTGAAGTACACGCGTGCCGGGGCGTTTCAGGTCGACAATAGCGGCTTCATCACCAACAGCAGCGGCGAGCGCCTGCAGGGCTACCCGCCGCTGGCGACCGGCGGGTTCAACACCGGCGGTCTGTCGGACATCCAGTTGACGACTGCGGAGAATCCCCCGTCCGCGACGACTACTGCGTCGTTGACCCTGAACCTGCCCTCCTCCGCCAAGGCTCCGACGGTGGCGGTGTTCAATCCGACCGACCCGAACAGCTACACGAACACGACCTCGCTCACCACCTACGACTCGCTGGGCGCGGCGCACACGGCGCAGCTCTATTTCATCAAAGGCGCTGTGGCCAACAACTGGACGACGCAGCTGCTGGTCGACGGCAATGCGGTGGGCGTTCCCCAGGCGCTCGCGTATTCCTCGACGGGTGCGCTGACCGCGCCCGTAGGCGGCAAGGTGGCCTTCCCCGCGTACACGCCGGCCACCGGCGGCGCGCCCATGAACCTGACAGTCGATTTCAGCAACACCACCCAGTTCGGCGATGCGTTCACGGTGAATGCCGTCTCGCAGAACGGTTTCACGACCGGCCGCCTGATCGGCATCGACATCGACGGCTCGGGCGTCGTGGAGGCACGGTTCACCAACGGCAAGGCCACGCCGCTCGGGCAGGTCGCGATGGCGAATTTCGAGAATCCGCAGGGCCTGCAGCAGCTCGGCAAAACCGAGTGGGCGGAGACGTTCTCCTCCGGGCAGCCCGTGCGCGGTGTCGGCGGCTCATCCGGCTTCGGCACGATGCAATCGGGAGCCCTCGAGAGCTCGAACGTGGATATTACGGCCCAGCTCGTGAACATGATCACCGCCCAGCGGGACTTCCAGGCGAACGCCCAGGTCATCTCCACGACCGACCAGATCACGCAGACGATCATCACCATGGCGCACGGTTGATCTGAGGTTTCGTGGACAAGCTTCTCTACATTGCAATGACCGGCGCGAAGGAGACTTTGCGCGCCCAGGCGGCGAACAACCACAACCTGGCAAACGTCAGCACGACGGGCTTCCGCGCCGACCTGAGCGCGTTTCAGAGCCGCGCGGTCGTCGGCGCAGGCTACGCCTCCCGCGTATACGCGACCGATGCGACGATCGGCTGGGACGACAACACCGGCCCCATGCAGTCCACGGGGAATCCCTTGGACGTCGCCGTGCAGGGCCCGGGCTTCATCGCTGTCCAGGGCGCGGACGGCAAGGAAGCCTATACCCGCGCGGGCGACCTGCACGTGGAACCGTCGGGGCTGCTGCTCAATGCTTCCGGCCACGTCGTGCTCGGCGACGGCGGTCCGCTCAGCGTCCCGCCGAGCTCGTCCATCACGGTGGGCGGCGATGGGACCGTGTCGATCGTGCCGCTGGGACAGACTCCGAACACCCTGTCCTCGGTCGGCCGCATCAAGCTCGTCAACCCGTCGGCCGACACGCTGACCATCGGGACCGACGGATTGTTTCACCTGAAGAGCGGCGAGCCGGCTCCCGCGGACGTCAACGTGAAACTCGCAGCCGGCGTGCTCGAAGGCAGCAATGTGAACATCGCGCAATCGATGGTGACCATGATCGAGCTCGCCCGCAACTTCGACATGCAGGTGAAGGCGATTCACAGCGCCGAAGACAACGCCGCTGCGTCCACCAAGATCCTGCAATCGACCTGATAGAGGTAACACTTCCATGGATCCAGCACTCTGGGCCGCCAAAACGGGACTCGACGCGCAGCAGACGCGCATGACGGTCACCGCGAACAACCTCGCGAACGTGAACACGAGCGGCTTCAAGAAAGACCGCGCCGTGTTCGAGGACCTGCTGTATCAGAACATTCACCAGCCCGGCGCCAACACGTCGCAGACGACGCAGTCGCCTTCGGGCCTGGAGCTCGGCACCGGCGTGCGCGTCGTGACCACGACCAAGTCGTACAGCCAGGGCAGCCCGACACAGACCGGCAACTCCCTCGACCTGGCGATCCAGGGACGCGGGTTCTTCCAGATCCAGATGCCGGACGGCTCGCTCGCCTACACCCGCGACGGCAGCTTCCAGCCGAACGCCCAGGGCCAGCTCGTGACCTCGAGCGGCTACACCCTGCAGCCCGGAATCACCGTCCCCGCAGGCGCACAGAGCGTCACCATCGGCAACGACGGCGTCGTGAGCGTGCTGCTGCCGGGCCAGAGCGCGCCCTCGCAGGTCGGACAGCTGCAGATCGCCGACTTCATCAACGAGGGGGGTCTGCAGGCCAAGGGACAGAATCTGCTGGTCGAGACCGCCTCCAGCGGCGCGGCGACGACCACGACGCCCGGCCTGAACGGTACCGGGACGCTGCAGCAGGGAGCCCTCGAGGGCTCGAACGTCAACGTCGTCGAAGAGCTGGTCAACATGATCGAGACGCAGCGCTCGTACGAGATGAACTCGAAAGCCATCTCGACGACCGACCAGATGCTCCAGTACGTCACGCAGAATCTCTAGCAGGTGAACGTGTCCCGCTCAACGCTGTTCCGGATCGCGCTGGCCGCCGCGGCCGCCTGGCTGCTCGCCGCCTGCGCCACCAGGCCGAGCAAGCCGCCGGAAGACTACGACTTCAAGTGGCCGGACTCGGCCCAGACAACACCGAACGGCGCCATCTACCAATCAGGCCACGAAGTGGCCCTCTTCGAGAACGCCACGGCGCGCCACGTCGGCGACACGGTCACGATCCACCTGGTCGAGCAGACGGCGGCGCAGAAGAGCTCGAGCACCTCGACGGCGAAGGCCGGCAAGGCGACGATGACGGCGCCGCAGGTCTTTGGCAATCCGATTTCCATTCACGGCAACTCGATCCTGAGCGGCAGTCTCAACAACGACTCCAGCTTCGCCGGTTCCGGCGACAGCAAGCAGAGCAACAGCCTGGTCGGCGACATCACGGTGACCGTGGTGAAGCGCCTGCCCAACGGCAACATGCTGGTGCGGGGCCAGAAATGGATCGGCATCAACCAGGGGACGGAATACGTGCGCGTGCAGGGAGTGATTCGCCCGGTGGATATCCAACCGGACAATTCCGTCATTTCCTCCAAGGTGGCCGATGCCAAGATCGGCTATGGCGCCAAAGGCGCCCTCAACGATGCGAACCGCCCGGGCCTGCTGTCGCGTTTCTTCACGTCCATTCTCTTCTAGCGAAACCAACAATGAACCTGTCACGCTCCCTGTCGACCGCCCTGGCGATCTGCGTGCTGAGCAGCGCCGCCGCTCATGCCGAGCGCGTCAAGGATCTCGCGTCGGTCTCCGGCGTCCGCGGCAACCAGCTCGTCGGCTACGGCATCGTCGTGGGACTGAACGGCACCGGTGACCAGACGAGCCAGGCGCCCTTCACCATCCAGAGCATCATCAACATGCTCGCCAAGTTCGGCGTGACGATTCCGTCGAACACCAATCCGCAGCTGAAGAACGTCGCCGCGGTCACGGTGCATGCCGATCTGCCGCCGTTTTCCAAGGCCGGCCAGACCATCGACGTGACCGTATCCTCGATCGGCAATGCCGGCAGCCTGCGTGGCGGCAGCCTCATCATGACGCCGTTGCGCGGCGTGGACGGCGAGGTCTACGCGATCGCGCAAGGGAGCCTGATCGTCAGCGGTATCGGCGCTGAGGGTAAGGACGGATCGCGCATCTCGGTCAACATACCGAGCAGCGGCCGCATCCCCAACGGCGCCTCGGTGGAACGCGAGGTGCCGTCGAATTTCACCAGTCAGCCGTTCGTGATGCTCAATCTCAATACACCGGACTTCACCACCGCGGCGCGTCTCACCGACGGCATCAACAAGCTGCTGGGACCTGAAACGGCCCAATCCGTAGATGCGGTGTCGGTGAAGGTCCAGGCGCCGATCGATGCCAGCCAGCGGATCGCATATCTGTCCACGCTCGAGGAGCTCGAGGTCGAGCCGGGTGAGGCCCCTGCACGGGTCATCGTCAATTCAAGGACCGGCACGGTCGTCATCAGCAATCGCGTTCGCGTGACGCCCGCCGCCGTGGCGCACGGGTCACTGTCCGTGACCATTACCGAACGCAACGACGTGAGTCAGCCCAACGCGCTGAGCACGGGCGAAACGGTGACGACGCCGCGGAGCACGATTGACATCAAGGAAGGCGAAGGGCGCATGTTCGTGTTCAGCGCAGGAGTGAACCTCGACGAAATCGTACGCGCGGTGAACCAGGTGGGCGCGGCGCCCGGCGACCTGGTCGCGATACTCGAAGCGCTCAAGCAGGCCGGTGCACTGCGCGCCGAGCTCATTGTCATATGAGTCGCGCCCCGCCATGAGCGCACCCATCAACGCATCCGACGTCAGCGTCTATTCAGACCTGAGCGGGTTGGACAAACTCAAGCAGGGAGCGAAGGCCCAGGATCCCAAAGCGATCCGCGAAGCGGCACGGCAGTTCGAGAGCGTGTTCGCCCGCATGATGCTGAAAAGCATGCGCGATGCGAACTTCAAGGATCCGAACTTCGGCAGCGATCAGGAGGATTTCTACCAGGGGATGTTCGACGATCAGATGTCCGTGGAGCTCACCAAGGGCCACGGACTGGGTCTTGCGGACATGCTCGTGCAGCAACTCACCAAGGCGGGGCTGGTGGCGCCTGCGGCCGCCGACAAGTCACGCCCGGCGACCGCGAGCGTGAGTTCGGCCTCCCCGACTGCAGCCACTGCAGCAGCCGCGAGTGCAGCTGCGACCGGCGCCCCAGCGGTCGGTAGGGCGGTCTCCGGGACGACCACGAATTTCGAAGAGCTGGCTGCGGCCGATTCCTCTGATCCGGCGGCCGCGACGCCGCTCACATCCGGCGCGGCGGACCCCGACGCCTCTTCTTCTCTTACGACGCAGGCCGCCTTCGTCAAGGCGCTGTGGCCGTTCGCCGAGGCCGCCGGACGCGCATTGGGCACGGACCCACGCAATATCGTGGCACAGGCGGCGCTCGAAACCGGATGGGGCCGCTCCGTGCCCGCGGACACCAGCGGCCGGACGAGCCACAATCTGTTCGGTATCAAGGCCGGCTCGCAATGGAGCGGAGCCTCGGTGGGGGCGCGTACTCTGGAGTTCGCCGGCGGGATTCCTTCCGCGCGAGTAGATAAGTTCCGAGCGTATGGCTCCGCCACGGACAGCTTCAAGGATTACGTCAACCTGCTCAGCAGCAATCCGCGCTACTCGGCCGCGCTGAACACCGGAAGTGACACCTCAGCGTTTGCATCGGCCCTGCAGCACGGCGGCTATTCCACCGATCCTGCGTACGCGCGCAAGCTGGTCTCGATTGCACAGAATCTGGCGTCCACGCCGACGCAGCGCCCGGCCGACTCCGCCGCGGAACTCAAGTCCGCCGCCGGACAGCCGATAAACCCTACAACCACGACCCTCTGAGGCGCCGACGATGGCTGACCTTCTTTCCACCAGCGTCTCGGCGTTGCAGGCATTCCAGCGCGCACTCGACGTCACGAGCCAGAACATCTCGAACGTGTCGACGCCGGGATACAGCCGCCAGACGGCCAATCTCGTCACCAATCCCGCGCAGCAGTTCGGCAACGGCTTCGTCGGCAGTGGCGTCAGCGTCGATACGATCACGCGCGTCTACAGCGACTATCTGGCCGCGCAGGTGCGCACTTCGAGCTCGGCTTACCAGCGCTCCAACGAATTCGCCACCAGCGCTGCACAAGTCGACAATATGTTCTCGGACAGCAAGTCCGGACTGTCCGCGACGCTGCAGGCCTTTGCGAATGCCGTGCAGGACATGGCGAACTCGCCCTCTTCCTCCGCGCCGCGGCAGGTCGTGCTGTCGCAGGCCCAGGCGCTCGCCAGCCAGCTGCAGGGTTATGACAGCCGGCTGCAGACCCTCAGCGGCCAGGTCGACCAGCGCATCGGGACGACCGCCCAGGACATCACCTCGATAGCGAAGAACATTGCGCAGCTGAACGGCCAGATCGATCTGGCCGCCAGCAGCGGCCAGCCGCCGAACGACCTCCTCGATCAGCGCGACAAGCTCGTCACGCAGCTCAGCTCGGACGTCAACGTGAACGTCTCGAAGCAGGGCAACATGCTCAATGTGTATATCGGCAATGGCCAACCGCTGGTCGTCGGCACCTCCGGGTCCATCGTCACCACGGGCCCGAATGCCTACGATCCGACCCGCAGCGACCTCATCATCAAGGGCAACGGCGCCGCCGTGAACGTCACGAGCGACATGACCGGCGGCACGCTGGGCGGCATGCTGGATTTCCGCAACCAGGTGCTCGATCCGGCGCGTAACGCGCTGGGCCAGATCAGTATCGGAATTGCGAGCGTCGTCAACCAGCAGCAGGCTGCCGGCATCGACCTCAGCGGCAACATCGGCTCGCCTGTGTTCGCCGTCGGCGGGGTCAACGTGCAGACCAATTCCGCCAACACGGGCGCCGGGACGGTGGCCGTGACGCGCTCCAGTGCGAGCGCGCTGACGACCTCCGACTACATTCTCCAGGACACGGCGGGCGGCTGGACGTTGACCAATGCGTCGACCGGAGCCAGCGTGGCAATGGCTGGCGCCGGTACGGTCGCAAGCCCGTTCCAGGCAGACGGCCTCTCCATCGTGGTCGGGGGCGCACCGGTAGCCGGGGACCGTTTCAAGATCCAGCCCACAGCGGCGGCGACCGCAGGCCTCAGCGTCGTGATGACCGATCCGTCCAAGATCGCCGCCGCCTCACCCGTGCGTGCCACGGCTGCCACCACGAACACCGGTACGGCAGTCATCTCGGCGCCGACCGTCACCAACCCCGCGAACCCCCAGCTGCAGACGACGGCGACGATCACTTTTTCCGCCCCCAACGCTTATTCGATCAATGGCGGGGCGAGTACGCCGTACGTCGCCGGGCAGACGATTGCGCTCAACGGCTGGTCGGTCACTCTGAGCGGCGCGCCGGCGGCCGGCGATACGTTCACGGTGAGCTCCAACAGCGGCGCCACCGGAGACAACAGCAATGCGCTGCAGCTCGCCGCGGCGTTCGATCAGAAGGCTCTCGGCAACGGCACGGACTCGGTCAACTCCGCGCTCGGGCGCTTCGTGGGCAGTCTGGGGACGGTCACCCAGCAGGCGCAGAACGACAGCAACGCGCAGAAGATCGTCAACTCGAGCGACACGCAGGACCTGAGCAACGTCTCGGGCGTGAACCTCGATGAGGAGGCGGCCAACATGCTGAAGTTCCAGCAGGCCTACCAGGCTGCCGCCCAACTGATCGCCGTTGCGAGCACGCTGTTCAATACGCTCCTCTCCGCCGCGAAAGGCCAGTAGTCATGCGCATCTCGACGGCAGCTTTCAATCAGCAGACGATCGACCTGATCAACGACAAGACGGCGGATCTGGCGGTTACCCAGGCGCAGCTATCGAGCGGCCTGCGCATCAATTCGCCTGCCGACGATCCAGTCGCCGCAGTGCACATCCTGCAGCTCAACCAGGCCCTGGCGCAGTCCACCCAGTTCGGAAAGAACGCCGACGCCGCCAACGCGCGCTTGTCGAACTCCGACCAGGCGCTGTCGAACGTCACGGATCTGCTGCAGCGCGTGCGCGACCTCGCGGTTCAGGCCAACAGCGGCAGCAACGATGCGACCTCCCGAGCGGCCATCGCCACGGAGCTCGACCAGGACGTCAATCAGCTCATGGCGCTCGCCAATACCCGCGATGCGAACGGCGAGTATCTGTACTCCGGCCTCACGACTCAGACTCAGCCGTTCTCGCGCAGTGCCACCGGCGCAGTCGTGTACTCGGGCGACCAGGGGACCCGCCTGCTGCAGGTCGGACAGACCCAGAAGGTGTCCGACGGCGACAACGGTTTCCAGGTATTCCAGAACATCTCCGCCGGCAACGGAACGTTCACGGCCACCGCGAGCGCTGCCAATACGGGCAGCGGCTCGATCTCCACCGCATCGGTTTCGAACGCGGCTGCGTGGGTCCCCGGCACCTACACGATCAAATTCACGGCCCCCGACACCTACACCGTGACGGATGCGGCCAACAATCCGGTCTCCGCTGGCAACTACGCGCCGGGCGGAACCATCACCTTCAACGGTGCAAGCATCTCGCTCACGGGCCAACCCGCCGTGAACGACACATTTACGGTCGCGACGGCCGGAAAGCAGGACGTGTTTGCGACGGTCGACAGCCTGCGGACTGTGCTGCACACGCAGGTCAACTCGCCTGCGCAAAACGCCCAGTACGCCACGAGCCTCGGGAACATCCTCACCCAGCTGGACCAGGCCCTGGGACACCTGGACGAGGTGCGCGCCTCGGTTGGAACGCGTGTGAACTCCGTCACAACAGCCAAATCAGCCGGTGCCAGCGCGCAGGTGGACCTGCAGAGCTCCCTGTCGCAGCTCCAGGACCTGGACTACGCCAGCGCCATCGGCAAGCTCACCCTGCAGCAGACCGGCCTGCAGGCCGCCGAGGCGGCGTATTCGAAGATTTCGCAGCTCTCGCTGTTCGACTACATCAAGTAAACCGTGACGCAGTTCAAACTCATGCGGTCGCGGACGCTCAAGTTCGGGCCCGGCGGTCCGATACAGGGCACATCAGCGACGCGCGCCCCGGTGCGAGCCGCCCCGAATGCCCAAGGCCCTGGCTCAACCGCCAGGGTCGGCGAAACTTGAGGAGTCATCATGTCACTGGTCATCAACACGAACGTCATGTCACTGAACGCGCAGAAGAACCTGCAGCGCTCAGCCGATCAGCTTGCGACGTCGCTGCAGCGCCTGTCTTCGGGCATGCGCATCAACAGCGCGAAGGACGACGCGGCGGGCCTTGCCATCGCCGATCGCTTCACCTCGCAGATCAACGGCTTGAACCAGGCCGCCCGCAACGCGAACGACGGTATCTCGCTCGCGCAGACGGGTGAAGGCGCCCTCCAGCAGGTCACAGGCAACCTGCAGCGCATCCGTGAGCTCGCCGTGCAGTCGCTCAACGCGACCAACAGCGCCAGCGACCGGGCCGCTCTGGATGCCGAAGTGCAGCAGCTGAAGTCGGAAGTCGACCGCGTCGCGCAGACGACTGCATTCAACGGCGTCAAGCTGCTCGACGGCTCGTTCTCCAGCCAGGCCTTCCAGGTTGGCGCGAACCAGGGCGAGACGATCAGTGTCGCCTCGATCACCAGCGCGCGCACCAGCGCCCTGGGCGGCAGCTATGTGGCCAGCCACACTTCCACCGCCACCACGGGCGCCCTGGCCAACGGCGATCTGACCCTGAACGGTGCGGCGATTGCCGCTTCGGTTGCCGGCTCCGGCGCCGGGCAGTCCACGGCCAGCGCGTTCGCCATTGCCAATACGATCAATGCCTCGCAGAGCGCCGTCGTGGCAACTGCGAATGCGACTTCGATTGCGGGCATCGCGGCCACGGCCTTCACGGCCATCACCGCGGGCGACCTGACGATCAACGGAGTTGCCGTTGGAGCCGTCGCGGCAGGTGGTGCCGCCGGTCCCCAGGGCGCAAACATCGCAGCCGCGATCAACGCCGTGTCGGCCGCTTCGGGCGTGTCAGCCACTGCCGCCGTTGGTGGTGCCGTCACCCTCACGGCTTCTGACGGTCGCGACATCGCGATTGCCTTCGCTGGCGGCTCGGCGACCACGGCCACCACGGGCTTTACCGCCGCAACGACTCACGGCACGATCGGGTTGACGGCGAGCTCGCCGACCACCAACGTGAGCATCATTGTCGCGGGCAACACCGTGGCAAACGCTGGTCTGACCGCGACGACGTATGCCGGGGCCCTCACGGGAACGGCGGTCTCCAACGTCGACGTCACGAGTGTGGCCAATTCGAATGCGACGCTGAACTCGATCGATTCCGCGCTGTCGCAGGTCGATAGCATCCGTGCCGCCCTGGGCGCGTATCAGAACCGGTTCCAGTCGGCGATCAACAGCATCCAGACGACGGCCGAGAACCTGACCGCTTCGCGCAGCCGCATTCAGGACGCGGACTTCGCAGCCGAGACAGCCAACCTCACCAAGGCCCAGATCCTGCAGCAGGCAGGCACGGCGATGGTGGCGCAGGCGAACGCGTCTCCGCAGAATGTCCTGTCACTGCTGAAGAACCTGTGAGGCATTGAGTGGCCCAGACATTGGGCACTGCGATCGAGCAACTGGCGGCGGTGGGAACACCGTCGCCAGTTGCTGCTTCATTTCCGGCCAGGAGCGCCCCGGATGCGTTGGCGCGCCAGCCCCTTCCTGCCGCAGCGGCTCAGACGCCCGCCGCGGCCGTCGCCGCCGCAGCCGCGAGTGGTGAAGTGCCGCCCCCAGTGGCGGTCCGGGCGGTGATCGAATCGATCAATGCCGGTTTTCTGACGGCGGGCAAGTCCCTGCAGCTGAGCGTCGATGCTCAGTCGCAGCGTTCCGTCGTCATTCTGCGCGACACCCGCACTGGCGCGGTGATCGGCCAGTTTCCGACCAAGCAGTTGCTGCGACTGCAGACGCTCCTCGCATCCGAGCCGCCGCACGCTCTGATCGATCTCATGACCTAGGACTCCTTCATGACCACTCCAAGCTCCACCTCCGGCGCCCTGTCCTCCAGCATCCTCGGATCCCTGGGCACCCTGTCCGGCAACACCTCGTCGGTGGGAGCGAAGATCGACGTCAACGCGCTGGTGACCCAGCTGGTCGCCGCCGACCGCGCGCCACGGCAAAACATCATCAACTCCCAGCAGGCGACCGACACCGCGGAAGTCTCCGCCCTGGGTGCTCTCAAGAGCGCGCTGTCGACTTTCCAGACGGCCGCGCAGGCGCTCGCGGCACCGGCAGCCTTCAACACGAGCAAGGCCGCCTCGAGCAACAGCCAGATCGTGTCCGCGACGACGGACGCGACGGCAGGCACGGGAACCTATACGGTGCAGGTCGCGGCGCTCGCACAGTCACACCAACTGGCTTCCGGCGCCATTCTGGGCGGAGCGGGCGCCGTGGTCGGGACCGGGACGCTGACGATCGGCCAGGGCACGAGCTCGTTCACGGTCACCATCGACTCGACCGACAATACGCTGCAGGGGATCGCCAGCGCCATCAATTCTGCGACCGGCAACACCGGGGTCCAGGCGACGATCCTGACCGAAGCCGGGGGCGCGCATCTGCTGCTGACCGCTTCCAAGACAGGCGCTGCGAGCGCGATCAGCGTGACTGCAGCTGGCGGCGACGGCGGCCTGAATGCGCTCAACTACAACGCCACGACCAAGAACATGTCGGAGTTGCAGGCCGCGCAGGACTCGCATATCAAGATCGGCACGTTCGACCACTTTGCGGCCACCAATGCCGTGTCCGACGCCGTCACCGGCGTGACGTTCAACCTTGCCTCGGCCTCGCCGGGAACCAACGTCACGGTATCGGTGTCCCCCGACAATACCAACATAACGGGTCTCGTGAGCACCTTCGTCAGCGCGTACAACACGCTGGCGGGCACGATTGCCACGCTCGACAGCTACGATCCGAGCTCCAAGACCGCCGGCGCTCTCCTCGGGGATGCGACGCTCTCGGGAATCGAGACGCAGCTGCGGCAGGATCTGAGCAAGGCGGTGGGCAGCGCCTCGGGATCCTTCAATACGCTGTCGAGCATCGGCGTGACGAAGCTGGCGGACGGAACGCTCGCGTTCAATGCGGCGAAATTGAGCACCGCGCTCACGCAAAGCCCGGACTCCGTCGCGCAGATCTTCGCTTCCGGCGACGGCGTGGCCGCGCGCCTGGACAAGGATATCTCCGGCGCACTGAGCTCAGCCGGCGCGCTCGGGACGCGCATCGGTCAGCTGAACACGGATCTGTCGGGCCTGCAGAAGAAGAACAGCGACCTGGACGCGCAGATGGCCACACTGCAGGCGACCTATAGCGCGCAGTTCACCGCCCTGGACACCTTGCTCGCACAGCTGCAGACCACTTCGGCCTTCCTCACGCAGCAGTTCGCGTTGTTGCAGAAGAACAATTCATCGGGCTGATGCCCGGTCCCGCCGCGGGCGACCCTGCGCAAGATCCGCTCTAGTCCACGAACCGCCGCGCGTTGCGGAACAGCCGCAGCCAGCCGCTGTTTGCGCCGACATCCTGCGGATGCCAGGAATTCTGGGCGTAGCGGACGGACCGCTCGGGATGCGGCATGGTGATCGTGACGCGCCCGTCCGCATTGGCCAGAGCGGCGATTCCGAACGGCGAACCGCTCGGATTGAAGGGATACGCCTGCGCGACGCCCAGATCGTTGTGGACGTAGCGAAATCCGACCAGTCCGCTCTCGGCACACGCCTTTGCGGCAGCTGCGGAAGCAAACTCCGCGTGCCCCTCGCCATGAGCCACGGCAATGGGCAGGATCGACCCGGCCATGCCATCGAGAACGACGGACGGCGAGCTCAGGACCTCCACGAGCGCAAAGCGCGACTCATATTGCTCGCTCTTGTTGCTCACGAAGCGCGGCCAGTGATCGGTCCCTGGAATGATGCTCTTCAGTGCCGCGAACATCTGGCAGCCGTTGCAGATGCCCAGCGCGAAGCTGTCCTGCCGCGCAAAGAACCTCTGGAATTCCTCGCGTACAGCCGGATGAAACAGGATCGACTTCGCCCAGCCTTCGCCTGCGCCCAGCACGTCGCCGTACGAGAATCCGCCGCAGGCGATCAGCCCCTTGAAGCTCTGCAGGGACACGCGTCCGGACAAAAGATCCGTCATATGGACATCGTGAGCCGTGAAGCCTGCCCGCTCGAGCACGGCTGCGGTTTCCGTCTGGCTGTTGACGCCCTGTTCCCGAAGCACTGCAACGGCGGGGCGGGCGCCTCGTGCGACGTAGGCAGCCGTGATGTCGTCCTCGGGATCGAATCGCAGCGCAACTGACAGTCCCGGATCCTCCTCAGCGCACTGAGCGGCGAACTCCTCGTCTGCGCACTGCGGATCGTCGCGCAGGCGGCGCATCCGCCAGGAGGTCTCCGACCACGCGCGGCGCAGGTCCACCCAGGACTCATCCAGCTGTTCCGACCCCACCCGGATCCGCACGCGCAGAGCGCCGGTCGGCGCGCCGAGTCGCAAGGCCGAATCGGCCAGTCCGTGGCGTGCGAGGACTTCCACGACACGCTGCTCGTCAGTGGCATTGACCTGCAGCACGACCCCCAGCTCCTCGGAGAACAACTGCTGGAGCGCTGTGCCTCGGTCCGGCGACAACTGCACATCGAGGCCGCAGTGCCCCGCGAAGGCCATCTCGACCAGCGTCGCGAACAGGCCGCCATCCGAGCGGTCGTGATAGGCCAGCACGAGATCGGCGGCACGTAACGCCTTCACGGCAGCGGCGAGCGCGAGGAGCCTCTGCGGATCGTCGAGGTCCGCAGGCTCGCTGCCCAGCTCGCCGTACACCTGCGCCAGTGCCGAGCCGCCCAGCCTGTTGCGGCCGCCGCCCAGGTCGATCAGCCACAGCGAGGTGGATCCCTCCGCGGGGCGAGCCAACGTGGGGGTGAAAGTGCCCCGTACGTCCTTCACGGGCGCGAAAGCTGAGACGATGAGCGACACCGGCGCCACCACGCTCTTGCTCACATCGCCATCGTGCCAGGTCGTCTTCATCGACAGCGAGTCCTTGCCGACCGGGATCGCGATACCGAGCGCCGGACACAGCTCCTTGCCGACCGCGTGGACTGTGGCGTAGAGCGCCGCGTCCTCGCCGGGCTCACCGCATGCGGCCATCCAGTTGGCCGACAGACGAATGCGCGCGAGCGACTCGATGTCCGCCGCCAGAATGTTGGTCACCGCTTCGCCCACCGCCAGGCGTCCCGACGCGGGGGCATCCAGGACCGCCACTGGCGTGCGCTCGCCCATCGACATCGCCTCGCCGGCGTAGCCGTCATGGTCCGCCAGGGTGACCGCGACATCCGCTACCGGAACCTGCCAGGGACCCGTGAGCTGATCTCTGCTGATGAGGCCGCCAACGGTGCGGTCGCCGATCGTGATGAGGAAGGTCTTGTCCGCCACGGCCGGCAGCCGCAGGACGCGGAAAGCGGCCTCGCGCAGCTCGATGCGCGCAAGATTCAGGGGCCGCGATGGTGTCTTGACGCTGCGCACGTCACGCACCATCCGTGGCGGCTTGCCCAACAGAACATCGATGGGCATGTCGACGGGGTCGTCTTTGAACAGCGGATCGCTGACGTGCAGCAGCCCGGTGGCATCGAGAGTGCCGATGACTGCGAACGGACATCGCTCGCGCGTCGCTATGGCTTCGAACACGGCGAGCGCGGAGGCCTCCACGCACAGCACATAACGCTCCTGCGCCTCGTTGCACCACAGCTCCATCGGCGTCATGCCCGGTTCCGCGCTGGGAATCGTGCGCAGATCGATGCGGGCGCCGCGCTTGCTGTGAGCCACTGCCTCTGGCACGGCGTTCGACAGGCCTCCCGCTCCCACATCGTGGATGAGCACGATGGGATTCTCATCGCCCAGCTCCCAGCACCGATCGATCACTTCCTGCGCACGGCGTTGGATCTCCGCGTTGCCGCGCTGCACCGACGCGAAGTCCAGATCCGCGCTGGAAGCGCCACTGCCGACCGAGGATGCGGCGCCGCCGCCGAGCCCGATGAGCATCGCGGGACCGCCCAACACGATCAACTGAGCGCCTACGGGCACCTCGGGCTTCTCGACATGCCCGCGACGGACGTTGCCGAGGCCGCCGGCGATCATGATGGGCTTGTGATAGCCCCGGAACCGCTCCGGCGCATCGCCCGGGACGTGCTCTTCAAACGTGCGGAAGTACCCGAGGATGGCCGGCCTCCCAAACTCGTTGTTGAAGGAGGCTGCGCCGAGGGGTGCGTCCAGCATGATCTGCAACGCCGAAGAAATGCGGGCGGGCCGCCCGACATCGCGCTCCCACGCACGCTCGTACCCGGGGATGCGCAGATTCGAGACGGAAAAGCCGGTCAGCCCCGCCTTCGGCTTCGCGCCGCGCCCCGTCGCACCCTCGTCACGGATCTCGCCGCCGGAGCCCGTCGAAGCCCCGGGATACGGCGAGATGGCTGTCGGATGATTGTGCGTCTCGACCTTCATCAGGATGTCGATCGGCTCCTCGACGCCGTGATAGATGCCCGTGCGCGGATCGGGGAAGTAGCGCCGCCCGCGAGTTCCCTCGATGACTGCCGAGTTGTCGCGGTACGCGGAAAGCACGCCCTGCGGACTGCGCGCATGCGTGTATCGGATCATCGCAAAGAGCGAGTCCTCGCGCGGCCGCCCGTCGATGATCCAGCTTGCGTTGAATATCTTGTGGCGGCAGTGCTCGGAGTTGGCCTGCGCGAACATCATCAGCTCGACGTCCGTGGGATCGCGTCCGAGGCGCTGAAAGCTGCTCAGGAGATAGTCGATCTCGTCGGCGGACAACGCGAGTCCCAGCTCGAGGTTGGCGCGCTCGAGCGCCCGACGTCCCGGCCGGAGCGAAATGCGCACGAGGGGCCGCGGCGCAGCATGGGAGAAGAGGATTTCGGCGGCAGCGGGATCGAACAGCGCCGTTTCGGTCATGCGGTCGAGCAACGCCGGCGCGAGCGCTGTCAGCCCTTCGCGACCCAGCGGCCTCGAGGCCAACACCCTGTAGGCGATGCCGCGCTCGATGCGTCGCACGCCGTCCAGACCGCAGACCCGGGCGATGTCAGTGGCCTTGCTCGACCAGGGTGAGATCGTGCCGGTGCGGGGCACGACGAGCAGGAGTTCCCCTTCGCCCTCCTGCAGAGCCGCCGCTATGCGCGGTCCATAGGTCAGCAGGCGCTCGAGAATCTCCAACTCGGCGGCCGCGAGCGGACGCTCGAGGTCCACGAAATGAACGAATCGCGAGTCCAGGCCCCGGACGGCGGGCTCCAGGGCAGTGAGTCGAGCGACGAGCTTGGCGATGCGGAATGGGGATAAGGCGGGAGCGCCGGGAAGCTGCAGCATGAGTGCTTAAAGGACCTACTTCTTGTCGCCCGGGGGCGCGGTGTACACGGGCATGGGGAACTGGGAGACGTTCGACCCCCCCTCCAGCACGGTGATCTTGGCTGCGCCCTGCTTCTTCACCTCATCGATGCGCAGCACGGAGTGCAGGGGCAGGAAGGTCCGCTTGACCCCCTCGAATTCGCCCTTGATGCGCTCCTCCGCAGGGTCCAGGACGACGCTGGAACGTTCCCCGAACAGCAGCTCCTCGATCTCGATGAAACCGAACAATTCGCCGTGATTTACGCGTCGGGCGTAGACCTCGTAAACCTTGCCCTGGTTCACGAACAGAATGCGGAAAATGTGACTGGCGGCCATGGAGTGGGATCGGTGTCGCTGCTAGCTTTGACGCTGACATTATATGTCCGTCCGCGGCGGGGAAGCTGGCGTGTCGGGCATCGGTAACCTTCGGCTCCAGTATTTGTCCTGACGGGGAACCATGACGCTTCGCCTGCGCGTCGTCAGTGATCATCGGCGGGTGCTGGGTGATCGCAGCACAATCGTCTTCGGAATCGTCGGCGGCACGATAGGCCGCTCCGCCGATAACGATTGGGTGCTGCCCGATCCGCTCCGGTACGTCTCCGCCCACCACGCGCGCGTGCAATACCGCGACGGGCACTATTTCCTCGAGGATCTCAGCACCAACGGGATTTTCCTGAACGATGACGAGGGGGCGCTCTCCAAGCGCTTTCCGGGCGGCTACCGGATTCAGAATGGCGATGTCGTCCGCGTGGGCGAATATCAGATCGTCGTCGCGCTCGAGACGACCGAGCAGGCGGCAGCGCCGGCGGACTCCGGCGCGGTGGCTGTGCCGACCAGTATTCACGCACTGCGCACGATTGGCCGGACGGCCCAGACGGACATCGGCGCCATACTCAATCTCGATGACCTGCTCGTGCCCGACAGCTCGCCCAGCGACAGCTTCCGGCCCGTGGACGCCTACGGCCAGGCGATCGCCCAGGCGCCCGTGCGGACGCCGGCCGCGGCCAGGGTGGTCGCAGAACAGGAGGCGGAGGATGAGGCGCAGGACGTTGCGCGGCGTATTGCCAAGCTTGCCCGTGCGATTGGCAAGGACCCCCGTTCCAGCGCGAGCCCCGCCGCCCTGTACGACGTCCACTCCGGCCTGCAGGCCTTCTGCCGGGGCGCCGGCATCGAGGGCGACAAGCTGCCGCCGGATGCCCAGACGCGCATGCTGCACCTGGCCGGACAGCTGTTCCGCGAAGCGCTGGTGGGCTTCAAGGAGCTGGAACGCGCCCGCCACGAAATCCGCAATCGCTTCCGGATCGAGATTCAGACCGAGCCGGACGATCCCCGTCCGAGTCTGGCGCGGCTGACGGTCGATGAGCTCACGCTCGAACTGCTGCAGCAGCACGAGACGCGCAGGCTGGACGCGGTGCAGTGGCTCCGCGAAACCGTCGCGGAGGCCAAAACCCACGAAAACGCGGCAGCGCAGGCCATGCGGGCCGCCTTCGTGGAATTCCTCGATCGACTGGACCCGGCCGAGCTGGAAGCCCGCTTCGAGCGCGCGGCGCGGCGCGGCAAGGCCCGTTCCGCGGACAAGGCCCAGTACTGGGACCTGTTCACGACCTTCTACCGCAACCTCATCGAGATGCCGGCGGATCATTTGCCGCACACGTTCGTTGAAGCTTTCGCTACCGCGTACCGCGAGTACCTGAAAAAGAGTGCCTGAGGGCCTTGGCCCCATGCCTCAAAAGGGTGCAACGAGCGGTTTGCGGGCGCGCTTCGCGGGGCGGGTTGCGGTTCTCCTGCAATCCCGCTGGCGAGCGGGGCGCGCCGCGGATGAGAATTTTGGCGGAGAGGGTGGGATTCGAACCCACGTGCCGGATTTACCCGACCATCCGATTTCGAGTCGGCGCCGTTATGACCGCTTCGGTACCTCTCCGGCAT
>FTEN01000148.1_pt1 | contig 21198 bp, 10 predicted proteins | sample 1640221 | NCBI WGS metagenome assembly FTEN01 (sample SAMEA3914816, study PRJEB12502) | metagenome | biome: forest; material: soil | place: USA | collected 2011-09-16 | depth 0.3 m | reverse complement strand
GGCACCTGATACGCATCGCGCAATCGACGCCGTCTGGCGGATCGAGTCGGCGAGACTCATCGCCAGCCTCGCGCGGATAGTGCGCGACGTCGGGGTTGCTGAGGAGCTCGCTCAGGATGCCCTGGTCGCCGCTCTCGAGCAGTGGCCCCGTTCGGGCATACCGGACAATCCGGGCGCTTGGCTCATGGCCACGGCGAAGCACCGTGCGATCGACACGCTGCGCCGAAACACGCTCCATCAACGCAAACAAGAGCAACTCGGATACGAGACCGACACTCTGCGGCCGGCGGATTCGGACGTCGATGACGAGCTGGACGATGACATCGGCGATGACCTGCTGCGGCTCGTGTTCGCGGCCTGCCACCCGGTGCTATCACCCGAGGCGCGAGTGGCACTCACGCTGCGCCTCATCGGTGGCCTCACCACGGATGAAATCGCGCGGGCCTTCCTGGTGCCCGAGCCGACGATGGCGCAGCGAATCGTCCGCGCGAAGCGGACGCTGACAGACGCGCAGGTCCCCTTTGAAATCCCGAGGGGACCGGAGCTTGCCGCGCGCCTGGCGTCGGTGCTCCAGGTCATCTATCTGGTCTTCAACGAGGGGTATTCCGCAACCGCGGGCGACGACTGGGTGCGCCCGGCTCTCTGCGAGGACGCGCTTCGCCTTGGGCGTATTCTCGCAGAGCTGACTCCGGACGAGCGCGAGGTGCATGGGCTCGTAGCCCTGATGGAGATCCAGGCTTCGCGGCTGCGCACGCGCGTGGACGCCGAGGGAGAGCCGATTCTTCTGTTGAGTCAGGATAGATCACGGTGGGATCAGCTGCTGATTCACCGCGGGCTAGCTGCCCTCGAGCGTGCAGAGAAGTTGGGCGGCGCGCCCGGTCCGTACGCGTTGCAGGCGGCGATTGCCGCGTGCCATGCGCGCGCGCTGAGCCCTGCAAATACCGAATGGATACGAATTGCGGCGTTGTACGCCGCGCTGGCTCAGGTTTCGCCGTCGCCGGTCGTCGAGCTGAATCGCGCCGTCGCGCTTTCAATGGCGTTTGGCGCGGAGGCGGGACTGGAGGTGGTCGACTCGCTCACGTCGGAGCCGACATTGAAGGACTACCACCTGCTACCCACCGTGCGCGGAGACCTGCTCGAACGGCTCGGGAGATTCGCCGAAGCGCGGAACGAGTTCGAGCGAGCCGCGTCGCTTACAAGAAATGCGCGCGAGCGCAAATTCCTTCTCGAGCGCGCCGCAAGGACCGCTAGCGATAGCCCCGCGCCTGCAACGTAAACAAGTGCGCGTAGTTCCGGTTGAGCTTCATCAGCTCCTCGTGGCTTCCATGCTCAACGATCGTGCCGCGGTCGAGCACGGCGATCTGATCGGCCATCCGCACGGTTGAGAAGCGGTGCGAGATGAGAATGGTGATCCGCCCCTGCGAGAGCTGGCGGAAATGCTCGAACACCTCCGCTTCCGCCTGTGCGTCCATGGCCGCGGTGGGCTCATCGAGGACGAGAATGTCGGCGCGCGTGCGCATGAAGGCCCGAGACAGCGCGATTTTCTGCCATTGCCCCCCCGAGAGCTCACGGCCGTCCTTGAACCACTTGCCCAGCTGAGTCTGGTACCCTGTCGGAAGCGTTGCGATGAACTCGCTCGCGCGCCCCTTCTCGGCGGCATCGCGCCAGCGGCCTTCATCCTCGAAGTAGCGCTCGTCACCGGCCCCGACGTTCTCGCCCACGAGCATCTGGTAGCGGGTGAAGTCCTGAAAGATCACTCCGATGCGCTGGCGCAGAGCCTGCTCCTCCCACTCCGCCAGATCCTGGCCGTCGAGCAGGATGCGGCCCGAGGTCGGCTGGTAGAGCCGCGTGAGCAGTTTGATCAGCGTCGTCTTGCCGGAGCCGTTCTCACCGACGAGCGCAAGACTGCCGCCCGGCTTCAAGTGCAGCGAGACGTGCTCGAGCGCCGGCTGATCGGCGCCGGGATAGCGGAAGCTCACGTCCTCGAAGCGGATGCCATCCTCGGGCCGGGGACCGAGGAGGGCCGTGCCCGTTGCCGCCGGAACCTCGGTCTCCAGATACTCATAGAGAGTGGAGAGATAGAGGTTGTCCTCGTACATGCCGCTCACGGAGGACAGCATCGAGGACACTGCCGACTGCCCTTGCCGGAACAGCATCAGGTACATGGTCATCTGGCCGATGGTGATGGCCTGGCGCACCGCGCTGACGGCTATCCACGCGTATGCTCCGTACAGCGCGAGCGTCGCGATGAGCCCGAGGCCAAATCCCCATGCGTCGCGCTGGATGGTGAGCGCACGGTCCTCCTTGTAGAGACGGCGAAAAATATCGCGATACCGCTCCAGCAGGCGCGGCCCGAGACCGTAGAGTTTCACTTCCTTGGCGTGGTCCTCGCGCCCCAGCACGGTCTCGAGATAGATCTGCATCCGCGTTTCGGGTGAACGCCACCGGAACAACCGGAACGCATCGCCTGAAAACTTCGCCTCTGCAATGAACGCCGGCAGCCCGGCAAGCAGCAGTACCGCCACGGCCCACGGCGAAAAATGCGCGAGCAGCGTGCCGTAGCTCACCAGGGAGATTCCGTTCTGAACGAGGCCGAACGTGCGCATCACCAGGCTCAGTGGCCGACTGGATGCTTCGCGGCGCGCGCGCGTCAGTTTGTCGTAAAACTCCGAGTCCTCGAAGTGCTGCAGTTCCAGCGTCAGCGCCTTCTCGAGAATCATGACGTTGACGCGTTGACCGAGTTGCGCCCGCAGCAGCGACTGACAGAATGAGATGCCTCGCTGAGCTGCGGCAATCGAGGCGACGAGGATACCCTCCAGCATCACGAGCTCGAGAACGTGCGAAGCATTCACGCCGCCCGCGCGCATCGCCGCTACAACCGAGTCGACGATGCGCGAGCCCACGAACGCGACGGAAGCGGGCAGTACGCCGGCGAGAACCGTCAGCAGTGCGAGGGAGACCGTGAGTCCGTGGCTGGTACTCCAGACGAGCTCCATGGCGCGCCGGCTGTACTTGAAGACGCCGAAGAAGCCCCGGACGGACATTCCTTCGCCGGCGCCCGGCGCAGGCTTAGCGCGAGGTATGGAAGGATGAGCGATTGCCATCGTGCAGAACCATTATGCAAAGATCGATGGGGCCGTCCCGCCGTATTTCCAGCCCTGGCGTATTGGCGAGCGCACGGATCAGAGCCCGCCGAAGCGGGGTACGGTAACCGCACGGCGGGCCTGCTGGTTCAGGGTCTTTGACGATCGGAGACCGACGTCACCGGCGCGATCGGCTTCTTGACGTTCGTGGGCGACAGTCCCGTGATCAACCGCGAGCCGCGACCGAAGAAAACATAGCTGTAGATCCACGACAACATGACGGACAGGCGGTTGCGAAAAACGATCAACACCGTCACGTGCAACGCCAGCCACGCAAACCAGGCGATGACTCCTCCGAAGCGCAGTCGCCCGATCTCGACCACGGCGCGCGATTTGCCGACAGTGGCCATGGAGCCCTTGTCCTCGTAGTGGAAACCTTGCTGGCGCAGGTCCTGCACGCCGCGCAGGTCCTCTTTTATGACGCGCGCGACGTACCGGCCCATTTGCATGGCACCTTGCGAGACACCCGGGACGGTCTGCCCCGTGCTCGAGTCGACCAAAGTCGCGGCGTCGCCGATGACGAACACCCTCGGGTGTTCCGGCACCGAGCAGTCCGGCAGCACCTTGATGCGGCCACCTTGCCCGGTCTGCGCTCCGAGCGTCGCCACGAGAGGCGAAGCACGTACCCCGGCGGCCCAAATGACGTTGTGGCTGTACAACCGTTCACCCGCCACGTCGACGCCGTCCGCAAAGACGGAGGTGACCGGCTTTCCCAGCCAGACTTCGACCCCGAGGTCCTGAAGCTGCCGCGCGGCTCGTGCGGAGGAGTCCTCGTGCATCGCTGGCAAGAGGCGGGGGCCGGCCTCGATGAGAATCACTCTCGCCCTGCGGGTATCGGCCACGCGAAAATCCCGGGGAATGACGTCGACCGCGAGCTCCTTGATCGCACCGGCCAGCTCCACCCCCGTAGGGCCTCCCCCCACGATGATGAACGAGAGGTGCGCCGCCTGCTCCGCCGGGTCGGACTCGATTTCAGCGGTCTCGAACGACAGCAGCATGCGGGAGCGGATGAGCGTCGCATCCTCGACTTCCTTCATTCCGGGGGCAAAGCGGTGCCACTCGGCATGCCCGAAGTAGTTGTCCACGGCGCCCGGGGCAAGGAGCAGGTAGTCGTAGGGCACGCGGCTGTCCCCGACCTGCAGGGCGCCGTGCTCCAGGTCGACCTTGGACACTTCCCCGAGCATGACGGATGCGTTCTTCTGGCCTCGCAGGATGGTCCTGATGGGTTGAGCAATGTCCGCCGGCGCCAGCGCAGCGGAGGCCACCTGATACAGAAGCGGTTGAAAAAGATGATAGTTGTTCCGATCGATCACGAGGACGTCGACGGGTGTGCGCCGCAGCGCACGGGCTGCGAACAGCCCGCCGAAGCCGCAACCGACTATCACGACGCGCGGCACTGGATTCTGCATGGGGGTCCCCGTTTCGCTACGGGGGATATTGCCGGATCCGAGGCGCAAACGGGCCGCCGGCGGCGCGGACAAGTCGGGATCCGGAGGATCTCTTTGCGACTGGGCGGGGCTCGAGTCCGCGGGGCAAGGAGGCGCACGAGCGCTGAGCGGCCAAAGTTAAACGCCCGCTGCGGGCCACCGCGCCTGCAGCGGGCGTTTCACCACAGCCACACGCCGATCCTGACAGGGAGCCGGCCGTGGCCATTTTCCGTAATCCTCGTCGCATTGACGCACACCCGGGGAATCTCCGTTAGTCGTCGCGTCCAGGCAGGCGGCCGCGCTCATTTTCCGTTGCAGTCGCTTTGCAAGAAGCGCGTAATAGCGGTTGCACCGCAAGGGACGCATGGCTGCAGCAGAAGACGCTTTTCAAGGCGTGGCGGCCTCAAGGGAGGGTTGGGTTGCACGATAGGCGAGGTCCTGCGCAGTGGCGAAAAACGAAGAGCGATACCTCCTCCAGGCGCTTGAGTTCGAGGGAGTGCTGCGGGCGTGCCTCTATCGCTACACCCGCAACAATTCCGACGTCGAAGAGCTGCTGCAGGAGACCTACGCGCGCCTCCTTACCGCTGGCAGCGGCAAGGAGCCGGAAGTCCGCTCGGTGCGAGCCTTTGCGTTGACCATCGCGCGCAACGTCGCATTCGACTGGTTGCGCCACAAGCAGGTGGTCCCGATCGAGCTCGTGGCTGACATGGAGGCCCTCGACGTGCTCGACGAAGGCGAACAGGTCGACGAAATCGTCAACGGCCATCAGGAGCTCGCGCTCCTCGTGCATGCCATCCAGGATCTGCCCGACCGCTGCCGCCAGGTGTTTACGCTGCGCAAGGTGTACGGCTACTCGCAGAAGGAGATTGCCGGCCGGCTGCAGATCTCCGAGAACACGGTCGAGCAGCATCTCACCAAGGCCGCGCGACGCTGCGCGCAGGCGCTGTTCGATCAGCCCCTCGCCGAGCGACGCTCGACGTTCTTCGACCGGGTGCGCCGCCGGATGAGGACTCATGGCGACGGCGAGTGACATCACTGCAATCGCGGCGGCGTGGCTGATCCGTCTCGAGCGCGAGGCGACGCCCGAACTGTGGGAGGAGCTGCAGCAATGGCTGGAGTCACAGCCGCGTCACCGTGCCGAGTTCATCCGCCAGCGCACGGCCTGGAACCGCTGCGACAAGCTGAAAATGCTACGCCCGGAAAACGGCGCAATCGATACGGACCTGCTGGCCAAGATCGAGTTCGTGGACGCCGAGGACGAGTTGGAGGGTGGGGAGGTCGAGCCGGGGGCATTCCCCGCCGCGGGATCCGCCGCATCCGCCGGTACACGCAGTCACGGGGTCCTGCTTGGCGTTGCCCCTCTGTCGCGCCGCGCTTGGTTGACTGCGGCCGGCGTCGTGGGTGTCGCGGTTCTCGGCGTGGGCGGCTGGGCGTTGCAGAACGGTTGGGAGACATACCGGACGGAGATCGGCGGCCAGCAGCAGATCGCCCTGAGCGACGGCAGCACCGTCGATCTCAACACCGACAGTGAGCTGCGCGTTCGACTGGCGTCATCGCGTCGCGATCTCGTGCTGCAGCGCGGCGAGGCGCTCTTCCACGTAGCCCACGACAAGCAGCGTCCCTTCTTCGTCACCGCGGAGACCACCGTAGTGCGCGCGGTGGGCACTGCATTTTCGGTGCGGATCCACGACGACAGCCGCGTCGAGGTGCTTGTGACCGAGGGACGCGTCGCCGTCGGCACTCCGGAAAGTGCGGGTCAGAGCACGCAGTTGAGCTCTTCCGTTGCGGTGTCAAAGGACGAGGACGCGGAGGTCATCCACGGCCGAGTGTCTGCGAGACACATGCACTCCGATGAGACGGCGCGCAAGCTCGCGTGGACCACCGGCCATCTCGCGTTCGAGGGCGAGGCACTCGGCGAGGCAGTCGGTGAGTTCAACCGATACAACGTGCGGCATCTGTCCATCGGCGACCCTGCCATCACGGAGATGCACTTCGGCGGCACCTTCCGGCTCAACGATCCCGACAGTTTCGTGGCGGCACTCGAGGCGAAATTTCACATCCGGGCGCTTCCCGAGGCCGATGGCAGCGGATTGAGACTCATTGCCGCACCGGAGTCTGCGAGCGGGGATACAATCGGACCAACAGAAGGACCGTCCCCGGTCGCCCCGAATCGCGACTCGCAGCGCACACAGGACCCGCCCGGACGATAGCTCAAGTCAAGGGGGTACGCGGACGCAACGGCGACCCAAGGACATGGACGCGTAGCTTCGAAGGAATCGAATGGACTCTCGATGGAACGGACGACATGAAGTCAGGCGCGTTTTTTCTCTTTCTTTGCCCGGGATTGCTGCGCTGCTTCTCGCACTGCCGCTGATCCGCCCACTCCGCGCCGCCTCCCCCCAGCCGCTCGAATTTCACATCTCCGCAGGAGATGCGACGCTGACCCTGATGGAGTTCAGCCGTCAGGCCAACCTGCAGCTGCTCTACGAGTCCCCCGCCGTCAAGGGCCGCATCACCCAGCCTGTCGACGGCTACTTCGAGCCTCGCGATGCACTGCGGCACATGCTGGCCAACACCGGGCTGGTGTCCGCCATCGTGAATGAGCAAACCCTCGCGGTCACTCCGATGGGTGCCAACCCGGCGGCGGGACGGGCAATACCTCCTCCGGCAAGCCGGCCGCCGGCTCAGTCCAATAGTCAAAGCGTGTCACGTCGTGCTGGCAGTGCCGATCCTGCGCTTGTCATGCCAGCAGACAGCGACACTGTGTACGTGACGGGTACGAATCTGCGCGGCGAATCTCCCGTCGGCGCGCATCTCATGGAGTTCGACCGGCAGGCGATCGACCAAAGCGGAGCTGCGACAGTCGGAGACTTTCTGCGCACGCTTCCACAGGTGTTCGGCGGGGGTCCCACGCAGGACACGCGTGACATCGGCACCGAGGCGCAATCGAACTCAGGTTATGGCGTCGGTGTGAATCTGCGCGGTCTCGGAGCCCGGGCGACGCTGGTGCTCATCAATGGCCGGCGCATTGCCCCCGGCGGCACCGAAGGGGCGTTCGTGGATGTCGAGAACATCCCTGTGTCCGCCATCGAGCGAATCGCCGTGCTGTCCGACAGTGCATCCGCTCTTTACGGAGCCGATGCAGTCGGAGGCGTCGTCAACTTCATCATGAGAGAGAATTTTACCGGCTCCGAAACGGCTGTGAGCGCGGGTCAGGGCACACAGAGCACGCTGCGCAACTTCCTGGTTTCACAAACGATGGGCCACAAGTGGGATGCGGCGAGCGGCGTGCTCTCGCTGGAGTTCTATCGCCGCGATGCGCTGGCTGCGAGCGACCGACGCTACGCGGTCAGCAATCTCACGCCCTTTGGCGGTGGCAACTTCGACTCGAATCTGACCAGCCCCGGGAATCTGTTCGTCGATGGGGTGCCCTACGCGATTCCGAAGGGCCAGGATGGCACTCACCTCCCTGCAAGCTCACTCATTCCCGGCACCCTCAACACGCAGGACAGGTTCCAGGACGCCACGATCATGCCGCAGCAGAAGCGCTGGAGCTTCTATGCCGCAGGTCGCAGGAACTTCGGCGACCGCCTCAGCTTCTTCGGCGACGTTCTCTACAGCGAGCGCGAGGCCCTCCAGCAGATAGGCGGCACGAGGTCGGCCATCATCGTGCCCAGCAGCAATCCCTTCTACGTCAATCCGACACACGGGAGCGATCCGGTCGTCGTCTACTACAACTTCGTGAAGGACCTGGGAGTGGATTCCGTCGAGGCGAAGGTGAAGTCCACCAACGTCACCTTCGGCATGGATTTCGACGCGGGCGCATCCTGGAAGCTCAGCGCCTATGGCGGCGTGGCCCGCGAGCGAGAGAATCAGGTCCTGACGGGAGTGCTGGATTTCGTCGCCGTGGAGGCGGCCCTCGCAGACCCGGACCGCGCGACGGCATTCAATCCATTTGGCGACGGTTATCGCAACAACCCCCAGACCCTGAAGTCCCTGACGACCCCGTATCGATATCTGCTCGACTCACAATTGAAGATGGCGGACTTCAGGGCCGATGGGCCGCTGTGGCAGCTGCCGGGCGGCGCGGCGAAGCTGGCCGTGGGTGTGGAGCGGCGCGATCAGTTCTTCGATTCGGTCACTCCTGCGTCCGCCGTGGTGGGCGCCTCGTCGGCGAACTTGAGCAGGCAGATCACCTCCGTGTTCTCCGAGCTCGTCGTGCCCCTGTTCGGCAAAGACAACGCGCGCCCGGGGCTGGCCAAACTCGAACTCTCAGCCGCGGCCCGCTACGAAGACTACCGCGCCTTCGGACACGACACGTCGCCGAAGCTCGGGCTCCTCTGGTCGCCCGTCCAGGACCTGGCGTTGCGCAGCACCTGGTCCAGGTCGCTGCAGGCACCCTCGCTATTCAATCTGGACGAGAGTCTGAATATCGCGATCGCGCAGCCACTGCCGGACAATCGCTCGACCTCAGGATCGCGCGTGCTGCTGTGGTCGGGGCAGAACGCGCAGCTGAGGGAAGAGCGCGCGAGCAGCTGGACGGCGGGCTTCGACTTCAACCCGCAGCGGATGCCGGGCTTCTCTCTCGGCCTCACCCTGTTCGACATCGCGTTCAGGGACCGCATCGAGGGCACCGATTTCGCCAGCGACCTGCTGACCAATCCGCGCTACTCCGGCCTGGTGCGCCTCAATCCCGACCCGGCGCAGGTTGCCTACGTCTGCACTCACGCAATGTTTCTTTTCGGAACGAAGAGCGATTGCCTGGCGGCGGGCGCCCGCGCGATCGTGGACCTGCGCGTTCACAACCTCGAGACGCTGCGCACGCGGGGGATCGACTTCACCGCCAAGTACGAGAAGCCGGTGAGGAGCGGCAAGCTCGATTTCGTGCTGGACGGCACGTACCTGTTGAAATATGCGGTGGCCGAAGGCAACGGCTCTTCCGGAGCCGATTTGCTCAATACCCAGAACAACCCGATCGATCTGCGTTTCCGTGCCACGGCGGGTTGGAGGGGCCGGCGGTGGGGGCTGAGTGTTGCGGGCAACTACTCCAACAGCTACCGGGACACGGCCAGCGTGCCGAATGTCCCGATCAGCTCGTGGACGACGATCGACGTGCAGACGAGCTACAAGCTGGGCGTCGGCGCAGGAGGGTGGCTCGATGGCCTGCAGGTCGAGCTCAATGCGGCGAATCTCTTCAACCGCGATCCGCCTTTCCTGAACAACCAGATCGTCGGCATCGGCTACGATCAGGAGAACGCGGACCCGTACGGCCGGCTGCTCAGCCTGCAGATCCGCAAGAGCTGGTGAGCAGGCGTTACTCCTTCTTTTCAGCCGGGGCCGCCGCTTTCGCCTCCGCGCTCTTCTGCCGCATGTCTTTGCGCATCTGCAGGTAGTTGACCGGCTGGATGGACTTGATCATGCACTTCCAGCGGCCCACCTTCACGAAGTCGAATTTCTGATACACCGTATGAGAGGTCTGGGTGAGGCCGATGCGGTTCGCGAACAGCATGTTCTCGCACGGCGACTCCACCGTGATCAGGTAGGCATCGTTGTTAGTGGTCCACACCACGAGCTCGTGCTCGTCGATCGCGGTCCAGCCGTTGTAGCTCCCGAGGTACGTGAAACTGTCCACCGCAGGGCCCGCATACTGATGGTACCGGTCGCGCTGTTCCGCCTCGCGGTCTTTCAAGGGAATGCCGGAGCAGGCGGTGACCACGGCAACCGTGGGCAGCAGCCACGCTATTTTCCACTTCGAAACTCGCTTCAACATGACATCCTCCTGTTGGGGCTGCCGGATCCCGATGCACGCGGACGCGGTGCCTATGGGATATGTCAACGCTCAGTATGCTCCGCCGTTGACCGTGTCGGGGTCAACAGTGCCACGGGGAAGTGCGCGAGGGCGTTCCCAACCGCCAGCGTCGCGGGCGACCCCGGTTCAACGTCGATGCGCGCAACGCCGTCGAGAACTCCGGCGAGCGTATGGTTCAATCCGGGAACGCCATTCGGGTTGCGCTGCTCCGTGGGGCCTCGAGCCGCGTTCGCAGCGGACGTCCGACACGAGCTCCACCCTGGGGGCAACTCGATGGTAGTATCTCCCCACACGTCGAGACCGAGCGGGGGGTCTGCCCGCTCACCGAGTAGCCGCAAGAAAAGCCGCGGCGCAATCACGATGGCCGTCGAGCCCTCGTGGCGGCGTGCGAATGCACAAATCTTGGCCGCGTGATCGCCCGACACCCTGAGCGGAATGTACTCGCCGTTGCGGAACAGCGCCTCGTGAGCGCGCCGGAACTCCAGGGTCTTCCAGATCAGATACAGCTTGCAGCGTCCGTCCGACAGATTGTCGACGAGCGAGCGCACCCAGCGGGGATCAGGCCCTTCCCGGCATTCGCTTTGCAGTTGCTGCAGCAGCTGCAGCCGTTTGCCGTAGTCCACCGGCCTGCGATTGTCCGGATCGACCAGCGAGAAATCCCACAGATCATCGCCCTGGTAGATATCGGGCACACCCGGTGCCGCCAGCTTGCACAGCGTCTGCGTGAGTCCGTTCAGCAAACCGAAGCGTGCAATCCGCTTCTGGAAGCCGATGAAATCCTGCAGGAACAGATTTGAGTCGCGCCGCTCGAGGATGGAGCGCACGAATTGCGTGAGCGCGTCCTCGTAGTCGGCGTTGACGTTGGCCCAGCTCGTGCGGGTCTTCGCTTCGCGCGCAGCCTTGACCGCGTAGGCCTCGATCCGCTCGCGATAGTGGGCCACTCCCGCATCATCGAGGTCTTCCAGCGGCCAGCTGCCCACGAGAGTCTGGTACAGCAGATATTCGTCGTTCTGCGAAGGCGCCGGGCGGTCCTCGACCGCGCGCTTGCGCGATCTGTTGAACCGGCTCCACCGCTCGAGCGTCTGACGCCACACGGCCGTCATCTCGGACAGAACGTTGATGCGCGCGCGAACGTCCCCGGATCGCTTGGTATCGTGCGTCGAGGTAGCGAGCATTTCGTGGGGCCAGTAGCGGGCGCGGTTCTGCGCATCGACATGAAAGGCGCGCACGCTCGAGCCATAGGTAGCGGGCTCACCTCCCACCTCGTTGAGTGAGACGAGGCGGTTGAACCGGTACAGAGCGGTGTCCTCGACTCCCTTGGCCGTGACGGGTGCGGTCACCTGCTGGAACTTCATTGCAAACAGCCGCACCCTGCGGCGCATCTCGGCGGAGATCGACGGCAGCTCCTCCAGCAGTGCGGAGCGAACAAAATCGATGACGGGCGCCTCCGTCACGGACCTGCGGTTCTTCGCCGCAGCCACCGCCCAGTCGATGTAGCCGCGATCGTCTTTCGAAGCAGTGTCCGTCACGTACGTGCGGTACACGGGGAAGCAGGCGACGACTTCGGCGAGGGCTTGCCGCACATTGCTCAGCGTGAAATCCCGCGTGCGCCGATCGGTCTGGGCGATGCGCGCCAGCGCGTTAGCGACGACATTCAACTCTGACGCCAGCGATCGGCGCAGGACCAGGTGCTGCGCCTCATAGGCGACGGTCTGCCACTCGAGGTGCTCGCCGACGAAGGACTGATAGACGCGGTCCATGCGTGCCTTGGTCGCGGCGTCGACGAGCATTCGGTTGACTACGTTGGCGAAGTGATAGCCGGTCTCGCCGTGAACCGGCCACGTGGGCGGCAGATCCTCGAATGACGCGGTGATCTTCTCGACGACCAGGTATAGAGGCAGATCGCGTTCGCCTCCCGCGATGCCGAAATCGCGCTCGACCCCGGCCCCGGCGATTCGGCTCTGCAAGCGGCGAAAGTACTGCGCGGGATCGAAGAGACCATCCGGATGATCGATGCGCAGGCCGTCGATTTTCCCCTCCCTCACCAGCTGCAGCACGAGATCGTGCGTTGCATCGAACACGGCTTCGTTCTCGACCCGCAACGCGGCCAGATCGTTGACGTCGAAGAAGCGGCGATAGTTGATCTCATCTGCGGCGACTCGCCAGTACGCGAGCCGGTACGCCTGTTGCTCGAGAAGCTCGTGCAGGGCGTCGAAGCTTGCAGGCTCCGAGGGATCCCCCGCGAGGCTGCGTACGGCTGTGTGGAGTGCATGTGCCGCCGCGGCATCGTTGGCACACAGGTCCGCGAGCCGAGTCTTGTGCTCCTGCTGGCTGCGATGCCGCTCGGCCATCTGATCCGGCGTGAGGTCGATGCGCTCGGGAAGGGCGCCGAAGCTGCGCCTGAGGTGCTCGATCGCTGCGTTCGAGATGTGCGCCAGGGCGCGATCCAGGATGCGGGGATAGGTTCGCGGGTCGAGCGGAAAGCGGTGCTCGTGAAAGAAGAAGGCGAACGAGCCCCGCTCAGGCTCGAAGCGCAACTCGATCTCGCCGCGCTCCAGCACTACTCCATAGGGGTTCCCCAGGACCGGCACGAGAACCTTGTGCGCCAGCGCGGGATTCGCCGGCGTCCAGTCGATGTCGAAGTACTCGGCATACAGCGACGCCTCACCGTTCTCCAACACGTCCATCCACCACAGATTGTCCGATCCCATGATGCCCACGTGGTTGGGCACGATGTCCAGCACATGACCCATGTCGTGCGAGCGCAAAGTGGCGACGAAGTGCTCGAAGTCCGCACGGCTGCCGATTTCAGGATTCAGGCAATTGTGATCGACGACATCATAACCATGCACGCTCCCGGCCCTGGCTCTGAAGTACGGCGAGCAATAGGCATGGCTGATCCCGAGAGCGGCGAGATAGGGAATGATCGACGTGGCATCCCGGAACGTGAATCCCGCGTTGAGCTGGATCCGATAAGTGGCGCGCGGAATCCGCTCAGCTCGCGCCACTTCCCCGCTCCAGCAGCCAGGTGACGCTCCAGGGCGCCAGCTCGTTGCGCTTCATCGCGTCGCGGATGTTCGGATGCGTCGAGAAGATCATCCGTCCCGCGGCCCGTCCGACGATCGGCACGGGCTGGGGGGTCAGATTGGCGAGGAGATGCAGAATGGCGCCGTTCGTCAATGACCAGTCCACTGCGAAGGCACCATTGGATTCGAGCCTGACGCAGGCGCCGCGTTGGATCAGCGGGATGCTCGGCACGATGTCGCGTTTGCGTATCGTGAGGAGACGCCGGTAGTGGTCCAGCCACTGCGCGTGATCGCCCTCGGCCAGCTTGCCCCAGTCGAGCCGAGCCGCCTGCACCGTCGCCGGATCGGTGGGATCGGGAATGCTCGCGCCCGCCGCGCCCGCCGCGCCCGCTGCGCCCGCTGCGCTACCGAACCGCGCAAACTTTGCGAATTCGCGTTTGCGCCCTTCGCGTACCTGCGTCGCCAGTTGCGGCTCGAAGTCGCAGAAGTAAGGGAAGGGCTCGGGCGCGCCCCACTCCTCGCCCATGAAGAGCAACGGCGGTGACGGCGCGAGCAGCAACACCGCCGTGGCGGCGCGCAAGGCATCCGCATTCTCCACTATGTGGCTGAGTCGTTCGCCGAGCGCGCGGTTGCCTATCTGGTCGTGGTTCTGCAGGAAATTCACGAACGCCGTAGGCGGCAGGTGGGCGCTGGGCTCCCCGCGCTCATGCCCTTCATGCTCCGACATCTCGCCCTGGTATCCAAACCCCTCGGCCAGGGACTTGCAGAGCATCGCATGCGGCCGGTCTGCGTAGTCGCCGTAGTACCCGTCCGACTCTCCCGTGAGGATGGTGTGCAGACAGTGGTGGACATCGTCGTTCCACTGCGCATCGAAGGTGTCCGCCGCGCCTTCCGGCCCGAGGAAGCGGGCCTGGTTGGCTCCGTTCTCGAGCACCAGATAGACATTCCGTTCCGCGCCCGAGGCTTTGCGAGCCGCACTCGCCAGCTCCGTGAGCACGTGCACGGGGCTGTCATCCTTGATGGCGTGCACGGCATCGAGGCGCAGGCCGTCGAAGTGATATTCCTCCAGCCAGTACAGTGCGTTGTGGATGAAAAAGTCGCGCACCGTGCGGTTCCCCGGACTGTCGAAATTGATTGCATCGCCCCACGGGGTCTTGTGGCGATCGGTGAAGAACGGACGCGCGTAGGTGTGGAGATAGTTTCCCTCGGGTCCGAAGTGGTTATAGACCACGTCGAGCATGACGGCGATGCCGCGGCGATGCGCCGCGCAGACCAGGGACTTCAGGTCATCCGGCGTGCCGTACGCAGACTCGGGGGCGAACGGCAGCACGCCGTCGTAACCCCAGCCGCGGCTGCCGGGAAAATCGGCGATCGGCATGAGCTCGATGACGGTGATGCCGAGCTCGGCCAGGTAATCGAGCTTCTTCTCGGTCCCAGCGAAGGTGCCTTCTTCGCTGAACGTGCCCACGTGCACCTCGTAAACGACAGCTTGGTGCCAGGGCGGAGGCCGCCACGAGGTGTCGTCCCAGACGAACGCCTCCGGGTCTACGACGACGCTCGGGCCGTGTGCGTCCGTGGGATTGCCTCGAGAGGCAGGATCGGGAACCTCCAGTCCGCCGTCGATGCGATAGCGATACAGGCTGCCCGCCCGCGCCTGCTCCGTGAGAAGCTCGAACCAGCCGTCGCCCGCGCACGGCATGGTCAATGAACGAGACTTTCCCGCACCATCGTGCAGGACCAGATCGACCTCGCGCGCCGTTGGCGCCCAAAGCCTGAAGCGCACCGTGCCGTCCGCGGTGAATTCCGCGCCGAACGGCATGCGATGGCGGCTCCGCACGCCGCTCATCGGTAGGCGGTCTCCCGCAGCAGGACCAGCGAGCGGCCCTGCAGCGCATAAGGCGCATCCGCGGCATGCCGCTGCCGCACGAAGGGATTCTCATCGATCCCGGTATCAAGCTCCGTCCACCACGACTTGTCGGACAGGAACGTGGGCATGGTGAAGGGAATCGTCTCGTGATGAGCATTGAAGAGCAGCAGGAAATTGTTGTCCTTCACGGGCCGTCCCCGGCCATCGCTGCGCTCGATCGCCGCGCCGGCGAGATACACGCCGAGGCAGCGTGCGTGATGCAGGTTCCACTGCTCGATGGTCATCTCATGCCCGTCCTCGTTGAGCCAGATGATCTCCTTGAGGCCATCTGCGGTCGTCGTGTCGCTCTGCAGAAAGCGCCTGCGGCTGAAGACCGGGTGACGCCGCCGCATCAGGATCATGTGCGCGGCGAAATCGAGAAACCGCCGTTGCTCCTCGTTCAGATGCCAGTTGAGCCACGAGATCTCGTTGTCCTGGCAGTAGGCGTTGTTGTTGCCGTTCTGCGAGTGACTGAGCTCGTCTCCGGCGAGCACCATCGGTACGCCCTGGGAGAGCAGCAGCGAGGCGAACAGATTGCGCTTCTGCCGGGCGCGGAGCTCACGGATCTTCGGATCCTCGGTGGGCCCTTCAACGCCGCAGTTCCACGCGCGGTGGTCGTTGTTGCCGTCCCGGTTGTCCTCACCGTTGGCTTCGTTGTGCTTCTCGTTGTAGCTGACGAGATCCTGCAGCGTGAAGCCGTCGTGGGCGGTGACGAAATTGACGCTGGCGTGCGGCTTGCGTCCGCTCGCCTCGTACAGGTCGGCGGAGCCCGTGAAACGTCGCGCGAAATCCCCGATCAGGCCGCCATCGCCCTTCCAGTAGGCCCGCATCGTGTCGCGGTACTTGTCGTTCCACTCGTTCCAGCCGGGCGGGAAGTTGCCGACCTGGTAGCCGCCGCTGCCGATGTCCCAGGGCTCTGCAATCAGCTTCACCTGCGACAGCACGGGGTCCTGCCCGATGGTGTCAAAGAAGGAGCCGAGGCGATCGACATCGAACAGCTCGCGCGCCAGAGCGGACGCAAGATCGAAGCGGAAGCCGTCGACGTGCATCTCCAGCACCCAGTAGCGCAGGCTGTCCATGATCAGCTGCAGGACGCGGGGATGCTGCAGGTTGAGGGTATTCCCCGTGCCCGTGAAGTCCATGTAGAAGCGGGGGTCGTCGGGCATCAGCCGGTAGTACGACGCGTTGTCGATTCCCCGGAAGCTCAGCGTCGGACCGAGCTGGTTGCCTTCCGCGGTGTGGTTGTAGACCACATCGAGAATCACCTCGATTCCGGCGGAGTGCAGCGTCTTCACCATCGTCTTGAATTCGCTGATGCGCCCGGTCGAGGAGTAGCGCAGCTCGGGGGCGAAGAAGCCGATGTTGTTGTAGCCCCAGTAGTTGCGTAGCCCCTTGTCGAGCAGGTAGCGGTCGTCGACGAAGGCATGCACCGGCATCAGCTCGAGCGTGGTCACGCCCAGCCGCATCAGATGCTCGATGATCGGAGCAGTGGCCATTCCCGCATACGTGCCGCGAAGATTCTTCGGAATGTCGGGGTGCAGCAGCGTCTGACCCCGAACGTGCGCCTCGTAGATCACCGTGTCGTGCCATGGCACGCGGGGAGGCCGGTCGTCACCCCACGTGAAGGCCGGGTCGATCACTCTGCACTTGGGCGTGCCCGCGGCGCTGTCGCGCTTGTCGAACGACAGGTCCTCCTTCGGACTGCCGACGCGATAGCCGTAATGCGCATCGCTCCAGTGCAAGGGCCCCTGCAGGTGTTTCGCATAGGGCTCGATGAGCAGCTTGTGCGGATTGAAGCGATGTCCCCGGGCCGGGTCGTAAGGCCCGTGGATGCGGTAGCCGTAGAGGGTCCCGGGACGCGCCTCGGGCAGGTAGCAGTGCCAGATCTCATCGGTGCGCTCGCGGAGCTCGATCCGCTGCAATTCGTGCTTGCCACTGTCGTCGAAGATGCACAGCTCGACCTTGCCGGCGTTCGCCGCGAACAGAGCGAAATTGACGCCTTCGCCATCCCACGTGGCGCCTCGGGGATACGGCTCGCCGGGCCAGATGGCAGTGATGGGCCGCGTGTCTACATGAGTCTGCTGGTCCATCCGAGAGTCCTTCCTGTCGTCGCGTGCAGCGTTGCGTATTCAGCCGGCCGCGGCCGCATTGGCCCCCGTCACGGCGGCGAGCAGACTGCGGATCGGAATCGAGGCCCAGTCGGGGCGATTGCTGATCTCGTAGCGGATCTCATACAGCGCCTTCTCGATCTCGAACAGCTCGAGCAGGGGACCCATTTCGTCGAGCGACTTGTAGAGACCGCAGGCGCGCGCGACCTCGTCGTACACGGAGACGAACACCGCGCGCGTCTCGGCTTCCCATCCCTGCAGCAGCGGTTCCCACTTGCTGCTGTCTTCCGCGGATTGCGCGGCACCGCGCTTCTGAGCCGTCTGCAGGGCGTACTGAAACGAGCGCAGCATCCCGGCGACGTCGCGCAGCGGCGATCCCTTGGCGCGTCGCTCCTGCAGAGGCCGTGCGGGCTCCCCTTCGAAATCCACGATGATGAAGTCGTTGCGCTTCACAAGGACTTGTCCGAGGTGGTAGTCGCCGTGATGGCGGATCTTGATGCCCACGGGCGGCAGACCCGGCTGCGGCTGAAGTTTCCTGAGCAATGTTGCGCGGTGCGGCAGCAATTGTTGTGCTTCGGCGACGGCCGAGGGGGGTAATCCTGCAGCGCCGGACTCAGATCCTGCCGAGATTCGAGCGGCGAGCTGATCGAAGGTCGCCTCCGTCTGTGCGCGCGCGTGTGCGTACCATGTGGTGACGTCGTTCTCGGTGATGGGCTCCGGAGCGAATGCCGTGTCGGAGGTGGGCGTCGCAAGCGCGCAATGCAGCTCTGCCGTGCGCCTCGCGAGAGCGCGAATCAATGCGAGGTACAGTCCGTGAACGTCGACCGGAAGTGCCGTACCGGTGCGTCGATCCTCGAGGAATCTCACCAGATAGTTGACCGTGTAGTCCCAACCGTCTCCCTGATTCGTGACGAAGGACTGGAGCAGAGCCAGGCTCGCCGTGGAGCCATCGTCGGCCTGGTACTCGACTGCACCGGCTACCGGCACGATGTTGGGAAAGTGCACGACCTCGGTGAGGTAGCGGCCGATCTCGAGCTCCGGGTTGATCCCTCTTTGTATTCTTCTGTAGATCTTCAGGAAGAACCGTTCTCCGATCCGTACGGTCGTGTTGCTGCTGCCTTGCGCCGGCGTCGGGGTGATGGCGAGCGGCGTCGCCGGGTCACCGCGTAGTTCTGCATAGATATGACTTGCCCAGAACAGCAGTTGACCGCTGTGCGTGCGAAGGCCCGTCCCGGCTCCTATCGAGTCGACGACCGTGCGACAGAAACCCTCGTCCGCGCAGGCGTCGGCGACGACGCCGACCACGGCCTGCTGGCGCACGCGGGCGATCGCGGCCGGCTGCAGTTTGTGCAGGCGGACCTCGTCGGTGTCCTCGAAGGCAATTGCGAGCGGCATCACGTAGTACGCGGTCTCGATGCGGTTCTCGACGGCGAATACGGACAGCAGCCAGCGTCCGTCGCGCGTCTGCCAGTCGGCGTAGTCTGAGATGTGCGTGCGCAGAATCGGCGCACCTTTACCTCCGTACCAGCGCTGCGCGGCGACATACGACGGCAGGATGCGGTTTTCCAGCTGCGCGCGCAGCTTGGATGAGAACTCGGAGCGCCAGATGGGCAGTCTCTCGGGAAAGAAGCTGTTCCATCCATCGACCAGCACCATCACCGGCAGATCCTCCGGTGCGAGCCGCTCGTCGTGCCAGGCGGGCGCCTGGGCTTCGCGGCTGAGGCGGAACCAATAAAAACCGTGCCCGGGCAGGGTTAGAAAATAGGGCAGCTCGCCGATGGGCGGAAACGGGGTGCTGCCGAGCAGCTCGATCGGCACCGCGCCCTTGAACTCTGCGAGGTCGATCTCGACGGGCTGGGCGGAGCGCGCGAGATTCACCACGCACAGGATCGTGTCCTCGGCATGAGTTCGCAGATAGACGAACACCTTGCGGTTTCCGGGACGGATGATGCGCAGCGTGCCGCGGCCGAAGGCCTGCGAGGTCTTGCGTACCTGCAGCATCCGCTTCATCCAGTTCAGCAGCGAGGAGCGGTCGCGTGTCTGCGCTTCGACATTGACCGCCTCGTAGCCGTAGATGGGATCCATGATCGGCGGCAGATACAGTTGTTGCGGATCGGCGCGCGAGAAGCCGGCGTTGCGGTCGGGGCTCCACTGCATCGGCGTGCGCACGCCATTGCGGTCGCCGAGGAAGAAGTTGTCGCCCATGCCGATCTCATCGCCGTAGTAGATGATCGGTGAGCCCGGCATCGTCAGCAGCAGGCTGTTCATCAGCTTGATGCGCTCGATGTCGTTCTCGAGCAGGGGCGCCAGACGGCGCCGGATGCCGAGGTTCAGACGCGCGCGCGGATCTGCGGCGTACATCTGGTACATGTAGTCGCGTTCCTTGCTCGTCACCATCTCCAGCGTCAGCTCGTCATGATTGCGCAGGAAGATCGCCCACTGGCAGCTGTCGGGGATGTCGGGGGTCTGCTCCAGGATCTCGACGATGGGATGGCGGTCCTCCTGCGCGATGGCCATGTACATCCGCGGCATCAGCGGAAAGTGGTAGGCCATGTGGCATTCGTCGCCGTTGCCGTAGTAGTCGCGCACGTCCTCGGGCCACTGGTTGGCCTCGGCGAGCAGCATGCGGTCCGCATAGTGCTCATCGATCACCTTGCGGATGCGCTTGATGACTTCGTGTGTCTCGCGCAGATTTTCGCTGCTGGTGCCATCGCGCTCGACGAGGTACGGGATGGCGTCGAGCCGCAGCCCATCGACCCCCTGGTCGAGCCAGAACTCCATGATGTGAATGACGGCCCGCAGCACGCGCGGGTTGTCGAAGTTCAGATCGGGTTGGTGGCTGAAGAAGCGGTGCCAGTAGTACGCCTTCGCCACCGGGTCCCAGGTCCAGTTGGAGGCTTCCGTGTCCCGGAAGATGATGCGCGTACCGCTGTAGCGGTCCGGCGTATCGCTCCAGACATAGTAGTTCCGCTTGGCGGAGCCGGGCGGCGCGCGGCGCGCGGCCTGAAACCACGGATGGGCGTCGGAGGTGTGATTGATGACCAGCTCGGTGATGACACGCAGGCCGAGCCGGTGCGCCTCGCGGACGAAGGTCTTGAAGTCCTCGCGCGTGCCGTATTGGGGATGGATGTTGTGGTAGTCGGCGATGTCGTAGCCGTCGTCCTTGCCCGGGGAGGGATAGAACGGCAGCAGCCAGATCGTATTGACGCCCAGCGAGTGGATGAATTCGAGCCTGCGGGTCAGGCCGGGGAAGTCTCCGACCCCGTCGTGGTTGGCGTCGAAGAAGGCGCGGACATGCACTTCGTAGATGACCGCGTCCTTGTACCAGAGCGGGTCGCTCGCAGGTGGCTCATCGGCCCGTGCGTTCATCCCGTGCCACCCCCTCTCGTCCGTTCTCTACAGGAAATAGTCGAAGTCCCGCTCCGTGCGCACCCTGCGCCGGATGCGAAAGACATGAGCGGGTGAATGGCCCGGGTCGAGCGCGACGTAATTGCGCGGCCCTCGCCAGAGGAACCGGGCTCCTGATAGCAAGTCATGTACCTGGAAACTGCCCTCGCTCGGCAGGCCCAGGGACGCCAGATCCAGCTGCAGCCAGCCGGATTGGGTGTGGTGGGGATCGAGGTTGGCGACGACCAGGATGCTGTCGCCGGATCGCGTGGCCTCCGAGGGATCCGTCGTCGCACCGCGATCGAGAGTCGCCGCGCTGCCGATACCTGCCGCGCCGCGGTTGCCTGCCGCGCCGCGGCGCGGCAGGCAACCGCGGCGCGGCAGGTATCGGC
>FTEN01000079.1_pt1 | contig 21823 bp, 16 predicted proteins | sample 1640221 | NCBI WGS metagenome assembly FTEN01 (sample SAMEA3914816, study PRJEB12502) | metagenome | biome: forest; material: soil | place: USA | collected 2011-09-16 | depth 0.3 m | reverse complement strand
GCAGCGACCAACAGATGATCCGCATGGCCGTGATAGCAGCCCGAGAACTTCAGGATCAGGTCGCGCCCCGTGAAGGCGCGCGCCAGCCGGATGGCGCTCATGACGGCTTCCGTCCCGGAGGACACGAACCGCACCTGTTCCAGTCCCGGATAGGAAGCCACCAGGCGCTCGGCGAGCTCCACTTCCCCGGCGCACGGAGCGCCGAACGTGGTGCCATGGCGGATTGCGTTGCCGACGGCATCCAGAACCGCCGGATGAGCGTGGCCCAGGATCAGCGGGCCCCAGGAGCCCACGAAATCGAGATACTCGCGCCCGTCCGCATCGAAGATGAACTGTCCGGAGCCGCGTGCAATGAACAAAGGGGTGCCGCCGACCGCGCGAAACGCGCGCACCGGAGAGTTGACTCCCCCGGGAATGACGCGGCAGGCGCGCTGGAAGAGCTCGCTGGAGCGCGGGTGAGCGGACGTTCCAGCAGTGGACCGATCAGGATTGGACATCTGAGTCTTCTCTATCGTTGCGTCGCAACTTGGCTTCGCGGAAGAACGCATCGACGGCATCGGCGCTCGCATGCGCGGCAGCGGCCCGTAAACCGGCCAGCGGCAGATGCGCCAGGCGCCGCGCGACAGTCGACGCGAACCGCTGCAGCACCTCTCGCTGAGCTTCATCGAGACCCCGCAATTCGCCGGCGAGCGCGCGCTCCGCCTCGTCGGCCGCTATTTGCTCGAATGCGCCGCGCAGTTCAGCGAGTCTACGCCCGATCGCACGTGTCGCGAGATCGCCGCGCAGCCGCGCGAGGTGCTCGTCAATCGCGGCGCGCACGGGCGCAAGCCGCATCAGCTCCGCGAGACGCCGCTCCTGCGCCGCCTGTATCAGGTCGTTCATTCCGACGCGGCCGAGCCCCGCGTTGCGCGCGGCATCCGGGTCGACGTTCGGAGGTACTCCGAAATCGACGAGCAGGGGCGGCCGCTTTGCGGATCTGACGAGCCTGGCAAGCGCCTGGGGATCGAGCACCGGCTCGCCCCCGCCGGCTGCCAACACCAACGCGCCCACTTCAGCCGGAGCGGCGCGAAATGCCTCGAGGGAGAATGCCCGTCCGCAAACCGTCTGCGCGAAGTCCTCGGCCGCCTGCAGCGTGCGGTTGACGATGACGAGCGGTACCCCGGCACGATGCAGTACCAGGGCACAACGCTTGGTCATCGGGGAAACGCCGACCAGCGCCACGGGAGCAGGCTTCCCGGACAGCGAGCCCGCAAGGTGGACGAGCACGCGGTCCGCGGCCAGATCCGCCAAAGACGGCGAGCGGACTCCGGCCTCCAGCCGATGGACGCGCCTCGCCATGCTCAGCGATTCGCCAACGAGACGGTCGAGCGTGGGACCGCACACCCGGGCGGCACGTGATGCCTCCCAGGCGCCGCGGATCTGAGCGGCGATCTCCTGCTCGCCGGCCTGAGCCGAATCAAGGCCGCACGCCACCAGAAAGAGGTGTTCCAATGCCGCCTCTCCGGTCCACGCACGCAGGATCCTGTTCGCCTCGCCAGGTTGCGGCTCACGGCCGGTCAGCGCGCGGAACACCTGCCGGCGGCAATCGCCCGCGGGAGACCCGTCGGCGGTGGTGTACAGAACCTCGACACGATTGCAGGTGCCCACATAGAGGACTTCGCCGGCGCCCAGGCAGTCGCGCAGACCGGGCAGGCGCGCGCCGACCTCCGCCTTCGGCAAGGAAAACCGGGCGACTTCATCGACGCCCGCATGACGGTAGGAAAGCCCCACCACACCGATCTGGTGCATGGGGAAAGCAGACCACGCCGTCGTCCGGCGAGTGTCACCGAATGGTCACGGCCAGGGTGATGGCTATCAGGCAGCGCGACCGGCGTCTCACTGCCGACGGTCGGTGGTTGCGGGACGTGCCCGCCCTCTGCGGGCGGAAAATGGCCTCAGCGCCGGCCTCGAAGGATGTTCGCGAGCAGAAATCCTGCGGCGACGCCGATTCCCAGCGCCCAAGCCGTGGCCCGGTACGGTTCAGCTTCTACGCGCTCCTGAAGGCTGGACCACCGATCCTGCGCCCATTCTCGCGCCTGGTCGGCGCGCGCACGCGCAGCCTCCGCAGCCGCTTCCCCCGCAGCGCGCAGATGGTCAGTCACGTCAGCGGCGTCGGGCGTTTGTCTGCCGTTCTTGGAAGTTGCGGCCATATCTCGATCCTCCGTCACGCCGCACGCCTCGCGCGGCACCCGTGATCAACGGCGTATGGCCGGCGAAGTTCCGGCGCGCCGGGCGAGACGATGGCTTGCGGTGCGTGAACATCGTGGCGTTGACCAGCATCCCCTCCGCCGGGTAGCACGGAAATCCTGCACCATTTCCGACCGGCTGCGCGCTGCGTGCACCCGCAGCGTTCGGGAAATCACCCACAATTGGAGTGCGTCCGCACAGTATCCTAGTCGCCGAGCCGAATCGTTGGCAGGTCACGAATCGCACTGGAGTCTCGAATGGGATTCGGTGACGGAGCGTCGAGCATGGCTACAGCACGCATCCCTTTGCATTCCCGCCTGCAGGCGGTGACGGAGCGCATTCGCGAGCGCAGCTGGGGAGAGCGCACGCAGTATCTGTCCCGGGTGCAGGAGGAATCGGCGGCCACGCCGACACGCTCGCGCCTGTCGTGTACGAATCTGGCGCATGGCTTTGCAGCATCTCCCGCGCCCGACAAGGATGCCCTGAAGAGTCTGCGCTGGCCGAATCTCGCCATCGTCACTGCATACAACGACATGCTCTCGGCTCACCAGCCATTCGAACGGTTTCCAGGTCTCATCAAGCTGGCCGCGCGCGAAGCCGGCGCCACCGCTCAGGTCGCCGGCGGCGTCCCCGCCATGTGCGACGGCGTCACGCAGGGTCATACGGGAATGGAGCTGTCGCTGTTCAGCCGCGACGTGATCGCCATGTCGACGGGGATAGCGCTGGCGCACGGCATGTTCGACGCCACACTGTGCCTGGGCGTGTGCGACAAGATCGTTCCGGGGCTGCTCATCGGCGCGTTGACATTCGGTCACCTGCCGACCGTGTTCGTTCCCGCAGGTCCGATGCCCTCGGGTGTCGCCAACAAGGAGAAGGCGCGCATCAGGCAGCTCTTTACCGAGGGCAAGTGCGGCCGCGACGCGCTGCTGGAGTCCGAAGCGGCGAGCTATCACTCGGCGGGAACCTGTACGTTCTACGGAACCGCCAACAGCAATCAGCTGCTCATGGAGATCATGGGCCTGCACCTGCCGGGCAGCGCATTCGTTCAACCCAACACTGCGCTGCGCGACGCTCTGACGGCGGCAGCTACCCGCCGTGCCGCACGGATCACTGCGCTCGGAACCGAGCATCTGCCTCTTGCGCGTGTGATAGATGAGCGCGCGATCGTCAACGCGATCGTAGGCCTGCTCGCCACCGGCGGCTCGACCAATCACACGCTGCATCTCGTTGCCATCGCTCGTGCCGCCGGGATCACGATCGACTGGGACGATTTCAGCGCCCTGTCGGAGGTGGTGCCCCTGCTGGCGCGCATCTATCCGAACGGCAGCGCCGATGTGAATCACTTTCACGCCGCCGGCGGCGCCGGCCTGCTCATTCGGGAGCTACTGGATGCCGGTCTCCTGCATCCGGATGTCGACACCGTCGCCGGTCACGGATTGCAGCACTACGCGCAGGAGCCTTGGCTATCGCCCGAGGGAGTTGCCTGGCGCGATGCGCCAGCGACGAGCGGCGACACGGACGTTCTGCGGCCCGTCAGCGATCCATTCAGCGTCGACGGCGGACTCAAGCTGTTGCGTGGCAATCTCGGCAGATCCGTCATCAAGGTCTCCGCCGTCAGGAGCGCCCACCGCATCGTCGAGGCGCCGGTCCGTGTCTTCGACTCGCAAGACGAGGTGCTCGGTGCGTTCAAATCGGGCGGGCTCGCACAGGATGTCATCGTCGTCGTGCGTTACCAGGGACCTCGAGCCAACGGAATGCCCGAGCTGCATAAGCTGACCCCTGCGCTGGCATCGCTGCAGGATCGCGGCTTCAAGGTGGCGCTGATCACGGACGGACGCATGTCAGGCGCGTCGGGGACCGTGCCCGCAGCGATTCACGTAACCCCCGAATGCTCCACCGGTGGCCCTCTTGCAAAGCTCAGAGACGGAGACGTCGTCCGTCTCGACAGCATCGCCGGGACTCTGGGCGCGCACGTTCCGGACGAGGTGTGGAACAGCCGGGAGAACGCTCCGCCGGGACGCAGCTCGAACGGCCACGGCATGGGGCGCGAGCTGTTCCGTCTGTTCCGCACTCACGCCGCACCGGCGGAGCAAGGCGGGGGAGTCTGTTTGCCCGCCGCGTAGGGAGATGCGCAGGCAGCGAGGAGATGACTGCCAGCGCGCTCGCGCAGAGCGTCCTCAGTATCGGGGCGCAGAGCGCCCTCAGTACCTGGCGGTGATGAGGGCAGCAAGCTGCGCCGGCTGCGATACGAATGGCGAATGGCTGGCCTCCAGCTCGACCACGTTCGTCGCGTGCGGCGCGAACACCTCGCGCTGCATCTTCGCCGGGAGTGCCCTGTCATTCGTACAGACGATGTAAGTCGATGGAATGTCCTGCCACGCCGGACGCGCAACGCGCTCTCCAAACGCCGTGCCCGACTGCGGCCGCAGCTTGCGGGTGGCCCAATCCTGGGTCGCCGGGTCACAATCGCCGTAGAACACTTCCGCCGTCTGCGTGAGATCCGGCAGCGTCAACCCTCCCTCGAGCGAATCGATCCACGGTGCATTCTTGCCGCCACCGATCGACAACAGCGATTCTCCGCTGTCCGGCATGAAGGCACAGATGTAGAAGAGACGCTCGACGTTGGATTGCCCACTCGCCGCCAGCGAGATCACCATGCCCCCATACGAGTGGCCACACAGGAGTGCCGGGCCGGAGATCCCGTCGAGCACTGCTCTGACTGCCGCAGCGTCGGCTGACAGATCGACTTTCTGCCCCGGCTTCGCTCCGACGCTGGGAAGCTCCACCGTCCTGAACGGCAAGCCACGACGCTCGATGTGCGGCGTAAACCGCTCCCAGCACCAGCCGCCGTGCCAGGCGCCATGAACGAGAACCACTGTCGGAACACTTGTATTCATCGGGACTCATTGGCGTCAGATGAGCCGCGGCGGCGGCGCGGGAGGGGAGTCTGGAGCGGGTGATGGGAATCGAACCCACGTTAGCAGCTTGGGAAGCTGCAGTTCTACCATTGAACTACACCCGCGACTCGCCTTGATTTTACAAGAGATCCCCTGCCAATGGGTAATCGTCGTGCGGAGCGGGGAAAGCAAATCGCGGCGGACCGTCATGACCCGCCCGAGGCCGCCGGATCCGTGCGCACATAGGCACATCTTCCGTTCGCGCACTCGATCCGGGCGCTCGGCCGCAAGCGGGACTCGAAGTCCCGCGCCTTGCGCAGAATCTCTGCCTGACGGGTCTCTGACAGACCGCGGATGTATTTGGCATCGAGCCGAAACCAGGGACTGTGCCAGTGCGCCAACTCCGCAATGGCCTGTTCGCGAGTGGCGCCGTCGATCAGCACGCTATAGGCCGCAGCCAATACTCCAGTGCGGTCGATTCCGGCGCGACAGTGGACGTACACCGGCTTTGGCTGCGCATTCATGATTGCCAGGAAGATCGCCACATGCCGGTCCATACGCGAGCTGCTCAACAGCTGGAACGGGTTGAAACCTGACACCTGGAAGTAAGGCATCGAGTACGTCAGGTCCTTGGCCGGGGTGGCCGCCTCGAATGCGCGCCGGTCATCGAGTTGCAGGCTGACGATGGACCCGACGCGGTTCTTCAGCAGCCACTCCGCGTCCGCTCTGGTGGGCCGTTCTCCCCTCCACAGCACGCCCGGAGCGACGACGCAGAAATTGCGGATCGGGGAGCCATGGTCGTTCGAGCAGGAGCCCTGCAGGGTGTGCGCGGAGAAGTAAACACAGCCGCCGAAGAGCAGCAGCAGAACGCACAGGCACGCTCGAATCAATGCCCCGCCGGCCATTGCATACGCCTTCTCCGCCTTGTGCATGCTGTTCCCGCCGCGGTGGTTACAACCCGCCGCCCGAAACTTATTCGATGCGCGGGGCCCCGTCGATGCCTGGCTGCCAAGGCCCAGGTGTTGCCTTCAGGTCAGACTCGCAGAATAATGCAGAAAACGAATAAGGCTCGCCAGATGGACGTCGAGCCGCGACAGGGGGTCGAATGAATCGGATGTCGCTTCACCTCGGCGGCGCAACCGCGCTGCTGCTCGCCGTGGCAACCCTCGGCGCTGCGGCTCCTCCCTCCGTAGACGTGTTTGCAAGAGGCGCAGACGTAGCTGATGCCCGTCTGTCGCCGGACGGCCGTTATCTCGAGACACTCAGGACTGTCAAAGGCGTGCGCGTCGCGATGGTTGCAGACCGGACAAACGCGCGCTCGGAGTTGAAGCCGGTCATGAGCAGCGCCCTGGACCACAAGTTCGAAATAAACTGGTGCCGGTGGGCTACGGACACTCGACTGGTGTGCGGATTGCGAGGCATGGTCCAGGGGCCCGGTTTCGTGTTCGTAGCGACGCGTCTGGCAGCGGTCGACGCCAACGGCAATAACCTGAAGGTGCTGGTGCAAGGACAGGACGCGGCCGCAGCCTACGGGCAGCTGCAGGACCAGATCATCGACTGGAATCCCGGCAAGCCTGACACCGTCCTCATCGCAGCGGAGGCAAACCTCGCCAGTTCCGTCGATCGTGCCGTGGCCGCCATGGGTGGCGATGTGGTCGGTCGCACCTCCGACGACTATCCGGGTATCTATGAGTTGAATGTGGTCACGGGCACGATGGTGGTGCGCAATCAGAGTCATCCCCCCCTGCGACAGTTCCTCTCCGATCATCAGGGCAAGGTTCGCCTCGGTTGGGGCGTGGTCGCCAACAGCGACGAGATCGAATACGACGTGCGGGATCAGGCCTCGGGCGCGTGGCGCAAGCTGCTGAAGTTTCAGGCTTTCTCGGCTGGCAACAGACTCCAGCCGCTGGCAGTGTGCCCGGGTAATCCGGATTGCGCCTACGCGATGGGTGACTATGAGGGCCGTGAGGCGCTCTGGCGCATCGATCTGACGGGCAATTCGGCCCCGACCCTCGAGTTCTCTCATCCGGCGGTCGACCTCGGTGGCCCGATCGTTGCGGATGACGGTCGCCTGGTCGGTGTCGAGTACGAGACGGACCGGCCCTTCGTCTACTACACCGATCCGGTGCTCGAGAATCTCGTTCGCAGCCTGAAGAGTCTTCTCCCCGGCACGTTCATCGTGGTCCGGAACACGACTCGGGACCGAAGCCTGTACGTCATTCGCACGACATCCGATGTCGATGCAGGCACGTTCTATCTGGTTAATGTGGCGAAGGGTCAGGCCTCACGCATCGGCACCGCGTATCCCGATCTGGACCCGGCGCAGATAGGACGCATGCAAGCGATAAGCTTTCCCGCCCAGGATGGAACGCAGATTCCCGGCTACCTCACGGTGCCTCCGGGGCTGCGTGCGGAGCACTTGCCGCTCGTCGTAATGCCGCACAGCGGACCGCTCCATCGCGACTCATGGGAATTCGATCTTCTGCGCGCCTTTCTCGTGAGCCGGGGATACGCCGTGCTGCAGATGAATTTCCGCGGCTCTGCCGGATACGGCCGCAAGTGGTACTACGACGCGCATCAGGACTGGGGCGGTCTCACCTACTCGGACATCGCGGACGGTGCGCGCTGGGCCCTCAAACAGGGGATCGCCGATCCGCAGAGGATGGCGATCGTCGGGTGGAGCTTCGGGGGTTACGCGGCGCTGCTCGGGGCGGTGCGAGACGGCGATCTGTTCCGCTGTGCGGTGAGCATCGCCGGCGTCAGCGACCTGGACCTTCTCGAGCGCCAGGGAGATAACTTCGTCAGCCGGTACATCACTCGGCGACAGATCGGAACGGATTCTGCGAAATTGAAGGCCGATTCTCCCCGCCGCCATGCCGCCGACGTGCGCATTCCCGTCCTCATGATCCACGGAGACGCCGATGCGCAAGTGAACGTGGATGAGACCCGTGCGATGGACCGCGCGCTCAGTGCGGAGCACAAGGCTCATGAAACGATCATCATCGAAGGGGCGGATCATCAGATGAGCCGGGAATCCGACCGCATCACCCTGTTGAGCGCAGTCGAGAAATTTCTCGAGGGGAACGTCCCGGTCCACTGAACCGAAGCTGCCCTGCGCAGCACAAGTCGCCCCGCCACGCGGCCGGCCTCGTGCAGCATGGCGCGGCTGTCGCAGCCGCTTCCAACCTCGCCCGAACGGCAAGCCGATGCGCCGCGGCGGCGTGATCGCGCTGTAGCGCGATCGGGCCGCCGCAGCGGAAATCTCTAGAACGTCTGCCCGAATCGCAATCCCACCGTCCTCGGCTGAAGCGGAACTACATAGTTCGCGACGATGCTGCACGAGTTGCATTGCGTGAAACGGTACAACTGGCCGCGCCTGTCGAGCACGTTCTCCACGAACAGGTTGAGCTTCCAGCGGTCCTTGCCCAGACCGAACGACAGGTCCAGCGCTCCGAACGCAGGTTGTTGCCCGAGTGTGGTGCGCTGCGCGATGCGCATGTCGTCCCATTCGGCGCTCTGGTACACGAACGCCGCTTGTGTGTTGGCTTCGAACCCGGCCACGCCGAACTCGTAGCGCGCCACCAGGTTCCCCTTGAACTTCGACGTGCCGGGGAGCTGTGTTCCGTTGGGCGCGAGCGGGGGATAGGGATCCGTGTGCGACCCGTTGGGGGGACACGGGTTCCCCGTGATGGGGCTGCCGTCGGCATTGATGGCGCCGCAATAGTCCTGCGTGATCTTCGGATCCAGCAGGGACAGGCCGGTGGAGAGCGTGAACCCGGGCACCACCACCCAGCTGAGATCTGACTCGACGCCCTCGACGCGCGCCTTGCCGGCATTGGCGATCTGCGTCACGCTGTTGGCGCCGAGGAACGAGAACTGGAAATTGTCCCAGTCTTCCCGGAAGAAAGCGCCGTTGAAGCGCACGCGGTTGTTGGCCCAGCTCGTTTTCCAACCGATCTCGTAGTTCTTGAGAAAATCCGCCTGGTAGGGCGGCAGGTCCCCTACACGGTTGATGCCGCCCGGCCGGAAACCCTTCGAGTACGTCGCATAGAGCATCCGGCTCGCGTCGATCTTGTACGTGAGGGTCACCTTGGGCGTGTTGCCGTGGTCCCGGGTGTCCTTGTTGAAGCTCAAACAGGGCGCGCCGTGGAACTGCACAGTCGCATCGCAGACACCCGCCTCGCCCAACCCGCTGCCCACCCCGAGCGGATTGTTCAGTCCGAAGCCGCGGAACCCCGCCAGAGAGTTGTCATACCAATACAGGCGGACGCCGCCGGTCAGCGCAAGGCTTGGAGTGATATCGAAGGTCACCTCGCCGAAAGCGGCGGTGTCGCGGTCGACGCGCACCTGCTCGGTCAGCCACCAGGTATTGGGCCAGCCCGTCACCCACAGGGACTGAGCCAGGTTGTCGACGACATAGCGCTGCTCGATGCCATGCTCCTGGCGCTGATAGAACAACCCCGCGATGAATCGCACCCGCCAGTCGGCCGGTGAGGACAGCCGCAGCTCGTGACTCTGCTTGCTGTACCGGTCCTTGCCCCAGATCTGCTGCGTCGGAGCGATCTGGGCGCCCGAGTTGTCGACCATCGGGGAGGTGTAGCTGGGAATGGAAATGTCGTAGGCGAGGGAATAGTCGGAGTAGTCCGTGTGCGTGATGTCGTTGCGCTTGAGGTAGGCGCCCGCGTAGGTGAGGTCGAAATTGCTGAGCTTGCCCTGCAGGGTCAACGCTGCATCGATGAAATGATCCTCGGCATAGTCGGGAGAGAAATGCGTCAGCGCCAGATCGCCGGCGCCCGGGTTGTATGCAGAGAAGCCATACGCCTTGGTTTGCTGCCCCATCAGAGTGGGTGTGAGCGTCCAGTTGTCGTTCAGGTCAACCTTCAGGGCCGCGCGTGCTCCGTACGTCGAAACGTCGTTGTACTTATCCTTCGCTTCCGCGGCGTTGTCGATCGTGATGCCAAACTGTGGATAGGTGCGCGTTGCAAGCTTATTGTCGATGTACCCACCGGTATGGGTCCCCCACGCGACGAGCCGCACAGCCGCGGTATCGGACAGCGGCACGTTCACGAAGCCCTGCACGACTCCACCCGGGTCGCCGTGTGAAATCGTGTTGACCTCGGCCTCGTACGACGCCTTGAAAGCGCGCGGATCGGGCTTGTTGGTGATGATTCTGAGCGTACCGGCCTCGGAGCTCGCCCCGTAGAGCGTACCCTGTGGTCCAGCCAGCGCCTCGACGCGCTCGATATCGTAGATGTGAACATCGAGCGCGCCCTGGATCGTCGTGATCGGCTGCTCGTCCAGGTAGGTGCCGACGGTCGGTAGTGGGCCGGAATGATTGAACGTGCTGTCGCTGGAGATGCCGCGCATGATCACGTGACCGAAACCCGGTCCGGCAGCGCCGCCACCCGCGCCGCCCCCCTGGGACGTCACGCTGGGCAGGAATTTGACGTAGTCGGCGAAGTCGGTGACATGCAGCTCCTCGAGCTTCGCCGTGTTGATGGCGGTGATGCTCAGCGGCACGGATTGCAGGTCCTCCGTACGCTTCTGTGCCGAGACTATGACCTCGTCGAGCCCAGCGGATTGATCCTGGGCCTGGGCCTGGGCGTGAGACGCCGGCAGCGCGGCGAAAATCGCCGAAGCCAGCGGCATCGCCCTGAGCAGGCGCCTGGGGTCCCGCGCCCGCATACGCTGCAATTTGCGCAATCGGCTTCGCGTCATCGTTCTTCTCCCCACGTTGTTCGAATTAGGGTCGCTAGCCTGCGCCGATCTCAACGGCTCGTGGCGTCGCAGGATAGGAATCCAGCACCGGCCCCAGCGCCTCCTGCAACGGCCCCAGCCAGGGCTCGAAGTGGCGCCAATGCTCCAGCGCATCGCGAAAGATCGGCTGACGCACCTGCTCCGAGCTCGCAGTACGCACAGCGCGATCGTTCTCGTAAAAGCGCAGACACTGCTCCTCGAAGGGCAGGCCGCAGTAGCTCAACAGCCGGCGCACTTCCGTCTCGGTGTCCTCGATCAGCTTCTCATAGATGACTCGATGGACGCGGCCGGGCAGCACCGCGTCGAAGTGCGCCATCAGCTCGACGTAGTCCCGGTAGTAGCGGCCCAGGTCGCCGAGGTCGTACGCAAAACTCTGCCCGCGCGCAAAGTGCTGTTTGAACACCGAGAAGCAGCAACCCAGCGGATGCCGGCGCGCATCGATGATTCGCGCATTGGGCAGCACCAGCTGGATGAAGCCGACATACGGAAAGTTGTTCGGCATCTTGTCGATGAAGAACGGGGCCCCGGCCTTGCGCTGGATGCGGGTCTGGCGCAGGTACTGCTCGCCGAGCGCACTGCAGTCCGCCGCGCTCAGCGCGGCGAGCGAGGACGGGTAGCGGGGCGCGTTCGCCACCGCGCCCGTCAGGTTGCGCGCGATCGAGATCAGGTCCGGCAGCTCCATCGTGCCTTCCACGGCCGAATGGCTGGCAAGGATCTGCTCGATCAGGGTAGAGCCGGCGCGCGGCAGGCCGACGATGAAGATCGGATCTGCAGCGGCTGCGCCATAGCCGCGCCTGCGCTCGAAGAACTCCGTGGTGAGCAGCTCCTTGCAGCGCCGCACGCGCGCCGACGTACGCTTGGGGTCGTAGCCGAGACTCGCATGTCTGATGCTGTTGCCGCGCGCGTAGCTTGCGAACGACTCGCCGTACGCGCGCGCGTCCTCGAGAGCCTTGCCCATCGCAAAATGCAGGTGCATCCGCTCCTCGTCCGGAAGATCGCTGCGAGCGAGCTGCGCGCGCATGGCAGCGAGATCCGCGGCAGTGAATCTGAACGTCTTGAGGTTCGCCAGGCTCCAGTAGGCCGCGCCGCTGTGGGGTGCGAGCGCAATGCATTCGCGATACGCCGCAATGCTCTCCGGCTGCCGGCCGGCAGTTTTCAGCGCGTGGCCGTAGTTGAGCCACACCTTCTCCTGGTGCGGATAGCTGGCCAGAATCCCGGCATACAGCTCGATCGATTCTGCATAGCGGCCGAGGTTTCCCAGAATCGCCGCCTTCAGGTTGCGATAGGTGGGATCGCGCGGATCGTCGGCAAGCAGCCGCTCGACCTCTTCGAGGGCGCGGGCGTCCTTGTATTGCCGATGCAGCACGGTGGCATAGTTGCGGCGCGCCGCACTGAAACCCGGCGCCAGCTGCAGACAGCGCGCCAGAAGATTCTCGGCATCGGTGTAACGCTCCAGCCGCGCTGCCACCTCCGCGAACATGCGGATTGCGGCTACGTCCGTCGGAAATTGCTTCAGGTGCTCGCGCAGCAGCGCCTCGGCCTCGGGAATGCGGTTGGCGTAGAGGGCAGCGGCCGCCCGCAGCAGGCGCGGGTCATTCGTCGAATGCTTTATCTGCTGCGCGTAGGCGACCTGCGCGCCTGCATCATCGCCCATCGCGCTCAAATGATCCGCAAGAGCGCGCCACGCCGTCACGAGGCTGGGGGCCTGCTCTACCGCCCGCCTCAGCGCAACGACGGCTTCTTCGCCGCGTCCGAGCGATCCGAGAGTCAAGCCCAGCTCGCAATGCGCCGCGGCCCACTGAGGTTGACTTGCCACGAGAGCCGCCAACAACGTATGTGACTCTTGCGGATCGCCGCAGCGACGCCGCGCGATACCCAGCAAGAGCGTCGCGCTGGGGTGAGCGGGGACGGCCTTCAGGATCTCCGCAGCCTGCTCGATGGCCGCGGGCGGGTCGCGCTCGAGCAGGCGAAATGCATGCGCAAGCGCCACATCCACGGACCCGACCGGCTCTGGAGAGCTCTTCATCGATGGCATCAGAAACCGCAGCGCCAGAATTGTCAAATTTGCGACGCGAAATGCACCGCTAATGCAGCCACGGGCGGTCTGCCGTTGTGAAGCGCACACAACGTTCGCTCCGCGGCAGAGCAGCGAGTCACCCGGGCGCACCGAAATTGAACGCGCAGCCAGCCGCAATGCGGCTCTGCCGCGCGCGATTCGACTTCTGCGCCGCGGCGGGCTCGCCGTCGCGCTTCAATCCAGGTAGGCCGGAAACTTGGGCAGTGCCTTGAAGTCGTCCGGATCGTGCTGGATCACCAGGCGCGCGTGCGTATTGCGCGCGATGCGCTCGACGCGGTCGAACGATGCCAGCGTGTCGGCGCGTTCGGTGTTGAAGAGTGGGATGAGACGTGAGGTGCGGTCCGTGCGCAGGTGATACAGATCGCCGGCGAGAATGACCGTGCCGGATTTTCGCAGCCGCAACACCAGCACCTGGTGCCCGGGCGTGTGGCCGGGAGTTTGCAGAATGCGCACCGTACCGTCGCCGAAGACGTCGTAGTCCGCGTCGATCATCTGGGTCTTCGCCGTCTTGTAGCCGCTGAAGGTGGCGACGTCGACGGGGCTTCCCGACGCACCGGTTGTCGCCCAGGCGAGCTCCGCCTTGTTGAGTATCCACGTCGCTGATTTGAACAGGTTGGCATTTCCGGTGTGGTCGCCGTGCAGGTGCGAGAAGGCCAGGTACTTGACGTCAGCGGGCGTGAGACTCAGCTGCTGCAGCTGCTTCTCCACTGAGACATCGATGGCGCCGCTGACACCCGCGGCATTCGCGCCCTTGGGGAAGCTCGGACTGAGGCCGGTGTCCCACATCAGCGTGCCCTTGGGATGCCGGATCAGGAAGCACGGCACGGCGATCGCGCCGGTCTGGCCGTCGTACTCGCCGGTGTCCGAGAAGAACGCCATGTTCTTGAACTCGAGATGGCCGCAATCGAGCGCGTACATCCGAATGTCTGCGGGTGCATCGGCAGCACGTGCCGGGACCGCAGCCGCGCCGACAATCAGTGCCGCCGCAATCCAACCTGGAAAGACTCGAGCCGCTGCGAGCATGCTGCACCCCGTGCGTAATCCTGTGCCAGGCAGTTTAGAGCACGGCGCGCTTCAAAGCGCCGCGAAATTGCGCGCGTCCGCACTCCAGCCGGGCGCGCGCGCGAGCGCTTCGGGCACCGCGTCGGGCGCTGCCACTACCTCCCACATGCGCAGGTGGCGCTCATCCATGAAACGCTCTTCGACCGCGTTCGCCAGCTGTGCGAGCAAGGGATCGAAGAAACCCCGCGTATTCACGAGGACGATGGGGTTCAGATAGAGCCCGAGGCGCTTGAGGGTAATCGCCTCGAGCAGCTCCTCCAGGGTGCCGGAGCCGCCCGGCAGAGCAATCGCGGCGCGGCTCCGCGTCAACATGACGTGCTTGCGCGTGCGCATGTCCTCGACGAGCTGCAGCTCCGACAAGCCCTTGTGCCCCCACTCGAGATCGACCATGAAGCGGGGCAGGACGCCGATGACGCGCCCTCCCCGGCTCAACGCGCCGTCGGCGAGCGCGCCCATGGAACCGACCGCCCCACCGCCGTAGACGACCGTAAATCCCGCTTCGGCCAGCACTACCCCGAGTCTGCGGGCGGCGTCGCGGTAGTCGGGATGGGATGCCCGGCTGGAGGCGCAGTAGACGCATACCGAGCGCGGCAGCGGCTGATCCGATGGTTCGTTCTGTGCAGTGCTCAATCGCGTGTACTCTTTGGCCCATCCATCACGGCTGCAAGCCGCTTTCGCAATTGGCACGACTCTGCAGGCACGCCAGAAAGGATAACCCGAAGTCCACCGGGGCCCCACATCCGCGCGCCAGCGTGGGGTCGCCTGCCACTGCCTACTCGAGGCCGCAGCAGACGCCGCTGTTCCGTCTGCGGCCTGGTGCGCTTGTCGGCGCGCCTGACAGGTGTTACGGTTGAGTCATGGTTTGCGGTACGACATCCTTCCATCCTTGCTACGCGCGTAGCGGCTTCCTGCCGCTCTCTTCGCTCGCGCTCCTGCTTCTGCGCCGCTAGGCGCAATACACTCACGCGCTACCGGTCGGCGCCAACAAGACCGTAACCCGCTCCTCCTCCCACTCCCGCCGTCGTGCGCCCTTGGGCTGCGCGCCTGCGAGAAATGCGGGCCGCCCTGCGACTGACAAGTCCGCGGGCGCTCGGAGAGATTGCATGCATCGTGTACCTGCCGAGAAGTATCGTCCGTTCGCCCCGATCCCCCTGCCGGACCGCAGCTGGCCGTCGCGCTGCCTGAGTGTCCCGCCGCAGTGGTGCAGCGTCGATCTGCGCGACGGCAATCAGGCCCTGATCGAGCCCATGGACTCGGCGCGCAAGCGGCGAATGTTCGAGCAGCTCGTGCGCATCGGGTTCAAGCAGATCGAGGTGGGATTTCCGTCCGCGTCGCAGACCGATTTCAACTTCGTACGCGAGCTGATCGAAGAGCGCCTCATTCCCGATGACGTGACCGTACAGGTGCTCACCCCGGCGCGCGCAGATCTCATCCAGCGCACGTTCGAAAGTCTGAGCGGCGTGCCGCGCGCCATCGTGCATCTCTACAACTCGACCTCGAGCACGCAGCGCCGCGTCGTGTTTCGCCTCGGGCGCGCCGGAATCCTGGATATCGCAGTGCAGGCCGCCGGGTGGGTGCGCGAGTGCGCTGCGCGCCAGGCCGACAGCGACTGGACGTTCGAATACTCCCCAGAGAGCTTCACAGGAACCGAGCTCGACTTCGCCGTCGAGATCTGCGATGCGGTGACGGCAGTCTGGGAACCGACGCCGCGACGCAAGGCCATTCTCAATCTGCCCGCGACGGTCGAGCTGGCAACGCCGAACGTGTACGCCGATCAGATCGAGTGGTTCGGGCGTCATGTCACGCGGCGCGACGCGGTCATCATCAGCGTTCACCCGCACAACGACCGGGGCACTGGAGTGGCCGCTGCCGAGCTGGCCATGATGGCCGGCGCGCAACGGGTGGAGGGCACTCTGTTCGGCAACGGCGAGCGGACCGGCAACGTGGACATCGTGACGCTGGCGCTCAATCTCTACACTCAGGGCATCGATCCGCGGCTCGATTTTTCGAACATCCACCTGATAGCGCGCTGCGCGCAGGACTGCACGCGCCTGCCCATCCACCCCAGGCATCCCTACGTGGGCGACCTGGTGTTCACGGCTTTCTCCGGCTCGCATCAGGACGCCATCAAGAAAGGGCTGGCCGCACTCGTCCCCGGAGGTGCCTGGGACGTGCCGTACCTGCCGATCGACCCGGCGGACCTGGGGCGCTCCTATGAATCCATCATCCGCGTCAACAGTCAGTCCGGCAAAGGCGGTGTGGCTTTCCTCCTCGAGCGTGACTACCAGCTCGTGCTGCCGAGGCGGCTGCAGATCGAGTTCAGCCGCGTCGTGCAGGAGGCGGCCGACCTGTCCGGCAGAGAGCTCACGGCGCAGGACCTGTGGCGCTTGTTCGAAGACGAGTACCTGGATCGGCACGGTCCGTTGACTTACGTGGCGCATCGCTTGGTCACGTCCGCAGATGGAAACGACAGGGAGCGGATCTCCCTGCGCCTGCTGGAGGCGGGACGTGAGATTTCCCTCCAGGGAGGCGGCACGGGGCCGATCGACGCTGCAGTGCGCGCCTTGGGATTTCCTATCGATGTCGTGGCGTACGACGAGCACTCGTGCGCGACCGGGAGCGACGCGCAGGCGGTCGCCTATGTAGAAATATCGTGCGCAGGCGTCTCGTCTCTGTTCGGCGTGGCTCGTCACACCAACATAGTCACGGCATCGCTCCTAGCGCTGCTGTCAGCGGTGAATCGAGCGATCGGGCGCGGAATACTGGCTCCGGGGCGGGCTGACATCTGCAATACTTAGCGCTTTCCAGCGATCGTGAACTGCACAACACATGATGGGTGTGGACCTTGCGTCGGCGTTCACCGCCATATTCATCGCGGGCATGATCTGGCTGAGAACGCGGATGCAATACCTGCGGCGCGGCCGCAGGCTTCAGCTCGAGCGTGCGGGCAAGGTGTACTTTGCGTGCGCCATTGCCCTGCTCGTACTCGGATGGCTGGTCGCGCCCGCGAGCGGCGGTGCGTACTGGCCGGCAAGCGTCGCGAACCCCTCCGTGACGCGGATCGTCTGGTTTCTGCTTACCTACTACGTCTTCATCGTCGTGCATCGCTTTCTGAAGGGCCGCGGCGTCGCGGTATTTCGGGTTCGCGACGAGCACGCGAATCCCCCTGCTGGCCGACCCTAGCGCGGGCCGGGAACGCCACCCCTCTGACGAACCGACGCTAGCCTTCCACGATCCAGCCGCGCCGATGGGCTGCGTCGAGGAAATCGCGCACATCATCGGCCAGGCTGTCGTCCTTGGAGTGCACGATCCGGGCGACGATCGCCTCCCGCGTGCGAGTGCCGTCGCACAGCTCGAGAATCGCCGCCGCACTCTCGTTAAGCCGCACCGGCCCGTTGCGCGAAATCAGGATGTGCCCGTCCCCGGCAGCGTCTTTCTGCAGCTGGCGTCCCGGCGCTAACCTGACCTTGCCTGCGCGGGCCACTGTGTATTCCTTCATGCCTGGCTCCGCCACCTGCGGAACTTTCAGGCTCGCAAGTGGACGGGGAACCCAAGTGAATCGCACTCGCATACCGCCGGCGGACGTGCAAGCTCCGGGCCAGAGCCGGCGGCAACTCACCTTCCGCGGGGCAGCGGAATTCCGTGGCGCTTGAATTTGCGATAGAGGGTGTTGCGGCTGATCCCGAGTTGGGCGGCGGCGCGCGTCATGTTGCCATGACAATCCTCGACGCTGCGCGCCAGCGCAGCGCGTTCAGCGAGCCTCAGGGGATTCGCCGCCGCCGTACCATGGGAGCCTGACGGGGCAAACCGGGAGTCGGCGCAGCCCAATGATTGGACCTCACGGATTTCCCGCGGCAGGTCGATGCGCCGCACGACACCCCCGTCGCAGATCGCGAGGGCGGTCCGGATGACGTTGCGCAACTCGCGGATGTTGCCCGGCCACGGGTACTCGAGGAGGCATTGCAGGGCATCCATCTCGATTGCGGCGGGCCGCCCGTTGCCGGTTTCCGCCGCCAGCGCGTGATGAATCACACGTTCCTTGTCCACGCGATCCTTCAACGCGGGCAACTCGAGAGTGATGCCGTTCAGGCGATAGTACAGATCCTCGCGGAAGGCGCCGCGCGCAATCATGTCGCGGAGATTGCGATGCGAGGCAGCGATGACGTGCAGGTCCACCTTGATCCCTGTTTCGCTGCCGAGCGGGACGATCTCCTGTTCCTCCAGAACGCGCAACAGCCGCGTCTGCAGTGCCAACGGCATGTCGCCGATCTCATCGAGAAACAGCGTGCCGGCGGAGGATTGCAGCAGTTTGCCGCGCATGCCTTCCTTGCGCGCGCCCGTGAACGCTCCCGGTTTGTAGCCGAACAGCTCGCTTTCGATCAGCGTCTCCGGAATCGCGGCGCAGTTCACGGCCACGAAGGGGCGGTCGGACCGTCTGCTCACGAGATGCATAGCGTGCGCGAAGGCTTCCTTGCCCGAGCCGGTCGGTCCCTGGATCAGCACGGACACGTTGGAATCTGCGATCCGATAGGCGCTGCGAACGTTGCGCAACATCTGCGGGTCCTCGCCCGCGAGGTTCTCCAACGACAGCGGCCGATGCAGATGGCCGGCGGGAAAGCTGACGAAAATGGGACCGGCGCTGCGGTCGAGGCCGACGGGCGCCAGCTGCGAAGCTCCAGTTGGATGGGCACGGCGCGAGTCCGCGCCAGCGGCTCTTTCGTACAGCACTGTGCCGCTGGAGTCCGTCAGCGACAGCGTGCACCCGCTGCCGCAGATCTGCTCCGACAACCGATCCAACTCGGTGGCGACGCTCGCAACGAGCGCATCATGGTGTTCGCCGGCAAGCTCGGAGTCCGCCGATCGCGGCGCGCCAACGGCGCCACGCAGCGAGTCCTCAGGCTGCCGGGACCCCGTTGCGTTTGCCATACGAATCCCCCTTGAGCCGTCCGTTAGCTGCACCAGGAGTGCCACGGCGTCGCGTGACACTGTCACAGTAGAGAAGCACGTCGAGCCGATCACTGCAAGCGCGAATCTCAGCGCATTCATGCGGCCATTCAGCCGTTTCGTGTTAATCAGCGTTGCAGTGCGGCGGCCCCGCGTTCCATTCGCGTGACACATCTGTATCAAACGGCCATGCAAATGGAACAACATTCCCCGTCCCAGGCGGTTTGTGTTGCGCATGCGACACGTGGGGGCGCGGCGGGCGGCCGTTGGCATGGCGGTTGCACCCGACCGTGCGGCCGACGTCGCAGGCAGTGTGAGCAGCGCGTACCCGACGCGGCCTTCAGCGCGCTATCCCGGCAGATAACTCGAAGGAACGCTCCCATGAAACATCAATTGAATGGCCATTCCATCGCGATCTGCACCTCGGCGCTGATCGCGGCAGCTCTCGCGCCGACGGCTAACGCCTTTGACGTGCAGGCCGGGGACTGGAAGCTCTCGGTGAGCGGCAACGTCAACGCGCACTACATCTATTCGAGCTGCGAGTCGAATCCCTCAGCGGTCGGGGGCGGGCTCGCCTGCGTCGGGGATTCGAGCGGCGACAAATCATCCAGCGTGAGCAACGGGCTGCTGCCCGCGGCACTGAGCATCAGCGGCGCGACGACCCAATCCGGCTACGACATCGGCGTGACGTTCGGGCTATACCCGGGAATCAGCACCAACGACGGCGGCAGCCCCAACATCGCCAACACGTCGGCGACGAGAAACACGGCCTTGGGCTCGGCCTCGCTCGACGTACGCCAGGTCTTCCTGACTTTCGGCAACAAGGAAATGGGCACGGTCATGGCCGGCCGCAACATCGGCCTGTTCGGCGCGGACGCCATCCTGAACGACATGACGTTGCTGGGCGTCGGAGCGGGCAACGGCAACTACGCCGCGCCGACCAACACTTCGCTGGGCTCCATCGGTCTCGGTTACATCTATACGGACTGGCTCGCGCAGATCAACTACACCACTCCCGATCTGAGCGGCTTCAAGTTCACCGCGGGCATCTTCGATCCGGTGGAATCGCTGACCGGCAACGGGGCCACGACGAAGAAATCGCCGGGCTTCCACGCCAAGGCCGCGTATACGCTCGGTGATCTGTATCTGTCGGCGACCTATCTGAATCAGAAGCAGGCAGACCCGACCGGCATCTCGTATACGGGCTCCGCGTTCGATCTGGGCGGCAAGTACAAAGTCGGAGGCCTCGAGTTCGCCGGCTGGTACTACCACGGTTCGGGGATCGGCACGACCGGCCTGTTCGTGCTGAGTGCGGACGCCGCGGGCAACACACGCGACTCGAAGGGCTTCCTGGCGCAGGTCACGTACAAGATCAACAACACGAAGCTCGGCGTGAACTACGGCGAGAGCAAGCTGGACCTGTCGAGCGCCGAAACCCTCATCAACGCCGGGACCCTCCTCAGCAAGAACGACAAGTGGACCGTGGGCGTGTACCACAATCTGACGACGAACCTCATGCTGGTCGGCGAGTTCAGCCGCCTCAAGTCCGAGGCGCATAACGGCAACAGCAACACCAGCAACAATTTCAATGTCGGCGCATTCGTCTCGTTCTAACCCCCTCGACGAACGCTGCCTCCAGGCGCCGCCGCATCTGCGGTGGCGCCTTTTTTTCCCCGCTCACGCGTTACGTGCTTGCTCGCAGCGGAGCCACGAAGACGATGGCGCCGGTCGGCTGCCCGGTGGCTGAGCCTCCAGTGGGCTCGACGCTGACCGCGACCTGGGCCGCCGCGGCCAAAGCCTGCTGCTGCACCGCCGTCAGCGCCCGCTGCGCGCTGCCTTCATCCGGCAGCAATCCGAGCGACACAGGCATGCCCCCCTTGGGCAGAGCCCACAACTCGTAGTCGCGTCCTGCAGGTCTTGCCGGAAGCGTTCCGGCCCGCAGTGTCAGCCGGGCGTTCTTGCCGTAAATCTCGATGGTCCACACCCGCTCTCCGGAAGTCGCAGAGATTGCGGCCACCTGCGTGGGCCGTTGCGGGCCAAACGTCTGCCAGTAGAGCAACGCGCCCACCGCCAGCACGAGCGCGACACCGGCGACCATGCCAAGAGTCCGCATTCGACTGCGGCGCCACCGCGCCGCGCCAAATCCCAGTCGGCTGCGGATGGCGTCCCAGACGCGCGTGGGCGGAGTGAGAGGCGTCACGCCCTTCGCAAGCTCTACGAGTCGGCTCTCCCAGAAAGCCGCTCGCTCCTCGACGAGCGGCGTGCTCTCGCGCCAGCGCTCGAAGCGCCGGCGTGCGCGGCCCCGGAGCGTCCCCAGTGCGTACTCCGCGGCCAGGCGGTCGACGATTTCGGGGTTTTCCGGTCTCATGGATTGGGCTCGAGGCATTGCCGCAGACTCTGCAATCCGCGGCGGATCCAGCTCTTCACCGTCCCCAGCGGACTTCCCGTCAAGCGCGCGATGTCCTCGTGTGAGTTGCCGCCTACGAACGCAAGCTCGAGGCATTGCCGTTGGCGGTCCGTCAGCAACGCCAGACAGCGCTCGAGCAGCCCCACCGCAGGCAGCCAGGGAGGGCTCTCATCGCGGGTGTCGTCCCCGCCGGCTGCGCCCCGTTCCGGCAGGTCCGGAACCGGTATCGGCGCCAACCGCTCGTGTCGCAGAAGGTCGATGGCGCGGTACCGCGCGATCGACATCATCCAGGCCATGGGACGGCCGCGGGACGCCTTGAACTGCCCCGCGCGCTGCCAGATGCTCACGAACACATCCTGCAGCGCCTCCTCCGCCAGCGCCTTGCGCCGCAGGATGCGCGTCAGGCACGCAAACAGCAGGGGCGACACCAGCTCGTACAACCCCTTCAGGGCG
>FTEN01000387.1_pt1 | contig 21855 bp, 16 predicted proteins | sample 1640221 | NCBI WGS metagenome assembly FTEN01 (sample SAMEA3914816, study PRJEB12502) | metagenome | biome: forest; material: soil | place: USA | collected 2011-09-16 | depth 0.3 m | reverse complement strand
GGCCGGCCGGCCTGCGCGACGACGTGCGCTTCACGCTCATGCTGCTTCGCATTCAGCACTTCGTGGGCAATGGCCTCCCGCCCCGGCGGGGATTGCTTCAGCAGCCCTGAGAGATATTCCGAGGTCTCGATCGAGGTGGTGCCGACGAGGACCGGTTGCTGGCGCTCGACGCAATCGCGGATGTCCTCGATGATGGCAGTGAACTTGTCGTTCTGGGTGAGGTAGACGAAATCGGGGTTGTCCTTGCGTATCATCGGCCGATGCGTCGGTACGACGACCACCTCCAGGCCGTAGATCTGCAGGAACTCGGGCGCCTCGGTGTCGGCGGTACCCGTCATGCCGGCGAGCTTCTTGTACAGGCGGAAGTAGTTCTGGAAGGTGATGGAGGCGACCGTCTGGTTCTCCTCGCGGACCCGCACACCCTCCTTCGCCTCGACCGCCTGGTGCAGGCCATCGGACCAGCGCCGGCCCTGCATCGTGCGCCCCGTGAACTCATCGACGATGATCACTTCCCCGCCGCGCACGATGTATTCCACGTCACGCTTGTACAGGGCGTGGGCACGCAGCGCCGCGTTCAAATGATGCATGAGACGGATGTTCGTGGCGTCGTAGAGGCTCTCGCCCTCGCGCAACAGGCCAGCTTCGAGCATGAGCCGCTCGACGCTCTCATGGCCATCTTCCGTGATGTGCACCTGTTTCGACTTCTCCTCCACGGAGAAATCGCCCGGGCCGTTCTCTTCCTTCTGACGCTTGAGGCGCGGCACGAGCTGGTTGATCCGCAGGTACAGCTCGGTGCTCTCCTCGGCGGGACCCGAGATGATCAGCGGCGTGCGTGCCTCATCGACGAGGATCGAGTCGACCTCATCGACCACGGCGTAAGACAGTCCGCGCTGCACGCGGTCATCGAGCCGGAAGGCGAGGTTGTCGCGCAGGTAGTCGAAGCCGAACTCGTTGTTCGTGCCGTAGGTGATGTCGCAGGCGTAGGCGGCGCGCTTCTCCGGCGGGCTCTGGGAATTCTTGATGACCCCGACCGTGAGTCCCAGGAACTGGTACACGGGCGCCATCCAGTCCGCATCGCGCTGCGCCAGATACTCGTTCACCGTGACGATGTGCACGCCCTCTCCGGGGAGCGCGTTCAGATACGCCGACAAGGTCGCGACGAGAGTCTTGCCTTCGCCGGTGCGCATCTCGGCGATCTTCCCCTCGTGGAGCACGAGGCCGCCGATGAGCTGCACGTCGAAGTGCCGCATGCTGAGCGTCCGGCGTGCCGCCTCCCGCACCGCGGCAAAAGCCTCCGGGACGAGCTCGTCGAGCTTCGCGCCCCCCTGCAGGCGTGCCCGGAATTCATCCGTCTTGGCCCGCAGGGCGGCATCGCTCAGGGCCTGCGTCTGCGGCTCGAGGTCGTTGGCGGCACGAACGTACCGGCCGAAGCCGCGGACCAGCCGGTCGTTGCGGCTGCCGAAAACGCGCCTAAGAAGCTGCATGGGAGAGTTGCGGCAACGGGGTTACCTGAGTGAAAAAAGCCGGCTGCACAAGCCCTTACGAGGCTCAAGAAGCCGCGGACGGGACCTCGGAAAAAGGCGCGTATTGTACGCAATAGACGCTCGCAACGCCCAATTGGTTCGGCCGGTGGGGTTTTCAACTCCCGCCGCACAGGAAATTCGGCGCGGGGTGGCCGCTTGCCGAAACGGCGGCCGTTCCTTTGGAAACGGGGACTCGCCGCAGCGGCGGCAGTCTCTCAAGCAGGGGAAGCTCGCTGACGCGCGCGCCCGGGCGGAAAAAGCGAAGCGGCGCGGTTACTTGCCGATGAAGCTCAGCGGATCGACCTGGCGGCCGTTGCGAAGCACTTCGAAGTGGACGTGCGGACCCGTGGAATGCCCAGTCGAGCCCATGAGCGCGATCGCCTGGCCACGCTTCACGGTGTCGCCGACGCTCACGAGCGTGCGCTCATTGTGGGCGTAGCGGGTCGAGTAACCGTCTCCATGGTTGATCTCGACGAGCGTCCCGTAACCGGAGCGTTCGCCGGCCCAAGTGACCACTCCGGCGGCGACGGCGTTCACGTTCGCTCCGGCGCTGCCCGCGAAATCGACGCCCTTGTGATACGCCTCGTGCCCGGTGAACGGGTCTTCACGTTCGCCGAAATACGATGAGATGAAGCCCGCGGTCACAGGGCGTCCCTCGGGATGGATCTGCTCCTTGAGCTCGCGAGCGAGGATCACATTTTCGAGCGCGGACAGTTGCGAATCGCGCAGCTCGACCCGCTTGTCCAGCTGATTCAGGCGCGCCGTGAGGTCGGGAATCTGAGCGCTCACGCCCTCGCCGTCGGACTCGGGGCCACCGGTGGGAGGCTCGCTGTCGAAATCGAATTCCCGGTTGTCGATGTCCGCCATCTCGGTGAGGCGCTTGCCCAGGGCATCGAGGCGGATGACGTGCGCGTTCATGGCACCCAGGCGCACCGCCATGGCGTCGACGCGCTCCTGCAGCTGCTGCTTCAGATCGGCGATCTGGCGCTTCTGGTCGGACAGGATCTCGGACCAGTGCCGTGTCTCCCCGGTGGCCAGGCGGGTGGTATTGCTCTGGCCCAGATGCATGCCGGCCACGAAGGCGCTTCCGAGCAGCCCGATGCCCACCACTGCGGCCATCCCGAGCGCGACCGGATGGGCCAGATTCAGCTGCCTGGCACGCCCCTCGCGCTTGGAGAAGAAAATGATGTTCATGCGGTGCTGCGCTCCGGATCTATGCGATTCCCCGTTTCAACGGGCCGGTAACGCAAGTTGCGTGCACGAGCCTGACCCGGGCGTGACGCGCCCTGTTCTCGTTGAAAATACTTGCACCTCGCTGGCAACCCCGCTGTCATGGCTCCTCGCTTTAGACCGGTGGCTTTGCGTCCCCGCCTTTCGGCGGGTTTGCCCAAACTGCGCGGGCCTTTCGCCCGCTCATTTCAGCGATTCGACTATGCCCAATCGGGGGTCCCGAAACAAGCGCAGCGGCTCTCGGAATTCACTCCGGGAGCGCCCTGGAAGGCCCAGGCAGCCTGATTCTGTCAAAGAGGTGCTCGCCCGGCTCTCCCCGACACTGACGCGCGTCACGGATCAGGCGGCCCGCCAGGCGTCGTGGCGGGGGTGGCTCGAAGTCCATTTACCAGAAGATCTGGTGGCGAAACTATCGGGCGTGGTCGAGCGTGAAGGCACGCTCGTGCTGTTCGCGGAATCCGCCGCGTGGTCCGCGCGATTGCGCTACGCGGTGCAGGAAATTGAGGCGCCCTTGCGCGCGGCCCACCCAGAGATTACGGGAATCAGGGTACGGGTACTGCCCAGGAGTTGATGCAGGGGGCATCCCGCCCCGACCGAAGGGGTTCTTGCCCGCGTGTCGATTGCAGAAAAGTCGCCTGCGGCGCTTTGCCCGATCGCAAACAGCGGCCTGCGGCCCTGTTTGCTCGCCGGCAAAAGGCGCGACTTTTGCCGCTTTGCCCGCTAGTTCCCGGCGCCCGGCAGCGCGGGGGCTTCCACGTACGAGATGGGAGCGTCGGCATACGACTCGAACACGACTTCCTCCCAGGCTGAGGTGTCCGCCAGCAGCGTGCGCAGCAGCCTGTTGTTGAGCGCATGGCCGGATTTGTGGCCGCTGAACTCGCCGATGAGACTGTGGCCCAGCAGGTACAGATCGCCGATCGCATCGAGGATCTTGTGCTTCACGAACTCGTCCTCGTAGCGCAGGCCGTCCTCGTTCAGCACACGGAATTCGTCCAGCACGATCGCATTATCGAGATTGCCGCCGAGGGCGAGATTGCGCGAACGCAGGGTCTCAAGATCGCGCATGAAGCCGAAAGTGCGCGCGCGGCTCACCTCCTTGAGGAAGGACGTCGTGGAGAAGTCCATCGAAGCCTTCTGCGCGCGGCGCTTGAAGATCGGGTGGTTGAACTCGATCTCGAAATTGACCTTGAAGCCGTCGAAGGGATCGAACTGGGCCCACTTGTCCCCGTCCTCGACCCGCACGCGCTTCTTGATGCGGATGAACCGCTTCGGCGCGCGCTGCTCTTCGATCCCCGCAGACTGCAGCAGGAACACAAACGGCCCCGCGCTGCCGTCCATGATGGGCACCTCCACGGCGCTCAGCTCGACGATGGCGTTGTCGATCCCCAACCCCGCGAACGCAGACAGCAGGTGCTCCACCGTCGACACGCGTGCATCGCCCTTCCCTAGAGTGGTTCCGAGCATCGTGTCACCAACATTCTCGGCGCGCGCCGGAATATCGACCGCCTCGGACAGGTCCGTGCGGCGAAACACGATTCCGGCGTCCGCCTCCGCGGGCCGAAGGGTCATCAGCACCTTCTTGCCCGAATGCAGACCGACGCCGGTGGCGCGAATCGAATTCTTGAGCGTGCGTTGTCCAACCATGAAATAGGCAATAACGCTACAGACGACCCTTACCGTATCACACGCGAAAACCGACTCCAACGCCACCAGGGCCTACACGGACCTCGCCCCAAAGGGCCAGGTGCGCCCCACCGGGGGGAGGAGCGCCCGTCGCGGCCGCAAACTGTCAGCCTTTGTAAGTCGCTTCGCCCCTCCTCCTGCGCAACTCTTCAATCCGCCTGCCGCCGCAGGAACGCAGGAATATCCAGCAGATCCTCGGGCTCTGCCTCCTGTCGCAGGCCATCCCCGACCGCCCGCTGACGCTGCACCGTCGGCTTGTCCAGCGCCGCATAGTCGCTGCTGGACAGGGGCCCTCGGCGTACCATCCGCATCGGCGGCTCCGCTCGGCCCTGTGCCTCGCGGTGGCTCGGCACTTCCCGTGCTTGCATGATCTCACGCTCACGCTGCGGTGCCGCGGAGCCACGCACGGATGAGGGTCGTCCCAGGCCTGTCGCAACGACCGTGACACGGACCTGGTTGGTTAGTTCCGGGTCGATCACCGTTCCGACCACGACGGTCGCGTCCTCGGAAGCGAATTGCTTCACGATCTGCCCGACCTCCTGGAACTCGCCGATCGACAGGTCCATGCCAGCCGTCACGTTCACCAGGATGCCGTGCGCGCCGGCAAGGTTGATGTCCTCGAGGAGCGGTGACGACACCGCGGCCTCGGCGGCTTCACGCGCGCGGCCCTCGCCGCTCGCCACACCCGAGCCCATCATTGCCATGCCCGTCTCCGCCATCACCGTACGCACGTCGGCAAAGTCCACGTTGATCAGTCCAGGACGGGTGATCAGATCGGCGATGCCCTGGACCGCGCCCTGCAGCACCTGGTTGGCCGCTTTGAAGGCATCGAGCAGCGTCGTTTGCGGCCCAAGCACTGTCAGCAGCTTCTGGTTCGGAATGGTGATCAGCGAATCGCAGAACTTGCTCAGTTCGGCAATGCCGTGATCCGCTACGAAACAACGCTTGTTGCCTTCCATCTCGAACGGCTTGGTCACGACCGCCACGGTGAGAATCCCGAGTTCCTTGGCCACCTGCGCCACCACAGGAGCAGCTCCCGTGCCCGTACCGCCTCCCATTCCGGCGGTGATGAACAGCATGTCGCAGCCTTCGACCAGCTCGACGATCCGATCGCGGTCCTCCATGGCCGCCTGACGGCCGACCTCGGGATCGGCGCCGGCGCCCAGTCCCTTGGTGATGTTGCAACCTATCTGCAGCGCCGTCTTGACCTTCGCATGCTTGAGCGCCTGCGAGTCGGTGTTGATGCACATGAATTCGACGCCGTCGATCCCAGCAGTGACCATGTGCGCGACAGCGTTTCCGCCGCCGCCGCCCACGCCGATCACTTTGATGACGGCGCTCTGGCTATACGCGTCCATCAGTTCAAACATAGTTCTCGCTCCTCTTCCCCGGTGTTGTCAGCTGTCAGCTTCAAAAGTTGCCCTGGAACCAGGAACGCATGCGGTCGAGGACCGATTTTGCGTTCCCGCCCAGGGAGCGCCCGCGCCTGGCGGGCAAAACGTTGTCGCGTGCGTAGAGCAGCAGCCCCACGCCCGTGGAAAAAATCGGATTGCGCACGACGTCCGACAGGCCCTGCACCTGCTGCGGCAGGCCGAGCCGGACGGGCATGTGGAACACTTCCTCTGCGAGCTCGATGGCACCTTCCATCTTCGCGCTGCCGCCCGTCAGAACGATTCCCGCGGCGATCACCTCTTCGAAGCCGCTTCTGCGCAACTCTTCGCGCACCAACCCGAACAGCTCCTCGTAACGCGGCTCGACGATCTCGGCCAGAGTCTGGCGCGCGAGACGCCGCGCCGGTCGGTCCCCGACACTGGGCACCTCGATGCTCTCGTCGGGGTTGGCGAGCTGGGACAGCGCGCAGGCATAGCGGATCTTGATGTCCTCCGCATACTGCGTCGGCGTACGCATCGACACGGCGATGTCGTTGGTGACCTGATCGCCGGCGATCGGAATGACGGCGGTGTGGCGGATTGCCCCGCTCGAGAACACCGCAAGATCGGTCGTGCCGCCGCCGATGTCGACCAGGCACACTCCCAGCTCCTTCTCATCCTCCGTCAACACCGCGAAACTCGAGGCGAGCTGCTCGAGGACGACGTCGTCCACTTCCAGTCCGCAGCGTTGAATGCACTTCTCGATGTTCTGCGCGGCGCTGTCAGCGCCGGTGACGATGTGAACCTTCGCTTCGAGCCGCACTCCGGACATCCCGATCGGATCGCGGATGCCCTCCTGCCCGTCGACGATGAATTCCTGCGGCAGCACGTGCAGGATCTTCTGATCCGCCGGAATCGCAACGGCCTTGGCCGCATCGATCACGTGCTCGACGTCCCCGTGGGTGACCTCCTTGTCGCGGATGGCCACGACCCCGTGCGAGTTCAGGCTGCGCACATGGCTGCCGGCGATGCCGGCGAACACGGAGTGGATCTCGCACCCGGCCATCAGCTCGGCCTCTTCCACCGCGCGCTGGATGGATTGCACCGTCGACTCGATGTTGACGACGACCCCCTTCTTGAGGCCCCGTGAGGGCTGCGAGCCGACACCGAGCACTTCGATGGCGCCGTCCGCCCCGATTTCGCCGACCAGGGCGACGACCTTGGAGGTGCCGATGTCGAGGCCCACGATGAGATTTCTGTCCGAGCGCTTAAGCATCGCGGCCGCCATCCTCGCTTGCCTTGTGAGCGGCGCCGCCGCGCCAGCCGATCGCAAAGCCGTTGGTGTAACGCATGTCCACGTATTGAATGTCGTCGCCCCGCTGGGTGACGAGCCTCAGTGCCGCCGCGATGAACTTCTCGAAGCGCTCGTCGAACTGCCGACGCCCCAGGCGCACGGTCACTCCGTTGGAAAGGTCGAATTCCCAGGAGCCGCGCGCATCCAGGCGCATCGCAGTCAGCCGCAGTCCGGCCTGCGTCAGCCGGCCCTGCGCGGACAGATACTTCTCCGCGACCAGCGCCTCCTTGCCCTCCGGTCCGGACAACTGCGCCAGCTCCGGAGGGATGTGGCGCTCACCGGTGGCGAACAGCTCGCCACGCGTGTTGAGCAGCCCGGACTCGCCCCAGCGTGCCGCGGCGACCTGCTCGATCACGAGAACGTTCAATCCGTGCGGCCAGGCACGCTGCACACTGACTGCGTCGACCCAGGGAATGGCGTGCAGCGCCTTGCGCACGGATGCGAGATCCACACTGAGCAGGCCGGCGCCGCGGACGTGGTCCTTCACGATGCGCTCGACGTCGACGCGAGCGACGCGCTGGACCCGGCCCGACACGGACACCGTCTGAATGGGCTGGTCGAGAACCCACAATGTGCCGCCCACCAGTGCGAATACGCCGAGGAGGCTCGCCGTCGACACGAGAAGACGCCGCCAGTTGATCGCCGGCGGATTCCAGCGGCGCTCACTCTCGCTCTTCTCCTTCTTGCGGCGGTTCCTGGGTCGTCCCAGCCAGCGCGCGCCGAGCCTGGGCGCCTGGGGGGGTGCGTTGTTGCGCGCGCTCATGGGTCGGCCCGGCAGCATCACGTGCCTCCCGCGGCGTGCCGCACAAAGCTCGTCTCGAGTACCCGCCACGCGAGCAGCTCGAACGAGATGTCGAGCGCGCGGGCCGCCATGGGCACGAGGCTGTGGCTCGTCATCCCCGGTACCGTGTTGATCTCGAGCAGCAACGGACGCCCGGACGGATCCAGCATGAAATCAACGCGGCCCCAGCCTTCGGCTCCGGCAGCGCCGAACGCGGCGAGCGCGAGGTTTGCAAGATGTTGCTCGGCAGGCGCTGACAGTCCGGACGGGCAGAAATACCGCGTGTCATCGCGGAAGTACTTTGCTTCGTAGTCGTAGAATTTCTGCGGCGTCTCGATCCGGATCGAGGGCAAGGAGCGGCCCTGCAGGATGGCGACGGTGTACTCGGCGCCCGTGATCCAACTCTCCGCGAACACGCTGCAGTCGACTGCAGCCGCGGCTGCATAGGCGGCCGGGAGATCCGCCTCGCGCTCCACCTTGGTCATTCCGACGCTCGAGCCCTGTGTGGCAGGCTTGACGATCAGCGGCAGGCGCAGCCGCTCGAGCGCCAGCTCGAAGTCCTGCGGACCGTGGAGCTCGGCGTATTGGGCCGTTGCGACGCCGACAGCCTGGGCGAGCCGTTTGGTGCGTAGTTTGTCCATGCCGACGGCGGAGCCGAGCACCCCGCTGCCGGTGTAGGGAATCCCGAGATACTCGAGCGCTCCCTGCACGGTCCCGTCCTCGCCCCCCGGTCCGTGAAGCGCTATCCACACGCGGTCGAACCGCTCCGAGACGAGCTCGCCGAGCGAGCGGTCCCGCGGATCAAACGCGTGCGCGTCGACGCCACGCCGCAGCAGCGCATCCAGCACCGCATTGCCCGTGAGCAGTGAGATCTCCCGCTCGCTCGAATCGCCGCCGAACAGAACGGCCACCCGGCCGAAGTGCTTCGCGTCGGTCACCTGCCGCAGAGCCTCGGGGTGGTACGCCAACCGCATCAGGCTGCCACTCCCATGACGCGCACTTCCGGATTCAGGCGGATGCCGTGCTCTTTCTCGACGGTATCCTGCACCTGCGCAATCAGCCGCTCGAGATCGGCAGCCGTCGCCTTCCCGTGATTGATGATGAAGTTGGCATGCTTCAGCGACACGGAGGCATCGCCGATGCGCAAGCCCTTCAGGCCGCTGGCCTCGATGAGGCGCGCGGCATGATCTCCCGGCGGATTCGTGAACACCGATCCGCAACTCCATTCGCCGATCGGTTGCGAGGCCTTGCGGCGCTCCAGCAGTGAGCGCACCTCGGTATCCTTGACACCCGGCTTGCGATCAAAGATCAGCCTGGAGGCGACGAACCATTCATCCGCCACCGGAGCCGCCACGCGGCGATAGCTGACCGAATACTCGCCGACGGAGCGCTTGTGGAGCCGGCCACGACGATCGATCGTCTCGACTTCCGTCACATGGCGCCACGTCTCGCCGCCGAAGGCGCCGGCGTTCATCGCGAGGGCGCCGCCGAGGGTGCCGGGAATTCCCGCGAAGAACTCGGCGGGGCCCAGACCCCACTTCACGCACTGCCTGGCAACGCGGGCGCAGGGAACGCCCGCCTCCCCATAAACCGTCGTCTCGTTGATCCTCTCGAGACGATCGAGCGCGCCGTGCGTACTGATCACGACGCCAGCGATACCGCCGTCGCGCACGAGAACGTTGCTTCCCAGCCCGAGCCAGTGGATCGGCACGCCGTCGTCCAGCGTTTTCAGAAACGACGCCAGGTCCGTACGGTCGCGCGGCGTGAAGAACACCTCGGCAGGCCCACCCACATGCCACGACGTATGCCGGCTCATCGGCTCGTTGCGCTTCACGCGTGTTGCGAATTCGACTGCGATAGCCACGGTCACGGCTGCTCCCTGCGCGAGATCATTTCCACGAGGCGCGCCGGCAGCTCGTGGGCCACCGAGCTGATGTGGCCCGCGCCCATCGTCACGATCACATCGCCGTCCCGGATCACATCCTTCAGGGAGTCCGCGAGGTCTTCGGCTTTCTCGACGAACAGGGGCTCGACCTGGCCGCGGCTGCGGACCGCGCGGCAGATGGACCGTCCGTCGGCGCCCACTATCGGAGCCTCGCCCGCCGCATAGACCTCCGTCACCAGCAACACGTCGGCCGTCGCGAGCACCCTGCCGAAGTCATCGATCAGATCGTGGGTGCGCGTGTAGCGATGGGGCTGGAACGCGAGTATCACGCGGCGCCCGGCATAGCCCTGGCGAATAGCCTCCAATGTGGCTGCAACTTCCGTCGGGTGGTGACCGTAGTCATCGACGATCGTGACGCGGCCCACCGCGGTCTGGACATCAGCGATGTGCTGCAGCCGGCGGTCGATGCCTTCGAACTCGGCCAATGCGCGCTGAATAGCGGAATCGCCGATCCCGAGCTCCATCGCGACTGCGATCGCCGCCAGGGAATTGAGCACGTTGTGCGTCCCCGGCAGATTGACGGTGACCTCCAGGGAAGCCGCTGCGGGCCGGATGACGTCGAATCTCGTCTTCAGCCCCATGCGTCGGATGTTGTCGGCGCGCACATCCGCCGATTGATCCAGGCCGTAAGTGAGAATCGGACGCCCGACACTGCGCAGGATGCTGCTCACGTGCACGTCGTCGAGACACAGCACGGCCAGCCCGTAGAACGGCAGGTTGTGGAGAAACTCGACGAAGCTTTGTTTCAAGCGCTCGAAATCGCCACCGTGAGTCACCAGATGATCGTTGTCGATGTTCGTCACGATGGCGATCAAAGGCTGCAGATGAGTGAACGAGGCATCGCTTTCGTCGGCCTCCGCCACGAGATAGCGGCTCGCGCCGAGTCGCGCGTGGCTGTCGGCACTCTTGAGCCGGCCGCCGATGACGAACGTCGGATCCTCGCCGCCCTCCGCCAAGATGCTGGCAACGAGACTCGTGGTCGTCGTCTTGCCATGCGTCCCGGCAACCGCGATCGAATACCTGAACCGCATGAGCTCGCCCAGCATCTCGGCGCGCGGCACGACCGGGATACGCTTCGCGAGTGCGGCCTCCACCTCCGGGTTGTCCGCCGAGACCGCACTCGAGACGACGATGACGTCGGCGCCGTCGACATTGCCGGGTGAGTGCCCGATCGCGATTTTCGCGCCGAGCCGGGTGAGTCGCTGTGTCACCGCGTTGGCTTTGAGATCCGAGCCCTGGACCGCATACCCGAGGTTGATCAGCACTTCGGCGATGCCGCTCATGCCGCTGCCGCCGATGCCGACAAAGTGGATCGTGTTGATCCGGCGCATGCGATCGCGCCGGTCGGGCGCAACGCGGCGCTCGGGGACCGCACCGTCGAGCCTTGTGCGCCGCTCGGTCACGCGGCCCTCCTTGCCAGCTCGATGCAGGAAGCAGCGAGCTCCTCGGCCGCATGCGGCTTCGCCAGCAGGCGCGCACGCTCCGCCATCGCGAGAAGCTTTCCTCGCCCGGCACAGAGCTCCTTGAGCTCTTCCGCAAGACGCTCGGCCGTGAGCTCTCGATCAGGCACCAGTATCGCGGCGCCCTCGCTGACGAGATACCGTGCGTTATGCGTCTGGTGATCGTCGACCGCCGCAGCAAACGGCACCAGCACCGCACCGATTCCGACCGCGGCCAGCTCGGATACGGTGAGTGCACCGGAACGGCAGATCACGAGGTCTGCCCACGCGTACGCCTCGGCCATGTCCTCGATGAACGGACGCACGTCCGCGCGCACACCGGCACTCGAGTAGGTCTGCCGCGCCGCGTCGATCCAGCGCTCGCCGGCCTGGTGGCGCACGTCGATCGGGCCCACGGCACTCGGCAGCCCTCGCAGGCGTGCGAGCGCGAAGGGCACCACCGCATTGAGACGCGTTGCGCCCTGGCTGCCGCCGATGACGAGAACTCGAATCGGTCCGCTGCGGCTTGCGAATCGGACGGCTGGCGGCGGCACTGCGCTGATGTCCTGGCGCACCGGGTTGCCGATCACGCGCGCCTGCACGTCGCGGCCGAAGCTCTCCGGAAAAGCTTCCAGCACGACGCGCGCCACATGGGAGAGACATCGGTTGGTGAATCCGGCGATCGCATTCTGCTCGTGGATGAGGAGGGGGCGCCCGCTGAGCCACGCTGCGACTCCGCCGGGACCCGTGACGAAACCGCCCATTCCGACGACGACGACGGGCTTGTGCCGGCGCACCACGCCGAGGGCCTGCACCAGTGCCTGCGCAAGCCGGAACGGCGCAGCGAGCAGGGTGAGAAATCCCTTGCCGCGCAAACCACCGACGGACAGCCATTCGATCGGAATACTCTCCGCAGGAACGACGCGTGCCTCGAGTCCTCGTTGCGTGCCCAGCCAAACGACCTCGAACGATCGGGTGCGCAGCAGCCGCGCCAGCGCGAGCGCGGGAAACACGTGCCCTCCCGTGCCGCCGGCCATGATGAGTACCGTGGGCATGCTAGCGGCCGCAGTCATGCTTCACGCTCTATGCTTGCGCCGCGCTCGCGAACGGTCGCCGAGCCACGCTTCTCGAGCGTGGCTTCGTGGTACACCCGCAGCAGCAAACCGATCCACGCAAGCGAGACGATCAAGCTGGATCGGCCGTAGCTCATCAAGGGCAGCGTGAGGCCCTTGGTGGGCAGTACGCCCATGTTCACGCCGATGTTGATGAACGACTGGATACCCACCCACAGCCCGAAGCCGGCGGCCAGGTACGACTGGAATCGCAGTCCGACCTGGGAAGCGAGGCGCGCGATATGGAAGCTGCGCCAGATGAGCGCCAGGAACAGAGCGAGAGTGAGCGCAACGCCGGCCAGGCCCAGCTCTTCGGCGAGCACCGCGAACAGAAAGTCCGTGTGCGCTTCCGGTAGATAGAAGAGCTTCTGGACGCTCTCCCCGAGGCCGACGCCGAACCACTGCCCGCGACCGATGGCGATCAGGGACTGGGTGAGCTGAAAGCCGCTGTTGTAGGGATCGGCCCAGGGGTCGAGGAAAGTCGTGAGCCGGCGCAGCCGGTAGCTGGAGGTGACGGCGAGCAGCCCGAAGCCGGCTGCTGCGAACGCCGTCATCGCGATGACGTACCGCAGCCGCGCGCCCGCGAGGAACAACATCCCGAAACCGGTCGCGAACAGCACTGTGGCCGCGCCGAAGTCGGGCTCCGCGAGCAGCAAGGCCGCAACACAGCAGAGCAATCCCAGCGGCTTGAGCAGCCCGGTGAACGTATTGCGCAGCTCCTCTTCCCGGCGTACGGCGTAGCTCGCCAGATAGACGAGCACGAGAACCCGCGCCAGCTCGGACACCTGGAAACTGAAACCGAGCAGCCGCAGCCAGCGGCGGCTGCCGTTGACGGTGTGACCCAGTCCCGGTACCAGCACGAAGAACAGCAGCCCCAGGGCGACTATCAGCAGCGGCACTGAGATGCGCTCCAGCAGCTCGGTGCGGATGCAGAAGAGCAGCGCCGCACACGCAGCGCCCGTGACCATGAGAACGAGCTGCCGTTCGAGATAGTAGAACGGCTCTCCCGTCTCCTTGCTCGCGATCGAGACGGACGCCGAAGTGACCATGATGAGCCCGAGCAGCACGATGCTCAGCACGATCGCAATCGTGACCTTGTCGATGTGCACGGCGCCGCCGCGACTGCCGGAGCGGGCGTACGTCATCGGTGAGCTGGCGAACGTGCTGTTCACGCGGCGAGCTCCCTGACTGCCTGCGCAAAGACCGTTCCTCGATGCGTGTAGTCGCGAAACATATCCAGGCTCGCACACGCCGGCGACAGCAGTACGACGTCGCCGGATTTCGCGGCGCGCGCCGCGGCGCGCACCGCCTCTTCGAGGGAGCCGCAATACTCGACAGTGCAGACGCTCTGAAGCGCCCGTGCGATCGCGGGTCCGTCGCGGCCTATGAGCACGGCGTGGCGTACCTTGTTGCGGAATGCGTTCGCGAGTGGGGCGAAATCCTGGTTCTTGCCATCGCCGCCCGCGATCACGACGAGCGGGCCCTGCATGCCGCCGACGGCTGCGAGAGTGGCGCCGACGTTCGTGCCCTTGGAGTCGTTGATGTAGGTGACGCCCTGGATGTCCGCGACCCACTGCGAGCGATGCGGCAGCCCCGGAAACTCGGCCAGCTCCGCCTGCATCGCCGGCAGCGGCAAGCCGAGCGCTTCGCCCAGGGCGAGCGCTGCCAGCGCGTTCGCCGCGTTGTGGAGCCCTTTGATCTTCATTGCCGATACGGCCAGCAGCGGCTCGCCTCTGCGCGTGAGCCAGCCAGCGCCGTTCTCGCGCATCTCTACTGCATAGTCCGCGCCGATCGTGGCCCGGAGCGAGAAGCTCAGAGTGCGCTGGCCGGGGCGCGGCATCGCCACGACGAGGGGATCGTCGAGGTTGATGACAGCCGTATCGCAACGGGCAAAAATTCGAGCCTTGGCATCGGCGTACGCAGCTACCGATGGATAGCGATCGAGATGGTCCGGGCTCACGTTGAGCACAGTCGCCGCGTGCAGATCGAGGGAAGTCGTCGTCTCGAGCTGAAAACTGGAGAGCTCCAGAACATACAGCTGAGTGACCTCGGCCTCGCGGTGGGCCGCAGCCAGCAGATCGAGAGCCGGCTCGCCCAGATTGCCGCCCACCCGCACCCTCACGCCTGCGCGCTGCGCCATGCGTCCCACGAGCGTCGTGACCGTGCTCTTGCCGTTCGTACCGGTGATCCCGACCACCGGCGCATCGACGATGCGCGCGAACATTTCAATGTCGCCGACGATCTCCAGGCCGCGGGCCCGCGCCGCGGCGAAAAACGGATCGCTCAGCGCGATGCCGGGCGAGGCCACGACACACACGGCATCCTCGAGCAGCCGCGTGTCGAGCCCTCCGAGGCTGATTGGAATTTCAGGAAACAGCTCACGCAGGCGTTGCAGCTCGGGAGGATGGGTACGCGTATCCGTGACTGCGATGCGCCATCCGAGCGAATGCAGATGACGCGCACAGGACAGCCCCGTTCGGCCGAGGCCCGCGATCACGGCGGAAGATGCTTTGGCCGTGGCTGTCATCTGAGTTTCAGCGTCGCCAGTCCGAACAGGACGAGCACCAGGGTGATGATCCAGAAGCGCACGATCACCTTGGGCTCCGCCCAGCCCTTGAGCTCGAAGTGATGGTGGATGGGAGCCATCCGGAACAGCCGCTTCCCGGTCAGCTTGAAGGAGGCGACCTGCAGGATCACGGAGGCCGTCTCGAGGACGAACACGCCACCCATTACCAGGGTGACCACCTCCTGCCGCACGATCACCGCGATCACGCCGATCGCGGCGCCGATCGCGAGCGCGCCCACGTCCCCCATGAAAACCTGCGCGGGATACGAGTTGAACCACAGGAAGCCCAGACCCGCACCGGCGAGTGCCGCGCAGAAAATCAGGAGCTCGCCCGCTCCCCGGATTTCAGGAATTTGCAGATAGTGCGCAATCACGGCGTTGCCGCTGACGTAGGCGAACAGGCCGAGGGCAGCGGTCACGAGGGCTGCGGGCATGATCGCCAGTCCATCCAGGCCGTCCGTGAGATTCACGGCATTGCTCGTGCCGACGATCATCAGGTAGCCGAGCGCGATGAAGCCGAAGGCCGACAGCGGCTCGGCGAATGACTTGACGAAGGGCAGAAAGAGCGTCGTCTCGGAGGGCTCGACGGCGGTGTAGTACAGCGTTGCGGCCGTGCACACTCCGGCGATCGACTGCCAGAAGTACTTCCAGCGCGGCACGAGACCCCGGGAGTTGCGCACGACCAGTTTCAGATAGTCGTCGTAGAAGCCGATGAAGCCGAACACGAACGTGACGCCGAGAACCGTCCACACGAAACGGTTCGAAAGATCGGCCCAGAGCAGCGTGCTCACCAGCGTGGCGACGAGAATGAGCGCCCCCCCCATCGTCGGCGTGCCGGCCTTGGGCAGATGGCTCTTCGGACCATCGTCGCGCACCACCTGTCCGATCTGATACCGCGACAGGCTTGAGATCATCCGGGGTCCGACCAGAAGCGAGATGCCGAGCGCCGACACCGTGGCCAGAATTGCGCGGAACGTCTGGTACGAGAAGACGTTGAACCCGGAGTACCACCCGGTCAGTCGTTGTGCGAGCCAGTGAAGCATCTACGCTCCGCCTGTTTTGTGGATTGGGCCCACGAGCGCATCCACGACGCGCTCGAGCCGGTTGACTCGCGAGCCCTTGATGAGCATGCGTACGTCGGGTGGCGCGGATCCGAGGGCCTGCGCAAGAGACTGTGCGTCCGCGAACCACTGCGCGCCGGCTCCGAAGCTCTCGACAGCGAGCGCTGCCAGCGGTCCCGTCGCGTACAGCCGCTCGACTCCGCGCTCGCGGGCAAAGGCGCCGATCTCCGCGTGCGCGCTCTGCGCGTACTCCCCGAGCTCGGCCATGTCGCCGAGCACGAGCCACTTGCGCCCCTCGAGCCCGGAGAGCACCTCGATACCCGCCCGCACGGAACTCGGATTCGCGTTGTAGGAATCGTCGATCAGCCAGGCACCGCTGGCAGCCTTCTTGAACTGCAGACGTCCGGGCACGGCGCGCACGGACGCGAGTCCCGCAACGATGTGATCGAGTGTCGCGCCGGCGGCACTCGCCGCAGCGGCCGCGGCCAGCGCGTTCGAAACATTGTGGTGCCCTCCCATCTGCAGCTCGATCGCGGCACTGCCGGCAGGGCTCGCCATCGTGAACCGAGTGACGAATCCCTCGGTGCCGAGGCTCGTGCGGATTTCGGAGGCCGCGAAGTCGGCCTGCTTCTGAACGCCGAATGTCACCACGCGCGCCCGAGTAATGGAGCGCCAGAGGCTCGCAAACTCGTCATCGGCATTGATGACCGCAGTGGCATTCGGCGCGAGGCCCTCGACCATTTCCCCTTCGGCGCGGGCCACTCCCTCCAGGCTTCCGAAGCCCTCGAGGTGCTCCGCGCCGGCATTGGTGATGAGACCCACCGTTGGGCGCGATATCCGCAGCAGCGCGGCGACGTCTCCAGCACGGTTCGCACCCATCTCGACGACAGCGAAGCGATCCGTCGACTCGATGCGCAGCAGCGTCAGCGGCACACCGATGTGATTGTTCAGATTGCCGCGCGTAGCCAGGCAATTGCCCGCCTGGGACAGAATCGTGGCCGTCATCTCCTTCGCGGTGGTCTTGCCGTTGCTGCCGGCCACTCCGACCAGCGGAATCGAAAACTGGTTGCGCCAGCTGTGCGCCCCGCGCTCCAGCGCAGCCTGGGTGTCCGTTACGACGATCTGCGAGATTGCGACGGCTTGCTCGGAATCGACCACGGCGCCGGCAGCTCCGCAGGTTAGAGCCGTGCTCACGAACTCATTCGCGTTGAAGCGCGGGCCGCGCAGCGCGACGAACAGCTCGCCCTGCTTGAGCGTGCGCGTGTCGCTCGATACTCCCGAGAAAGTCTTGTCCGCGCCGCGCAATGCACCACCACAGAAGCGCGCAAAATCTTCGAGGGTGCGCTTCATCCGGCGCCTCCAAGGAGCGTCGCACGCACGACCGCCTGGTCGCTGAAGGGCCGGCGCACGGTTCCATATATCTGGTAGTCCTCATGTCCCTTTCCGGCCACGAGCACGACGTCATCCGCACCGCTGCGCTGCAGGGCCCCGCGGATGGCCCGGGCGCGGTCGTGATCGACTGAGGGGATGTTCGAGCCGCGAAATCCCGCCAGGATGTCCGCGACGATCCTGGCCGGATCCTCGGTGCGCGGATTGTCATCCGTGACGACAGCCTCGTCGGCGAGCTCCGCGGCGATGCGCCCCATCATGGGACGTTTTCCGGCATCCCGGTCGCCTCCACATCCGAAGACGACACGCAGCCGGCCGTGGCAATGAGCTCGTGCGGCCCGCAGCGCCTTGGCAAGTCCGTCGGGCGTATGTGCGTAGTCGACAATGGCCAGCGGCAACCCGTTGGCGCCGCCGAACACCTCCATCCGACCGCTGGGCGCCTTGCATGCCGACAGTGCGGTGACGGCCTGTCCCAGGGGAACGTTCCAGGCGAGCAGAACTGCCAGCACCGTCAGGACGTTATCGACGTTGAATTCACCGATCAGCGGCACGATGAGCTCGGCGGGACCCCAGCTCGATTCGACTGCGATACTCAGCCCGGCCGATTCGTGCGTCACGTGACGCGCGCGAACGCTCTCGGCATCCTTGAGCAAGCTGGCGGCGGCAGGAGAATGCGGGTTCCGTGCAGTAATGACCAAACGTGCGGGAGAAAGTTGCGCGGCAAGATGCTCGCCAAATGCGTCGTCGATGTTGATGATGCGCTGCGCGAGCGAAGGCCAGGTGAACAGTCGCGCCTTCGCAGCGCCGTATGCTTCCATCGTGCCGTGGTAATCGAGATGGTCCCGCGTCAGATTCGTAAACGCGGCGGTCTCAAAGCGCACGGCGGCGACGCGGTGCTGGTCGATTGCGTGCGACGACACTTCCATGCTGACGCACTCGGCGCCGAGATTCCTGAGCACGGCGAGCTGCCGATGAATACTCACGGCGTCGGAAGTCGTGTGCTCGGTCGGCGTGACCGACGGAGGGACGCCGAATCCCAGCGTTCCTATGTACGCCGCCGGACGGTTGCACGCCTGCAGCGCTCGAGCGAGCAGCCACGCGCACGTTGTCTTGCCGTTGGTGCCAGTGATGCCGGCGACGGTCAGCGCCTGCGACGGAGCACCGAAGAAGCGATCTGCGATCACTCCTATGCGCTGACTGAGCTGCGGAACAGCGGCAACGAAGATCTCAGACCCGAGCTCAGGTTTCGGGTCGGAGGTCGCTTCCGTGCTGACCTCGTAGAGCACGGCCCGGGCGCCCCGCGCGACTGCTTCGTGAGCGAATTGAAGTCCGTGGTGAGAGCGCCCATGACATGCCAGGAAGAGCGCTCCGGGGGAAACGGCACGGCTGTCGACCGTGACATCGCTCACCGTCACGTCTGCCGGGACGCTGATGAGCCCTGCCGTCAGGTCCCTCAAAGAGCGAGCGGCAACATGGTTTGTCGACTGCGGACTCATGGCAGCGACGCGGTGCGCACGGGCGGTGAATTCGGGATCGACGGGGGCTCATCGAAATCCTTGACGGGCTGATCCGGTGCCACGGCCAGCAGGCGCAGCGCGCCGCCGACCACCTCGGAGAACACGGGCGCTGAGACCTGCCCGCCCTGGTGGATTCCCGCACTCGGCTCGTCGATGACGACCACCGCAGCGAGCCGCGGATTCGTAGCGGGCGCCACGCCTCCGAAGACGGCCATGAAGCGGTCGGTGTTGTAGCCGCCCGCGGTTGCCTTCCAGGCCGTGCCCGTCTTGCCCGAAACGCGATATCCCGGAATGGCGGCCCGCTTGCCCGTTGCACCCTCCTGCACCACGACCGACTCGAGCATGCCCACCAGCATCCGGCACACACGCTCGTCCAGCACGCGCTGCCCCGAAGGAGTCGAGTCGGCCCGCAGGAAGGTGATCGGACGGGAAATGCCGAACGCGCCGACGGTGGCGTAGGCGTGCGCGAGCTGCAGCGGAGTGACCGAAATGTTATATCCATGGGACATGGTCGCAATGACCAGCGGCCGCCACTGGGAATAGTTGGTGAACAGGCCCGCGGACTCGCCCGGATAGCCACTGGTGGTGACCTGGCCGAAACCGAGCCGGGTCAGCGTCGACCAGATCTGCTCGGGCGCCAGCGTCAGGGCCATGCGCGCCATCCCGACGTTCGAGCTCTTCGCGAGCACGGTCGCGAGATTGATCGCTCCGAGATTCCTCTCATCCTCGATGGGTCTCGAGCCCACTTTGAAGAAGCCCGGCGACGTGTCGATGATGCTGCGGTCGTCGTACTTCCCCGAGGCAATGCCGGCGGCGACGAAGAACGGCTTCATGGACGAGCCCGGCTCGAAGATGTCCGTCGCAGCCCGATTGCGATAGGTGCTTGCCACGAACTGGTCGCGGTCGTTCGGGTTGAACGCCGGCTGATTCACCATCGCCAGCACTTCGCCGCTCGCCACGTCGAGCACCACGATCGAGCCCGCGCGGGCACGCTGATCCCGGATCGCTGCCTTCAGCTCGCGGTAGGCCAGATATTGGATGCGCAGGTCGATCGAGAGGACCAGATCGCGGCCCGGGCGCGCGGGGCGGATGCTGTCGACGTTCTGAACGATGCGGCCGTAGCGATCCTGGATGACCCGCTTCGCGCCGTCCTCACCGGCGAGCCAGTGATCGAACGCCAGCTCGAGACCTTCCTGGCCCGCATCGTCGACGTTCGTGAATCCAAGTACGTGCCCCGCAACTTCGCCGGCGGGGTAGTAGCGACGATACTCACGCGAGGTGTAGACGCCGGGGATGCCAAGCCCCTTGACCCGCTCGGCTTCTTCCGGTTGCCGGCCGCGTGCGACGTAGAGAAACTCGCGGTCCAGATTGCTCGTGACCCGGCGAGCGAGCTCCTGCCGATCCAGCTTCAGCGCGCTGGCCAGGCGCGGAATCTGATCGGTCGCCAGGGCCAGCTCCCTGGGATTCACCCACACGGAATCGACCGGCGTGCTGACTGCAAGCGGCTCGCCGTATCGGTCGGTGATCGTGCCGCGATGCGCGACTATCTGAGCCACACGGGAAAAGCGCGCATCGCCTTCCTTCGCCAGAAAACTGTGATCGACCAGCTGCAGGTTTACCGCCCGCCACACGAGAGCCGTCGCGCCGCAGACGAGCAGCCCGACGAGCAGGTAGGACCTCCACCGAAAGGAAGCAGAGGCATCGCGAGTGCTTCGTGCCTTCATGGGGCGATGATCTCGATCTCCTTGGGAGGCGGCATCGCCATATGGAGTTTCGTGCTGGCCACACGCTCGACGAACGCATGGGTCGACCAGGCGCTCTGCTCGAGCTGCAGCTGTCCCCATTCGATCTCGAGATTGTCGCGGCGCCCGTTCAACCGCTCGAGCTCCACGAACAATTCACGTGCCTTGTGCTTGCAGTAGACCGCGCCCGCGGCCGATCCGAGGGCGGCGAGCCAGAGAACGGAAATGAGGATCCCGAGAAACTTCGGGCTCAGCAGCTTAGGCATGGGGCGCCTCCGCAATCTTCTCGGCAACCCGCAGCAACGCGCTCCGCGCGCGCGGATTGCTCGCGATTTCGGTATCACTCGGCCGCGCCTTGCGCCCGACGAGCTTCAGCCGCGGCTGAGCGCCGGGTGGCAGCGCGGGCAGATCGAGGAAGGCAGGATCGACCTGCGACTGGCGCCTCATGAAGGTCTTGACCGCCCGATCCTCGAGAGAGTGGAAGCTGATGACGGCCAGGCGGCCGCCGGGAGCAAGTACGTCGACCGCGGCGGACAGGCCGCGGTCGAGCTGCCCCAGCTCATCGTTGATGAACATGCGCAGTGCCTGGAACGTGCGCGTGGCAGGATGCTTCCCCGGCTCACGAGTGCGCACCGCCCGCGAAACGAGAGCGGCAAGATCGCTCGTGCGCATCAGAGGTCGCTCGTCCCGTACTGCGACGATGGCCTGCGCGACGCGGCGCGCGAAACGCTCCTCTCCCAGTGTAGCGATCACTTCGCGAATCTCGTCGAAGCTCGCCCGAGCGAGCCAGGAAGAGACTGGTTCGCCGCGTGACGTGTCCATACGCATGTCGAGCGGACCGTCCGAGCGGAAGCTGAAACCGCGGGCCGCGTTGTCGAGCTGCGGCGATGAGACGCCGAGATCGAAGAGCACCCCCCCGCAAGCGCGGCCGTGCGCGTGTGCCGGCACGAGCGCGGCGAGAGCGGCAAACGGCGCATGGATGAGCGTAAGCCGCATTTCGTCGGCAAAGCGCTGGTGGCCGGCCGCGATGGCCGCAGGATCCCGGTCGATCGCGAGCACGCGGCCTTCTCGACCCAGGGCCTGGAGAATGAGTGCCGTATGACCGCCGCGCCCGAACGTCGCATCGACATAGTAACCGCCCGC
>FTEN01000300.1_pt1 | contig 22082 bp, 17 predicted proteins | sample 1640221 | NCBI WGS metagenome assembly FTEN01 (sample SAMEA3914816, study PRJEB12502) | metagenome | biome: forest; material: soil | place: USA | collected 2011-09-16 | depth 0.3 m | reverse complement strand
GTGCGGCACACTCCCTGCATCTTCGAGTACGTCTATTTCGCGCGTCCCGATTCCAAGATAGACAACATCTCCGTGTACCGCGCCCGCATGCGCATGGGCGACAAGCTGGCGGAGAAGATCCTGCGTGAGCGGCCGGACAACGACATCGATGTCGTCATCCCGATTCCGGATACGAGCCGTACGAGCGCCTTGCAGCTCGCACAAAAACTGGGGCTGAAGTACCGCGAGGGATTCACGAAGAACCGCTACATCGGCCGTACGTTCATCATGCCGGGACAGGAACAGCGCGAGAAATCGGTGCGCCGCAAGTTGAATGCGATCGATCTGGAGTTCCGCGGCAAGAACGTCCTGCTGGTGGACGACTCGATAGTGCGCGGCACCACGTCGGCGCAGATCATCGACCTGGCGCGGGAGGCCGGCGCAAGGAAGGTTTATTTCGCCTCCGCCGCTCCTCCGGTGCGCTTCCCGAACGTGTATGGCATCGACATGCCCGCGGCGCGCGAGCTCGTGGCGGCCAATCGGACGGACGAGGATGTCGCGCGGCTCATCGGGGCGGACTGGCTCATTTACCAGGATCTCGAGGACCTCATCCTCGCGTGCAAGCACGAAGATTCGCGCGTCGAGGAGTTCGACACTTCCTGCTTCTCGGGGCAATACGTCACCGGCGATGTGACTCCCGAGTATCTCGAGCGGCTGCAGCTCGAGCGTTCGGACGACGCTAAGCGGCTGCGGCGTGAGCGCCGTGGAAAGCTGAAGGTCATCCGGGGAACGTGACGCTCGTGTGAACGCGATTCCGAGCGACGCCCAGCACCGACTGCTCCTCGAACTCTTTCAAGCCGGACTTGCACGGGTCGACGGCCGGTCCTGTGTCGCACGCGCACTGAATGGGCATCCTCCCGCGGCGTTTGCGCCAAGAGTCTGGGTCGCTGCCATCGGTAAGGCCGCCTCCGCCATGGCGCTCGGCGCGTACGACGCGCTGTCCGCACGAATGGAACGTGTCTTGGTGATCACGAAGGATGGCCACGTGACTGCGGAGGTTCGCAGGTTGCCGGGAGCAGAGGTCCACGAGAGCGCGCACCCCGTGCCCGATGAGCGTTCGCTCGCCGCGGGAGCACGATTGCTGCGCTGGGTGGACGAAGTCCCCGCAGAGGCGCAACCGCTGTTCCTGGTGTCCGGCGGATCATCCAGTCTCGTCGAGGTGCTCAATGCGGGCGCCACGCTTGCCGACCTCGAGAAATTGAACGTCAGCGGCCATGCCGCGGGAATCCCGATCGGCGAGCTCAATGCGCGGCGGGTCGCCCTGTCGTGCATCAAAGGAGGTCGATTGGCCGAGCGCCTGCGCGGACGCGAGGCGCGGGCTTTGTTCATTTCGGATGTGCCCGGAGATGATCCGCGAGTCATCGGATCGGGCCTGATGGGACCCGGACAGGCCAGCGACCGAGTTGAGCGCACGATCGTTGCTTCGATCGACCAGGCTACCGAGGGAGTGCGCGCGGCGGCCGTGGAACGAGGTCTCACGGTTGGCCGGCCTGCGCCGCGCTTCGGCGGTGACGCGGTGCGCTTGGCGATCCGGTTCGCGCACGAGCTGCACCTCAACGAAGCTCAGATATGCATCTGGGGTGGCGAGTCGACGGTGCAGCTACCGAAGAATCCAGGCCGTGGCGGGCGCAATCAACACCTCGCACTCGCCGCCGCACGGCTGATCGCGGGGCAGCCCAACCTGGCGCTCCTGGCCGCGGGTACCGACGGCACGGACGGTACTACGGACGATGCGGGCGGGGTCGTCGATGGCGAGACTGTGTCTCGCATATCGCTCGCCAGCCTCGATGCCGATCAAAGCCTTGCGAGTGCTGAGGCGAATGCGGCGCTGGCCGCGTCAGGCGACCTGGTGCACACGGGGCCGACAGGAACCAACGTCGGCGATCTGGTCATCGGTCTCAACGCTCCGCCCGAGACGGCCGCAGCGGCACTGCGTCGGGCGGGCTTCCGCAGCGCGCTGGCAAACACGCGCTCGCGCGTGTTGTAATCTTTTCGTGTCCATGCGCCTGCTGCTGGTCGATGAGAAAGACGTCCTCTGCGCTCTGATCCGGCAGCGGCTGGCCGCTGTGTGGCCGGATGCGGAGCTGGTCGTGCGCAACCCCGCAGTAGAGGGGCCCTTCGCCCCGGAGTTCCTCGCGCAGGCCTTCGATGCCGTGCTGCTGGCTCCTCGGTGGTCCGGCGGTCGCGGTGTCGATTGGGCTCGGGATCTGACCGGCCGCCCCGGTTTTGCACCTATCGTCTTTCTGAGCGATCGCGGTGACGATGGGGACGCGCGTGCGGCTCGCCAGCTTGGGGTACATGCAGTGCTCGGCCGGGAAGACATCGACCGCCAGGAGTTTCTGCACGCGGTCACTGCCGCCGAACAGCGCCAGTCGTACGCTCGCGCCGTTTGGCGGTCAGCAAGAGATGGACGCCTCGAACAGCGCTTCGGAGACGCGTTCATTCGCGGCTACCGCAACATCCGTCGCCTTGCAGCAGGGCCCGTGTCCGATCTATACCTCGCCGAGAGCGAGCAGGCGGGCGCCCTGGTCGCACTCAAGGTGGCCCGCGACCGTCACGAGGAAGGCAGCGAGCTCGACGATTCCTTCCGGCGGTTTCTGCAGGAATATGAAATCGTCCGGCGCATTCAGCATCCAAACATCGTGCGTCTCTACGATCTGGGGGTCAGCGACGAGCACGCGTGGCTGGTCATGGAGTACTTCCGCGCGGGAGACCTGCGCAAGCGGATGCGCGCGGGCATGGCTCCGATGTCAGGCCTGCGAACCATCGTCGCGGTCGCCCGTGCCCTGCACGCAATTCATGCCTCCGGCATCCTGCATCGCGATCTGAAGCCCGGCAACATCATGTTTCGCGATGACGGGAGCCCGGCGCTGATCGATTTCGGAATGTCGAAGGATCTGGCGTTGGCGCTGGATGTCACGGATACGGGCATGATTTTCGGCACGCCGCATTACATGAGTCCGGAGCAGGGGCATGGCGAACCGATCGATGCGCGCAGCGATCTGTACAGCCTCGGCGTGATCCTGTTCGAGATGCTCACGCGGCAGAAGCCTTACAAAGCGGAAAATCCCATGGCGATCATCTACAAGCATCGCAAGGAGCCGGTGCCGCAGCTCCCCGAGGCCTTCCGCGACCTGCAGCCCCTGATCGATCGCCTGCTCGCCAAGCGGCCCGAGGACCGGTTCGCGACCGCCCTGGAAGCGGCCGCTGCGCTCGAGCAGGCCCTCGCAGGAATGGCGGTCTCATGAGCTCGATTCTCGCGGCACCCACGCCCGCGGCGTGGGTCGACGCCGCCGCGGAGCATTGGCGTGAGGTGTTGATCGATCACGCAAACTGCGAGAAGAAGGCAGCCTCGAGCGCACTCGCGCTCATCTTTGCGTATCCGGAGGATCAGCGCCTCGCACTGGCGCTCTCGCGCCTGGCCCGGGAGGAGCTCAGACATTTCGAGCAGGTGCAGAAGATGATGACCACGCTGAAGGTCGCGTTTGAGCGCCAGCGTCCGGGCCGATACGCGGCCGGGCTGCGCGCGCAGATGCGTACGTCCGAGAAGGAGCGCAAGCTCGATCTGCTGTTGACCGGGGCCCTCATCGAGGCGCGTTCCTGCGAGAGGTTCAAGCTGCTCGCACCGCGGCTGCATGCTCCGCTCGGCGGCTTCTACGAGCAACTGAGCCAATCGGAGGCGCGGCACTTCGAGCTCTATGTCGAGTTCGCGAGCGCCGTGGCGCCGCAGGAGTGGCGACTGCGATTGGCTGCTCTCGCGGTGCACGAAGCGCAATTGGCGACGCAACCGGACGATGACCTGCGGTTCCACTCGGGGCCGCCTCGATCCAAGGCTTGCGGCACCGACGCTGCGATCACCTAGCGACTCATCGCGTGCGGCAGAGGGTCGCTACTGATGCACTCCCTGCGCGCCCTTCACGCGGTCGTAGACGCGTTTGAAATCGATCTTGGGCAGGCGCCCGCCGCTCATCAGAGTGGAAACGATGAGTCGTCCGTCGTCGTCGAGCGCGAAGTCCTCCTCCTTCGACGGCCCGCTCTTGACCTTGGTGTCGATGACGAAAATCGCTCCCTTCCAACCGACAGTGCGCTCGGCCGTGGCCTCGCCCATGGGAACGTCGCTCTTCTCACCAGCCGTGTAGACCTCGGTGGTGAGCTCGCCGCCTGCGGACTTGCTCTGAATCGTCAGCTTGCCGCCGTTCTGCTCGATGCTCAGATGGTCGGGCGTGTCCAGCAAGTGTCCGAGACGATTGCCCCGTGAGCGCCCGCCGCCGCCGGCTCCGCCAGGTCCGCCGTATCCGCCGCTTCCAGATCCGCCTCCACCTCCCGGTCCGCCAATGGCCCGCGCCGTCTGCGCGCCGGCAGTTGGCAGCTCTGCGTCCGCCGTGCTGTTGTCGAAGCCGCCCGTCACGGTGCCCGTGAAGTTGCTGGTGTCGGGCTCGCCCGCGCCGTCCGCACGGCCTCCCGCTCCTCCCGGCAGACCGAAAGGCGGGAGTCCGCCGCTTCCACCGCCTCCGCGACCGCGGTGATGGCGCATGTTGCCGGGCCCTCCCTGTTGCTCCGCTGGCATCTTCTGCGGATCATCACTCAGATTTGCGTTCACCTGCCACTCGCCGGTGAGGTCGATGCCCCTGGGCGGAGCCGCTGCGAGCCGATCGGTGGCGCAGGCCGACAGTCCCGCGAGCGTCGCCGTCAACGCCAGGGCGCGTGCAAACGCTGCAGGAACATGCGGGAATGGGCGAGACGTGACGGACATTTGAGCTCCCTGGTTCGGTCGCCGGCCTCGAGGCGCGTCGTGTTCGACCTCTCCAGGGTATTCGAGTTCGGTCCCGCGTGGCACGGCGGGCCGCAGCCACCGCAGCCTTGCGCTTAACATTTTTTTACAACTTGGGTGCGCCGGCACCTGGTGCAGAGCGCAGCGCAGGGCACCAATCGCACACGGGACGGTCGTAATGAGCGACACTTGAGTCCAGCCGTGAGCCTGCGAGGTCAGATGAACGACCGTCCTCATTTACTGATCGTGGACGATGATCGCGAGATCCGCTCGTTGCTGTCCCAATACCTGGACAAGCACGACTTTCGTACGACCGCGGTCGGGGAGGGCAAGGAGATGCGGCGCGTGATGGAGCGCTCGCATGTCGATCTCGTCGTGCTCGACCTGATGCTTCCCGGGGAGGACGGACTGGCGCTTTGTCGTGAGCTCCGCTCCCGATCACAGGTGCCGGTGATCATGCTTACCGCGCGCGGCGAGGACGTCGACCGCATCGTCGGTCTCGAGATAGGTGCGGATGACTACGTGCCGAAGCCATTCAATCCACGTGAGCTCCTGGGACGCATTCGCGCCGTCCTGCGGCGCGCGGCTCACGCGCCTCGCGATCCGAGCCCCGACACGGTGCGGCGCTTTCTCTTCAACGGCTGGCGCCTGGATACCACTACACGCAGGCTGATCGATGCGGTGGGCAAGGAAGTGGCTCTGAGCGGTGCGGAATACCGGTTGCTCGCCGTTCTGCTCGGATCCTCCAACAGGGTGCTCACGCGCGCGCAGCTCACGGAATTGCTGCGCGGCCGTGAGGCCGATCCGTTCGACCGCAGCATCGACGTCCGCGTCAGCCGCTTGCGCCAGATTCTCGGGGACGATGCCCGCGCGCCGCAGGTCATCAAGACCGTGTACGGCGAGGGATATGTCGTGGGTGTACCCGTCGAGATGCAGTAGTGGCGCCGCGCACAGGCGTCTGGAAACAGTCGCTGAGGCGCGTCTGGCCGCAATCTCTGTTCGGACGGCTCGTTGCAGCGTCTGCCATCGCGGTACTGCTGGCGCAGGGGGTTGCGCTGGTCCTGATCGTTCACGAGCGCGAGCGTTTCGTTCTGCAGGAAAGCGTCCGCGAGTGGTCGAGGCGCATCGCCGAGATCACCCTGATGTTGCAGCCTCTGGACGCCCGGGAGCGCCTCGAGACGACGAATCGCCTGATCGAGCAGTACTCGCGATTCGGTCGGCGCATGCCCGGAGGAGAGCGCCGGGCCCGACAGCCGGCGTCGCTGGGTCTGCCACCCGGACCCGATGGCGTGCCCGCTCCGCCGCGGGGCTCCGATTCCCTATCGCCGCCGCGGCTCTCTCTGCCGCCACCGGAGCGTCCGCGAGTGACGTTCCTGCGCATTCCTCTGTCCGTCGATTTCGAGCATCCGCTCGCGGAGACTCTGCAGAGTCTGCTGGGTGCCGGCTATCACATCTCGATCGCTCCAGCCTCGAGCCAGGGCCGGCGGGCGATTCCCGTATCGCCTCTGCAGATCCTCGAGCGGCGCACCAACCCGGACCGTCTGTACGATGTGACCGTGCAGTTCCCGGATGGAGATTCCACCTTGTTCCGATTGGCGCGTCCCGCGGAGGGCGCGCCCATTCCACGCAATCTGTACATCAACCTGTCTTTGCTCGTGGTCATCATGGCAGTTGCCCTGTTCGTGACGGCGCGGACGGTCACGTTGCCGCTACGGCAGCTTGCGCGCGCCGCGGACCGCATCGGACGCGACGTCCGCCAGCCGCAGCTGGAGGAGAAGGGTTCGCGGGAGATTCGCGACGCCGCGCGCGCCTTCAACACGATGCAGGACCGCTTGCATCGTTATCTCGACAGCCGCACGCGCGTGCTGGCGGCGATGTCGCACGATCTGAAGACGCCTCTGACGCGGCTGCGCCTGCAAGTGGAGACTCTCGACAACCCCGACGCGCAGGCGCGCATCGGCAAGCAGCTCGACGAGATGGAGAGTATGGTCCGGGGTGCTCTCGCGTTGTTTCGCGGACTCGACGACGATGAGACCCTGGCAGCCGTGGACATCAATTCCCTGTTGGCCACCCTGCAATCCGAGTTCACCCAGATGAACGGAGCGGTGAGCATCGAAGGCGCCGCGCTGCGGGAATTCATCGGCAAGCCGCAGGCGCTGAAGCGCTGCCTCACCAACCTCATCGAGAATGCGATCAAGTTCGGCGAGCGCGCCAGAGTCCGGGTTGAGGACGGCGCGGCGATCGTGATCCAGATCACGGATGAGGGGCCGGGAGTGCCCGTCGACGAGCTCGATCGGGTCTTCGAGCCCTTCTACCGAGTTGAGTCTTCGCGCAACCGCGACACCGGCGGCACCGGCCTCGGACTGAGCATTGCGCGCGATATCGCGCAGGCCCACGGCGGCTCCCTGACGCTGCGCAATCTGCCGGAGCGCGGTCTCGAAGCCACTTTGACGCTTCCAAGGCAAGGCTGAAGCCCTGCGGGGCTCCCGCTGTTGCGGGAGTGCTGTCCGTGCGCTCCCGTCCGCGTGCTCCCGTCCGCGTCCTATCCGCGCCCGTCAACGTGGCCGCGCATGGTGCGTTCCTTTCATGAGCAAGCGTTACCGCGAGTGTCACAGGGTCGCAGAGCCGAAGAATTCCAGCGTCTGGTCAGCATCCTTCAGGCTGCTCACATTCCGTCACGATTCATTACGGAACGGGTATCGCTGCGCCACTACGGTGGCAGCACGGAACGCGACCGTGACACTTCTCGAATGGAGCCTCACATGAAAGTCAGCCTCTTCGCCGCAGCGCTGCTGTGTGCCGCGGCAGCGGTTGCCGCCCAGCCGCCAACTCCTCCGACGCCACAGCAGCAGGCCGCTCACGAGGCGCAACGCATGGACCGCCTCGCGACCCTGCTCGATCTGAACGATGGCCAGAAGGCCCAGGTGCAGAGCGTTCTTCAGGAACAACATGCGAAAGCCATGCAGGCCTTCCAGGCGGCAAGGACGTCCGCAACCCATCCGAGCCGGCAACAGATGAAGGCTGCTCACGATCAGGCGAAAGCCGACACGGAACAGAAGCTCAGCACGGTCCTTACGCCGCTGCAGCTGAAGAAGTTCCAACTGCTCGAGGAACACGAGCGCGGCCCGCACCATCATCCGCATGGACCGCCGCCCGGTGCGCCTTCCGAATCTGCCGGCACGCCCAATTGATGACGTGATCGCCAGGCGCCGGGAGCCGTACAGCACGACTCTCATCATCACGACATACAACTGGCCCGCGGCGCTCGATCTGACTCTGAAGAGCGCCGCGCGCCAGTCGCTGCTGCCCGATGAGATCATCGTCGCCGACGATGGCTCGGGACCCGAAACGGCGAGAATAGTCGACACCCGCAGCTCCGAATCCGAAGTTCCGCTCCTGCACATCTGGCAACCCGACGAGGGATTCCGTCTGGCCCGCTCCCGCAACCGCGCCATCGTCGCAGCCCGCGGCGAATACGTCATCATCGTCGACGGCGACATGGTGCTGCACCGGCACTTCATCGGCGATCACGCCAGCGCCGCGCGGCGTGACTCCTTCGTTCAAGGTGTACGGCTCCTGACGGAACCCGATGCCGCCGCTTCCATGCTGCGAGACGAGCGCCTGGAGGTGGGGTTTTTCTCAAGCGGCATCCGACGGCGTCGCCATGCGGTGCGCAGCCGCCTCCTGAGCCGTCTGCTGTTCACGAAGCGAACCGGCCAGCGCGCCATCCGTGGGTGCAACCAGGCCTACTGGAAATCCGATCTCGTGCGCGTCAATGGCTTCAACGAAGCGTTCGTCGGCTGGGGCCGCGAGGACAACGAAATCGCCGCACGGCTCTACAATGCGGGTGTCAGCCGCCGCAATCTGAAGTTCCAGGCGCTGGCCATCCACCTGCATCATCCGTCCCGCCATCCGCCGGGAGAAAATCCCAACGACGCTCTTCTGCGCAAGGCGATCGATGCGGGCACCACCTGGTGCGATCTGGGACTTGCGCAGCACACACACGCCGTCGTACCGGGCAAGTCGCAGTACGAAGCGCCCTCCGTAACCGGAGGCTCGCTGCGGGAGACGGCGTGAACGCAGTACTTTCGTGGGCTGCGCCGCGCCGGCATCTGTTCGTGTTCGGGCACATGCGCAGCTACTCATCCTTGCTGTGCCACATCCTCGGATCCCATCCCGACATCGACGGCTACTGCGAGACTCACATCAAGTACCGTTGGTACTTCGATCTCGTGCGGTTGCGCCGCCGGGTGGTCAAGCTGACCGGCGAGCCTCTTCGCGGCCGGTATGTGCTCGACAAGGTCCTGCACGACTATCCGCTGGCGGGAAGCATTCTGCGCAGCCCCGCGGCGCGCGCTATCGTGTTGCTGCGTCGGCCGAAGGCGACCGTTCGCAGCATCATGAACATGGGATTGCGCTACAGCGACATCGCCTGGTATCGCGACGTCGATGCCGTAGCCCGCTACTACGAAACCCGCTTGAGCTCCCTCGTGCGGTTCGCGGATCAGATGGGTGGACGCGCCATCCTGCTCGAGGCCGAGGAGCTGTTGTCTGATACGCCATCCGTCCTCGCGCGGCTGGCGGGGTTTCTGGAGCTGGGCGAGCCCCTGAAGAGCACTTACCGCCGTTTTGCGCACACCGGAAAAGCCGGCTACGGCGATCCGTCCGAGAACATCGCCCGCGGCGAACGGCTGCTCCGCGAGGCACAGCCGGGTGGCGGCGAAGGGTTGGTCCGCGAGGCACAGCGGGGTGGCGGCGAAGGGTTGGTCCGCGAGGCACACCAGGTCGAGGCGACATCACGCGGGCCGGAAATCATCGTGCCGGAACCGATCGTCGCCCGCCTGGATCAGATCTATCGCGCCCGCACGGCCGCGTTGCGCGATCGGCTGCAACCCCGAAGCCGATCAGCCTGAGCGCGCGTCACGCGGCATCTGACGCAGATCGTACTTTCCGCTCTCGTAGCTCAGATAGCTTCCCTCTTCATACCACGCGCCCAGCACGATGCGCTGTGCCGTCTCTCCCTCGATGGCTAGGTCGTGTACTGCAGGGCGATGGGTGTGCCCGTGAATGATCCTGCGGACGCCCGTTACGCGGAACGCCGCGGTCACCGAGTCCGCGTTGACGTCCATGATCTCGTAGGTCGTGCTGGAAGTGTGCTGCCTGCTACCGGAGCGCGCCTGGTTGGCCAGCCGCTCCCGGTCGCTCACGGGGAGCGCAAGAAACGTTCGCTGCCATTGCGGTGTGCGCACGATGCTGCGCAATTCCTGATAGGGGTGATCGTCCGTGCAAAGCGCATCTCCGTGGGTGAGCAGCACGCGCTCGCCATCGAGTTCCACCACGATCGGGTCCGCTAGCAGCCGACACCCCGTGCTCAGGCAGAACTCGCGGCCAATGAGAAAATCTCGATTCCCGTGCAGCACGAAGCATGCGACGCCGCTCCCTGTCAGCGTGCGCAGTCCGTTGCGGACGCGCTCCTTCTCGGGGTCCGGGTCATCGTCGCCGATCCAGGTCTCGAACAGGTCACCCAGGATGTAAAGCGCTTCCGCGTGCGCTGCGTGCGTGTGTAGAAATGAAAGAAACTGCTCGACCGCCGCGGGCGAGCGCGTGTCGAGATGAACGTCCGAGACGAACAGTCGAGCCATTTCTCATGTCCCCGTCGACGCCGCCTTACTTCGGGGACAGGATGGTAGTGCCCGACGTGTTCACCGGCGTCTGGGATGGAGGCGGCGCCGTCGATAGCGTCGCGGCATCGACGAGCGCGACCTTCTCGATGATCAGCGGCTTGATCGGTGCATCCGACTTGAATGGGCCGGTCGCCCCCGTCGGCGTGACCCCAATCCGGTCGATGACGTCCATCCCCTCGACGATCCGTCCGAACACCGCGTAGCCCCAGCGCGTCGGCAGCGGGTCCAGATCGGAGTTGTCCACGAGGTTGACATAGAATTGCGCGTTGCCCGAGTGAGGTGGCTCGCCGCGCGCCAGGCCCACGGTGCCACGCTTGTTCTGCAGACCGTTGCCGGCCTCGTTGACGATGGGCTCGTGCACAGGCTTGAGCTTGTAGTCGGTCGCATCGTGACCTCCGCCCTGGATGACGAAGTTTGCGATCACGCGATGGATGAGCGTGCCCGAGTAATAGCCTTCCTTCACGTAGCGCAGAAAGTTGGCCACCGTGAGCGGTGCGCGCTCTGGCATGAGCTCGATGACGAATTCACCCATGTTCGTCGTCACCCGCACTCGCGGAGGCGCAGCGGTCGGTGGCGGCGTGGACGGCTCCGCCGCCGCGGAATCGGCCGCCAGGACAGGTGGCTGGGCCATGAGGGTCGCCAGCATCAGGGCAGCCGGTAGCCAATTTCGCGGGTAGAAGCGCATCGATCCTCCACAGCATTTAAGAGCAGAAAGTCGCCCGCGACTCTTGCCCGCAGGGGCACCGGGCGCGGTGAGCGGGGTGAATCTTAATGCCCCCGGGCGAATTTGAGTAACATGACCGCCATGAGCGCAATGGACATCTCATCTGCCGGGACGTTCGGTCCCGGACAGGCCGCCCGCTTTGCCCCGAGCCCCACGGGGGAATTGCATCTGGGCAATGCCCGCACGGCGCTGTTCAATTTCCTCCTGGCCCGCCGCTCCGGTGGACGCTTCATCCTGCGCATAGAGGATACGGACGTGGAGCGCAGCCGAGAGTCCCACACCGTGGCGTTGATGAAGGACCTGCGCTGGCTGGGGATGGAATGGGACGCAGGCCCCGATCGTGAGGACGAACGTGGCCCGTATCGGCAGTCGCAACGGGCCGCCGTGTATGGCGGCTATTTTGACGTCCTGGAGCGGAGCGGCACGATTTACCCGTGCTTCTGCTCGCCCCTGGAGCTCGAGATCTCCCGCAAATCCCAGGCCGCCGCCGGTCGCCCGCCAAGGTACTCGGGCATCTGCCGCGACCTCTCGCCCGAGCAGCGAGCGCAGAAGGCAGCGCAGGGAATCGCGCCGACGATGCGCTTCCGCGTGCCCGGCGGGCATCGGATCGCGTTCGTCGACTTCGTCCATGGCGCGCAGAGCTTTCTTTCGGATGACATCGGCGATTTCGTGATCCGCAGGTCCGACGGCTCGGCCAGTTTCTTTTTCAGCAACGCCGTCGACGATGCTCACATGGGTGTGACGCTGGTGCTGCGCGGCGAAGATCACCTCGCGAACACCCCGCGGCAGCTGATGATTCTCGAGGCGCTGGGTCTGCCGGCGCCGGCCTACGGTCACGTTTCCCTCATCGTCGGCGCGGACGGCGCGCCTCTGTCGAAGCGCCACGGCGCGACCAGCGTCCGGGAATACCGTGAGCAGGGCTTTACACCGGAGGCCATGGCGAATCATCTGTTCCGTCTCGGACATTCCACATCCGAGCATTCCTTCCTGTCGATCGACGACATGATCCGCGTGTTCGACCCCAGGCATCTGGGCCGCGCACCGGCACGCTTCGATGAGCAGCAGTTGCTCGTCTGGCAAAAGGAAGCTGCGCACCGCATGCCCGTCGAGGTGGCGCGGAAGTGGTTGGCGCAGGTCCTGCCCGCAGGCATCGATGAAAAATCGCTGGACGCGTTCATTGCCGCCGTTCTCCCCAACGTCGTGCTGCCCGGAGACGCGCATGCCTGGGTCGACGTCGTGTTCGGCGGCCCGCTCGCGCTCGAGCCTGCCGAGGAACAGCTGGTGCGCAGTGCCGGCAGCACTTTTTTTTCGGCTGCCGCCAGTGCCGCGGCGCAAAGTGGCAACGACCTGCCCGCCATAGCCGGCGCGGCGCGGGCAGCGACGGGAAGAAAAGGAGCCGAGCTCTACATGCCGCTGCGAGGCGCCCTCACCGGACGCACGCATGGCCCGGAGCTCGCGCCGCTGCTGAAAGCCATGCCCCCGGGCAAGGCCTACGAGCGGCTTGCGAGGTTTGCGTGAAGGCGAACCCGATATGATCCGCATTCACAACTCACTCACCGGCGAGAAGCAGGAGCTGAAGCCGATCACGCCCGGCAAGATCGGGATGTATGTCTGCGGCATTACCGTGTACGACTACATCCACGTGGGTCACGGCAGGATGTTGACGGTGTTTGACGTCGTGAACCGCTACCTGCGCCATCGCGGCTACGCCGTGACCTACGTGCGCAACATCACGGATATCGACGACAAGATCATCAAGCGCGCGTTGCAGAACAACGAGCCGATGGAAGCTCTGACCGCGCGCTACATCGCCGCCATGAACGAGGATGCGGAGCAACTGGGGCTGGCGCGGCCGGACATCGAGCCGCGCGCCACACAATACCTGCCGCAGATCATCGCAATGATCGCGAAGCTGATCGAGCGCGACTACGCTTACGTCGCGCCCAACGGCGATGTGATGTATGCCGTGGCCAGGTTCGAGGGTTACGGCCAGCTCTCGGGCAAGATACTCACCGATCTGCGCGCGGGTGCGCGCGTCGACGTCGATGAGTCCAAGCGCGATCCGCTGGATTTCGTGCTCTGGAAGCGGGCCAAGCCGGACGAGCCGTCGTGGGAATCGCCGTGGGGCGCTGGCCGTCCCGGGTGGCATATCGAGTGCTCCGCGATGTCCACGGCGCTTCTGGGTGCGACCTTCGATCTGCACGGTGGGGGGATGGACCTCAAGTTTCCGCATCACGAGAACGAGATCGCCCAATCCTGCGCCGCCACGGGCGAGCGCTTCGTCAATCTGTGGGTGCACAACGGGTTCGTCAACATCGACGACGAAAAGATGTCCAAGTCGGTCGGAAACTTCTTCACCGTCCGCGACGTGCTGCGGGGACTGCGGCATCCCGAGGTGATGCGCTTCTTCCTGCTCTCGAGCCACTACCGTGGACCGATCAACTACTCGCTCGACCAGCTGGAGCAAGCCGATGCGGCGCTGGGGCGGATCTACACGGCGCTGCGCGATCTGCCGGCGGTGCCCGCGGTCGAGTCCGAATACACGGTGCGCTTCCACGAAGTGATGGACGACGACCTCAACACTCCGGAAGCGATCGCAGTTCTGCAAAGGATGACCCGCGAGATCAACTCGGCGCGCGACAAGGGCAAGACCGCCAGGGCCGAGCAGCTGGGTGCGGAGCTGCGCACACTGGGGGGAGTGCTGGGGTTGTTGCGGGTGGATCCCGCGGAGTGGTTCCGACGCTCGGCCACGCTGTCCCCCAATCCGTCCCGCGGCGGCGCGGTCTTCACGGACGCGGAAGTCGAGCGGCGAGTCGAGGCTCGACTGAACGCGCGCAAGGCGAAGGACTTTGCGGAATCCGACCGCATCCGCGACGAGCTGGCCGCCGCCGGGGTGATCGTCGAGGACAAGCCCGGTGGCAAAGCCACGTGGCGCAGGGCGTAGCGCACGGCCTGCTGGCCAGTCCTGCGCCCAGTTCCAGAGTCTCCAGACAAGTCTCCCCGGACAGCGTGTACCAAGCTCGAGGTACTGCGCGGATCCGGATTTGCGCTATCCCTGCGGTAGTGGGCGTGCGGAGTGTCGCTCAGGAAGCGTGCGATAGATCCTCACCCAGACACAGATGTCTACAGAGGGACCAGGAGAAATCGCAAGAGCACGGGCTGGATCGCCGCGCACGGCGTTTCTGCAGAGCACGTATCAGGCGAAGTTCGACCCTCTGAAATTGGGAGGAACACGCCGATGGAGCTCCAGAACTCGCAGCGCCGCATCTACAAGGCAACCTACGCACCCGTAGACGCACCTGCGCCCGCCATGCCGGAGGCGCAGGCCTGGCCGAAGCTGCGCTACATCGATGCGTTGCGGGTGCAGACCGATGAAATCCGGTCTCTTCAGCAGCAGGCGAACGGGCAACCTGCTCATCCGCGTCCTGCACAATATCGGCAGCTCCTGACGACAGTCGCCGGCTACGCTGCCGACCGCGAGCCCGATGCCGCGCTCCGCCATGCCGCCGAGTTCGCGCGTTTCGATTTGCCGGTGTTCGAGCAGCTTGGCGAGGCGCTCGCTGCGCGTCGAACGTCAGTGGCTGACTCCGTTGCGACCGCGGTCAAGGGTATTCGCGCTGACTACGAGAAGACTCGCGGCACTTCGCAGGCAACGTTACCGGCGACGAGTGGCAAGCTCGGCGCGGCGAACGCTTCGTCCCTGAAAGCGGCAACGCTCGTCAATTCACTCGGTGTGACGGTTGGCGTATCGAACACGCGCAGCACGTGGTCGACTGAGGGCGCGGTCGCGCAACCGGCTGCCGGCAAGCCATTTCGATTTCGTGCTGCGATCTCGGCCCAGGCGGCCAGCAGCGCAGCTTCTGCGCTGGCGACGAGACTGCCCCCAGCGCCTACGACGTTGCACGACGCCATGGCATGGAGTGCGACCGCGGACACAGTGCAGTGGAACCGGCTGACCGACCTCCTCACACCCTATCGTGATGCACAGTTTGTGATGTCCGCGCTCACTCCGGCGGAAATGACGGCAGCCATCGGGCATCTCACTGACGCGGTGGGCGCGGCGCCGGCAGCGGTTCGCGCGCTGCAGTCACACATCCAGATCACTCCGGTGGGCAGGCTGCATCTCGAACGGCTGGACATGACATCCGTCGGCATCGAGCGCGGCGAACTGCTGTCATCGATTCCGCTTGCGCCACAGGAGACCGTGAACTTCAGCCACCGCGAGTGGGCGACGACGACGCAGGAATTCGAAACGATCGTGACCGATTCCTTCGAAGGCTACAGCGAGGAGGGCGTGGCGGAGAAGAGCGAGCTCAGTCAGTCGACCGACTCGCAATCGAAACACAGCACCGCCCTGAAATTTGAGTGGCACCGTGTCCGGAAGCTACGGCTTCGTCACCATGAGCACCTCGGGCGGCCTGAGCGCGGCCTCCGACGCTCAGCAGTCGCAGAAGGACTCGCGCAATCATGCGATCGAGACCACGCGCAAATCCTCGGCGCGCGTGAAAAAGGACCGCAAAGTCTCCTTCAGGGTTACCTCCGCAGCCGGCACCGAAGACCAGGCCGTGCGCACGATCACCAATCCCAGCATGACGGATGCGATGCGTGTGGACTATTTCTCGATGGTGCGCCGCTGGAAGGTGGAGCTGTTCCGCTACGGCCTGCGCATGACCTATGACATCGCGATCCCCGATCCAGGCAGCTACCTGCGCAAACCGCATGCCGAGCTCGCGGCGCTCGACGCACAGCTGGCGTCGCCGTTCGATTTCCCGCTGACCGCGCAGAGTATCCAGCGTAACAACTGGGCGAAGCTCGCGGGCATCTACGATGCGCAAGTCAGCGCGCCGCCGCCGCAGGCCACGATGCTCGTGCTCAACTCGGAGATCAATCCGCCCGATGTCCACAAGTATTTTTTCGGCACCATCCAGATCGACGTTCCGGCGGGTTACTACATCTACGGTGCAGCGCTGACCGTCGATACGCAGGCCAATCCGGAATCGGGTGGAGGCGAGCTCTTCTGGAATCCGTACTTCGCCATCATGCACATCGGCTCGGTGTGGACCGGCGGGGCTGAGCAGGTAGACGATCTCAGCTACCTCGTGGGGCGCACCGATCGGCAATACGTAGTGTACAACTGCTTCGAAGTCGGGTTCGGCGTCGCGCAGCTCGAAGTGAGCGCCATGCTGACCGATGACGCCTTCTCTGCGTGGCAGCTCGGCGCGTGGACCGGTCTCAGGCAGGCGGCCTTCGAGAAATACCAGACCTCGCGCCAGTCTCTGCAGGAGAAACGCAATCTACTCGCTGACCAGATCGCTCGCACCGACGTGCTCGTGCTGCGGCGCGAGGAACGCGAAGAAATCATGAAGGGCGTGCTCCGCTGGCTGTTCGGGCCCAGCTTCGAGCTCATGCCCGCCGACGTGCAGGCGCTCTTCGCGACTGCCGGCGAGTTCGCCGTTGCGCCTGCCACGCCCAGCGCGCTTACCGAGGCGCAGTGGCAACGCATGTATCTCTTTCAGGAGTTCGTGAAGTACATCCACCAGGCGATCGAGTGGGAGAACGTGCTCTATTTTCTGTATCCATACTTCTGGGACGATCCGACGAACTGGGAGTTCGTGCACGCGCTCTCCCACCCGGACCCGACGCGGCAGAACTTCCTGCGCGCGGGCAGCGCCCGCATCGTTCTAACCATCCGCCCCGGCTTCGAGACCAGTTTCACCCAGCTCGTCGAGCTCGGGGTATTCAGCAGCGTAGCACCGCCGGCGCATCCCTATCTGACGGTTGCCGAAGAGATCCGCAATTACGCAGCGACGCACTACGACGGCATTCCCGCAGCCAATCCTGCTGAGCCGGCCGCGAACGACGCAGCAACCGAGACCGCCGAGCGCGGTGAGCTCGTGGCTCAGTGGTACGAATACACTCCCACGAGCGCGCTCGACATCTCGATCAACACCAGCGCGGCGAACCTCGCCTAACGAGCCGGGCCGCACGATGCCGCAGACACGGTTCGTTCATTCGATCCAGGGGAGCGCGCCGCCCGCGGGCAAGCCCTCTGCCTCGCTGTTCACCGATCCGAAGCGCCCCGCAAAGCGCGTGACGGATGCGCTACGGGCCGCAGACCCGGGCGACACGATCAACATCCTCGATGCCGCGATCTACGCCGAGGGCGAAATCCTGATCGACAAGGAGATCAGTATAGTGAGCGCAGCGGGCCTCAATAGCGCCGTGGCGAAGCCCACCTCGCCGCTGTTCAAGGTCGAGCGCTATCCGCGCCTGCGTCCGGCCGGCGGCTCGAGCCGCGTGCTGCGGATTCAGGGCCCCACTCGAAACGCCTTTGGGAAAGTGCTCCTGCAGGGGTTGGTCATCGAAAACGGGCACACCATCAACAATCCAGGTGAGCCCGCATGGGGTGCCGGCGGTGGCATTGCCGTGGTCGACATCGACGATGTGTCCATCCGCGATTGCCTCATCACGAATAACCGGACCGAATCGGTGCCTTTCGGAACGTACTCCCCGGCGGCCTTCAAGGACACCGTGATCGCGAAACTGAAAGACGTTCTGTCGCTGGCACCGGGCATGGACAAATCGAAGATCGACGGGGTCGTGAAGAGTGTGCGCGACGAGCTCAACAAGCGACTGCCCGACCGCAAGGACAACAACAAGCTCGCCGGCCAATCCTTCGGCGGCGGTGTCTGCTTCGCGTGGAGCAGCGGCAAGATCCAGGGCTGCCGCATCGAGGGCAATCACGCCAATGGCCGTGGCGGTGGCATTGCGGTGTTCGGCTACGGGTGGCCGAGCATCCAGGACTGTCACATCGTGAACAATGCTTCCGGAACCCAGGGTTGGGCGCGTCGCGACGGCGGTGGCATTGGCATCGAGATCTCGCTACCGGAACGCATCTCTCGCGACCTGACCGAACGTGACATGATTCAGGATCTGGAGGCGTGGCTGCGCCTGGCGCCTACTGCGCAGCTGGTAGCGATGCTCGGCGCCTCGCTCGCGGCTGCGTGCGCGCAAGCGATTGCGCGCGGGGATTTCGGCAAGTTCACCGAGACCGTGATGTATCAGTTCACCAAGACGTACCTCGCGGCGCGTCGCTGGGTGGCCTGGGAAAAGAAGGACATCGAGCAGGCACGAACCCGCTCGGTCTTCGTCGGCAATTCCCGGATCACGGGCAACCAGGCCTATGATGACGGCGGAGGTCTGTACGCAAGTGTGCTATCACGGGTGAAGATCGAGTCGACCGACGTGAGCGGCAACACGGCGCAGAACGGTGCGGGCGGCGCCATCCGCGTGTCGATGGGGTCCGACCTCGCGGTGGTATGTTGCACGATCGGCAAGAACAAGACCGGCGCAGGCATCGGCTCGCCGCGCCCGGGCGGCGGCGGCATTGCCAGCCGCAACACACAGGTGCTGCTGATCGGTACGAGCGCGGCACCCACCACGATCGACCTCAATGTCTGTCCCAAGTGGGCCGGCGGCGGTGTCTGGCTCGCTGCCGAAAGCGAAGGCAACATGGCGGGCGTCGCCGATTTGTGGCATGCCATCCTGACGGAAGTGTTCCAGTTCACCGAGATGAGCGTACGGATGGAAGGATCCGTGCAAGTGGTGGGCAATGCTGCCGGGACCTCCGGCGCGGCTTCACCTCACGGCAAGGGCGGTGGCTTCTACATCCTGCGCACGGCTTTCCCCGACGCACCGGTGCTGAGTCTGAAGCTCGAACAGTTTCAGGGTCAGGTCTTCAAGAACATCGCCTACGCACCCGCCAAAGCTGCCACCAACGACATTGATCTCGTAGATCTGGGCAACAATGTGGACGATGGAGACGCCGCCATTGGCAAGCACACCGGACCTGTGAGAGCTGACGCGCTGAACGGACCGACGACGTTTCGCTACGTCGGACGATGATGGGGCATCACATGCTCACCGGCTTGCCGGCCGATTTTCGGCAGCCAGCCGATTCGTGCCATCTGTCAACTGAGGGATATCTGTTCGCCGCCACCGCAGGTCATCTTGCCCGAGCAGTGCTGGCGAGCGTTTGGCAGCCTTCTGTGGAATGGTCGGGGTGACAGGATTCGAACCTGCGACATCTACGTCCCAAACGTAGCGCTCTACCAGTCTGAGCTACACCCCGTTTCCGCTGCATCAGCGCCCCGCCCCTCGGCCGGGGGGCATTTTACTAGTAACCGATTGTCCGGTGGCGGAAACTTGCCGGCCGGGGCGCAGGAACCGCCCGGTGCCCCATTTTTTGCTTCGCCAGGCTGGAGCTTCAAGGTCAATCGCCCCGCGGCAGTGCGGCGGCTCCTCGTCAGGAGGAGCGCGCTGTTCCTCGGCGGACCGCGGTGAGGATACCCGCGAGAATTCGGGTCGGGCTCGGCGGACACCCGGGAACCGCGACGTCGACGGGAATGACGTTGGAAACGCGTCCGCGGCTCGCGTAACTCTCTCCAAATATCCCGCCGCCACAGCCGCAATCGCCGATCGCGACGACGAGCTTCGGATCTGGCGTCGCCTCATACGTACGCAGCAGAGCCACCTCCATATTCCTAGACACCGGCCCGGTGACGAGCAAAAGATCGGCGTGGCGCGGGCTTGCAACGAACCTGATGCCGAGTGCCTCGATGTTGTAAAGCGGGTTGTTGAGCGCGTGAATTTCGAGCTCGCAGCCATTGCACGATCCGGCGTCGACCGCACGAATGCGCAGCGCGCGCCCAAGCACGGACTGAATGTGCTGCTCCAGTGCTTCGCGCACGCGCAACGCCTCGTCTGCCGGCGGCGCCGGCTCGGTTGCGATCCCGACCGCGACTATCTGGCGTAGGGTTTTCAGCATGCCGCGCCTCTATAGATCATGTCCGCTGTAGGACAGGTTGAACGACTTGTTGATGAGCGGGAAGTCGGGAACGATGTTGCCGATGATTGCGTGCTCGATGACGGGCCAGTTCAGCCAGGAAGGGTCGTGCGGATGACAACGGCGGATCGATCCTGCCGCCCCCGCCTCCAACGCCACCGCAACCGGTCCGCGCCAGCCTTCGATCAACCCGACGCCGAGCGCGCCATTGCGAGGCTCCGGCACCGGGGTCGAATGGGGGCCAGGGGGAAGACCCGCCAGAATGCTCTCGATCAGCCGACACGACTCCTGCAACTCATCGAACCGAATCGCAACCCGGGCCGCGACGTCTCCGCCGTTGCGGCCTCGCTTCGCAGGACAGAGCTCCGGGTAGGGTGCGCATGGCATGTCGATGCGCAGGTCGAACGCCTGACCGCTCGCGCGCCCCGCCAGCCCCGTGAGACCGAGGCGCAGCGCGAGCTCCGGCGCAACTGTGCCTGCGGCGATGAAACGATCGCGGATGCCTTCATGCTCGTCATAGATCGTGCGCAAAGTGAGCACTTCACCGGCTATTCGTTTGACGCACGAGCCGAGCGCGTGAGCAGCCGCTGCTGTGAGATCGAGGCGCGTGCCGCCCGGTTCGATGGCGTTCATAAGATAGCGCTCGCCGAGAGTCTCGTGGCTGGCACGCAGCAACATCTCCTTTAAACGGGTGAACTGCATGAGGCCGAACGCAAATCCCGCATCGTTTCCCAGCGCACCGAGGTCGCCTAAATGATTGGCAATGCGTTCGAGCTCCAGATACAAGGCGCGCAGCCACGCTGCGCGCGCTGGAATCTCGCTGTCGCCGATGCCTTCCAGTGCCTGGCAGTACGCCCAGGAGAACGCAACAGCCGAGTCGCCGGACACGCGCGCCGCGAGGCGGTGTGCCTCGAGAATCGGCAGCTCGGTGAAGCGCCGCTCGATGCCCTTGTGGGTGTAGCCGAGCCGCTCCTCGAGCCTGAGCACCTTCTCGCCGACGACCGAGAACCGGAAGTGACCCGGCTCGATGATGCCGGCATGCACCGGGCCGACCGCGATCTCATGCACGCCGTCGCCCGCGACCCGCACGAATTCGTAAGCATCCAGTGCAGGTTGCCCGGGATCGCCTTGGCGCGGGGCATCCACAAGTGGCCGATAGTCCCGCGGCCATGCGGCGTGGCGCAACCACGGGCGGGAGTCGGCGCTCGTGGAATGCAATCCGGACAGGTCGGCGCCCGCCCGCTGCATGCGTGCGGCTGCGGGAAAAATGTCGTCAATCCCTTCGTACGACAGATCGGGATCGGTCACCGGCATGCCGACGACGATCCCGCTGTGCTCCGTAAGAAACAGCGCGTAAACGGCTGCGTCCCCTGCCTCTGCCTGACTCGCCCAGAGCGTCACGAGCCGCGCGCCTGTGGCCGCAACGTCCTGCACGATCTGCCTCCATTCCTCACGCGAGACCTCCAGCGCACGCAGCGCCGGTGCCCCCGGCTGCGTCACACTGCGCGCAAACCACCGTCGCAGGGGCATCACTCACCTCCGATCAGGCGGGCCGCCGCCCGGTACCAGTCGGCAAGGTATGGCGGTATGTAAATGCCGAGCGCCAGGACGATCGCGAGATGAGCGAACACGGGAAGCAGCGCCGGCGGATGAGGCAATCTTCGCGCCGTGGTTTCTCCGAACACCATGGGTTGCACGCGGCCAAAGATGGCTGCAAATGCGACCCCGAGCGATGCAATCAGGATGGGCGTCGCCCAGGGTTGCTCGCGCATTGCAGTTGTCAAGATCAGGAACTCGCTCGCGAAGACTCCGAACGGGGGCATCCCGAGGATCGCGAGCGACCCCATCATCAGGCCCCAGCCGACAGTGGGGCTGAGCGTGATGAGTCCACGAATGCGCTCCATGAGCTGGGAGCCGGCCTTTTGCGCCGCGTGTCCGGCGGCAAAGAAGATGGCAGACTTGGTAAGCGAATGCACGGTCATGTGCAGGAGGGCGGCGAAGTTCGCTACGCTTCCGCCC
>FTEN01000203.1_pt1 | contig 22289 bp, 14 predicted proteins | sample 1640221 | NCBI WGS metagenome assembly FTEN01 (sample SAMEA3914816, study PRJEB12502) | metagenome | biome: forest; material: soil | place: USA | collected 2011-09-16 | depth 0.3 m | reverse complement strand
TGAGTGCGGAAAGTCCCGACCGGGTCGCCAGCATTGCCAGCGTGGCTCTTAACCTAGATCCAACGCTTGTCACGGTGCGTGATGGCCCTCTATTCCCAGCCTGACTATTACGTTAAGACGGTCACAAGAGTGAATTGTTCAACTTCGTCCCCGACCTGTTCTTTATCAAGAGCAAAGCAAAATGTATGCCCGTTGCGGCGCAGCTCGTTGCGCGCCGCGATACGCTCGATTCGCACACTACACACTCAAACCGAGCACCTCGCGCGAGGCGGCTGCCCGCTTCGAGTGCAAAGTCCCTCTTGCCGCCGCTTTCGAGCAATTGCCGATGCGTTTCAGAGGCTTAGCGAAACCGCGGCGTGGAGCCCTGGCGTCTCCCCAGGCCTTAGTGACCGAACAGGTCTTTCAGTTTGTCGCCGAGCTTCTTTTTCAGCTCGTCCGATTTCTCCTGCACCTTCTTGTTCACCTCCTGGCGGACTTGCGCCTTTGCCAGCCCCTCCAGATCCGGCCTGACCTGCATGCTCGCCAAGCTCCCCGTGATCAGAAAGGGAATATCCGCCGCCTTCAGATCCTTCATCTCGCTGCCCGCGCCTTCCGGCGGCAGGTTGTACACCGAGGCCACGATACTGTAGTCGATTACTTTCGTTCCCAGATCGAGAGTACCCTTCCCGTGCGCCCGCAGGTAATCCGTCTCGATGCTCAGATCGTCGTTGTGCACGACGCCCCTGATGAGATTACCGCTGCCCGAGAATGTATTGAAGGGCGTGCGCTCGGGTCCCGAGCGCGCGGGGATCGCCTCGCGCTTCACCAATGCGCGCGCGCGACGCAGCTCGTACCACAGATCGATGCCGTTGACGGCACCACCCTTCACGTTGACGTCGATTTTCCCCGCGAGCGAGCGCAAGATATCCGCGTCGGTATTGCCGACTCCGGTGACGACGACGTTGGCATCGCCCCGGCCGGAGATTCGAGTCGTCTTCAGCGCCGACTTCATGAGCTCGCCGGCGTCCACGCCTTTGACGTGCTCGTTCAAAGACAACTGCGCCTGCGCGGGCGCGGCGTCGAGCACGATGTCGCCGTTGTAAGTGCCTCCAAGCAGCCGCGCCTGCGTCGGCCCGAGGCGAACGCGACCCTCCTTTGCCGCGAGCGGCACGCTCGCGCCGCTGACGGCAATGCCGCCAACGATTGCATGCCCGATTTGGAGCGCTCCGTGGACATCGAGCTTGCGCAGCGCTGCGACCGGCACGGACACTGGAGGATTCTGCGCCCCGTCAGTGGGCTGGGGTGACGACTTCGCCGGCGCCGAGGGTTGCGGCGACAGATAGCGGTCCACGTCGATATCGTCCACCTTCAGATCATAGCTGAGCGCCATCGTGTTCAGATCTTCCACCGCTGCAGCTCCTCGCACATGCGTCTCGTCCAGGGTCAGATCAAGATTGTCGAGGCGCAGTTGTGTGGGCGTCAGCCGGAAGTCGCTAGAGAGCGAGAGAGTGGACAGCGCCCGCGCATCTCGAGTAGCGGGAAGCTTCACGCCGAGCGACTCCAGGACTTTGCGAGGCGACACGCGGGGCACCGTGAGCTTTCCTGCGATGAGTCGATCAGTGAAGAGCCTTTGTCCCGTTGCAGACAAATGCGCCGACAGATCCCCTGCCTTGACGTCGAACGTCGCGGGAGCGAGTGCCTGCGACTTCATGTCCAAGGCGACCGCGTTACTGCGCAACGAGAATGGCAACGGCGTGGCCTGCGGCGCGTCCCCGAACCAATTGCCGTGCACATCCAGATCGTCCAACGCAACGCGTGCCGAGCCCGGCGGCATCTCCACGCGCGTGACAACTGCGATATGCGCGGCGGGCCTTGCCCCACCGTTGCCATAGTCGAACTCCAGAGCCAGTCGCATTGGCTCGGTGCCACCGACGACGCCGGTCTGCAACCGCAGGTTGGACAGTGACGTGACACTCTTCGTGGCCTCGTCTCGATACTGCAACGAGGAGTTCGTGATCTGCACCCCGGCGATGGTGGCCTGCGTCGAGCCGCTCCCGCGCCCCTGCGCCGCGTTGCCTTTCGACTCCGTGAGGTCGCTCCAATTGTTGTCAGTCGCCGACCGGCTCACGAGACTCGCCGTGAGGCCGTCCACGGATACACGGCTCACCTCGAGCCGCCTGCGCAGGATCGGCAGCAAGCGGACGCCGACGCTCGCCTGGTGAATGGTTGCGAACGGCTCGGTGCCGTACGCAGACGGATTCCCCAGCCGCACATCGGCTATGGAAATCGCGAGATAGGGAAAGAGCTTCAGATCGAGCCGACCGCCGATCTTGAGAGACCGGCCCGTTTTCTGTTCGGCGAGCCGCTCGATGTCGCCCCGGTAGTCGTTTGGGTTGACCCACAGCAGAACGGCGGATGCGGCAAGAATCACCACTCCGACCAGAGCCGCGAGCACAATTCCCGTGATCTTCAGCCAGCGCATGCGCATGAGCGGCAATCCCCTTGAACAACCTCCGGCGTCCCCACTGACGTTGCGTGTGCAGCAGGCGACACTCCCCCCGAAGGATCATGGATTCTGTCCAGTTTCGGCGCCGGGCGCCAATCCGCCCCGCGGCGGTTGCCGAGCGTCGCGCGGCACGGCCGGACCTGGGTCACGAAATGAGGCGCCTTGGCGGGGGACCTTCGTCCGCGCGTCGCAGCCAGCCGACGCCCGCCTCTCGTTATTGTGAACTGTGGCACTGCGGTATAGCGGCATCCAACTATGCTGCCTTCGACAATTTCAGCGTTTTTGCGTGAGTTTCTCGCCGACGATCGAAGAAGGGCGCCCGACGCCTGTTGGCATCGGGACTCCACACCGACGGAGATCAAGTTTGTGGCAAGTCCAGCGTCGAATGCCTCGAGAGCCCCTGACGGCGGCAGCGGGGTAACCGGTTCCTCCGGTCACTCTTCAGGCTCCGCGAGCCGGCCAGCGGTCGATGTCACTGCGGTGACCACGCGTGACGACTTTCTTCTGGAGCTCGGCGAGGCGCTGGGGGGGCAGGCATCCATTCGCCCCGTGGATTCGACCAAGGCTGCGCTCGAGTATGTGACCAACGCCAAGCGCGGCCAAGTTCTCGTTTTCGATGGGCGTGACGCCGAGAACATCCGGGCAGACGTAGACCTTGCCCACGCGCAGGCGCCGCACGCGGTCGTGTTGGTATTCGCCACAGCCGACGCCGAAAAGCAGATCGGCGCGGCCGTCAAGGGATCCAACGTATTCGCGGTTCTGCCCATCCCCATCGACAAGCGCAAGACCGCGGCCGTGCTCGAGGGCGTCATCGCCGACGCCGTTGCGAAGAAGGGCGCGTCCCGCGGGGGATCCACCGACCGCGGAGTGAGCGTCGAGCCCTTTCAGCCGCAGGCCGAGTCCGCCGCCGGCCCGTCCGGCCCGGGAGCGAAGAACAAGCTCTGGGTCATCGGAGCGGCTGCCGCCGCGGTTGTCGCTGTTGCCGCAGGCGCATTCTGGTTCTTCTCCAAGAGCACTCCGAGCGCCGCTCCGACCGTCGCGGCTGCTGCCACGCATGGAACCGCGGCGGTAACCATCACGCCCCTGCCTTCCACCGACGACGCATCGCTTGCACCGAAACCGGCTGTCGAGACGTCCGTGGTCAAGGGCAGCGTCGATGAGCTTTTGGAAAAAGCGCGGCTCGCCATGCGCGAGCGTCGCTACACCGAGCCGACAGGCGACAACGCCCTGTTGTACTACCGGTCGGCGGTGGCTGCCGATACCGCGAACGGCGAGGCCCTGGACGGCCTGCAGCGCGTCGCGTCCGTTCTCGGGTCGCGTTTCGATGAGGCCATGACGGCGACGCATTTCGATGAGGCCGCGGTCGCACTCGCGAATTTCAAGGCGGCCTCTCCGAAGGATGCGCGCACCGCGGCGTTCGAGCTGCGCCTCGCGACTGCCCAGGTCAACAAGGCCCTGGCCGAAGGCAATGTCGAGCGTGCCGCGGCTCTCGTGCGCCAGGCACAGCAGTCCACTTCCATTTCGGCGGACCAGTTGAACAAGTGGCGCACGGAGATCGCGCGCCGCCAGGAGGATGCGAAATTACAGCGGCTCGCGAACCTCGTCACCGACCGCATCCGCGACAGCAAGCTGCTCGACCCGGCCGATGACAGTGCCAAGACCTACATGCAGCAACTGCACGAGGCCGCGCCTACCAATTCGACCACGCAGCGCATTCAGCGCGACCTGAACTCGGCCTACATGCGCAAGGCGCGCGAGGCGGCCGCCAGCAAGAATTCGACGGACGAGGATCGCTGGCTGGCAGAGGCGAAGGCCGGCGGGGTCAGCGCCAACGACATCGCCAGCTTGCAGCGCGACGTGGCCACGGCACGCCTGAAGGCCACCGCCGCGGAAGCTGATCGCCTCGCACAGCTGGCGCGCGACCGCATGCGCGACGGCAAGCTCACCGACCCGGCGCAGGACAGCGCCGCGTATTTCGCCACCCAGTTGCAGGCAACGGATCCGGCAAACCCGGCGGTGGCCGCTGTCGGCCACGATCTGGCGGCCAAGCTAGTCGATCGCGCGCGCTCCTCCGCGCGCGACGGCAACAAGGCTGCACAGGTCGATGCGGACCTCGCCCAGGCCAAGCATTGGGGGGCGGACGCGAAGGACATCCAGGCGGTGCAGCAGGTGCAGGCTGCCCCTCACAACGCGAGCTCAGCGTCGCCGCGCGGCGGCGCCGCTGCCTCCAATATCAACGTCGCCGCCCTCGCCTCCCAGCTCAAGCGCACTCGTTACACCTCGCCTGAGTATCCAGCCAGGGCGCTAACTGAAAAACTGAGCGGCGTCGTCACCGTCGAGTTCGTCGTGACCGCCACCGGCGAGACGCGCGATGTGCGCGTGACCGATGCAACTCCCCCGGGCGTATTCGAGAAGGCCGCCACGTCGGCGATCAAGCGCTGGCGCTACGAGCCGATCGTCGCGAACGGCGCCGCGGTCGAGATCCCGGTTCGCACGGCGATTCGTTTCGAGCTGCCGAAGTAGACCGCTGTTGCGGTCCGCGGCTGCGAAGACCCAAGGAGATTGAACGCATGAACCTGGCAGGCACAGAGCGCAACCGCCAGCTCGTAACGGTCGGTATCGGCACGGTGCTGACGCTCGTCATGGGTGCAGTGCTGTTGGCGGGATTCCGACTCGCCACGCAGATGCGTGCAAACATCACCGCTCTGCAGACGTCGAGCACGCTGCAGACCTATCCGGCCGCGATCTCCCAGCAGCTGAACTCGCTGCGCGACCGCCTGGAGGCCCGCGCCTATTCGGGGCAGGCCCTGGGTGACCTGAAGACCTCGGTCAAGCGCTTCGATCACGACCTCGAGCAGCTCGGCGTCGGCGGGGACCTCGACTCGCCCGAGCTGGAACAGGCACTGCTCCTGTGGCATCAGTACGGTCCGGTGGTCAATCCGGTCGTCTCCTTCGCCGGCCAGCCCTACGTCGACTCCGATGACGCCGGCAGCTCCTTCTCCCGAGAAGGCCGTGCGCACTATGCAGATGTGAAGCGCGCGCAGCTGTTTGCGAGTGAGAATGCGAGGGCGCTGCAGAACAGGCTGGCGACGGTAGCCACGACCCTGCAGCAGTCCGTCTCTTCAGACGCCGCGCGGCTGAAGATTCTGCTCTCCGCCGGTGTGTTCGCGGCGCTGGTTCTCGCCGCCGCCGCAGCCTACTTCCAGATCACCCGCTCACGCCACGAGCGCGCGGCGCGGGAAGCCCAGGAACAGACACGCGACATCCTGAAGACGGTGCGGGAGGGCTTCTTCCTGCTCGACGCCGACTATCGCATCGGCTCGGTGTGGTCGGAAGCCCTGACGCGCATGTTCGGGCGCAGCGACTTCGCCGGCCTCGCCTTCGAGGAGCTGTTCAAACAGCTGGTACCGCCCAGCACCCTCAACACGGCGATGAAATACATCAAGCTCCTGTGGGGCGACCGCGCCCACGAGAACCTGATGAAGAGCATCAACCCGCTGGGCCAGCTCGAGATCAGCATGGAAAACGGGCACGGCGGCAAGGAGACGCGCTACCTGCAGTTCGACTTCCACCGCGTCATGGGCCCGAAGGGCATCAAGCACGTCCTGTGCTCGGTCGGCGATATCACCTCGAGCGTGCTGCTCGCGCGGGAGTTGCAGGAATCGCACGAGAACGCCAACGCACAGCTGGACATGATGCTCGGCATGATGCACGTCGACCCGCTGCAGCTGACCTCGTTCCTGGACACCACGGAAACGGGCCTGCAGATGATCAATGCCATCCTGAAGGAGCCGGCGCGCACGGACGGCGAGTTCCGCAAGAAGCTGAATGGACTGTTCCGCGAGCTGCATTCCATCAAGGGCGAGGCTTCGGCCCTGAACCTGATGAGCATCGCCCACCGCGTGCACTCGCTCGAGGACATGGTGAGCGAGCTGAAGAAGAAGGTGGAGCTGGGGGGCAACGATTTCCTGCCCATGGTGCTCAAACTCGACGACCTGCTGGCGCACCTGCGTGGCGTGCGCGAGATGGCATCCCGCCTCACGGTGCTCAAGGACGCGCCTGCCCCCGCACAACCGCAGCCGGAGGCACGGACCGGTAAAGCGGCACAGATGGCGCCTGAGCGTCCCGTGGGCCGGAACGAAGACATCGCGCCCACTCTGCATGCGATGGCGGAGCGCCTCGCACACGATCATCGCAAACGCTTCAAGCTCACGATCAACGGCCTCGCGGACGTGCCGCGCTCGTATCTGCCCACCGTCAAGGACTGCGTCATCCAGATGCTCCGCAACTCCGCGGTGCACGGTATCGAGGCCGCGGATGTGCGCCGCTCCCACACGAAGGAAGACATCGGTTTCGTCAAAGTCGACTTCAGGAAGGCCGGCGATGGCTTCGAGCTGATCTTCGAGGACGACGGTGCGGGCATCTCGCCGGATCAGCTGAAGGCGGCTGCCGTGCGCAAGCAGATGATCACGGCCGAGGAAGCGGCCGCCATGGACACTCGGGCGGCGATGGCATTGATCTTCCGTCCGGGCTTCTCGACGCAGGAGGAGGTATCGATGGACGCTGGACGCGGTGTCGGCATGGACGTCGTGGCCCGCAGCGTCTACTCCCTCGGGGGCAAGATCGGCGTCAGCACCAATCCCGGCAAGTTCACGCGCTTCAAGATCGTCCTGCCCGCAACCGAGGAGGCGAGCACGGCTGTCGCATGAAGAACATGAACAGATCCCTGAAGTTGATGATCGTCGATGACTCGAACATCATGCGCCGGCGCATCGAGCGCTCGCAGCAGTTCGATGAGATCGAGCTGGTGGGCACGGCTGGCAACGGACTGGAGGCCCTGGAGCTGTTCCGCAAGGCCGATCCCGATGTGGTCACCATGGACCTGACGATGCCGCAGATGGACGGCATCGAGTGCATCTCCAGACTGGTGGAGCTGAAGCCGGCGGTGCGGATACTCGTGATCTCGGCGCTGGCCGACAAGGCGACGGCCGTCGAGGCGATGGAAAAGGGCGCCAACGGCTTTCTCAACAAGCCATTCACGGACCGGCAGCTCAACGAGGCCATCGCAGACCTCATCCGAGAGTCATAAGCCATGTTGCAGGAACAGGAGCTGAAAACCTTCGTCGAGGGAACGACGAACTACTTCGAGGTGGCGGCACAACAGCCCGCCTCGATCGGCTCGCCGTACCTCATGGAAGGGGCCCCATCGGTGCACGACTACACCGGCGTCATCAACATTTCCGGCAAGCGCGAGGGAGTGGTCTACTTCACCGCCCCGAAGGCCATGCTCACGGTGCTCCTCATGAAGATGCAGGAGAACGACTTCAGCCACGAGACCATGCGGGACCTCGTCGGGGAGGTCGCGAACACCATCTCCGGCAACGCACGCCGCGATTTCGGCCGCGATTTCGTCATTTCGGTGCCGAGTGTACTCACCGGCGAGCGGCCCGACCTTCCACAGAAGCCGGGAGTGCGCTCATTCGTCATTCCGATCAACTGGCGCAGCCACTCCGCGAAGCTGATCGTCTCGCTGACGTAACCCCACGGCGCGGCGGGCACGCTAGTCTTCGGTTCGCATCCGGTATCCGAGACCGGCTTCCGTCGTCAGATACTTCGGTCGCCTGGGATCCTGCTCCAGCTTACCCCGCAGATTCTTCATACAGACCCTCAGGCTGCGTGTATCACCCAATCGGTCCGGGCCCCACACCTCGCGAATGAGCTGAGCCTGAGTGACGATGAGCCCGGCATGGCGCGCCAGGCACTCCAGGACCCGGTACTCCAGCGGCGTCAGGTGAAGCTCCCCCTGCGAACCCCGCGCCTCGCGTCGCGTCAGATCCACAGTCCAGTCCCCGAACTTCAGCGCAGGTAGCTGCTCTGTGCTGCGTGCAGTCCTGCGCAATGCGGCGCGTACGCGTGCTCTGAGCTCCGGTGCACTAAAGGGCTTGGTAACGTAGTCGTCCGCACCGGCATCCAGCGCCGCGATCTTCTGCTCCTCCATCGCGCGCGCGGAGACGACGACGATCGGTACCGGGGACCAGGCTCGAACCCGGCGGATCAGCTTCAACCCGTCCCCGTCCGGGAGCCCGAGATCCACCAGCAGCAGGTCCGGCTTGTGGCTCCGGGCCTCGATTTCGGCCCGCGCCATCGTCTCCGCTTCGGTAACCCGATACGATTCGGCCTCGAGCAGTACGCGCAGCACTTTGCGGATCTCCGCATCGTCCTCGATGATCAGCAGGTGGTGCATGGCCCGGGTCACGCCGCTTGCTCCCCTGTCGGATGCAGTGCCGACGCCGGCAGCGTGAGCTCGAACCTCGCGCCTCCTCCGGTGCGCCGGTGGGCTTCGATCTGTCCACCGTGCGCGCTCACGATGGCCTTGCAGATCGCGAGCCCAAGACCCACGCCTACGGTCGTCCCCTCATCGGTGCCGCGTTGAAATTTGTCGAACAGCCGCGCGGGATCCCCGGGCGGCAGACCAGGTCCCTCGTCGTCTACGGTGACGCGAACGAATTGTCCATCCAGAACGGCTGCGACCCAGACTCGCGTTCCACGCGGCGTGTACTTTGCAATGTTGTCGAGGAGATTCGAGAAGACCTGCACGATGAGGCTCGCGTCGACGTATACCGGCGGGAGATCCGTCGGGAAGCGCATTTCGACCGGACGATCCGCGAGCTTATCTTCGAGACCCTGCAGGGCCATGGCCACGAGATCGTCGAGCGTCTGCCAGTCGCGGCGCGGAATCACCTGGCCCGACTCGAAGCGCATGAGATCCAGGACGTTGGACACCAGCCCCGACATTTCGGTCGCCTTGTTCTCGATCGAGCGGGCGAGGGAGACCCGGGTGGCTTCATCGAGCGTGCTTCCACCCTCCGCGAGGGCCCCGCCCGCTCCGGCGATCACGGCCAACGGCGTGCGCAAGTCGTGGGAGATCGAGGCCAACAGTGTATTGCGCAGGCTCTCCCTCTCGCGGTCAAGGCTTGCAGCCTCGGCTGCCTCCGCGAGGCGCGCACGCTCGATTGCCAGGCCAATCTGCCCGGCAAAAGTCTCGAGAAGATGCCTTTGCTCAGGAAGCAGCACACGCCGCGGATGGGCCGGCAGGACCGCCAGAACCCCGAGACGCTGCCGCTCGTCGCCGAGCGGCACGTAGAGGCCCGGCGCCGCCGGCAGCGTGTCCGTTCCGAGTCCCGCCTGGCGGCCGTGATCGGTGACCCATTGCGCGACGGCCAGATCGGCCGACCGGAACGACTGGTCGAGCGCCCTATCGCGGGGGTGATGCAGTTTCCCGTTCGCATCGGGAAGGAGAATGACGGCGTGCGACTGAAAAACTTCGGCCACATGGCGCACCGCCACGCGGGCCATTCCGCTGAGTCCCCTCGTCACGGTGAGCTCGCGGCTCATCGCGTACAGGAGCGCAGTGCGGCGCTCTCGCGCTCCCGCAACACGCGTCTGCTGTCGAACGCTGGCGACGAGATTCGCGATCACGAGCGCAACGATGAGCATGACTGCAAATGTCACGAGGTACTGCGCATCGGAGATCGCCATGGTGAATCGCGGCGGGACGAAGAAGAAATCGAACGCGGCGACATTCAGGACTGCGGTCAGCGCCGCCGGCCAGCGCCCGAATCGCAATCCCGCCACGGTCACGCCCAGTAGATAGATCATGACGAGGTTCGAAAGCTCGAGGCGCGGATACATCGCGAACGCGATCGCAGTGCAGGCAAGCGTCGTGGCGACTGCCCACCCGTACCGAGGCCACTTGACGGCACGCGTCGGATCGGCGCTGGCCACAGCAGTCGCGCGCCGCGCGGCCGTATGCTCTGTGGTCGCAACGGTGATGACGTCGAATCCCGAGGCATTCTTCACCAGCTGCACCGAGGCCGAAGGCCGCAACAACGCCCGCCATCCGCGGCGCTTGGGCGCTCCGACCATCACTCGCGTGGCATTGCGCGTCTGGGCATATTCGACAAGCGTGGCGGCCGGGGATGGCCCATCGAGGGTCACCGTTTCGGCGCCCAGCGATTCCGCGAGCCTGAGTACTTCGATCCGCCTGTTCCGGTCGAACTCCGAAAGGTTCAACAGGCGCGGCGTCTCGACGTACACGACAGTCCATTCGGCGTCGAGGGCGTCGGCCATTCGCTTGCCCGCGCGAACCAGCTGCTCCGATTGCGAATCGGGACCCACGGCGACCAGGATGCGATCCCCGGCAAGGCGGGCACGCGTCCGATCCATGGGAAGGGCTCGAGCGGCCGCTTCCACGCGATCCGCGACGCGCCGCAATGCAAGCTCACGCAGCGCCATGAGGTTCGGCGTGCGAAAGAATCGCTCGACTGCCGTGGCCGCCTCGTCCGCGATGTACACCTTGCCGGCCCGCAGGCGTGCCAGGAGATCGTCGGGGGGGAGATCGATCAGCTCGATATCGTCGGCGTCGTCGAACACATGATCGGGCAGGGTCTCCCGTTGGCGCACGCCGGTGATCTGCGCGACGAGATCGTTCAGGCTCTCGAGGTGCTGAACATTGACCGTGGTGAGGACGTTGATGCCGGCGTCGCGAAGCTCATCGATATCCTGCCAGCGCTTGGGATGACGGGGCGGCGGCTCCCCCCCGACCAGATTGGAGTGGGCCAGCTCATCCACGACGAGGACCGCGGGCCGCCGCGTAAGCGCGGCATCGAGATCGATTTCATGGCGTACGATGCCACGATAGTGCACGGGGAGCGTGGGGATCTTCTCGAGCCCTTCGAGCAGCCGTTCGGTCTCGACGCGACCGTGCGGCTCGACGTATCCCACAACGACATCGATTCCAGACGCGCGCATGCTGCGCGCCGCTTCGAGCATTGCGTAGGTCTTGCCGACGCCGGCGGAGGCGCCGAAGAAAATACGCAGCCGCCCACGCCTGGCGCGCGCCTCTTCGGCCTGCACCTGCGCGAGGAGCCGATCCGGATCGGGCCGTTGCTCGGCCATTGCGCCTAATCGACCTGCATCGATCGCCTCACTTGAGCGAGTCGAGAGCGAGATTCAGCTCCAGCACATTCACGCGCGGCTCCCCGAGCCATCCCATGAACCTACCTTGCGAATGGCTGGCAATCAATGCCTTGACGGCCTCCGGCTTCAAGCCGCGCACGCGCGCTACGCGGGCGGCCTGATAGTTGACGGCGGCCACGCTGATTTCGGGGTCGAGCCCGCTGGCAGAGGCAGTCACGAGGTCAACGGGGACAGGCGCCTTGTTGTCCGGGTCCGCGGCCCGCAGGGCCGCGATGCGCATCCCGACGGCATCGGTGAGTGCCGGGTTGAGCGGCCCCAGGTTCGAGCCGCTCGAAGCGCTGCCGTTGTAGGGCTGAGGCGAAGTCGCCGACGGACGGCTCCAGAAGTACTTCGGGTCGCTGAAGCTCTGACCGATGAGCTGCGAGCCGATCGGCTTGCTGTCTTTCATGACGAGACTACCGGCCGCTTCACGGGGGAAGATGACCTGCGCGAAGCCGGTGACCACGAGCGGGTACGCCACGCCGGTGATCAGCGTCAGGAGCGCGAACAGGACGAGAGCCGGTCGAATGAGGGACTGCATGATGGGACCTCCGCGGGCCATTTGCCTTCAGACCAGGTGCGTGGCCATGAGGGTGAGATCGATGAGCTTGATACCCACGAACGGGATCAGAATGCCCCCCAGGCCGTAGATCAGTAGATTGCGGCGCAGGAGCACCGCTGCCCCGAGAGCGCGGTACTTCACACCCTTCAGCGCCAGCGGAATCAGCACGACGATGATCAGTGCGTTGAAGATGACCGCCGAGAGGATCGCGGAGAACGGGCTTGCGAGATGCATGATGTTGAGCGCGTTCAACTGCGGGTACGTGGTCGCAAACGCAGCCGGGATGATCGCGAAATACTTTGCGACGTCGTTCGCGATGCTGAACGTCGTGAGCGAGCCGCGCGTCATCAGCATCTGCTTGCCCGTCTCGACGACTTCGATGAGCTTGGTGGGGTTGGAATCGAGGTCCACCATGTTGCCGGCTTCCTTGGCCGCCTGAGTGCCGGTATTCATGGCGACCGCAACGTCGGCCTGCGCGAGGGCCGGTGCGTCGTTCGTGCCGTCGCCGGTCATCGCCACCAGCCGCCCTTGCGCCTGGTGTGCCCGGATGAGGCGCAGTTTCGCTTCCGCCGTCGCCTCGGCGAGGAAATCGTCCACGCCGGACTCCGCCGCGATGGCCGCCGCCGTCAGCGGGTTGTCCCCGGTGATCATCACCGTCTTGATGCCCATGCGGCGCAGCTCACCGAAGCGCTCCTTGATCCCGCCTTTGACGATGTCCTTGAGCTCGATGACCCCGAGCACGCGCGGACCGTCGCTCACCAGCAGCGGGGTGCTGCCGCGGCGGGCAATATCCTGCACGGTCGTGAGGATCGCCTTCGGAAACACCTGGCCGAGCCCCTCGACCTGCTTCTGAATGGCGTCAGCGGCGCCTTTGCGTATCTGGCGCTCCCCGATGTTGACGCCGCTCATGCGCGTGTGCGCGGAGAACGGTACGAAAGTCGCCCCGAGGGTACGCAGATCGCGTTCGCGCAGCTTGTAGCGTTGCTTGGCCAGCACGACGATGCTGCGTCCTTCCGGAGTCTCGTCGGCCAGCGAGGCGAGTTGCGCGGCGTCGGCCAGCTCCTCCTCCTTGACCCCCGCAGCCGGAATGAACGTCGAGGCTTGGCGGTTGCCGAGAGTGATCGTTCCGGTCTTGTCGAGCAACAGCACGTCCACGTCGCCTGCCGCTTCGACGGCGCGGCCGGAAGTGGCGATGACATTCGCCTGCATCATGCGGCTCATGCCCGCCACACCGATCGCCGACAGCAGGCCGCCGATGGTCGTGGGGATCAGGCACACCAGCAACGCAATGAGCGCCGTGATCGTGATCGGAGTACCGAGCTTCGCCACCTCGACACTGTAGATCGAGTACGGAAGCAGCGTCGCCGTCGCGAACAGGAACACCAGGGTGAGCGCCACGAGCAGGATGGTCAGGGCGATCTCGTTGGGGGTCTTCTGCCGTTTCGCACTCTCCACCATGGCGATCATGCGATCGATGAACGTCTCGCCCGGATTCACGCTGACGCGCACGATGATCCAGTCCGACATCACGCGTGTGCCACCGGTCACCGAGGAGAAATCTCCACCCGACTCGCGGATGACCGGCGCCGACTCGCCCGTGATCGCACTTTCATCGACCGAGGCAGCGCCATCGATGACCTCGCCGTCCGCAGGAATGTAGTCGTTGGTTTCGACGAGGACGATGTCGCCTTTGCGCAGCTGATCCGCGCGCACCCGGGTCTGGCGGGACCGGTCGCCGGCCTCGGCGAGTTTTTTGGCGAATACGGTCTGCTTGAGTCCCCGCAGCGCGGCAGCCTGGGCCTTGCTGCGCCCTTCTGCGAGTGCCTCGGCGAAATTGGCGAACAGCACCGTGAACCACAGCCAGATCGCCACGTTCAGGATGAACCACGCCGGCGCCTCCCCGCGGCCACCCAGCGCCTGGATCCACAGCACGGTGGTGAGGATGCTGCCGATGTATACGACGAACATCACCGGGTTGCGCCATTGGACGCGGGGGTCGAGCTTGCGGAAGGAGTCCACCAGCGCCGGCCCGAGCAGCGCTCGATCGAACATCGAGAGTTTGCGCCGTGGGCTCGGCATGCGCTCCTGGGCGGACACCCCCTGGGGGACCGCAGCGCTCGAGGTACGGATCATGTCAGTCATTTCAGCCACCCCAGAAAATCAGATGTTCGACGATCGGGCCCAGCGCGAGGGCGGGCACGAAGGTGAGCGCGCCCACGAGCAGCACCGTCCCGAGCAGCAGGATGACGAACGTCGGTCCGTGCGTCGGCATCGTGCCGGCGGTGACCGGAACGCGTTTCTTCGCAGCGAGCGAACCTGCGATTGCCAGCACGGCGACGATCGGCCAGTACCGTCCGATCCACATCACGAGCCCGAGGGCCGTGTTGTAGAAGGGAGTATTGGCGGACAGGCCCGCGAAGGCGCTGCCGTTGTTGTTGCTCGCCGACGTGAACGCATACAGGATCTCGGAAAATCCGTGTGCAGCGGGATTCGCCACTCCGGCCTGGCCGGCCGCGAGGCGAACGGCGACCGCTGTCCCCACCAGCACGATGAAGGGCATCACGAGGATGGCGATCGAGCTCATCTTCATCTCGAACGCCTCGATCTTCTTGCCGAGATATTCCGGTGTGCGGCCGATCATGAGTCCGGCGATGAACACGCCGACGATGGCAAAGATCAGCATCGAATACAGTCCGGTACCCACGCCGCCGAAGACGACCTCGCCCAGCTGCATGTTGAACAGCGGGACGAAGCCTCCGAGTGGGGTGAACGAGTCGTGCATCGAGTTCACGGCACCGCAGGAAGTGCCGGTGGTGAGCGTCGCGAACAACGCCGACGCACCGATGCCGAAACGGGCCTCCTTGCCTTCCATGTTGCCGCCCGGCTGCAGGGCGCTGGCCGTCTGATCGGCGCCGAGCGCGGCGATGTGCGGGTTGCCGAGCTGCTCGTTCTGAACCGCCATCGCGATCAAGGTCAGAGACAGAATGGCCATCGCTGCAAACACGGCCCATCCCTGGCGCGTATCCCCCACCATGCGGCCGAACGTGTAGGTCAGAGAGGCAGGGATGAGAAGGATCGCCAGCATCTCGAGGAAGTTGGACAAGGCTGTCGGATTCTCGAACGGATGGGCGGAGTTGGCGTTGAGGAACCCGCCGCCGTTGGTCCCGAGCTCCTTGATCGCCTCCTGGGATGCCATCGGACCCATCGGCAGGGTCTGCGTCCGGGTCGTCATGTTCTCGAGTACCGGATTGCCGGCCGCGTCCTTGACCGGATTGCCCGCCGCATCCACCTTGGGCTGCTGGTATGCGAGCGTTTCGACCGTGGTGACATCCTTGTAGGCGCTGAAGTTCTGCACCACGCCCTGGCTGACGAGAGCGAGCGCGAGCACGAGCGAGAGCGGCAGCAGGATATAGAGGGTCGAGCGGGTCACGTCGACCCAGAAATTGCCGATCGCCTTGACACTGTGCCGGGCGAGACCGCGCACCAGCGCTACGGCGACCACGATGCCGGTCGCGGCCGAGAGGAAATTCTGGACTGCGAGCCCCGCCATCTGCGCCAGATAGCCCATGGTCGACTCGCCCGAATACCCCTGCCAGTTCGTGTTGGTGATGAAGCTCACCGCCGTGTTGAACGAGGAGTCCGGGGTGACGTTGGCGAACTGCTGCGGATTCAGGGGCAGCCACAGCTGCAGGCGCTGCAGCGCGTAGACCGCCAGCGCCCCCAGCGCGTTGAAGATCAGCAAGGCAGTGGCGTACTTTTTCCAGCCCATCTCCTGCGCCGGATCCACGCCGCTGAGCCGGAAAATCACGCGTTCAAGCCCCTCGCCTGCCCGCAGTGGCCAGATCGGTCGACCCTCCATCACGTTGGCGATGTACAGGCCGAACGGCTTTACGCACAGCAGAACCACCACGAAGAACACGGCGATCAACGCCAAAGAAGCGGGCGTCATCAGAATTTCTCCGGTTTGAACATCGCGTAGAGCAGGTACGCGAACAGCCCGAGAGCCAGTACTCCGCTCACGACGTAGATCGCACTCACTCGACACCGCCGAGACGGGAAATAGCCCACACCAGCCAGTGGGTGACTGCGTAAAGGGCGAGAAGGGTCGCGATGAAGACGGCGTCCATAGGATTTCTCCATGACCGGCCGGCGAGCGGCCTCGATGCGTCGGCGGGGCGGAGTGAAAAGTAGCGCGGCGCCTGTGAGCGCCGCGTTAAGAATCGCCGGCACGAGCTTGGCCGCGCGGCGCGTCCGCGACTCCCGTCAAGGAATTGAACAAAAGTCCCGGGCGTCGCGCAGTGGAGACTCCCCGAATGCCTCAGGTACTGCTATTTTTCGAGTTCGCCAGACGGGGGCTTACTTACAAATGAATCTCGACTCCATTCTGCAACCCATCCAGCACGTCTCGTTCGCAATCGACGACAGCAGCCTGGCCTTGATGGCTCTCCTGGCCGGCATGATCGGCGGCTGGAGAATCACGGGCTGGCGCGCGCAGCTCAAATTGAAGCGCGCCCGGATCGAGCGCAAGACGGAAAGGTCGGCGCGCAAGCCGGATTGACGTCCGCGGCGTGCTTTCGCAAGCCGCGTGCGCTGCGCGCCGGCGAGCGTGTCGCGGTCATCGCGCCCGCCGGTCCCTTCGATCGGGAGTCCTTCGACGCCGGACTGGCGGTTCTGCAACGGCGCTATAGCGTCCGGTTCGACCCTACCCTCTTCGATCGACACCGCTACCTGGCGGGAAGTGACTCCCGCCGGCTCGCCGAGCTGCGAGCGGCGCTCGCCGACCCCGGCGTCAGGGCCATTTTCTGTGCGCGCGGTGGATACGGGACGATGCGGCTCCTCGCTCAGCTGGCGGAGCTCGGCACTGCGATTGCAGGCGACCTGAAGCCGCTCGTCGGCTTCTCGGACATCACGGGTCTGCACCAATGGCTGCAGCAGCAACGCATCGGGAGCGTTCACGGACCGGTCGTCACACAGCTTGGGCACCAACCGGAATCCACCTGTGAGCGATTGTTCGCCCTGCTCGAGTCGACGTCCCCCGCGGCGCCCCTGTCCGGTGCGACGACGTTCTTCGGGGGCACGGCCGAGGGGCCGCTGATCGGCGGCAATCTCACGGTTTTCTCGCGCCTGCTCGGAACTCCGTTCCTGCCGCCGCTCGACGGCGCGATCCTGCTTCTCGAGGACGTCGGAGAACGGCCATACCGCCTCGACCGCATGTGGACTCACCTGGCACTGGCAGGCGTTTTCCGCAAGGTGCGCGGAATAGTCCTCGGATCCTTCTCGCAGTGCGAGGAAAGAGAGGCGGACTACACCGGCGCTGAGGTACTCCGCGATCTGGCAGGCGAAACGGGACTGCCGTGCGCAGCGGGCTTCTCCATCGGGCACGGCGCAGTCAACGAGCCGGTACCCCTGGGAGTGCGGGTGCGGCTCGATGCCGATCTGCACCGCCTGGAGTTCCTCGAGCCGGCCGCCGCCTAGGGCGACCTGCGCGAAGGATCCGTGCCGATGCGCAGGCCGCAAAAGTCGCGCCTTTCGCGGCCGGTAACGCAGCTGCTGTCCGAAAAAGGGCCGCAGGCCACTTTTTCCAATTGACTAGAACAGCGAACCGCCCTCGCCCAGCATTTCCTTTCTGACGAGCGGGATGGGAGGCCCCCCGTAGGACAGGAACTTGTCGTGGAAGTCCTTCCAGTGCGCTTTCGGATCCGCGCCCGCTCCCGAGACTGCCTGCCTGGCCACCCAGTCCGCCCGCAGCTTGCGGATCATCAGCTTGCCGAGCGTGTAGTTCAGATAGGCAGGATCGTACGTACCCCGGGCAGCCTGCTGGCGCGCGTCCCCGGGATTCGCGAACGCGCTGTCCAGGAACATCTGCTCCGATTGCGCGACCGTCATTGACTGGGTATGCAAGCCGATTGCCGAGAGAAAGCGCACGTCGCGCAGCAGGGCGTTGGTGAGCTGCCCGATGTGCTGCTCGGGATCGCCGTTGCCCAGGCCTTCCTCCCACATCATCTCTTCCGCGTAGTGCGCCCAGCCCTCGGCGTAGGCGTACCCGACCCACAGGGCGGCTATCTTTGAGGGATTGCGGTTGGAGTCGAGGAACTGCAGGAAGTGGCCGGGCCACACCTCGTGAACGCTCGTGTACAGCAGGTCGGCTTTGCCGGGAATGTAGGCAGCCTGCTCCTTCTTCGACCACGACGGATCGGGCGGCGCGATGTAGTACGTGGAGGCCACTCCCTTGTCGTACGGTCCGGCCGTGTCGATGTACGCGAAGTTGCCCCGGTTGTAGGGCGGGGCTTCGGCTACGAGCGCCTCCTCGTCGCCGGGAATGGTCACGATCTGCTTCTCGAGGATGAAGGATTTCAGATCCGCGAGCTGCCGGCTCGCGGCCGCGACCGGTCCCTCCGCCGGTTTGTCGGCCTGCATCCGCAGCGTGCAGGCGCGCAGTGAGCGCTTCGGAAGGTACTGGGCACAGGCCTCTTTCAGCGCCTGCAGATTGCGGTCCAGGTCCGCCTTGCCGATTGCAGCGAGCTCCGCGATCGGAGTGTCGACCTGCTCGGTCGATTTCAGCATCTGCGCGAACATCGGCTCCCCGAGAGCGAACGAATCGTTGGCGCGCCCGCGCTCGGACTGCAGCCATTTCTGCAGATCGCTCATCGCCTGGGCCGCGGCGGCGTCGGCCTCCGCCAGCTCCTTCTGGGCGCCGGCATCCTGCACCGCGGCAAACACCTTTGGCACATCCTTGCGATAGAACTCTGCAAAGCCGCCGAACGCGGCGATGCCGCGCTCCAGGACGGTCTTCGCCATGGGGGTGCGCAGGTTGGCGCGGATATCGGCGGCGATCTTCGGAATGGCTCGCGCGTAGCCGATGTAGCCCTTGAGCCGAGTCTCCAGCGGCGCGTAGTTGCGGCTGAGATAAACCTCAGGATCGAGGCGATCGCCGTACCACGCCGGATTGGTGAAGGGGAATTTCGCGCTGTCCAGCCAGAACAGCTCACCCGACGTGATGCTCAGCACGTACTCGCGCTCGAAACGCTGAGTGGGAGTCAGAGTCTTGGCATTGAAGTCCTCAGCCTGAGCCTGGACAGACTTCAGACGCTCCACTTCCTTCGCGATACCCGCGGCGCTCCAGTCAGGCATCTGACCGTCGAATTCATGGCGACCTGCCTGCGCGGCAAAGAACGGTTGAGCCTTGAACGTATCTTCGATGAGCTGCGCGGCAAATTTTGTCCACGCAGCCTGCGCCTGGTCCTGCGGCGTCGCGCTCGGAGCCGGGACGGTGGCCGCAGGGTGACGACTGCATGCGGTGGACGCAACGGCGAGCAATACGAGTAACCCCCTCGAGGCAAGGTTCTGGTGAATCATTAGCTACTTCCTGAAAAACGATCGCCTATATGAACACAGCTGAGGAATCCGGATAAAGTCGCACGAGGACCTCACGCGCCGCGGCCGAAGCCACGGGCAGCAAGGCCGAGGCGATCGTTCCCGGCTCCTGTTCCGTTCCGGCGCGTGCAGCGGTCCACGCGGACTCGAGCTCTCCGCGTCGCTTGTTCAAGGCATCCTCTACCGCTGGCAACCAATGGATCGGCGCGGCGCCGGCGACGAACTCGCCCCGCCCACGCCCGAAATGCGCCACGGCCAGGTACCTCACCAGGGCCGCGGCGAGGCGTCCCGACAGAAACTCTGGTGACCAGCGAACGGTTCCCAGCTCAGAGCCGCGAGCGAGGTTGTAAGCCTTTGCGAGACCTCGTGCGCCGAACGCGCCCAACACACCGCCGATCACCGCGCCGGCGCCAAACGTAAGTCCGCCGGCGCCGAGGTCGGCGGCAAGACCGCCGAGAGCACCGGACAATAATCCGCCGAGCACGCTCGCTTTGTCCGCGTCTGCTGGCCGCTGCACGGAGAATTCGCGCCCCATGCGCTGCAAGACTTCCTCCGTGGCCTTACCGGACAGGCTGTGCAGACGCACTAGCTCTTGAGTCGCCGTGCGGACCTCCTGATCGAGGCGAGCCGCGAGGGCGCTCTGTGCCCTCGTGAGCTCCGCGCTGTCGCGTTCGCCTGCACCGGTGATGGTTTCGAGCCACGCACGCGCCTTTCCTTGCCTTTCGAGGTCAGCGATGGGCTCGACGTCCACCGCGGCGCAGGCCACCTGGCGCGCCAGCACCTGCATCGAGTGCTCGAATACGCTGAGGTTTCTGTGCTTCCAGGCGGCGCGCAGCCGTTCGAACGCCGGACGCTTGTCTTCGGGCAGCAGTCGCTCAACCTCGGTGAGGAGAGTGCCCTCCTGCACCCAGCAGCGCGCGAACGCATCGAAAGCGAGCACAGCCCGGACGCAGGGAAACTGCGCGGTGTGCGCCTCCCATCCCTGCAGTTCCGCCTGGGCGTAGCCGTCGGCGCGCGGCAGCCCGAGCTGGTTCAGAAGCACTACGATGGGTTTTCCCAGCCAGCCGAGAATCTGCATCTCCATGGCGACATAGGCTGCGGACGCGGGACCCTCGCTTGCGTTGACGACGTAGAGCACAACGTCGCTCGCCTCCCGCAGAGTCCGCATCGCCTGCTGGCTGCACCAGAACGGCCGATCCGCGAAGCGATCCCACACCTGTGCGAGAAACCAGCCGAACGATCCGTCGTTCTGCTGCAACCGCCGCAACAAACGGGCACTGTCGCCGAACCCGGGCGTATCCCACAACACCAGCGAGTCGCCCTGCGGCGAGCGGATGAGCACATCGCTTGCGGCGAGGTCCGTGACATGTGCCCGATCACCGACCTCGCCGATGTCGCTGCGCAGGAGGGTGCGGGCAAGCGTCGTCTTGCCAACATTGGTATGCGAGATCAGGCTCAGGTCGATCCGGGCGCCCGTCATGACGCCCACAGGGCCGCGCGCGCCCGATCCCGACCATCGATCTCCGACGGTGCACCCGCCACAATTCTCGACAAGTCGACGACGCACGCGCGCAAACCGTATCCCGCGACGAAGTCGGACCACAGTGCGCAACGCTCCTGCAGTCGCTGGTCGAACGTTGCGTCGCCTCGCATACGAGCGGCGTAGGGTGCCGTGTCGACGATGACGAGAAGGGGTGCCGCGCCTGCATCTCTGGTGTTCCGGTCACGCAATGCCGCAATGACCGCGCCGTGATTCTCCGCCTCCGGTGTTGCAGCGACCGACATGAGCAGCACGGACCAGTCCGCGGCGTGCTGATCGGTGACACCCGTCGGTTCGTGGTGTGCCAGTTGCTCCCGATAAGTCTCCTCGTCGCCGTAGCGGACGACCGCACGCATCTCGACATTGATGATTCCGCCGAGCGCCGCCGCCAGCAGCGTTTGCAGACCGAGCTTCGATTCCGGTCCAGGGTCGTACGCAAAGCACGTGACGCCAGCGCTCTCCCGCGCGATCCCACCGGCGGCACCCATGAGAAGCGTGCGGGCATAGCCGAGAACGGCAGGGGGTACCGGTGGACTGCGAGACAGGCGCAGGAGGGTGACCCCGGAGACGGCCGCGAGCGCGAGCCTGGGGATGACGACATACAACATCGCCGTGAGCGCGATGAGATGGATCCAGGTCGCGGCTTCGCCGCCGCCCGACACGCCCGTCCAGCGCAGAGCCGCGATTCCTTCGTTCGCAGGAAGCCCTATGCCTGAAAGCGCGGCGGCCGGACCGTAGAACAGAACCAGGAGCACGTGCACCGAGGCCGGCCCGAGAAACGTACTCTCCCAGCCGGCCTCGTAGCGCAGCGCGATGCCGCGGATATACAGACCTGCGACCAAACCGACGGCCAGAATCGCGGCCGCCAGATGCATCAGCCGCTTGGCGCGCTCGATCAGCAGGGGATGCTCGACCGTCGTCCACTCGGTCGTGAAGCGCCGCAGGCCCGTTGCCAGAGGTGCGTTGAACCGCGTCGACTGCTGCAGCAGGGAATCGACGCGCCGCCCGATCCAGCGCTCCAAGACCTGTCCAGACCAGAAGGCTGCGGTGCCACCGGCCGCGGGGCGTTTGAATCGGGCCGCAATGAGCAGGACGTAGACGAACAGATTCCAGGCGATGAGACCGATGAGCGGGAAGCTGAGAATGTTGATCTTGCGGCTTCCATCCAGCGCCGACAGCGACAGGCCGACGATGAACGCGAGCGTGAGAACGACTCGCCCCACCCAGGTGAGCCCGCCCGCAACGGCGAGAACGTGATCCACTGCGGGTGATCGCCGGCGCACGCGTGCGCCGGCGATCACCCGCAGTGG
>FTEN01000306.1_pt1 | contig 22329 bp, 16 predicted proteins | sample 1640221 | NCBI WGS metagenome assembly FTEN01 (sample SAMEA3914816, study PRJEB12502) | metagenome | biome: forest; material: soil | place: USA | collected 2011-09-16 | depth 0.3 m | reverse complement strand
CCCTGGCGGCGGCCCGTCGGCCCAGCCCTGAAAGAACGTGCCGGACACCCGGTCTCCCGGTTTGAAGCGGGTGACCCCGGTACCCAGGTCCACGACCTCGCCTGCGCCATCGGACAAAGGGATGGTGTTGCGTGCGACGGCCCCGCCGAAGTAGCCCCCCGTCACGATCAGCTGGTCGCGGAAATTCAGCGATGCCGCGCGCATGCGCACCAGGATCTGCCCGGCTCCCGGACTCGGGGTGGGACGTTCCACCTGGCGCAGCCCCTCCAGGGACTGGCTGCCTTGCTGGATCTCGAACGCTCTCATCGACGGGGCTTCCTCAGTTGGAGGCGGCCAGCGCGGGCATGCGGACCCGCACCGTATCCGCCACTACGGGGCGGTGCGCATCTTTCCCCTCGCGGGGGACGGCGTCAACGCGTCCCGGCCCGGGCGTTGCGTAACTGACACAACTGCGTCAGGATGCGCTGTGGGTCGAATAGAATCTCTCTCTCGGTAGAGCCTCGCGTAAGCTGTTTGGCGCCTCATTTGCGCAAAATGGCCTGCTTGTGGATGCAAGGGCGCCGCCGTGCTGCACGCGTTGCAGAAATTCGACTACAGATTCTGAAAGACCATCTGACTCTTTGCAGGGGGAATTGCGCATGAAGATCCGGTTATTGGACGGGAACGCTGGCAATGTAACGGGCCGCCGGCCGCGTTCGGGAGCGCTGATCCGGGGTGCTGTCGGGCTGAGCTTGCTCGCAGCGACCGCAGCCCACGCGCAGCAGCCGGCGCCGGCGCCGGACCAGTCCGCGAGCGCCTCCAGCGGCGTACTTCAAGAGATCGTTGTCACGGCTCAGCGGCGCTCTGAAAACATCCAGAACGTCCCGATCGCGGTCACGGCCTTCACCGCCGAGACGCTCAAGTCCAAGGGCATCACCGACATCCACGCTCTGAGCAACCTCACCCCGAACGTGAATCTGGACGCAGGCTCGCCGTTCTCCGGCGACAGCTCGGTGCTCTCGGCCTCGATTCGCGGCATCGGCCAGGATGACTTCGCCTTCAACCTCGACCCCGGCGTGGGCGTGTACCTGGACGGCGTGTATCTGGCGCGCACCATCGGTGCAAACCAGAACCTCCTCGACGTCGACCGCATCGAGATCCTCAAAGGTCCCCAGGGGACCCTGTTCGGCGCTAACACCATCGGCGGCGCCATCAGCATCGTGACGCACACTCCCACGGCGGAGCCGCACTTTCAGGCGACCGCGACCACGGGACGCTTCAACCGGCGCGATTTCGCCTTCACGGCGGACATGCCGATCACCACCAACCTGCTGTCGACGATCACGGTCTCCTCGCAGGTTCGCGACGGCTACCAGAAGGTGATTCCATATCCGGCCGGCTCGCCGGAGGCGACCATTCCGTACGCGGTCGACCCGCAGACCGCCTACCCGAAGGCGGGCACCGACGGCTCCGACAGCAACGGCGGTCAGAACCTGCAGGTCATCCGCGGCAAGTTGCTCTTCCTGGCCTCCGATGCGGTGAAGGTAACCTTCGCGGGGGACTGGGCGCATCAGAACCAATCGGCGATCCCCAACACGGATCAGCTGGCGATTCCGAATGCGACGTTCTCGGGCATCTACAACATGTGCATCAGCACCTCGGCCGCGCGGCTGAATTCGCTGAGCATGCAGAATCCCGCCGACCAGGCCTACATCAGCTCCTTCGATCCGAGCTTCGTGCCGGTGTTCTTCGCCAATCAGACCACCAACATCTTCAACACGACCAACGGGCTGTGCGCACCGCGCGCCAGCGGCACGGCCATTCCCAGCGGCACCGGTCTGCCCTACCCGGGCGGAGCCGCGCTTGGCGGCGCAGGCTACATCGGTGGCCCTGCCGGCCCGTTCAACGCGGCAACCGCCGGCGCCGGCTACCAGGGATCGGCGAATCCACGCATCTTCTGGAACTCCGCCGCCACCAACACCGGCAACATCGATACGACCTACTCCACCGGCCCGAGCTTCGCCAAGTACGATGCATTCGGCGGTTCCGGCACGATCGACGTGGATCTCACTGACGCGCTGCACTTCAAGTCGATCACCGGCTACCGGCAGATCAAGTGGGACGTGGGTATCGACCTGGACGGCACACCGGAGTCGATCCAGGAAGTCACCGACCAGCAGCATCAGTACCAGTGGTCCGAGGAGCTGCAGCTCAGCGGCAAGGCCCTCGACAACAAGCTCGACTTCGTCGGCGGCCTGTACTTCTTCCACGAGGCTGGCTACGTGCACGACTTCGTGCCTTTCGAAGGCATCCTGTTCATCTACGACGCCGCCAACGATGTGGACACGAAGACCTATGCGGCCTTCGTGCATGCGGACTACAAGATCACCGACCAGTTCGGACTCACCCTCGGCGGCCGTTACACGGATGATCGCAAGAAATTCGTCGGCGGCCAGGAAGACCTGAACGGCTTCAGCTACAAGTTCCTGGGCTGTCCGTCGAATGCGGTGCTCAATCCGGTGCCGTTCGGCCCGCCGGGTGGCATCCCGAATCCAGCCGGCCTGCCGTGCTCGGTGTTCGTCGGGTTCCCGGATGCGACCCAGCCGTTGCGCTACTTCCCGCCCGCGCCGCTGAGCCAGACCTACCACATCTTCACGCCGACAGCGGGCCTGCAGTACCACCTCGACAGCGACCACATGTTGTATGCGAACTACTCGAAGGGCTTCAAGGCCGGTGGCTGGTCCACGCGCCTGTCGCTGCCCGTAGCGGACGGCAACCTGCTCGCCTTCAAGCCCGAGTACAGCAAGACGACTGAGCTCGGCCTGAAGTCGGAGTGGCTGAACCATCGCCTGCTCGCGAACGCCGCGATCTTCTACACCAACTACGACAATATCCAGCTCAACGTGCAGACAGGCGCATCTCCGGTCTACCTGAACGCGGGCAATGCGAGGATGAAGGGCGGCGAGCTGGAAATGCAGGCGCTGCTGGGCCACGGTCTATCGCTGAATTTCGCCGGCGCGTACATCGATGCCTACTACACCTTCGTGAACCCGGCGATCGGCATTCCGCAGCACTACGACCTGGCAAGCGGTACCGTCTTCGGTCCTCCGCTGAGCGCACAGATCCCCAAGACCCCGAAGTACAAGCTCAGCCTGGGCCCGACGTACGACTTCTCACTGCCCAACTCGGGAACGATCCGGCTGGCAGCGGATTTCACCTACACGGCGCGGATGTTCAACGATTCCCTGAACACGCCGGAGCTGGTGCGTCCGCCCACGCGCAACCTGGATGCGAGCGTTCACTACCTGTCGCCCTCCGGAACGTATGAGCTCGTAGCGGGCGCTACCAACCTCACCGACGATCGCTACATCACGGTGGGTTCGGTCAACTACGCGGCAGGCGAGATCGCATCGACCTACAATCCCCCGCGCCAGTGGTACCTGACGATCAAGGCGAAGGTGGGTCAGTAAACCGCAAGAACGGTCTCTCGGTTCCAAGGCGCCTGCGCGACCGCTTGCGGTACAGGCGCCTTTTTTATTGGCTAAAATGGGGGCACTCCTCGCGCCGCCTCCGCCTCGCTCTCCTGCAGGAACCCGCCCATGAGCCAAGTCGAGCTGATCGCTTCCTACTGGACCCTTGCCGGGGGTGCACTGCCCCACACGGACCGGGAATACAGCACGTTCGAGTTCAAGGTCCGGGTGGAGCAGGCGGCCAAGGCCGGCTTCACGGGACTGGGGCTGTGGCATGCCGATCTGCTGCACGTGCTCGAGACGCGCAGCCTCAAGGAAATGCGGCAGATCCTCGATGCCAACGGGATGAAGCACGTCGAGATCGAATTCCTCGCCGACTGGTTCCTGGAACCGGGCGAGCGGCGCACGCAGTCGGATGCGACGCGCAAGCTGCTGCTCGATGCGGCGGAGGCCCTCGGCGGGCGTCACATCAAGGTCGGCGATTTCTGGCGCACTGCAGTGGCGATGCCGCGCCTGATCGAGGAATTCGCCAAGCTATGCAGCGAGGCGCGCGAGCGCGGCACGAACATCGGCTATGAGTTGATGCCCTTCTCGACGATCGACTCGCTGGAGCGGGCACGCGAGCTCGTGCAGGGCGCCGGTGCAAAGAACGGCGGCGTCATCTTCGACCTGTGGCACATCGTCAAGCTCGGCATTCCGTACGAGAAGGTCTGGCAGTTCCCGAAGGAATACTTCCTCGGTGTGGAAATCAACGACGGCTACATCCGCAACCTGCCGACGCAGGATCTCGTCGAAGAGACGACACAGTACCGTCGCCTGTGCGGCCAGGGTGAGTTCGACGTCAAGGGCTTTACCTCCCTCATGCCGCAGTCGCACTACGCAGGTCCGGTGGGGATCGAGGTGTTGTCCAAGGATCTGCGTCCCTGGCCGCTCGAGAAGGCGGCGCGGACCGCCTACGAAACCACGGCAGCGCAGTTCGCCTGACGTCGCCTCGCAGCAGGAGATCGCACATGCGCATGAAGCAGCTCGGCAATACCGGCCTCATCGTCTCGGAGATCTGTCTGGGCACCATGACTTTCGGCGATGGGCAAGGCATGTGGGCGGCCGTCGGCGGCCTCGGCCAGGATGCGGTCAACGACATCGTCCGCGCGGCCATCGACCGCGGCGTGAATTTTCTCGATACAGCGGACGTCTACCATGGGGGCCGCTCGGAAAGCCTCACCGGGCAGGCACTCAAGACGCTGGGCGTGCGGCGTGATTCCATCGTCGTCGCGACGAAAGTGCGCGGCCAGATGGGACCGGGACCCAACCAGGTCGGCCTGTCGCGCGCCCATATCCTCCACGCGGTCGATCAAAGCCTCGAGCGGCTGCAGCTCGACTACATCGATCTGTACCAGATCCATGGACGCGACCCTGTGACGCCCCTCGAGGAAACGCTCGGAGCGCTCAACGACTGCGTGCGCGCCGGCAAGGTCCGCTACATCGGACTCTGCAACCTCTCGGCATGGGAGATCACCAAGGCGCTCTGGATCTCACAGCGTGAGGGATACGAGCGGTTCGAGAGTGTGCAGGCCTATTACACGATTGCCGGACGCGACCTGGAGCGCGAAATCGTTCCGTTGGCGAACGACCAGCGCCTCGCGATTCTGCCATGGAGCCCGCTGGCCGGCGGACTGCTGTCAGGAAAATTCACCCGCGACGGCAAGGGGCCGGCGGGCGCGCGGCGTGTCTCTTTCGATTTCCCGCCGGTGAATCGCGATCGCCTGTTCGACGTCGTCGATGCAATGCGCCCCATCGCTGCAGCGCATGGAGTGTCGGTTGCGAGGGTCGCGCTCGCTTACCTGCTGCACAAGCCGCACGTCACCTCGGTGATCATCGGCGCGAAGACAGGCGAGCAGCTGTTGGACAATATCTCTGCGACGGAGCTGAAACTGAGCGAGCAGGACATGGCCACGCTCGATGAGGTGTCGGCGCTGCCCCTCGAGTACCCGGGCTGGATGTTGGATCGGATGTCTGCCGATCGTCACGCCCTGCTGCGTGGCAAATGATGCGGCAGGCGGTGTGTGCCGGACGCCCGGCACGAGCGGCGCGCAGGCAGAGCACCGCAGGAGAGTCCTAACGCGAGCGGCGCGCTACCAGCGCGGCCCTGCAGATCCTTTCGCACAATTTCGGGAAATCGATGCCCGCCGCACGAGCAGCCTGCGGCAGCAGGCTCGCCGCGGTCATGCCAGGGAGCGAATTGGCCTCAAGGCACCAGAAGCCGCCTGACGCGTCCATGCGGAAGTCGATCCGGCTGTAGACACCGAGCTTCAGCGCATCGTGCGCCCGCAGCGCGAGGCGTTGCAGCAGCTCAGCGGCCTCGGCAGGCAGAGCGGCGGGGAAAATCTCCTGCGCGCCGCCCTTCTGGTATTTCGCGGCGTAGTCGAAGATCTCGCCCTTCACGACGATCTCTCCGACCGGGAGCGCCTGTCCCTCGAGAATGCCGACCGTGAGCTCGCGTCCGGCGACGAAGCGTTCGACCATGACCTCATTGTCGTAGTGTCCGGCGCGATCCACGGCCGCGGCGAGCTCGCTAGCCTGACGGACGATGGTCAGCCCAACCGTCGAACCCTGCTTGTTCGGCTTCACGACGACGGGCCAGCCCAGGGATTCGCTCACGTCATGTTCCAGGACGGGCGCCATGAGCCAGTCTGCGGTCGGGACGCCCGCCGCGCGGAACAGCCGCTTGGACAGGTCCTTGTCCATGGCGGTCGCGCTGGCGATGTGGTTGCTGCCCGTGTAGGCGAGTCCTGCCAGATCGAGAACGGCCTGCGTCCTGCCATCCTCCCCGGCGCCACCGTGCAGTGCGACAAACACGACGTCGACGTCATGAACGTCCGCGGCGTTGGTGGTCAACGCGAGCGCGGCGTCCCGCATCCCGGCAAGCACCGAATCCGATGGAGGCTGCGGCGCAATGCCGCTCGTCAGGAGCCTGCGCTCGGCCGCGGGAAGCAGCTTGCCGGTCGCGGCGTCCACTGCGACGACTTCGTGTCCCAAGCCCCGCAGTGCGGGAATCACCTGGGCCGCGCTCGCGATCGAGACGTCCCGCTCCTCACTCGTGCCGCCAAATAGAACCGCAATTCTCATGGCGCGCATTCTGGCATGAGGCGACGCCCGGTCGATGGCGTCGCCTCACACAGACATCAGAACGGATAATGCCGAGGTGTCGTCTGGATCGTGATCCAGCGCAGCTCCGTGAACTCCCCGATGCCGGCCTTGCCGCCGAAGCGGCCGTAACCCGACGCCTTCACGCCGCCGAACGGCATCTGTGCCTCGTCGTGGACCGTGGGGCCGTTGATGTGACAGATGCCTGACTCGATCCGCTTCGCCAGTTCCAGCGCCCGTGCGATGTCCTTGCTGAAGATTGCCGCCGACAGACCGTACTCCGTGTCGTTGGCAACCTTGACCGCCTCGTCCGCGGACTTCACGCGAGTGATCGACACCTGGGGGCCGAAGGACTCCTCGCGGAACAAGCTCATGTCAGGCGTCACCTTGTCAACGACGATGCCCTTCATGATGGTGCCGTCGCTCTCGCCGCCGCACAGCACTTTCGCCCCCTTGGCCGCGGCCTCCTTGACCAGCTGCTGGACGCGCTCGACGGTCGGCTTGCCGACCACTGAGCCCAGCACGAAGTCGCCCTTGCGCGGGTCTCCGGTCGGCAGTGCCGCAACCCGCTTGGCAAGCTTCGACGCGAACTCGTCGGCCACCTTTTCATCGACGATGACCCGCTCGGTCGACATGCAGATCTGGCCCGAATTGGCGAACGCGCCGAAGACGGTCGCATTCACCGCTGCATCGATGTCCGCGTCATCCAGCACGATCAGGGGAGCCTTGCCGCCGAGCTCGAGCAGCACCGGCTTCAGATACTTCGCGCCCAGAGCGGCGACGATCTTGCCGACCCGGGTCGAGCCGGTGAAGTTGACTCGCTTGACGGCGGGATGGGAGACCAGCGCTTCCGCGATCGCGCCGGCATCCTTCGCATCGTGTGTCACGACATTCACGACCCCTTCCCCCAGACCGGCTTCGTTCAGCACCGCGCCGATCAGTCGATGGGTCGCAGGGCAGACCTCGGAGGCCTTGAGCACGACCGTATTGCCACATGCGAGCGGCATCGCGATCGAGCGCACGCCCAGAATGATCGCCGCATTCCAGGGCGCAATTCCCAGCACCACCCCTACCGGCTGCCGAAATGCGAGCGCCAGGCTCCCCGGCACATCGGACGGCACCACCTCGCCCTGGATCTGGGTCGTCATCGCAGCCGCTTCGCGCAACATGCCTGCGGCCAGATGACAGTTGAAATGCCCCCACCCGATCGTAGCCCCGGTTTCCATCGAGCAGATCGTCGCAAATTGCGCCGCACGCGCCTCGAGCAGCTCTGCGGCCTTGTTCAGTTTCGCGCGCCGCTCGCTCGGGCCGATGGCGGACCATTTGGGAAACGCAGCAGCCGCGGCATCCGCTGCGGCCTTCGCGTCCTCCACCGACGCGGCAGCCGCGCGCGTGGCGACCTCGCCCGATATCGGATTCAGCCGATTGAACGTCGCTGACTGGGCGGCAGGAACGTCACGCCCCGCGATGAGCAATTTGATGTCTTCCATTGTCGTCTCCGGGTCTGTCAGGCGGTGAGCGAGTAGTCGGTCTGATTGTTGGCGTAGGCGATGAAGTAGTCCAACGCTTGCGGATTCGCCACCGCGTCGCGGTTGGCGGCCTTCTCCGGCGCCACGCCCATGAGGATGCGGCGTACGGGCACTTCCATCTTCTTGCCCGTGAGGGTGTAGGGAATGGCCTGGACCTGGTAGATCTTGTCGGGCACGTGACGCGGCGAGTATTCGCGCCGCAGCGTCGCCCGGATCCGCTCCGCGATGCCCTCATTGAGCACGATCCCCTCCTTGAGCTTCACGAACAGAGGCATGAAGAACTTGCCCTGCGGCAGGTCCAGGTTGACGATCACCGAGTCGTCGATCTCCGGCAGGGTCGCCAGCGAGCGATAGACTTCGGCGGTGCCGATGCGTACGCCGTGCCGGTTGAGCGTCGCATCCGAGCGGCCCAGGACGAAGCTTCCGCCGCGCTCGTTGATGCGGAAGAAGTCCCCATGCCGCCACACGCCCGGGTACTCCTGGAAATAGGACTCGAGGTAGCGCTTGTTGCCGGGGTCGTTCCAGAAGCAGACCGGCATCGAGGGCATCGGTTCCGTCATGACGAGCTCGCCGACCTGGTTGACGATCCGCTCGCCGCGCTCGTCGAATGCATACACGGCGGCGCCGAGCGCGCGGGCCTGGATCTCCCCTGCGTACACCGGCAGGGTGGGGACGCCCGCGACGAATCCGGTGCACACATCGGTGCCGCCGCTGCCGTTGGCAACCCATAGATCCTGCTTCACATTGCGGTAGAACCACTCCATGGCCTCCGGGGTGACCGGCGAGCCGGCGAGGGTCACGCTCTGCAGCGTCGTCAGCTTGAACTTCTCGCGCGGCACGAAACCGCCCTTCTGCAGCGCGGCGACATAGGTAGGGCTGGTTCCGAACAGCGTCGTGCCGGAGTCGTCCACCATCTGCCACAGCACATCCGGGGCGGGCCAGGCTGGATTGCCGTCGTACAGGACCGGGACGACGTTCGAGAGCAGCGCGCTGGCGAGGAAATTCCACATCATCCAGCCGGTCGTGGTGAAGAAAAACAGGCGCTCACCGGGATGCATGTCGTAGTTGAACGCGACGTGCTTGAGCTGCTCGAGCAGGATGCCGCCGTGCCCCTGGCAGATGGGCTTCGGCAAGCCGGTGGTGCCGGATGAGAAGAGAATCCACAGCGGATGATCGAACGCCACCTGCTCGAAACGGAACTCCGCCGCAGACACGGGCGGCTGCTGCAGCAGATCGTTCCAGAATACCGTGTTGGCACTCAGCGGCTCGCGGTCGTCACGGTTCAGATAGGGCAGATAGATCACGTGCTCGATGGAAGGCAGCTCGCCGAGAATCTTCTGCACTTCCGCCTTGCGGTCGAAGCGCTTGCCGCCGTACTGATAGCCGTCCACGCAGAACAGAACCTTGGGCGCCAGCTGCGAATAGCGGTCGAGCACCCCGCGCGTGCCGAAATCCGGCCCGCAGCTGGACCAGATGGCCCCGATGCTGGTCGTGGCCAGCATCGCGATGACGGCCTCCGGAATGTTGGGAAGATAAGCCACGACCCGCTCGCCGGGCTGCACGCCCAGCTTGCGCAGCTGCGTGGCGAGAATCCGCACCTGGCCGCCGAGCTCCTCCCACGATATGCGCGCCAGCGGCATGCGCTCGTTGAGAAACATGAGAGCATCGGCATTCGGCCGCTCGTGGCGCAGGGCGTGCTGCGCATAGTTCAGCCGTGCACCCGGAAACCATCTCGCACCCGGCATGCGCCGCTCCGCGAGCACGGCGCTGTACGGAGCCGACGCTTCGATCCTGAAGTAGTCCCACAGCGACTGCCAGAACGCCTCGAGCTCCTCGACCGACCAGCGCCACGGCTCCTCGTACGTCGCGAATTCGAGGCCGCGCTCCCTGCGCAGCCAGCGCCGATAGGCCGTGATGTTGGCCTTGTCGACCCGCTCCGCGCCCGGCGTCCACAGCAGATCCCCCTCTTGCAGCATCAAGATCTCCTACACGTTGGACTTGAGTCCTAGGCCTTCTCGAGGATCATCGCGATCCCCTGGCCTACCCCGATACACATCGTGCACAACGCGTACCGGCCGCGGGTGTCCAGCAGCTGGTACGTCGCCGTCGTGGCGAGCCGTGCGCCGGACATGCCCAGCGGATGTCCGAGCGCGATCGCGCCTCCATTGGGATTGACGTGAGCCGCGTCGTCCGGCAAACCCAACTCCCGCAGCACCGCGAGCGACTGTGAGGCGAACGCTTCGTTCAACTCGATGGTGTCCATCTGCCCGATGGCGAGCCCGGCGAGCGCGAGCACTTTCCGCGTTGCCGGGACCGGCCCCATGCCCATGATCCTCGGCTCGATTCCAGCGGTAGCCGCGGCGACGATCCGCGCGCGCAGCGCCAACCCGAATCGTCGTGCGCCCGCCTCGGATGCGATGAGAAGCGCACACGCCCCGTCGTTGACCCCCGAAGCATTGCCGGCTGTAACCGTACCGTGCGAGCGAAACGGAGTGGGCAACTTGGCGAGCTGCTCCAACGTGGTCTCCGGGCGTGGATGCTCGTCGCGCGCAACGAGCAGCGGCTTGGCCTTTCGCTGCGGAATCTCGACCGGCACCAACTGGGACGCGAAGAAGCCGCGTGCGTACGCGGCCGCAGTCCGCTGCTGGCTGCGCAAGGCGAACAGATCCTGATCCGCACGGGCCACCTTGTAGTCGGCGGCGACGTTCTCACCGGTCTCCGGCATCGAATCGCTACCGTAGCGCGACTGCAGCAGCGGATTGATGAATCGCCACCCGATCGTGGTGTCGAAAATCTCCGTGGAACGGCTGAATGCCGACTCGGCCTTCGGCATCACGAACGGTGCGCGCGACATGGATTCGACCCCGCCGGCCACCACTATCTGCGCTTCGCCCGTCTTCACGGCACGCGCAGCCATGGCCACGGCATCGAGACCTGAGCCGCACAGACGGTTCACCGTCACCCCCGGCACAGTGACCGGAAGTCCCGCCAGCAAGGCGGCCATGCGTGCCACGTTTCGGTTGTCTTCGCCAGCCTGGTTCGCGCAGCCGAGCATGACCTCATCCACGGCGGCAGGATCAAGTGACGGACTGCGCGCGATGAGGGCCGCAACAGCAATCGCGCCGAGGTCATCTGCACGCACCGAAGCGAGCGCACCCCCATAGCGCCCGATGGGCGTTCGCACCGCGTCACAGATAAAGGCTTCGGTCATCGATCCCCCTCGGCAGACACGGCTGCGCCATCTGCCTCAAGACGGTCAGCCGTGAATGATAGCGCCGCAACGGCTCCAGCCCGCCGGGCGGGAGCGGCAGCGCACGAAGAGTGACACACGCGGTGTGGACAGGTACGATTACCGTACCCTCAGCCCGATTCTGTACGCCAAAGCCGTGTTGCACTCTAAAACATTTCCCAAGAACTCTGGTTCGTTTATCGCGCCGCGGGTGATGAGCGCGACCGATCCCGACAACGCTCTCTTCCGTGGCGGTGACCCTGACTTCATGACCTCCCTTGCGCGAGGCCTGCACGTGATTCGGGCGTTTGCGGGCGTCGACCGCCGCCTCACGATCGCCGACGTGAGCCGCGCAACCGGTCTGACCCGCGCGGTGGTCAGGCGTTGCCTGTATACGCTGCGCGAGCTCGGCTATGCCGCTACGGACGGCCGCACCTATTTCCTGCAACCGCGAATCCTCAACCTCGGTTACGCATATCTGTCGACTGCGCCGGTGCCGATCGCCGCGCAGCCGGTGCTCGAGGAGATGAGCGAGCTGCTCGGGGAGGCCTCCTCGGTCGCCGTGCTCGACGACGGCGCAGTCGTCTACGTCGCACGCGCTGCTACCAAGCGGATCATGTCGGTCACGCTCGGAGTCGGCAGCCGCCTGCCGGCGTATTGCACAGCTCTGGGACGCGTACTGCTGGCACACCTGAGCGAGGAGCAGGTGTCGGCGGAGCTGCCCAAAGTGGATTTCGTCCAGCACACCAAGTACACGGTCACCTCACGCAAGAAGCTCGAGGAGGTGTTGTCCACAGTGCGCACAGAAGGGTATGCGCTGAACGATCAGGAGCTCGAGATCGGCCTGCGCTCCATAGCGGTCCCGGTGCGCAACGTCGTCGGTGCCGTGGTCGCCGCGATGAACGTGAGCACCCAGGCGTCACGTGTATCGCGCCGCGAGCTGCTCGAGCGTTGCCTGCCGATCCTGCTCACGGCAGCCGACAAGCTGAGCAGCCAGCTGCCGCCCCCGCGCTGACGGGCGGAGCGACGAACCGGCCGCCAGCCCGTCTGTTGTTCAAAGACGCAAGGTCAATGGAACTCCGCGACGCGCACGAACCTGATCTGCCGGGGCTGCTCGCGATCTACAACGAAGTGATCGCGAACTCGACCGCCGTCTATTCCGATACTCCCGTCACGCTCGATGACCGCCGTCACTGGTGGCAGATGCGCGTGGCGAGCGGCTATCCGCTGCTCGTAGCCGGCGACTCCTCCGGAATCCTGGGATTCTCGACGTTCGGCGACTTCCGCGCCTGGCCCGGCTACCGCTTCACAGTGGAGCACAGCGTGCACGTTCGCTCGGACTGCCGGGGGCGCGGCATCGGTCGCTCATTGGTGCAGGCGTTGTTTCCGCGAGCCGAGGCTCTGGGCAAACACGTGATGATCGCCGGAGTCGACGCTGCAAACGCCGCCTCGATCCGCTTTCACGAGCGGCTCGGATTCGAGCAGGCCGGCCACCTGCGCGAGGTCGGCAACAAGTTCGGCCGCTGGCTGGACCTGGTATTCCTGCAGCGCTGGATCGGCCCCCGGTAGACTGGCGCGATGTTCCGTTTCCTGCCGCCCGTGACACGGGCCGTTCTCCTCATCAACGTGCTCGTGTACCTGGCCGAGCAGTACCTCGGCGATGCGCTCTACGCCCTGTTCGCTCTGTGGCCGCTCGGTGCGGGCTTCGAGCCGTGGCAACTCGTGACTCATGCCTTTCTGCACGAGCGCGCCAACCTCAACCACATTTTCTTCAACATGTTCGGTCTGCTCATGTTCGGACCGATGGTCGAGCAGCAGCTGGGGTCGCGGCGCTTCGCGGTCTTCTATCTCCTGTGCGTGCTCGCCGCCGGGGCAACTCAACTCACGGTGCAGGCGGCGACGGGCGCCCTGGATCCGACCATCGGCGCATCGGGGGCCATCTTCGGCATCCTGCTGGCGGCCGCCGTCTTCTTCCCGCGCGAACAGCTGCTCGTATTCTTCATCATCCCCATGCCCATGTGGCTGGTCGTGACCCTGTACGGGGCGATAGAGCTGTACCTGGGAGTGACGGGGCGGCAGGAAGGCGTCGCCCACTTCGCCCACCTGGGCGGCATGATGGGCGCCGCCGCGGCCATCCTCTACTGGCGAGCGCGCCACACGCTCCGTTCCTAGGTTCCCGAGGCTACCGACGGCCGGCGGCTTGAATTCAGTGGCGCGCACCGGCCACAATCGCGCCCCCGATGGATGGGCCTGGGCAAGGAACTTTTCATGAGCCTTTCGGATCTAGTGCGCTACCCATGATCAAGACAGAACATCTCAGCAAGCGGTACAAGTCGCTCACCGCCGTGGACGACGTGAGCTTCCAGGTGGGCCCCGGCGAGGTGCTCGGCTTCCTCGGGCCGAACGGCGCCGGCAAGACGACGACCATGCGCATGATCGCCGGCTTCATCAGCCCGAGCGCAGGCAGTGCCAGCATCTGTGGACACGACATCGAGACGGATCCGCTGGGCGCCAAGGCCAGCCTGGGATATCTCCCCGAGGGCGCCCCCACCTATGGGGAGATGACGGTGCGCGGCTTCCTCGATTTCATCGCCGACCTGCGCCGCCTCCAGGGCGCGCGGCGCGCGGCCCGACTGGACTATGTGATCGGCCGCCTGCAGCTCGAGGAAGTCATCGAGCAGACCGTCGAGACCCTCTCGAAGGGCTTCCGCCGCCGCGTCGGCCTCGCTCAGGCCATCGTGCACGACCCCCCCGTACTGATTCTCGACGAGCCCACCGACGGCCTGGACCCCAACCAGAAGCACGAAGTGCGCACGCTCATCAATGAGATGGCGCGCGACAAGATCATCGTGATCTCGACCCACATTCTCGAAGAGGTCGCGGCCGTGTGCACGCGCGCGATCATCATCGCTCGCGGGCGAATCGTTGCCGATGACACCCCCGCCGGACTTGCGGCCCGGTCCCGGTATCACAACGCGGTCTCCCTCCAGCTGGAAGGAGCCGAGCGGCTCGCCGGCTTCCAGGCTTCGGTGGCCGCCCTGCCCTCAGTCGCCGGGGTCGAGGTCAGCGAGCGCGACGCCCGCCTCACGGCTCTGCCACGCGGCGGCGCGATGATCCTGCCGGCGCTCTCGGAGCTCGCCGCCCGCGAGGGCCTGAAGCTCAAGGAGCTGCACCTCGAGTCCGGACGACTCGACGAAGTCTTCCATACCATCACGGCCTAAGACATGAACCGCCATCCTCTCCGGCGCCTCGCGCGCCGCCAACTGTGCGGGCAACGCGCAGCCTCGCTCAACCCCGGGGGCAACCCGTGATCATCATCATCATGCGCCGCGAGCTGGCGAGTTACTTCGCAACGCCGCTCGCCTATGTGTTCATCCTGATATTTCTCGTGCTGGCAAGCCTGCTGACCTTCTTCATGGGCGGATTATTCGAGCGCGGGCAGGCGGACCTCGCCCCGTTCTTCGGTTACCAGCCCTGGCTGTACCTGTTTCTCATTCCGGCGATCTCCATGGGGCTGTGGGCCGAGGAGCGCAAGTCCGGCAGCATCGAGCTACTGATGACGCAGCCGGTCACGCTGTGGGATGCGGTGCTCGGTAAGTTTCTCGCCGCGTGGATATTCACGGCCCTCGCGCTGGCACTGACGTTTCCGCTCTGGATCACCGTGAACTATCTAGGTCGCCCCGACAACGGTGCCATCATCGCCGCCTATGCCGGCAGTCTGCTGCTCGCGGGCGGCTACCTCGCCGTCGGCTCATGCATGTCCGCTCTCACGCGCAGTCAGGTGGTCGCGTTCATTCTCGCGGTGGTGGTGTGCTTCGTGTTCCTGCTGATCGGCTTCTCGCCGGCCATCGCCAGCGATCTTCCCGGCTGGGCGCGTACGCTGGTCGAGGCCATCGCCTCGCTGTCGTTCTATGACCACTTCACCGCGATCGCCAAGGGCGTCATCGACATCCGCGACCTGCTGTACTTCGCGATGCTGATCGGATTCTTCCTGCTCGCAACGTCGATCGCGCTCGACGTTCGCAAGGCCGATTAAGTGCACGGAGCCCATCGCCCATGACAAAACGCTCGACACTCGGCGGCAGCGCGCTGCTCGCGCTCGCCCTGCTCTTCGTGGGACTCACCATGGTGTTCAGCCACGCGCTGCGCGGCTGGCGGCTCGACCTCACGCAGAATCATCTGTACACGACCGCTCCGGGCACCAACCGCATCCTCGGCAGCATCGGGGAGCCGATCAATCTCTACTTGTTCTACTCGGAGAAGACCGCAACGCAGATCCCTCAGATCAGCACCTATGCCGTGCGGGTGCGCGAATTCCTCGAGGAGCTGGCGTCGCGCTCCGGCGGCAAGGTCGTCCTGCACGTGATCGATCCGCAGCCCTCTTCCGAAGACGAGGATCGCGCCTCCGAGCTGGGAGTGCGCGGAGCCCCCGTCGGGGCGGCCGGGAACCTGTACTTCGGCCTGGCTGGAACCAACTCCACCGATGGCCACCAGGCCATCGAGTTCTTCGATCCTGCGAAGGAGGAATTCCTCGAGTACGACGTGGTCAAGCTCGTCTACGAGCTGGCGCATCCGAAAAAACCGGTGCTCGCATGGCTGTCCGGACTCCCGATGACCGAGAGCTTCGATCAGCAGTCGGGCCAGATGCGCGAGCCGTGGGTCAGCTACGGGCAGGCACAACAGCTGTTCGACGTCCGTGCGCTGGAGCCCAGCGCAACGAAAATCGATCCGGACGTGAATGTGCTCGTGCTGGTGCATCCGAAGAACCTGACACCGGCGACCCAATTCGCGATCGACCAGTACGCGCTGCGCGGCGGCCACATCGTCATGTTCGTCGATCCGCTCGCGGAGGCCGATCAGTCGGGCGCCGATCCGCGCAACCCGATGGCCGGGATGAGCGCGGACAAATCCTCGCAAGCCGGCGCGCTCCTCACTGCCTGGGGCGTGCAGTTCAATCCGCGCGAGGTCATTGGAGATCGGGCTCGCGCGCTGTCGGTGTCGACGCGCCAGGGCGCTGCCCCGGTGCAACACCTGGGCATTCTCGGCCTGGATCGCAGCTCGATGGCCTCCGGTGACGTCATCACGTCGGGCCTCTCCAACATCAATGTCGAGACCGCCGGTTACCTCGAGCCGGTGAAGGGCTCGACGGTCAGGTTCGAGCCGTTGCTGCGCTCGAGCACCGAGGCCGCACCGATCCCCGTGGAGAAGTTCGCGATGCTGTTCGATCCGTCGACGCTGCGGGACGGTTTCAAGCCGACGGGCAAGCGCTACACCCTCGCAGCCCGCGTCAGCGGCAACGTCAAGACCGCGTTCCCCGCGGGACCGCCGGCCGGCGTGACCCTCCCCGCCGGCCAGAAGGCGCTGCAAGAGTCGGCGCAGCCGCTGCATCTGATCGTGTTCGCCGACACCGACATCCTGTCCGACTTTCTGTGGGTGCACGAGCAGAACCTCTTCGGTCAACGCGTCGCGCAGGCCTTTGCAAACAACGGCGATCTGCTGCTCAACACGCTCGACAACCTGGCCGGAAGCACGGACCTCATCAGCGTGCGCGGGCGCGCCACGTTCTCGAGGCCCTTCGAGCGCGTCGACGCCCTGCGCCGCAAGGCGGACGATCGTTTCCGCGCGAAGGAGCAGGAGTTGGAGGCCCAGCTGCGCGACACCGAGGAGAAGCTCACCGCCCTGCAGACGAAGCGCAATGACAAATCGGCGGTCATCCTCACGCCGGAGCAGGTGAAGGAGCTCGATCGCTTCCAGGACGAGAAGCTGCGCATCCGCAAGGATCTGCGCGCCGTGCGTGCGGGCTTGAACGAGGAGATCAAGGGGCTGGGCACGGAGCTCAAGGTTCTGAACATCATCGTCGTGCCGTTCGCTTTCGCGCTCGGCGCACTGCTCATCTGGCTGTCGCGCAAGCGGCGCCGCGAGCAGCGGCAGGAGCTGCGGCGGGCGGGCGCGGCCGGGCAGCCGCAGGCTGCGGCGGTGCACAACGAGGTGCGGCCATGACCCCGCGCCGTGTCGCCGCCCTGCTGGTGGCGGGCTTCCTGATCATCGTCTTCGCGGTGTGGCTGTCGTCGCAGCGGCATCTCGAGCGTGCCACGAACGCAGGTGAGCTCGTGCTGCCCGGACTCGAGCATGCGGTCAACGATGTGACGGAAATGCGGCTCAGGAAGGGCGACGAGACCCACGCCACGCTGCACAAGGGCAGCAGCGACTGGACCGTCGGCGAGCGTGGCTATCCGGCGGATTCCGGCAAGGTGCGCAAGTTCCTGCTCGATCTGGCCGCCTTGAACATCGTCGAGGAGAAGACGCGCACGGCCGCCAACTACCCCCAGCTCGGCGTCGAGGACGTGAGCTCACCGAAGGCGACCGGGACGCTCGTCGAGGCCGTCTCGCCGGCGAAGACCTATTCGGTGATCGTCGGGAAATCATCGAGTGCCAAGTCGGTGTACGTGCGGCCGACGGGCTCGGAGCAGAGCCTGCTTGCCGCACCCTCGCTGACGGTCGACGCAGACCCGCGGCGCTGGCTCGACCGCAACCTCCTCGACATCGCCCAGGAGCGGATCAAGGATTTCAGCGTCAAGCCGGCCGACGGGCCCGGCTATTCCGCCTCGCGCCCGAGCAAGGAGCAGCAGGATTTTACGGTGACAGGCATTCCCAAGGGACGGGAGCTCGCGAATCCGGCGGCGGCGGACGCTGGCGCGGGATCGCTCGCCGGACTGATGCTGGATGACGCGCAACACGCCGCCACCCCGGCCGATCCGAAGACTCTCTCGCACGCGACCTTCCACACCTTCGACGGGCTGCAGGTCGACGTGAGCGGCCGCAAGGACGGCACGCGGACCCTGCTGTCCGTTGCCGCCAGCACGACGGACAAGGCCGGCGAGACCCCGGCACAGACCCTCACGGCCCGCACGCAAGGCTGGGAATTCGAGATTCCATCGTACAAGTACGATGGAATTTTCCGCTCGCTGGAAGATCTGCTGAAGAAGCCCCCGGAAGCGCCGAAAAAGGCAGACGTGGCAAACAAGCCGGGCGCCCGGAAACCGGCGAAGGCTTCGCAGCCGCCCGCGAGCTAGCCTTGCGACACCGGCCGCGCTACCTCGCGCGGGCGAGCAGCAGCAGCGTCACGGTAGCCAGCAGCGTCGTCGGCAGCCACGCGAGGATCACGGGATTGAGATCGAACACGATCGTCCCGCTCTCGATGAGCCGCTGCAGCAGAAAGAAGCCGACGCCGAGCAACAATCCCAGCAGGGTTCGAGTCCCGGCGCCCGCGGAGCGCAGCGAGCCCAGTACGAATGGAATGGCCAGCAGTACCGAGAACGCGATGGCCACCGTGCGCGCGATCCGCGACCAGAATGCGAAGACGTACTCGCGGGCATCCAGCGAATTGGCCTGAAAATACTGGATCAGGCGCCACAGGGAACGGCTCGTGAGCTGGCCTGGATTGTCGACCGCGAGTCCGAGAAAGCCCGCCGTGACGTTCGATTCGAGCATGCGCTGACCCGGCGATCCGGTCACGACGCTGTCGTCGTCAGTGAAGCGCGATTCTGCATATTCGCTGAGTATCCACTTGCGGTTGGTCCCGGACGTCGCGCGCACAGCGTGCCCGATCGCACGCAGCCGATGATCGGGGGACAGCTCGAACACCTGCATCCCGCCGAACTGGCGCTCACCCGACTGGCGCGCGACGTTCAGGATCCGGTTGCCGTCCCGCACCCACGCCCCGCCGCCACTGCCGAAGCTGATGTTGGTGAACTTGCTGAAGGCCTTCTGCTCCTTGGCGGCCTCCTGCAGCGGCGGTGCCAGGAACTCTCCGAGCACCACCTCGACTGCGATGAGCAGAAACCCGGCCATGAGTGCCGTGCCGGCGATGCGCGCCACGGAAATACCGGTTGCGCGGATCACCGTCAACTCACTGCCCCGCGCGATGGAACCGAGCCCCACGAGCGAGCCGATGAGAACGGTGATCGGCAGGAGCTCGTACGCCTGTTGCGGCAGGTTCAGCAGGGTGAACCACAAGGCGCTGACCGCGGTGTAGTGCCCGACGCCGATGTCATCCTGCTGATCGATGAACACGAACAGAGCGCCGAGCACGAGCAACCCGAACATCACGAGCAGCACGAAGCCGAGGATGGTGCGGATGAGATAGCGATCCAGGATGCTCACGAGTGCGCCCTGTGCCGCACCTTGGCGAGGCTGCGCGGCCCGAAAATCACTGCGAGCGCGAGCGCCACGACGATCGCATGCACCCACCACAGTCCCACGGCTTCCGGCACCGTGCCGCGGGCGATCCAGACCTTTCCGGCGGAGATCAGGTTGGAATACACGAAGTAGATCACCACCGCGAGCCCGACGCGCGCGTAGCGCCCCTGCCGCGGATTCAGTCTCGACAGGGGCACGGCCAGAAGGGTCAGCACGATGCACATCAACGGCAACGCGACACGCCAATGCAGCTCGGCGCGCTTCACCAGATCGCCGGAGTTGTAGAGAACCGAGGATGGCTGCGCGTCGAGATTCTTTACAACGTCGGACAACGCAGGCACCTGCACCGGCACCTCGTGCTCGGCGAAGCGGACGATGCGCCATTCCGGGCTTCCCGGAACCCCCTCGAAACGCTCGCCGTCATAGAGGGTGATGGTATGGGTCATTCCGTCGGGCGTCACGGTGTGGCGAGCCCGATCCGCGACGGCTACCTCCACGTGCGGGCCCCGGTTCTGTTCGACGAACACGTTTGCCAGCGTCCCGTCCGGATTCACATCCTCCGCATAGACGACCGCGCTTCGCCCCCCGAACGTGCGGAATTTGCCCGCGGCGATGGGCGCGAATTGCCCTGCCCGCACAGCGGCGTTGCGCAATGAGAGAGTGCGCGCCGTGGCCTCCGGTGCGAGCACGAGCGTGAGCCATGCGAGAAGTCCCGTGACGACCACGGCGAGCAGGACGATCGGCAGATACACGGTACGCGGGCCTACTCCGCACGCAAGGGCAGCGGCCATCTCAGTGTCGTGGTAGAGCCGGCCGAAAGAGAGCACTACTCCCAGCAGCAGCCCCACTGGCACCAGAATGCTCAGGTTTTGCAAGGTACCCAGCCAGATCAGCTCCAGCACGACGCCTTGCGGAAACTGGTTCACGGCGGCGCGCTCCAGCACGCCGGCGATCTGGTTGGCGAGCAGGATGACGAGCAGCAAGCCCGTGACGAGCACCCAGGCCGTCACGACTTCGCGCAAAATGTAGCGTCCGAGGATCGTCCCCAAAAACATCCTCTCAGGTGGGCCGCGCCGGAACGCCGGCAGGTCTTTGAGTTACACTGGGCGCTGCTCGCGCTACCGCCTTGAAGCTCCCATTTCTGAGCGAATCAACACGAAATGGAGTCTGGCGCCGGTACGGCGACTAAGGTAAAGCAATCGGGCGTCGGCACCAAGCTCACTTGATGAGTGCCGGCAGACGGCGCAGACGCACGCGTCGAACCCTTTGTCGGCAGGCGGGCGACTGCCGGCAGGAGCCGCCGCAGCCGGCTTGGCAACGGAAATAGGGGGAACGAATGCATTTCGAGGTCTGGACCCGAGGACTAGCGACACTCAGCGTGGACTGCCTCGTCCTGGGGCTCTTCGAAGAGGGCGAGTTGACCGGTGAGGCGCAAGCCGTCGACACGGCCGCCGGGGGCCGGCTGAAGAAACTGCTCGCACGCGGAGATTTCTCGGGGCGCACGGGAGAGGCGCTGCTGCTGACCGACCTGCCCGGCTTGGAGGCCACGCGTGTGCTGCTCACCGGCCTCGGTGCCAAGAAGAGCCTGAGCCGCCGCAGCTGGCGCAAGGCGCTGACGGCCGCCGTAAGCGCGCTGGCACGCACCCGCATTGCGAGCGCCGCCATCGCCATCGAAAGGCCGCCGGCCAAGGAGCTCGATGACTACTACCTGGGCCGGGCCGTCGCGGAGACCGTCGGCTCCGCGCTCTACCGCACCAACGATCTGAAAACGGCCAAGAAGCCCAAGCCGCCGGCCCTGCAGAAAGTGCTCGCGGGCCCCGTCCGCAAGGCAGGCATCGAGGCGGCCACCCGCGGCCTCGAGCACGGCGCCGCCGTCGCAGCGGCCGCCCGCGTTCAGCGCGATCTGGCCAACCTGCCCTCGAACATCTGCACGCCTGTATATCTCGCTGAGCAGGCGCGCGCGCTCGCGAAGCGCCACACCTCCTTGCGCGTCCAGGTGCTGGACGAGGCCGCCATCCGCCGCGAGAAGATGGGCTGTCTGCTGTCGGTCGCGCAAGGAAGTCATCAGCCACCGCGCTTCATCGTCCTGGAGCACCGCGGCGGCAAGTCGGACCGGCCACCCGTCGTGCTCGTTGGCAAGGGCGTCACATTCGACAGCGGCGGCATCTCGCTCAAGGATCCGCCGGCCATGGATGAAATGAAGTACGACATGAGCGGCGCCGCGGCGGTGATTGCAGCGCTGACCCTGGTCGCGGAACTGCGGCTGCCGCTCAGGGTCGTGGGACTCGTGGCCGCGGTGGAAAACATGCCGAGCGGACACGCTGTGAAGCCGGGGGACATCGTCACCAGCGCATCCGGCCAGACGGTGGAAATCCTCAACACCGACGCCGAGGGCCGGCTTATCCTGTGCGATGCGCTGCATTACGCCCGGCGGTTTCATCCAAGCGCCGTCGTGGACATCGCGACCCTGACCGGCGCATGCGTCGTCGCATTGGGGCATCATCATGCCGGGGTCATGGGCAACGACGACGAGCTGGTACAGGAGCTGGTGGCGGCGGGCGTGCGGGCGGACGACCGCGTCTGGCATTTGCCACTGACGGAGGAGTACGCTGAACAGCTCAAGAGCAACTTCGCCGATTTTGCGAACATTGGCGGACGGGAAGGTGGAGCGATCACGGCAGCGGCATTCCTGGGCAAGTTCACACAGGGGCTGAAATGGGCGCACCTCGACGTCGCGGGCACCGCCTATCAGAGCGGTGCGCAGAAGGGCAGCACGGGG
>FTEN01000078.1_pt1 | contig 22525 bp, 23 predicted proteins | sample 1640221 | NCBI WGS metagenome assembly FTEN01 (sample SAMEA3914816, study PRJEB12502) | metagenome | biome: forest; material: soil | place: USA | collected 2011-09-16 | depth 0.3 m | reverse complement strand
TTTCTGCGCACGCTTCCGGCCATCCGCAAAGTCATGGTCGCCGCGGTACACGGTGCGACGGTCGGAATCGGAGTGACCCTGCTGCTGCATTGCGATCTCGTCATCGCAGCGCGCAGCACGCGGCTCGCCGTGCCGTTCGTGCGGCTGGGTCTCGTTCCCGAAGCGGCCAGCTCGCTGCTGCTGCCGCGCCTGATCGGACATCAGCGCGCCGCGGAGATGCTGTTTCTGGGGGAGCCGATCGACGCCAACAGGGCATTCGAGATGGGGATCGTCAATCGGGTGGTGGATGACGAGTCGCTCCTCGGCGAAGCGCGCTCGCTTGCGCGCACGGTCGCGGCGCAACCGGCCGGGGCCTTGCTGGCGACCAAACGCCTGCTGCGCAGCGGATCGACGGCTCTCCTGGACCGCATCGAGGAAGAGCTGGAAGCGTTTCGGCAGCAGCTGGGCTCGGCGGAGTTTCGCGCCGCCGCCCAGGAATTCCTCGGCAAGCGTCGCGGCCCCTGAAGGAGCGCCGCGGCATGGGCATCTACTCGCTGGATGGAATGATTCCGGTCGTCGACGCGACGGCCTTCGTGCACCCCCAGGCGGCGCTGATAGGCGACGTCGTGGTCGGTGCACGCTGTTACATCGGCCCCGGTGCAGCATTGCGAGGCGACCTGGGCCGCATCGTCGTCGGCCGCGGCGCGAACGTGCAGGACAATTGTGTGCTGCATACTTTTCCCGCCAAGGAGGTCGTCCTTGAGGAAGACGCGCACATCGGCCACGGGGCCGTCCTGCACGGGTGCCTCATTCGACGCGGAGCGCTCGTCGGGATCAATGCCATCGTCATGGATGACGCGGTGATCGGCGAGTATGCGCTGGTAGGCGCAGGCAGTTTCGTCCGCGCAGGCCTTGTCGTTCCGCCGCGCACCCTGGTTATCGGAGCGCCCGCGCGCGTCGTGCGCGAGCTCAGCGAGCAGGAGCTCGCATGGAAGGCGACGGGCACGCGCGAGTACCAGCAGCTCGCCGATCGGTGTCGTGATTCGCTGCGTGAATGCGAGCCCTTACGCTCTCCCGAGGCGGGACGCGGGAGCTTCAGATCCGTCCCGCATGCACCGCTGCACGAGATCGCCCGCAAGAAGAGCTGAGTGCGTCGCATGATAGGATGCGCAGGATCACAGGCGCGAGCAAACAAGAATGGCCTTCTGGAACCGACGCAAGCCCCTCGATGCGATCAATCATATCGATCCCAGCCGGCGGCTGAAGCGCACGCTGGGCTGGCCCCACCTGATCGCTCTGGGTGTCGGAGCCATCGTCGGCACCGGCATCTACACGCTGATCGGCATCGGAGCGGAGAAGGCAGGTCCCGCGGTCATCCTCTCGTTCATCATTGCCGGCGTCGTGTGCGTGTGCGCGGCGCTTGCCTACGCGGAAATGGCATCCCTGATGCCCGCTGCGGGCAGCGCTTATACATATACCTACGCGGTGGGCGGGGAGCTGCTGGCCTGGATCGTCGGCTGGAGCCTCATTCTCGAGTACTCGGTCGTCTGCAGCGCAGTGGCAGTCGGTTGGTCCGGTTATGCCAGCGGATTCCTGCAAGCGGCCGGTCTGCATATTCCGGCGCAGTTGCTGGCGGGAGCCTTTGCGGGCGGTTTGCTCAACTTACCGGCCGTCGCAATCATCTTCGTGGTCGCGGGCATGCTCATCGTGGGCACGCGGGAGAGTGCCACGGTCAACACCGTGCTGGTCACCGTGAAAGTCATCGCGCTGTTCGTGTTCATCGCCATCGGAATCTCAGCCTTCAAGTCGGGTAATTTCTTGCCCTTCATGCCCTATGGCTTCGGCTCATCCGGCACTGGAGATGGTACGCGGGGAGTCATGCCCGCGGCGGCGATCATTTTCTTCGCCTTCTATGGGTTCGATGCAGTGTCCACCGCTGCGGAGGAGGCGAAAAATCCGGGACGCGACATCACGCGGGGCATCATCGGATCGATGATCGTGTGCACACTGCTGTACATGGCTGTGGCCGCAGCCGCACTCGGCGCCATGCCCTTCGCGGAGTTTGCAAAGAGTCCGGAGCCGCTGGCCCATATCCTGCGGACACTCGGACATCCCCTGGCGGCGACGGTGATCGGCGCTGCGGCTGTCATTGCGCTCCCGACGGTGATACTCGCGTTCATGTACGGCCAGAGTCGCGTCTTCTTCGTGATGGCGCGAGACGGGCTCCTCCCCGAGAGGCTCGGTCATGTCAACCAGCGCACCGGCACGCCTGTGGCGATGACGCTGTTCACTGCAGTCGTCGTGGCGGTGATCGCGGGGCTGTTTCCGCTGGCGGATATAGCCGCTGTCGCCAACGCCGGAACTCTCTGTGCGTTCGTCGCCGTGGCATTGTGCATGTTGGTAATGCGGGCGTCACAGCCCCAGTTGCCCAGGCCCTTCAAGGCGCCCCTCGGTACGTTCGTGGGTGTGTTGGCGGTCGCCGGCTGCGTTTACCTGTTTTTGAGTCTGCAGGTGCGGACGCGCGAGTATTTCGTGATCTGGAACGCGATCGGCATCGTCGTGTACTTCCTGTACAGCATGCGCAACAGCCGGCTGGCGCGAGGCGCGGATCAGGTGTGATCGCGGCCGATGATCTCATCGCGCACGTCGGCAATTTCCCGTGCGCGAGAGGGTCGCGCGCCTTCGCAGCGTTCCGTCCTGGGGCAGCGCGAGCTGCGCGGACAAATTACGCGCGCCGGTTGGCCGAGCGCGTCCTCTATCCACGCGATATTCAGTACGTTCGCCACGGCGCTCAGAACTGGTGTGGCGGATTTGGGGATGCGCGCCTCGCCGCCGCGGCGCAGACACTCGGCGAAGATGGTCTCCACCAGCGTTCCGGTGTCTGCACCGTTGGCATCGAGCGCAGGCGCCAGGTCGACTCCGACGGACAGCACGTGAGGATTGCCGGCCATGTCGCGCACGCGCATCGAGTGGCAGCAGTAGAGGAGTGAGCGGTCCCCATCGCGCAGCACGGAGATCTGCGAGCCCGATTCGCCCCGGTCTCCCTCGATCATGCGGAACACGGCCCAGTTGGGACACGGGTCGCTCACCTGCGCGAGATTGCCCCACGGCAAAGGAATGCCGTTGCCGCGGTACACAGCGCGCAGGTAGCCGGGCGGATAGGCATCGAAGAAATGCCAGTACGGATAGGGGGACACCTTGGTCATCCGCCGCATCGTGACGGCCGGTGTCAGCTCGAGCTTTACGCCGGCCTGCACGCGATGGCGCTCCCGGGCGAGAAAACGGCGGAAGGGCACGCGTGGCGCCAGCAGAGCGCCGGCGAAGAAACTGCATTCGAAGTCGCGCCAGGCGTGCAGCACGTCCTGTGCGTTCATCCCGGCATCTGCGGATCCGCCTTCGGGGCTGCCGCCCATCTCACCGCCGGTGGCGTGGGCCGACTTCATGCCGTCGCCGCCGTGCAGCACCTGGTGAGCGATGTGGGCGGCCAGATCGAATTTCAGGCGCGCGGGATCGGATTGCAGAGCGCGGTTCGCGTACACGATGTGGGGGGCCTCGAAGAACGAGCGCACCATGCTGCGCACTTCGCGATCGTGGTCGCGCGCCAGCACCGGCTTGCGGTCGAACCAGCGGATCTCCAGGCCGTGCCGTTTGGACAGGCGGTACAGGTCATCCACGGAGAGTGGAAATTTGCGCTCCCCGACGCTCTCGGCCGCGCGCTCCAGGTCGGGAAAGTCGTTGCGCGACATTTCCTGGTGCGAGCGGATCAACAGATGCGCGAACTGCCGGCCGCTCGTGCCCGTCTGCGCGAGCAGCTCCGGAATGGCCGCCTGCAGCACGCTCTTGGAGAACAGGAAGGCGGGCTCCAGGGGAACGCGGGCGGCGCCCCCGGAGGGAGCCGCGGGGGCCGACCCCTCCAGGTCTGCGCTCTCATCGAGAAACCAGCTCAGCTCGCGCTGGAACACCTGCGCCAGCAGCTCGAGCAGCTCGGGCGAGGGTGTGCGCTTGCCGCTCTCGATCATGCTCAGGTAGGAAACCGATGGCGCCACGTCCGCATTGCGCTGGATGCAGCGGGCCGACAGCTCCTCCAGCGTGAGGCCGTTGCGCTTGCGCAGCGAGCGCAGCTTGGCGCCGAGAAAGTGGCCTTTGCGCAGCAGGGTCGCCATGGCGGGTCTCGCAGCGTTCTGTGAAATTAACAGTGTGAAGTTTCTAGAGTGAAATTCATCGGTATTCCGGGAATATGCTCCAGTCCCATGAGCCCCGCAACGGATCAGGCCGTCTATTCCAGGTACCCCGCCCGGCCCCGGATCGAGATCCGGGGGCCGGCCGTGGAGCGCTCGGAGCGCGTGCTGACCCCGCTGGCGCTGCAGCTCCTCGCGAGCCTGCATCGCAGATTCAAGGGGTGCCGGACAATGAGGCCGGACGACGACGCGCCCGCGGCGTGGGCGCGGCGGATGCGGCAGCTGGAATCGAAAGAGTTGGTGCGGCCCCGCGGCTGGGACATCGCGGAGAGCCACGTTCACATCGATGGCGTGCCGGTAGCCGGGGCCTTGTTCGACGTCGCAGTCGCCTGCGCCAACAGCCTCGACGATTTCGTACGCCGCGGCGCCGGCCCGCGCTTCGACCTGCCACCGCCGCACGGTCCTCTCGAAGCCAAACTGTGGCGCGACGTGCTGCGCGCCATCGAAGCCGCACTGGGCCTGCGCTCCGGGGCAATCAAGGCAATCGCGGAGATCGATACATGAGTGTGCAACGAACGGTTCCGAGCGCCGCAGAGTTGAGTCGCATATGGCGCGACAGTCCGCGTTGGCGGGGCATCATGCGTGGCTACACTGCGGAAGATGTCGTTCGCCTGAGGGGGACGATCGCCGTGGAGCATTCGATCGCACGGCTCACCGCGGAGAAGCTCTGGCGCTACCTCAATGAAAAGCCGTTCGTCAATGCCCTGGGCGCGCTGACGGGCAACCAGGCCATGCAGCAGGTGAAGGCGGGCCTGGATGCGATCTATCTTTCGGGCTGGCAGGTTGCCGGAGACGCCAATCTCGCCGGCGAGATGTATCCGGATCAGTCGTTGTATCCGGCAGACTCGGTCCCCGCGGTGGTCCGCCGGATCAACAACACTCTGCGTCGTGCCGATGAGATTCATCATGCGGAAGGCGACGACTCCATCGATTGGCTGAAGCCCATCGTGGCCGACGCGGAAGCGGGCTTCGGCGGCGTCCTCAACGCCTTCGAGCTCATGAAGCAGATGATCGAGGCCGGTGCCGCCGGGGTGCACTTCGAAGATCAACTCTCATCCGCGAAGAAGTGCGGTCACATGGGAGGCAAGGTTCTCGTGCCGACTCAGGACGCGGTGAGCAAGCTCATTGCGGCCCGTCTGGCGGCTGACGTCTGCAATGTACCGACCATCCTGGTGGCGCGTACCGATGCCGAAGGGGCGAATCTTCTGACCGCGGACATCGATGAGCGGGACCGCCCCTTCGTGGATGTGGCGCGGGGGCGGACATCTGAAGGGTTCGTGCACGTCAAGGCGGGCCTCGACCAGGCCATCGCGCGGGGCATTGCTTACGCTCCCTACGCCGACCTCGTCTGGTGCGAGACCGCGAAGCCAGACCTGGATGAGGCGCGGCGCTTCGCAGAGGCCATTCACGCCCGCTACCCGGGCAAGCTGCTCGCGTACAACTGCTCGCCGTCCTTCAACTGGCGGCGCAAGCTCGACGATGCGACGATCGGCCGGTTCCAGCAGGAGCTCGGCGCTATGGGCTATCGCTTCCAGTTCATCACCCTGGCGGGCTTTCATGCGTTGAATTTCTCGATGTTCCAGCTCGCACGGGCCTACAGGACGCAGCAGATGAGCGCCTACGTGACCCTGCAGCAGGCCGAATTCGCCGCCGAACGGGAAGGCTATACTGCGACCAAGCACCAGCGCGAAGTCGGCGCAGGCTACTTCGATGCCGTCACGCAGACGGTGGCCGGCGGCACTTCGTCGCTCACCGCGCTGGAGGGCAGTACGGAAATGCAGCAGTTTCAACGTGGATAACGGCGCCGCCGGCGTCCCTTGTCCGAACGGGCGCCGTCATGAGCATCAAGCCGAAGCGATTCCGCGTGCGGCCGAAGTCCAGGGTCGAGCTGGATGACTGGCCGACGCGCGTCGCGCCTGCATACGCGACAAAAAAGGCCCATGCGGAAGTCCTCGCAGCGCACCTGGCCGATCTGCGGGACCGGCAGAACCTGCTGTACGCGCAGGACCGATACGCGCTGCTCGTGATCTTTCAGGCAATGGATGCCGCCGGCAAGGACAGCGCGATCAAGCACGTGATGTCGGGCGTGAATCCGCAGGGATGCCAGGTCTTCAGCTTCAAACACCCGAGTGCTGAAGAGCTCGATCATGATTTCCTCTGGCGCACGACGCGCGCTCTGCCGGAGCGTGGGCGCATCGGGATCTTCAACCGCTCGTACTACGAAGAGGTGCTGATCGTACGGGTACACCCTGAGATTCTGCGTGCGCAGCGGCTGCCACCCGGGAGTGCCGACGACGCCCGCATTTGGGACAGGCGCTTCGAATCGATCAACGGCCTGGAAAAGCATCTGCATCGCAGCGGCACGCGCATCATCAAGTTCTTTCTCCACCTCTCGAAGGAGGAACAGCGCAAGCGATTTCTGCGTCGCATCGAGGATCCGCAGAAGAACTGGAAGTTCAGCATGGCCGACGTCGAGGAGCGGCGCTACTGGAAGCAGTACATGCGCGCCTACGAGGCCTGTCTGAGCGCCACCAGCACCGCGCATGCCCCGTGGTACATCGTGCCGGCCGACGACAAGGAAAATGCGCAGCTGATCATCTCCCGCGTCATCGTGGACGCCCTGCGGGACCTGGACCCGTCCCCACCGAAGCTGAGCGCAAGGCAGAAGCGGGAGCTGCGGGCCATCGCGAGACGGCTCGTGAAGGACGCGGTTTAGGACTACCATACGGCGGCCTCTTTACCGACTTCGACGGAGGTCCTATGACAAGGTCCTGGATTGTCCTCGCGGCCAGCGCGCTGTTGGCCCTGGGCGCGCTGAGTCAACCGGTACAGGCGCAAAACAGCCAGAACTCCAAGATGACGAGCTGCAACGCCGACGCCAAGGCCAAGAATCTGGCCGGCGACGAGCGCAAGGCCTTCATGAAGAGCTGCCTGTCCGCGACTCCACCCTCATCCGGCGCTGCGGCGAACCCTCAGCAGCAAAAGATGAAAACATGCAACGCCGATGCGAAGACCAAGAAGCTGGCGGGCGCGGACCGCAAGAAATACATGAGCGATTGTCTGAAGGCTTCGCCCTGAGGCGTTGGGCGGTGGCTGCGGCGCTCGCTGCGGCGGGCGCCGCGGTGGTTGGTTGTGCGCCGCCTTCGAAACAGCAGACCGCGGACTCCCGTTTGCGGGCCATCTATACGTCCGAGTGGAAGTGGCGCCAGGACCAGTTCCCGGACGATGAGGATTCGCAGCGGCCGATCGCGGGCTACCTGCCGCGGGTGAATCCGGAATCGCAGACAATGCGCCTGCAACGCTGGCAGGAGGTGCTGCGGGCGCTCGAAGGCATCAATCCGGAGCAGCTCTCGCCTCCTGAACGCCTGAACTACGACATCTATCGTCCCCAGATTCAGGCGTTGATCGCGGACCAGCAGTTCCGCGGCTTCGAGATGCCGGCAAATTCCGATTCCACTTTCTGGACCGACATTGGCTATACGGCCAGGCGAACGTTCAGGACTGCGAAGGACTATCGCAACTGGATCGCGCAGATGCGCGACATTCCGCGCTACTTCCAGGAGCAGATCGCCGAGATGCGGGCGGGGATGAAGCGCGGGTTCACGCCGCCGAAGGTGACGATGGAAGGGCGGGACGCGTCCATCACGGCTGTGACGACGGCTACTGCGGAGGAAAGCCTGTTCTACACGCCCTTCAAAGAGATGCCGGGCATTCCCGAGTCGGACTCAGCGGCTCTCAGGACCGAGGCGCTGCGGGTCATTCGGGAGGTCGTACAGCCCACCTACGTCGAGCTGCTGAAGTTCATGCGCACGGAATACCTTCCGGGGACCCGCACCACTGTGGCCGCGCAGGATCTGCCGGACGGAAAAGCGTATTACCGCGCCAAGATCCGCGAATACACGACACTCGACAAGGATCCCGCCGACATCCATGCGCTGGGAGAGGCCCAGGTCGCCCGGCTGCACCAGGACATGGTGGCGGTCATGAAGGAGACCGGTTTCAAGGGTGACTTTCCCGCGTTCCTGCGGTTCTTGCGCACCGACCCGCGCTTCTACGCGAAGACGCCCGAGGAGCTGCTGATGCGCGCGGCGTGGATCGCAAAGCGGTTCGACGGCAAGGCCGCGCAGTACTTCGGGTACTTGCCGCGACAGCGCTTTACGATCAGGCCAGTTCCTCCCGATCTTGCGCCCTTCTACACGGCCGGACGCGGCGGCCCGGGCGTCTATCTGCTGAACACGTACCAGTTGAACGATCGTCCTCTCTACAATCTCACGGCCCTGACTCTCCATGAGTCGGCACCTGGCCATGCATTCCAGATTCCGATTGCGCTGGAGCACAAGGGCCAGCCTGAATTCCGGCAGCACACCTATCTGTCCGCATACGGAGAGGGTTGGGCGTTGTATTGCGAGTACCTGGGCGTCGAGATGGGCATGTACGAGACGCCCTACGATCGCTTCGGGATGCTCGGCTACCAGATTTGGCGCGCGGTCCGTCTCGTCGTGGACACCGGTATTCACTCGCAGGGTTGGAGCCGTGAGCGGGCGCTCGCATACATGCGAGAGTACACCGCGCTATCGGAGCACGAGATCGAGACCGAGGTGGATCGCTACATCGCCTGGCCCGCTCAGGCATTGTCCTACTATCTCGGGGAGCGGTCGATCGTCCAGACACGCGACAAGGCCGAAAAGGCGCTGGGCTCTCAGTTCAACATCCGCGCGTTTCACGATGCTGTCCTGGAGCTGGGATCGGTTCCGCTACCGGTGTTGGAGGCGCGCGTCGACCGTTTCATTGCCGAGGGAGGTAAGGGCCCTTACCCGGACGTGGAGTAATCCGCGGCGGTCGGCGCGCTACCGGCCACGAAGCGTCCTCCCTGAGCCGTGGACGATTACTTCTTGGCCTCTTCGAGCGCCTTGGCGACGAGTGATGACGCCGTCACACCGAGCACGTCCGCGAGACGGAAAATGACGGTGAGAGTGGGAGTTCGCAGACCCCGCTCGAGCAGAGACGGGTAAGTGCGATCGAAATCTCCCAGAGACGCGAGTTGCTCCTGGGAGAGTCCCTTCTGGCGGCGCAGCTCGCGCAGCACCCGGCCGAAGCCGATGGCAACCTTTTGACGTCGCATAATCGCCAATTCTGAACGATTGTCGATTATGTACTACAGACGCGTGTCCGAATAGTGGCAGCTTTGCGGTCGTTGCAAACAGCGTCGGCTTCAGTCCGCGACGCCGATGCTCCAGCCGCCGTCGATGTTAATTTCCTGCCCGGTGATGTACGCGGATGCTGGCGAGGCAAGAAACAGGGCGAGCCCCTGCATGTCGTCGGGAAAACCGACTCTGTGCATGGGAATCGAGCGCGCGACGGCTTCCTGCGTCTTGGGATTGTGCGCGTGTCCGCCGCCGATGTTGGTTACGAAGAATCCCGGTGCGATGGCATTCACCGTGATGTTGTGCGCGGCCAACTCGAGGGCGGCGCATCTCATGAAGTGTGCACATCCGGCCTTCGCCGTCATGTAGGCCGAGCCGATCGCCGGCTCTACGTGAGTCGAGGCCATCGAGGTCGTGATGACGATGCGCCCAGAATTCCGCGGCCTCATGTGACTTGCTGCTGCGCGGACCGTGGCGAAGACGCCGTTCAGGTTGATGTCGATGACACGGTTCCAGCGGGCATCCGAGTAGTTCTCGAGAGCGCCTTCGGCGACCCGCGGCCGCTGAGTGCCGACCCACGCACCGATGAAGCCAGGGCCGGGATCGATGCCGGCGTTCGCGAACACGACATCCAGCCGCCCGTAACCGCGGACGATATCGTCGAACGCCGTATTCAGAGCCGGGTGATCGGTGACATCGATCGCCCGTCCCGCGACATCGAGCCCAGCCGCGCGCAGACGCTTCGTCTCGGTCTCGATGCGTTGCGCGTCGACATCGAGCATCGTGACGCGCGCGCCGTTTTGAGCGAGCGCTTCAGTGAATCCCAGTCCGAGGCCGCTGGCGCCGCCTGTCACGACGGCGGCGTACCCCTCGACGGTGAACAGACTTGGGATTTTCACGAAGCGTTTCTCCACCCGGCTGGTCGACAGTTTCAGTCGTCTACATTGTAATGGAACCGTACGTTGCCAGCGCGTGGCGGCTACGCGTGGTGCCGGCACGCGGATGTTGCACGCGACCCTCCGCTGATCTGTACCGTCCCGCTCCGGGTGATCGGAGTCTTCGGCGCAGGGATGGGCCTGCAGCGAAGACGCTTTCTGACTTTTTTGTACGACGTCCAAACTTCGACGGCGTTCAATTATCTCGCCCGGTACCTATGCGGACCCCGACTGGCGAGTGCAAACGACGAGTCTTTCGGGTCGCGCCGCATGCCCGTTCGTTCCCGCGCCAGAGCCGGCGTCGTTTTTCGTCCTGAGGCTTCCCTTGGCCCTCGCGGAACCGGTACTGTGCCGCAGGCTTGGCACGATAACCCACGAGGTCGATTCCAATGGCAGAGGTCTCATCCACAAGGTGGTTAAGCGCGGCACTTTTCGCTGCCGTATTGGTTGCGCCCATTCCAGCCTGGTCGCAGCAGCCGCCGAATATCGGGATCGCTCCCGTTGTGCTTGCTGAGGGCCGCTACACCTTCGATACGGCGGAACAACACAGGATTCGAGTCGTGGTCGTTGCCAGAGGATTGAAGCATCCCTTTTCCATCGCGGTACTACCCACGGGCGATGCACTCGTGTCCGAGCGAGGAGGGCCTCTGCGGCTCATCCCCAACGTGACCGGCGCGGCCGGTACGAACGCCGCATTGGATCCTCAGCCGATCAGCGGGATTCCCGCACTCGAGCCGCCGTATCGGAACGGAGGGTTGCACGACGTCGTTCTGCATCCACAATTTTCGAAGAACAAGCTGGTGTATTTCACTTTCAACCAGCCAGGTAAGCCCCCCGAGCCGGATGCGAAACCTCCGGTGCGGCGGGAGAGCCGGGTTTCACTGTTTCGCGGCGAGCTCAACGGACATGCGCTCACCCACGTGCAGCAGCTGTTCGTGGCCGAATCCGGCACCACCAGTGGATCGCGTCTCGCATTCGGAAAGGATGGGCTCGTGTACATGACGACCGGCGCGCCGTTTGGGGACCAGGCGCAGCATCTCGACAGCGTGTATGGCAAGGTGCTGCGCCTGCGCGACGATGGGAAGATTCCGGCCGACAATCCATTCGTCGGCCACGCCGATGCCCGGCCCGAGGTCTTCACTTACGGACACCGGGACCAGCTCGGGCTCACCGTTCATCCGGACAGCGGCGCGGTGCTCAACGCTGAGCATGGGCCGAACGGCGGCGATGAGGTCAATCTCATCCAGTCCGGCAAGAACTACGGCTGGCCCAAGGTCAGCTTCGGGCGCAATTACGACGGTCCCCGCATATCGGACTCACCCGTGGCGGAGGGCGTGGAGCAGCCGATCATCGTGTGGCTGCCCTCCATCGCGCCGTCGGGGCTCACCTTTTACAGCGGTGACCGTTTCCCGGGATGGAAAGGAAACCTGTTCGTGGGCAGCTCGCGCCGCGGTGAGGTGCCTCGCACGGGTGGCCTGGAGCGTGTCGTGCTCAACGACAAGCTGGAGGAGACGCGACGCGAGACATTGCTGACCGAGTTGCACCAACGGATCCGCGACATACGCCAGGGCCCCGATGGGCTGCTCTACGCCGTTACCGATGAGGATGACGGCGTGGCGTTGAGAATCGAGCCGGCTCCCTGAGCGCGCCGTTCGTGGCCGATCCGGAATTCCAACGCACCGTGCGCCTGTCGGAGGTTCCGCGTGGCCAGATGCGCGTCTGTCGGATCGGTGAGCGCGAGATCGTGCTCTGTCACACCAGGGAAGGTGTGTTCGCACTGAGTAACGTCTGCACGCACGCCGAGGCACGGATGAACGAAGGGCGCCTGCGTGGATTGAGCCTCATCTGCCCGCTTCACGGCGCTTCGTTCGACGTGCGCGACGGACGAGTTCTGTCTGCTCCCGCAACGCAGTCGCTGCCCCATCATGCGGTGCGGGTGGTCGATGACTTCGTTGAGATCGCGATCGACTCGACGCGCAACCGCTCGACGTCCCCGTAACCGCTCGCTAGCCTTTCGCTGCGCAGTACGCTTCGATACGGTAGCCATCCGGATCGATGACGAAGGCGGCGTAGTAGTCGGGTCCGAAGTCGGCCCGCAGCCCGGGGCGGCCATGGTCGCGACCTCCGGCCGCCAGCGCCGCGGCGTGGAACTCATCAACGCTCTTGCGCGTGGGCGCGCTGAAGCAGAAGTGCAGACCCGATTTCTCGTCGGCCACCACCGGGCGGTCCGTTTCGCTCATCCACAGTTGCACGCCCTTCGCACCGTAGCCCAGCGAGCCAGGTGATTCGCTCAATGCGGTGTATCCCAGAGGCCGCAGGACGCGGTCGTAAAAGCCCTTGGTGGCGCTGATGTTGCGGACGCCAATCGAGACGTGGTCGATCATTGCGGCTCTCCTCCAGCTGCGTTACCGGGTACCGGCTACGGCAGAGAGCCTAGATTTCCCCGTGCGCGCCGGCTTGGGAAAAATTGCTATCCTGCGGCAATGGGCATGGGCGCGCGCAAACTCGCTTGCGGAGAGGGCTGGCAGATCCACGACGTGACCTGCAGCTCCGGCCCGCGGGACCGTCCGTTCGAGGAGCGGCACAACTGGATGTGCATTGCGCTCGTGACAGCGGGCACCTTTCAGTACCGCTCTGCACAGGGTTCGGCAGTCATGACCCCCGGCTCCTTGATGCTGGGCAACATAGGGACCTGCTTCGAGTGCGGTCACGAGCACAGCGTCGGCGACCGCTGTCTGTCTTTTCAGTTCTCACCCGGGTTTCTCGAACCGATCGTTGCAGCGGTGCCCGGGGCGCGGCGCCTGGAGTTCTGTGTACCCCGATTGCCGCCCATGCCACAGTTGTTGGCGACAGTGGCCGAAGCTGAGGCGCTGCGGGATGTGGCGGCCAGCCGCGACGCTGCGAGTGCGGCGGAGTTGGAAGAGCTGGCGCTGCGCCTCGTCGGTAGCGTTTGCGCCACGTTGGTCGGAGAGCCTCGAGCGTGCCGGGCTCCCAGCGGCCGCGACGCGCGGCGCGTGACGACGGCGCTGCGAAGGATCGAAGCCGAGGCCTGCGATCGGCTCTCACTGCCCGAGCTTGCCCGGGAGGCCGCGATGAGTCCGTATCACTTCCTGCGGACGTTCGAGCAGGTGGTCGGCATCACCCCGGGGCAGTACATGCTTCGCACCCGCTTGCGTCACGCTGCCGTCCTGCTGCGAAGCTCACCGGAGCGCGTGGCGAGGATCGCCTCCGAGGCGGGGTTCGGCGACCTGTCGACGTTCAACCGCCAGTTTCGCCGCGCCATGGGTCTCAGCCCCGGCGAATACCGCGCGCGCCGGGGCGACTTCCACCGCTAGTTCGACCGTACCCGTTTGATTGCAGCTCGCCAGCCGGCGATCTCGCGCTGCCGCGTTGCATCGTCCAGCCGGGAGTCACAGCGCAAATCGGCTTCCCACAGACCCGCGATCTCGCGCAGCGAGGCGTATACGCCGCTCCCCAGACCTGCGAGGCAGGCAGCGCCAAAAGCGGTCGATTCGGCCATCCTCGGCCGCAGTATCGTCAGTCCCAGGACGTCGGCCAGCCGCTGTACGAAGAACGCGTTCTGCGCCATGCCGCCGTCGACCTTGAGCATGGACGGGCTGGCTCCATCGGCCGCCATGGCGTCGAGCAAGTCGCGCGTCTGATAGGCGACGCTGTCCAGGCCGGCGCGAGCGATCTCAGCTTTGCCCGACGCCCGGCTCAGGCCGACGATTGCGCCGCGGGCGTCCGGGTCCCAATAAGGCGCTCCGAGTCCGGTGAATGCCGGAGCGAGGTAGACGCCGCCGGTGTCTGCGACCGAGCTGGCCAGCGCTTCGACTTCCGCCGTGCGCGCGATGAGACCAAGGCCATCCCGCAACCACTGGATCGTTGAGCCCGCAGACAGAATCGAGCCCTCCAGAGCGTAGGTGAGCTCGCCGCCGAGCTGGTAGGCGATGGTGCTCAGGAGGCGGTTCTTCGAGCGCACGAGCTGGCGCCCGGTGTTGAGCACCAGGAACGCGCCGGTGCCATAGGTACTCTTGACGTCACCGGGCGCAAAGCAGGCCTGCCCGATGAGCGCCGCCTGCTGGTCGCCGGCGACGCCGGTGATGGGCAGCTCCATGCCCAGGATTTCCTTGCCGGCAACGCCAAAGTCGCCAGCACACTCGCGCACCTCGGGCAGGCAGGAGCTGGGCACGTTGAATATCTCGCACAGCCCTTCGTCCCAACATCCGGCGCGGATGTCGAAGAGAGCCGTACGGCTGGCGTTGGTGATGTCGGTGACGTGCAGGCGGCCTGCGGTCAGGCGCCAGATCAAGAAGCTGTCGATGGTACCGAAGGCCAGATGGCCAGCCCTGGCGGCCGCACGCGCGTCGGGAACACGGTCGAGTATCCACGCGAGCTTCGTGGCGGAAAAGTAGGGATCGAGCCGCAAGCCGGTCTTTTCAGCGACCTCGTCGCCGTGCCCGGCGCCTTCCAGGGCGCGGCAGATCTGTGCCGTGCGCCGGTCCTGCCACACGATCGCGTTGTGCACGGGCATCCCGGTGCGCCTGTCCCAGACCACGGTCGTCTCGCGCTGGTTGGTTAGACCGATGGCGGCGACCGGCCGCTGCTGCTCACGCAGAGTCCTGAGGACTCCCCGCGCCGTGGATATCGTCGTGGCCCAGATGACCTCCGGATCGTGCTCCACCCAGCCGGAGGCAGGGTAGATCTGCTCGAACGCCTGGGATTCCTGCGCAACGAGGGCTCCGGAGCGGGAAAATCCGATCGCCCGGGTGGAGCTGGTGCCCTGATCGATCGCGAGCAGGATCTCCTCGTTCATCCGCCAAACCTATGTCTTGTCCCAGGGATCGTCAATGCGTCCGGCAGAGTTTCTCGCCGAGCGCAATGTGGAGGATGATAGGCAGCACGCCGTGTGCAACGCCTACGAGGAGCCCGCCATGTTCGTGAAGAAGTGCTGGTATGTCGTCGCCTGGAGCTCCGAGCTCAGCACGACGGGCCTGATCGCGCGCACGATCATCAACGAGCCGCTCGTGATCTTCCGCAGCAGCAGCGGCGAAGTGGTCGCGCTCGAGGATCGATGCTGCCACCGCCAGGCGCCGTTGTCGTTGGGAAGACGGGAAGGGGACGACATCCGCTGCATGTATCACGGGCTGAAGTTCGACCGCAGCGGGCGCTGCATCGAGATTCCCGGCCAGGAGACCATTCCTTCCAAGGCGCGCGTGCGCCGCTACGCCGCGATCGAGAAGCACAGTTGGATCTGGGTGTGGATGGGGCACGAGGAGAGCGCCGATGAATCCCTCATTCCGCCGGCCGTGGGGCTGGACGATCCGGCCTGGGCGCTGCTCTCGGGCAACATCGACTACAACGCCAACCATCTGCTCATCCACGACAACCTGTGCGACTTCTCACATATCGCCTATGTGCACGAAAAGACCTTCGGCGGCGGCGACGACAGGCTGGCCAAGACGCGTCCGAAGCTCTCGACGCTCGAGCGCGGTATTCGCGTCGAGCGCTGGTCGCTCGACGCACCGGCCCGCAACTATGCCGGCGTCGGGGCGGGACAGGATCGCTGGATGCGCTACGACTATCTCGTCCCCGGCGTGCTGCTGATGAGGTCGGAGAATCATCCGCCAGGCACCGCGGCGCGCTGCGAATTCGGGGAACCGAATTCCGAGCCCATCCACGCAAACTTCACGTCCCAGGCCGTCACGGCCATTACGGAGGACACCTCGCGTTATTTCTATTCCTGGGGCCCGCGCGCCTGCGAGGCTGCCGCGGATCCGCAGATCCCCGGCTTGATGTTTGCGCTTGCCAATCAGGCGTTCGAGGAGGACCGCCGCATCATCGAGGCGCAGCAGCGCAACCGGAATCTGCGGCCGGAGCCGGACCCGCTCATCATCGGACACGACCGGGGACCCTCCCTCATGCGCAGCGTTTTCGAGAGGATGCTCAGACTCGAGCAGGGCGTTGACCCGGCCCGGGCGTGGCCCCGAGCGCGCGAGATGACCGAGGACGCATGAATCTTGCTGCGCTCCAGTCACGGACTGAGGAGCGCTGCATGTCCAACGAGAACGTGCGCAAGGGTCAGGGCGATTCGCACCTGAGCCGCGAGGAATTCTCCCGCCGGTTGCGCGAGCGGTTCTACGATCCCCGCTTCGAGTCCGTGCAGCAGCAGGTCGATGCGCTCATCGAAGCCGCGTGGGATGGCTATGACAACTACCGCAAGAGTCCGCACAAGCGGCCGGCCGGCACGGGTTTCGCCGACCCGGACTTCGAGCTGCCAGTGGAATGGTTGCGCACGCGGCAGGAAGTGGCGGCCGCGCAGCAGCGTCAACGCGACCCGGCTGCCCGATCGCGGATCATGCTCATCTGCGCCTCGCCCCGCAGCGACGAGAGCTGCCCGGGTGAGATGTCGAAGACTTTCCGCCTCGTCAGGCTGGCGCAGGCGCAATTCGTCGCCGCCGACGTCGATGTCGATCTGCTCGATCTGAGCCACCTGACCTCTGTATACGGGCGCCAGATTCTGCCGTGCAAGGCGTGCGTTTCCACGGCCATGCCATTGTGCCACTGGCCGTGCTCCTGTTACCCGAACCACGCCATGGGCCAGGTGAACGATTGGATGAACGAGCTGTATCCGCGCTTCGCGGCTGCTCATGGCGTGATGATCGTGACGCCCGTCCATTGGTATCAGTCCCCGAGTGTACTCAAGCTGTTGATGGACAGGCTGGTCTGTGCGGATGGCGGAAATCCGGATCCGACGACTACGCACGGCAAGCGGGCCGCGGAAGCGAAGGCGCTGGAGCTGGCGGGGTGGAGCTATCCGCGCCACCTGGCAGGTCGCGCATTCTCCGTCGTCGTGCACGGGGACGCAGCGGGTGCGGAAAACCTGCGGCGCTCGCTCGTCGATTGGCTCACCGACATGCATCTCATCCAGGCGGGCCACGCCGCCGCGATCGACCGCTATGTCGGGTACTACGAGCCTTACGCGACGAGTCACGCCGCGCTCGATGCAGACGCAGCCTTTCAGGCCGAGACCTGTAACGCTGCCCGCGCCCTGGTACAGCAGGTTGCTCGGATTCGCAAGGCCATGCCAGAGCAGGACGCGGATCTTGCGGACCCACGACCCAAGTGACGCTGGCGTACACTTGCGCCAGCGTTGTATGGGTGATGGAGTTCCCGGTCGAGAGGGCAGCAGCTTGCGAAACACGGCGCAACTTTCACGGTGGCGATCGAGTGACTCGAGGAGGCGGGCATGAGCACGAGGCGGCATCCGAACGTGATCAACATCGATGAAGTCGAGGCGCAGGGGCGCGCAAAGGGACGGTTCGGGGCGAGCGGCAAGCGTCTGGCCAAGGCCGCCGGCGCGCGCGCGATCGGCATGAACTGGATGGAGCTGCCACCCGGCAAGACCTCCTTCCCTTATCACTACCACACAGGAATCGAGGAGGGTGTGTACATCCTGGCCGGCAGCGGCGAGATGCGCATCGGCCAGGACAAGGTCGCCGTCAGGCCGGGAGATTACATCGCCTTCCCTGCAGGTCCCGAGCATGCTCACACGCTGACCAACACCGGGACGCAGCCGTTGCAGTACCTGTCTCTTTCGGATCACAACACCACGGACATCGTCGGCTATCCGGACTCGAAGAAGTTCCTGCTCACCGGCATGGCGGATCCAAACACCTGGCCCGATGGCATGTGGGTGCGCAAGATGATCAAGGATCAGGAGTCCGTCGACTATTTCGAGGGTGAGGATACGGGCGCATGACGCACATGGTGCCGCCGTGGCCGCTGCTCGCCACCTTCCTGGCGGCGAGTTTAGTTCTGGCCATCACGCCTGGGCCGGGCGTGCTTTACATCGTCAGTCGATCCGTAGCCAACGGCCGAGGCGCAGCGCTTGCATCCGTTGGAGGGGTGGCGCTGGGAAACCTCGGGAATGCGGTGGGAGCTTCCATCGGGCTCGCCGCGGTGTTCGCGGTATCTGCGGCGGCATTTACCGTGATCAGGTGGGCCGGGGCAGGCTACCTGGTGTATCTGGGTATGCGGGCGCTCAGGGCGCCTGACACGGGTGCGCTGATGCAAGGCGCGGTGGCCCGCTGCTCGCCTGCGCGTCTGTTTCGAGACGGGCTCATCGTCGCCCTGCTCAATCCGAAGACTGCAGTGTTCTTCGCTGCCTTTCTCCCACAATTCATGGGGCACAGCTCGACGCCGATGTTGCAGAGCTTCTTTCTCGGCGCACTGTTCGTTGCAATCGCAGCGGCGACCGATACCTGCTATGCACTGACTGCCGCCACTATGGCCCAGAGACTGAGCCACGCGCGGCGCGCTGGATCACTTGCGCGCTATGTCACCGGCAGCGTGCTCGTGGGCCTTGGCGTGTTCACAGCCCTCAGCGGATCGCGCGCCGGGAGCAAGTGATGTGGGCTCGTCTTTAGTGCCGCTTGAAATACTGAACTGCCCGCTCGTGCTTCTCGGCGGCCGCGCGAGTGCCGAACGTGCCGAGATTGCGCCGTCGGCCCGTGCGCGGATCGGCTTTGCGCGAATACAGGCGATACTGCCCTGATCTCAGTTTGCGGATCATCGGGAGCTCCCGTGCTCAGCCGCTCACCTGCAGCACCACTTTACCGGACAGGTGCTCGCGCTCGAGCGCGCTCTGCGCCATTGCTGCCTCCTCCAGCGGGTACGTTGCCTTGACGACGGGGTGCACCTTGCCGTCGTCGATCAGATCGCCGATCTCTTCGAGCTCGCCCGCGTCCGGTTGCGCCAAGTAATTCGTGGCGCGCACATGGTGCGCCTGCGCTCGAGCATCGGACGGCTTGGCGAGCGTGGAAACCAGCGCACCACCTTCCTTGAGCACGGCCCACGAGCGCTCCTGCGTGTCGCCGCCGACCAGATCGAACACGAGGTCGACCTCGGATACGAGATCCTCGAATCTTTCGGACCTGTAGTCGATGACTTGGTCGGCGCCGAGCGCGCGGACGAATTCCTTGTCCTTCCCCGAGACGGTCGTCGAGACCTGCGCGCCGCGCGCTTTTGCCAGCTGAATCGCGAAGTGACCGACGCCTCCCGCGCCACCGTGGATGAGTACGCGTTGTCCCGGTTCCAATCGACCGTAGTCGAACAGGCCTTGCCATGCGGTGATTGCCGCAAGAGGTACGGCAGCAGCTTCCGCGTACCCGAGCGTCGCCGGCTTCGGCGCGCACAGGTCAGCCTTGATCGTGACGTACTCGGCGTAGCCGCCCGTACCCCGATCGAGCATCGCGAAAATCTCATCGCCCTTGTGGAATTGCGTGACGCCGGCGCCTACCGCGGCGACTACTCCCGACACGTCGCGACCGAGTATCCTGGGCAGATCCTGCTCCTTGACGGCGGGGTACCGGCCGGAGCGGATCTTGTAGTCGACGGGATTCACGCTTGCCGCCCGTACCCGGATGAGCACCTCGTCTTCTGCGGGCTCCGGTTGCTCGATTCTCTGCACCTGCAGCGTCTCGGGACCGCCGAAGGACTCGATACACACCGCCTTCATCTTGGACATGACCAGCTCCTGTCGGATCCGACGAGGCAGACGGCAGCAATCCCGAGTCCTGACTCCGCAGGCTTCGTCGGCAGGTGAGGTCTAAAGCTTGCGCCAGGCGCAGCGGTACGCACGAGCTTGACAGCATGCGATCGGTGAGATGATTATGATGTTAAGTATCTGCGGATCACGACCCGCACAGAGGACTTCACGGTCTTGCCGCACATTCAGATCGAGTATTCCGCGAATCTCGCCGGTCAGCTGGACTTTCCGGTGTTTCTGCGGGCCCTGCGCGACTCGGCGCTCGCCACCGGCGTGTTTCCACTGGGCGGGATCCGCGTGCGTGCATACCAGGCTGACCACTACGTCGTCGCAGACGGCCATCCGGACAACGCATTCGTACACATCGTGCTGCGAGTCGGACACGGGCGGGACCTGGAGACGCGCAAGCGGGCGTGCGAGACCATCTTCGCCGCAGCCTGCGCGCAATTGCAGCAGCTGTACGCGAGTATCCCGCTGGGCATCTCCCTGGAGATGCAGGAAGTCGATGCGGTGCTGACCGCCAAGAAGAACAATTTGCACGAGTACGTGCAGCGCCGCCGCGAGGCTGTCGGCGGCGAGACTGTAAAATGAGCGGCACAGCAGGCCCCGGAGGTGCAGTGGCGCAGAACGTCGCGCGGGCCGCGGGCTATCTGAAGCGCTTTCGTGACGCGCCGCTCGGCCATTTCATTGCCGGCAAGCCGCATCGCGGAGCAAGCGGTGAGATCTTCGACAATATCTGCCCCGTCGACGGCAGCGTTCTGAATCAGGTTGTGTCCGGCGACGAGCACGACGTACATGCCGCCGCCGCGGCAGCGTGCGCGGCCTTTCCCGCCTGGCGCGCGACGACGGGCGACGTCCGGCGGGCAATCCTGCACAAGGTGGCCGATGGCATCGTGTCGCGGCGCGAGGAGATTGCCTTCGTCGAGTGCATGGATACGGGTCAGGCGCTTCGGTTCATGAGTGGTGCAGCGTTGCGCGCCGCAGAGAATTTCCGATTCTTCGCAGATCGGGCGCCCGCAGCCGCCGATGGGCTGTCGCTGCCCGCCGCGGAGCACGTGAATTACACCCGTCGCGATCCGATAGGTCCCGTGGCGATCATCACGCCCTGGAACACTCCGTTCATGCTTTCGACCTGGAAGATCGCTCCGGCGCTCGCGGCGGGGTGCACCGTGGTGCACAAACCCGCCGAATGGAGCCCTCTCACCGCCACGCTGCTGGCAGAGATCATGACGGACGCGGGAGTGCCCGCGGGAGTGGTGAATCTGGTCAACGGGATCGGTGAGCGCACCGGCAAGCTGCTGACCGAGCATCGGGCGATCAAGGCGACTGCCTTCATCGGCGAATCCCGTACGGGCAGTCACATCGTGAGCCAGGGAGCGGCGACGCTCAAGCGGGTACATCTGGAGTTGGGCGGCAAGAACCCGATCATCGTTTTCGACGACGCGTCCCTGGAGCGTGCCCTGGATGCAGCCGTGTTCATGATCTACAGCCTGAACGGCGAGCGCTGCACTTCCTCCAGCCGGCTGCTCGTCCAGCGGCCGATCTACGCTCGCTTCGTGGAACAGCTCGCGGTGCGCGTCGGGCGCCTGAAGGTAGGTCACCCGCTGGATCCCGCAACGGACGTGGGCCCCCTCATCCATCAGCGGCACCTGGAGAAGGTGCTGAGCTACTTCGGAATCGCACGCGACGATGGGGTCGAGATCCGGGCGGGAGGTGCGCGCGCCGTGGCCGTGGAAGGCGGGTACTTCGTGCAGCCGACTCTATTCGCCAACGCGAGCAACACCATGCGGGTGGCGCGGGAGGAGATATTCGGTCCGGTGCTGACGGCAATTCCGTTTGCGGATGAGGCGGAGGCGATTGCGATTGCCAACGACACTCCGTACGGACTCGCCGCATACATCTGGACCGCGGACTCGGGCCGTGCAATTCGCATGGCGCATGCCGTCGAAGCCGGCATGGTCTGGGTCAATTCCGAGAACAACCGCCATCTGCCGTCTCCCTTCGGCGGGGTGAAGGCTAGCGGTATCGGCCGGGACGGCGGGGATTACAGCTTTGACTTCTACATGGAAACGAAGAACATCTGCATGGCGCACGGCACGCACCGTGTGCCGCAGCTCGGGAGATGACGGTGCCGGCTACCGTGGATTGGCTCAGAGGCTCCATTCCGCCCCTCGTCACGCCGTTTCGCAACGGCGATGTGGACTACGACGCGTACGCGCAGCTCGTCGCTCACCAGATCAAGAACGGCTCGCATGGCATTCTGGTCAACGGCACCACGGCCGAGCCCTCGACGCTCGACATGGACGAGCGCAATCGGCTCGTCGACATCGCCGTGCAGGTGGCGGCGAAGCGAGTGCCGGTCGTCGCGGCGACCGGATCGCAATCGCTGCGCGAGACGCGCCAGCTCACCGAGCACGCGGTGAAAGCGGGCGCCGACTCTCTGCTGATCGTCACGCCGTACTACATCCGGCCGCCGCAGCGGGGGCTCGTGGCCTACTACCTGGAGCTCGCTGCGATCTCGAGTCTTCCCTGGATGGTCTATCACATCCCCGGCCGCACGGCCGTCAGTGTCACCCTCGACACGTTGAAGGAGCTCAAGGCGAAATCGCCGAGCTTCGTGGGCATGAAACACGCGGTCAACGATCTCGCCTTCGTATCCGAAGCGCTGAGCGAATTCGG
>FTEN01000328.1_pt1 | contig 22526 bp, 13 predicted proteins | sample 1640221 | NCBI WGS metagenome assembly FTEN01 (sample SAMEA3914816, study PRJEB12502) | metagenome | biome: forest; material: soil | place: USA | collected 2011-09-16 | depth 0.3 m | reverse complement strand
TCGCAGCGACTACGATGGGTGGCGGCAGCTCGGTCTGCCGGGCTGGAGCTACGCGGAGGTGCTGCCCTACTTCCGCCGCGCCGAGAAGAACTTCCGGGGCGAGTCGGTCTACCACGGGGTGTCCGGGCCGATGACCGTCTCGAGACACGAGCCGGACTCGATCATCTATCCGCGCATCATGGAGACTGCCCGCAAGCGTGGCTTCCGGATCCTCGATGACTTCCATGGGTCCAGCTGCGAAGGCTACAGCACACCGGATTTCAACGTGCATGAGGGCCGCAGGGCGAGCACCGCTGTCCGCTATCTGCGTTCGGCGATGGAGCGGCCCAATCTGACGGTCGAAACGCGGGCGACCGCGACACGCGTGCTGCTCGAGCTCGGCCGTGCGGTTGGAGTCGAATACGAGCGGCGCGGCCGACTGCAGCAGGCGCGCGCCACGGGCGAAGTGATTCTTTCCGGCGGCGCGTACAATTCCCCGCAACTGCTGCTGCTGTCGGGTGTGGGTCCCGCCGCCGAGCTCGAGGCAGCGGGAATCCGCCCGGTGCACGATCTGCCGGGCGTCGGGCGCAACCTCCAGGACCATCCTTCGATCCGGGTCGAATTCATCGCCAACGAGGGCGTCGCCTTCGACTCCAGGCTGCGCCTCGACCGCATGCTGGCAGCGGTGCTGCAGTGGCAGCTGTTCTCCACGGGCGCCGCCGCCGCCCTGCCCGTGTCCGCCATGGGTTTCTACCGTTCCCGGCCCGGCCTGACGCGCCCCGACATTCAGACGCTCGTCAGTCCGACCGCCTTCAACGCGAACCTGTGGTTTCCGCTGATCCGCAAAGCGCTGGGCGATCGGATTGCGACCGCCAACGTGCTGCTGCGTCCGGCCAGCCGCGGCTGGGTGAAGCTCAGAAGCGCCAACCCGAAGGATCCGCCGCGCGTGTTGCTGAACCTTCTCGAACACGAGAGCGATCTGGCGACGTTGCGGACCGCCATGAAGATGACTCGCGAATTCTTTGCCACGAGACCCGCGGCAGACCTCATGAAGGCCGAGGCGATTCCAGGACCTTCGGTGCAGACGGACGCCGAGATCGACGCCTTCATCCGGCGCAGCATCGGCACCGCCATGCATCCGACCAGCTCCTGTTCGATGGGCACGGGCACGGATGCCGTCACGGACGCGCAGCTGAAGGTGCACGGCCTGGAGAGTCTGCGGGTGGTGGACGCCTCGGTGATGCCCCTCATCATCGGCGGCAACACGAACGCGCCGACGATCATGGTCGCCGAAAAAGCGGCCGACATGATTCTCGGCAAGCCGCCGCTGACTGCCAGCGTGGGGCTCTGAAGCGCGCGAGGACCCGGCGCGCGCGAGTCCGTCAGCTGCGCGTAAACACATCCATTCCGAGTGGCCTCAGATCCGGCTCCGCGGCGTAGCCGAGGTGCCCGAGGCCGAAGAAGTCCTCGATCGAGCGCAGCAGGGAGTAGTGGTTGTATGCCTCGGAGGACACCGTCCCCGGTTTGATGAACGGTGAGATCATCACGGCGCCGATCCGGCCGCCGCCGGGACCATTGAGGCCCGGGGGAAACCTCTTCGCCGAAGCCAGGGGCTGCTCTCCGCAGCAAGCCGTCGAGCCTTCCGGTCCCACCATGTCCGTCTCGTCGAACGTGACGACGAGGAGGCCGTCCTCGCGGAATGCCGCGGAGGAGGTGATGAGCGGCACCCATTTCTGCAGAAACTCATCGACGGCCGCCATGCCGCCCAGAGCGCCGTCGAGGCACTGCGGGTCGTGCCCATCGTTGCAGAGGTTGGGGGTGACGAAGTTGTAGTTCGCCGTCGTGGCCGCGGACTGCAGATCCGAGGACAGCCGCTCCAGGTTCACGATGTGAGCCTCACAGCGCGCCTGATCGTCGATGATGCTGTGGAAGTACACGAACGGATTGTGCCGGGTGGCGTACTTGTCGGACTGCGCCGCGTTGTAGGACTTCTCCTGGGCGCCGAGTGCCGGGTGGCCGCAGGTCGCGCTCTCACGGCTCGGATCGTTGCCCATGTCCTCCATGTAGGCCTTCCAGCTCAGGTTCTGCGCTTCGAGCTGGTCGGGCAACGCCTGCACCTGCGGCGGATACACGCACCCTCTGCCGAGAGCCTGCCCGTGAGCGTCCAGTTGCGGCTGGCTCATCCGGAATTCGGCGAACACCGGGCAATCCAGCTGCGTGTCCCGGTTGGGAGCCTGACCGCCGATCAGCGCGATGTAGTTCGGCAGACTCGAATGGCCGACGCCGAAGTAGTTGGGCAGCAGCGCTCCCAGGGAAGGCAGCGCCTGCGCCAGGTAGGGAGCCTGCGACTGCGTGCCGAAACTCGTATCGAACGACTGATTCTCGAGCACGATGACAAATACATGCCGCGGCCTGGCCTCGGCACCCGCCTCGGCCAAGGCCACATTGCGCGCAGCGGGAGTCTGCGTGTCGGCGGCTCGCAGCAGCGCTGCCGCTTTATCCAGGCGATCGCAGTACGCGCCCAGCACCGCTGCCGTCATCGGAATATAGCGGCTTGCCTCATCGAAGCGGTTCTGTTCGATTCCCTCACGCACGCCAGGCAGCGTTTTCGCGCCGTACCCGGTCAGAGTGCCAGGCGCATAGATCAGATGTGTGTACCACTCCCGCGCGGGCAGCCCACGCTGGTCGGTCAACGTCTGCTCCATTCCGCGCAGCAGATCGTTGAGATTGCTCCTTTGCTTCGCAGACAGTTTCAGGGTGCCCGCCGCCACCTTGGCGTACAGAGCGTCGTACGCTTGCGCGCTCTTCTTCAGCCGCGCAGCTGCATTGTCGAGCGGTGCAAATTCGAAATAGGGGACATCGGGCTCGCGCGCCGGGGGCCCCACGATGCGCGCAGGATCCGCGGCGAGCCCGAACGCGTTCTGATCGAGCAGCTTCGCCAGGTCCTCGGAGTTGTTGCGCTTGTCGTCGGCGAGCTTGTGCAGCTCCGCCACATACTCGTCGATGGCCTCGGAGAAGCCGCCGAACTGCATGGGCAGCACTTCCGCATCGGCCATGCGCAGCACCAGCCGGCCCACGGTCTGCGCTTCGGTGACGCAGTACTTCAGTCCCGGATCTCCGAAGCGCATGTAGTGCTCGAACGTGTCGTAGACCGAGTGGTACACGCCGGCCTGATCGTCCTCGCCCGCGTACTCGATGTTGAGCGAGGCGATGCCCAGGTGCTGGAGAAACGGCGTGAAATCCGAGCCGGAGCCCAGAGCCTCGATGGGCAGATCGGCGCCCGCGGCGATCAGCTTGGCGTCCTTCTTCTGATGCTCCGACGCACTGGCGCCGTAGCCCTTGATGAGGATGTTCGCGCGATCGCGCGCCTCCACGGTCGCGCCCGTCTCCGGATCCGGCACGGAACGCGCAACGTCGCTCACGAGATGCCGCAACGCCGGGCTGCCGCCCGGGTTCAGAAAGCCGCGCGTGTTGGTATCGGAATTCACATACAGCACCGCCTTGTGCTGCAGCTCCTCGGCGTGGGTCTCCGCCCACTCCGTGGAGCCCAGCAGTCCCGGCTCCTCTCCGTCCCAGCTTCCATACACCAGTGTGCGTTTCGGACGCCAGCCGCTGCGTAGCAGCTCGCCGATGGCCTTCGCCTCGGCGAGCATCGCGACATGACCGGACAGCGGATCCCAGGCTCCGTACACCCAGCCGTCGCGGTGATTGGCGCGCACGACCCACTCATCCGGCGCCTCGGCCCCAGGAATTTTTGCGATCACATCGTACAGCGTCTTCATGCCCCAATCGGAGCTGATCGCCATGTGCACGCGCGCAGGGCCCGGACCCATGTGGTAGGTGAGCGGCAGCGAGCCGCGCCACCCCGCAGGGGCGACGGGGCCGCCCACGGCAGCCAGCAGGGGCTGCGCATCCGCATACGAGATGGGCATGACCGGAATCTTCAGGAGGGTTCGCGCCTGCGAGAGGGGCAGACGCTTGGCGCCCTTCGTGGCGCCCACTCCCGGCGTGAGCGGGTCTCCCGCATACGTCGGCATGTCCGCCACCGAGCCGCGCTGCACGCCGGAGCTGGGCCGCCACCCGCCCTTCGGATAGACATCGCCCTGGGAATAGCCGTCGTCGCGCGGATCGGAATAGATGATGCAGCCGACCGCACCGTGCTGCTGCGCGAGCTTGGGCTTCAGGCCCCGCCAGCCGCCGCCGTAGCGGGTGATGACGATCTTCCCCTTGACGTCGATCCCGCGCCGCGCGAGATCCTTGTAGTCATCGTCCATTCCGTAGTTGAGATAGACCAGCTCTCCCGTCACGTCACCGTCCGCACCGTACACGTTGTAGGGCGCCATGCCATCGGCGCGCGCCGAGGTTGCATCTCCCTGGACAGGCGGCTCGCTGAGGCTCGCGACAAATTTCGTGGGAGCGGTCAGCTCCAGCACGTGGTGCTTGAGCGTCGGGTACAACACCTCGAAGGTTTCGATCTCGGCGCTCCAGCCCCACTTTCTGAACTGATCGCGCACCCATTCGGCGTTCGCCTTGTCGTGCGGCGAGCCCACCTGATTGGCCTCCGCGGAGAGCCGCTTCAGCCACTCGGTCATCTGGGCGGCATCCAGCTGCGCATCGAAGCGCTGCTCGAGCGACTGCTCGGCCGGCGCAGCGTCGGAGCTGAACCCGAACGCGGCGCCGCCGGTGACGGCCGCGGGGACAGCCGGTGTGGCGGCTGGCGGAGCCGCCGACACCGCCAAGGGGATCAGGGCGGAGACGGCGAATACACAAAACCTGCGCACGCGGTGATCCATGCGGGTGACCGTTCCATCAGGCAAGGGGAGCCGATGTTAATCGAAACGGCGCCAGAGGTAGTACAAGGGGATTCCGGCCGCGATGATGGCGAGCGTGACGCCGGTGTTTGCAGGCTCGGTGACGAGCGCGTTCGCGACCATTCCGAGCGAGGCAAGCAGGAACAGCGCCGGCACGACCGGGTAGCCGATCACGCGGTAGGGACGAGGCAGATCGGGTCGTGTGCGCCGCAGGACGAACACCCCCGCAACGGACAGGGCGTAGAAGGGCCAGATGCCCAGAATGAACTTCTCGGCCAGCTGCGCGAAATTGTTCTGCAGGACGTAGAACACCCCGAGCGCCGTCGCCAGCCAGATGGCCACGGAAGGGGTCTGATATCGGGGCGACACGCGCGCCACGCCGCGGAAGAACAGTCCCCGCTCGGCCATTGCGAAGAAGATCCGGGGTCCGGTCATCATCGAGCCGTTGAGCCCGCTGATGGCCGAGACGACCACCACGCCGGCGATGGCCGCCGCGCCGACCCCGCCGAAGAGGGGAATGTGCTCGGCAGCCGTGGCGGCAATCAGTTTCGAGGTCGCGATGTCCTGCAGCGGCAGCAGATACATGAAACCCACGTTGACCGTGAGGTACACGAGCATCACGCACAGCGTGCCCAGAATCAGCGCAATCGGCAGGATGCGCTGCGGGTTCCTGACCTCCCCGCCCATGAAGGACAGATCCGCCCAGCCGTCGTAAGTCCACATCACCGGAATCAAGGCCGTGGCGAGCAACGACAGGTGAACTCCCGACCCCCAGGCAGGAGTGAAGTGCGCGGCGCTGCCAGTTCCCGCGGTCAATGCAAGAAGGCCGAGTGCCATGACCGCTACATACTTGCCGGCTGTAGCAATGCCCATGAGGGCCGCCGCGCGCTGCGCACCGACGTAGTTCATCGCACCGATCGCAACAATGGCGGCAGCCGCAGCGTAACGAACCTGCGCGGGCTTGAGCGATACGAAGTACCCAAGGTATTCCGCGAAGATCGTCGCCGTTGCGCCGAGAGCGGCGGCGCGGATGACCGCCAGCTCAGTCCAGCCAAAGACGAATGCCGGTAGCGGACCGAAGCTCTCCAGCAGATAGGCGAACACGCCACCCGAGCGCGGCAGGGCGCCTGCAAGCTCGGCAAGGGTGAGTGCGCCGCAGAGCGAGATGATGCCGCCGACCACCCAGCACAGGATGACCGGACCGGGATCATGCAGTTGTGCGGCCACCGTCGCCGGAACGCGGAAGATTCCCGAGCCGACGGTGACGCCTACGAGGACTGCGGTGGCGTTGAACAGGCCCAGGGTTCGCGGCAGACGCTCCCCCCACTGGTCCGCCACCTCAGGTCACCTGGGCGATGGGCGACACCTTGGTGTCGCGGTTCCACTCGACTCCGGGCACCACCGTGTCCGGATCGGATCTCACGCAGTTGCGTCCGCTGCGCTTCGCCGCGTACAGCGCGGAGTCTGCCCGTTGGAGCATGCTGCTCGTCGTGTCGGCGCCCGGGTTGGACGTGGCGACGCCGATGCTCGCCGTGATCTTGCGGCGATCCGAGAACCAGCGGCTCGTGTCCAGCGACATGATGCGCTCGCGGAAATCCTGGGCGATCGCCACCGCAGGATCCAGAGCGACATTGCGCAGCACGATCAGGAACTCCTCGCCCCCGAGACGGCCAAAGAACGCAGGCTCGATGACGGCCGAGCGGACGCTGTCCGCGACCACCTTGAGCACCTGGTCACCGGCGGCATGTCCCAGGTGGTCATTGATGCTCTTGAAGTGATCGATGTCGATGATGAGGATGGAGCACGGCGGCTCGCTGGAACTCGACAGGACCGGGTCGAGGCGCGCCAGGACCGCGCGGCGGTTGGGAACGCCCGTGAGCTCGTCTGTCATCGCCAGCTTGCGCATGCGCGAGGTGCTGCCATGCTGATAGACGGCCAGGGTCACCAGCAGTCCCACGAGCAGCAGCCCCAGCACGATCACCGTCGCCTGCAGGCGCCGTACGCTCAATCCCTGCTGCAGCGCTTCCTCGCTGGCCTTGTTCTCGCGCGTCAGGGCGAGGTTCTCCTTTTCCTTCGAGGCGGTGTCGAACTCGATCTTCAGGCTCTGAAAGCGCTGGTCGATCTGGTTCTTCAGCAGCTTGTCCGAAATCGTCTTGGCGTCGCTCTCACGCTCGAAGGCGGCGCGCCAGTTGCCCATCTCCGCATAGACGCTGGCCAGCTCGGTATTCGTGGAGTTCACGTCCACCAGCGCTTCCGCCTTGCGGAACACGCTCGCTGCCTCCTCGAGAGCCGCCGCACTCTCGGGCAGACGCTGCAGCAGATGCAGGGACACGCCGCGGGCCAGCAGGATCAGTGCACGCAAACGCGCATCGGGAGTCTGACTCTGGAGAGCCGCCGCCTTTGAGAGCGTGTCGAGGGCTTCACGGGGATTCCCGGACGCATTGGCCACGGCGGCAAGCCCACGCAGGGCGTAGGCCTCGCCGCGCGCATAACTGATACGCCGGCAGATCGCGAGCGCCTCGGCGAAGGCCTCTTTCGCCGAATTCCACTCGCCCAGGTACTCGTGAGTGCGCCCGAGATTGTGAAGAGTGACCCCCTCTTCCCGATACATGTTCGATGCGCGCTGATCCTTCAGGGCCACCGTGTAGATGTGCTTGGCCTGCTCGTAGTCTCCCATCCGGTTGTACAGCGTCGCGATGCCGTTCAGCGTCGTGAGCGCGTGCAGCGGCATGTTCAGCTTCTCGAACAGCGCATCGGCGCGATGCAGATCCGACAGGCCTGACGCGTACTCTCCCTGCAGGCCCAGCAGCCAGCCGCGCTGGAACAGGCTGAGCGCGAGCATCTCATCGTCGTTGGTGTTCATCGCGACGGTGACGGCGTGCTCGTAGTCCGTGCGCGCCTCGGAGTTGCTGCCGGCCGTCTCGGAAACCTCGCCCTCGCAATTGAGCATCCCGGCTTTCAACCCCGGACGCTTCGCGCTGGGCAGCAGTGCAGTGACGGCGTCGATCTGCTTCTGCGCCGCCGCCGGATCACGTTCGGACTGGTAGTCGCACACGAGCAGCCGCGCCCGGATCTCGAGGTCGGGGTCGGGCTGGCGCTGAATCAGGGCCAGGGCGCTGTCTGCGTCATGCTTGCTCGCTTCGGGGTCGGAGCGCACCTCGATGACGGCCCGGTCTACGAGCGCCTGGGCCGGATGCGGCGAGGCCTTATCGGCGGCGCCCGCGACAGCGGCGGCCAGCGAAAGAAGAGCGGCGGCGAGTATGGAACGGGGCATCAGTTCCCAGCTTGACCGGTCTGGCGGGGGACCGGGGATCGATTTCTCTCATTATCCCGCAGACCCGTGTACCGGGCAGCGGAAAAGTCTCACACATCCGGCTGGCCGTCCCGACGGGCGTAACATAACGGGACTTGGATCACGCGAGACCGATCAATGTGGAAAGCGATACTGGCCATCAGTCTGGGATCCAGCCTCGGCGCGCTGCTGCGCTGGTGGCTGGGGATGCTGCTGAACGCGTACTTCCCCACCATCCCCCTCGGAACGCTCGCGTCGAACCTGATCGGCGGGTACATCGTCGGTGTGGCGGTTGCCTTCTTCGCCCTGTACGCGGCCATCGCTCCCGAATGGCGCCTGCTCGTGATTACGGGCTTTTGCGGCGGCCTCACGACGTTCTCCACATTTTCTGCCGAGGTCGTGACGCTCCTGCAGCAAGGCCGGGCTCTGTGGGCGTGCGCCGCGGCAGCGGCGCACCTCGCCGGCTCGGTGATCATGACTCTCGCAGGCATCGGCACTGTCGCTTGGGTCCGAAGCTAGGGTACTGCGGCGGCGCGGCCCTGATCAGCGACCGCGTGGGGACGCCGCGGCCAGGCGACCGTCTTCCAGCCCCGGCCTGGCCGGCGAGCCGTCAGCGGGGCTCGCCCGGGCTTGCTCCAATGGCGCTTCTCGGGACCTCTCGCCGGAGCTGTCTTTCGGTCCCGCTGAAATCGACACTCCGGGTGCGATGACCATCTGCGCCCTCAGTCCCGGATCGTTGTCGTTCAGCTCCAGCGCCCCTCCATGCACCTTCGCAACCGATGCGACGAGGCTCAACCCAAGTCCGACCCCAGGTGTCCCGCGGCTGGCGTCGCCTCGATAGAAGCGGCCTGGGACCTTGGGCTTCTCGTCGTCGGGTATTCCGGGCCCGTTGTCGGCGACGGTCACCTCGACGGACCCGTCACCACGGCGCTGCACCTCGACGGCGATCACGCCGCTGTGCGATGTGTATTTCAGCGCATTGTCGATGAGATTACCGATCGCCTGAGCCAGCAGAACGGGATCGCCCGAGACGCTGATGGCCTCGTGAGACTGGAATCCCAGCGTCACTCCCTTGACCTCCGCCGCCGGCTGGTAGAAGTCGACGGCCTGCCTGGCGAGCTCGGACGCGTTCACCTGTACGAAGCCCGAGCGCCGCATGCCCGTGTCGATTTCCGCCAAACGCAGCAGCGCGTTGAAGATCCGGATGACCCGGTCAACGTCTGCCACCGCCGCGTCGACCTCGGCGAAGGTCGCCTCTGAATCGGGCCGTGTGAGAGACAACTCTTCGAGGCGCGAGCGCAGCTCGGCGAGCGGCGTGCGCAAGTCGTGCGCGATGGCGTTAGAGACATCGCGCACGCCATGCACCAGCTGCTCGATCTGGTCGAGCATGCCGTTGATCGTGCGCGACAACGTGTTGAGCTCATCGGAGCTGTGCTCAATGGGGAGCCGGTGGCTGAGATCGCCCTGCACGATGGCTTGTACCGTATACCGCAGGCCGTGGACGCGCTGCAGCACCGCCCGCCGGATCATCAGTCCACCCAACACGCCCGCTCCCAACAGGACGGTCACGGCGGCCGCGAGTCCAGACCAGAAGCGCGGCGTCAGCGTCGCAAAGAGCGCCTGGTCCCTGCCGACGAGCAGATGATAGCCGCCAGGCAGCAGCGAATGGACGAACATGGCGCGGGCCGGCTTGCCGCCCAGGTTCACCGGCAGCGTGTACGTACCCGGTGCCGACGGAATGTCACCCGGCCACGCGCGCAGATTGCCGGCAAGCGGCTGCAGCGAGGCATCGGTGAGCAGCAGGATGCGCTCGCCTGCGATCTGCATCCCGACTCGCGTGTTGATGAATGCCGTCAGTCCCGGCTCGCCGTCGTGCCGGAAAACCTCGGTCAGCCGCGTTGCATCCGTACGCAGCAGCTCGGTGCGGCCGTCCTGGATCGTCACCTGCCACGCATACCACAGAGGCGCGGCGAACAGGATCAGGGCTGCGAAGCCGAACGCCACGTAGCCGAACGCCAGGGTGAAGGCGGAGGAATGCAGGACTCTATTCATCATCGGCCGTCAGCATGTAGCCGGCGTTGCGCACGGTGCGCAGCAGCGGGCGCTCGGAGTCCGACTCGATCTTCTGCCGCAGTTTGCTGATGTGCACGTCGACCACGTTCGTTTGCGGATCGAAATGGTAGTCCCAGACATTCTCCAGCAGCATTGTACGCGTGACTACCTGGCCTGCATGCCGCATCAGGTATTCCAGCAGCTTGAACTCCTGCGGCTGCAGCGCGATGGCCCGCGCGCCCCGGTTCGCCTTGCGCGACAGCAGATCGACGTGCAGATCGCCCACCTCCAGCGTCGTCTGAGTGTTGCTGCCCTGCGTACGGCGGCACAGTGCATCGAGCCTCGCGAGCAACTCGCCGAAGGCGAACGGCTTGGTGAGGTAGTCGTCGCCGCCGCTCTTGAGGCCGCGAATGCGCTCGTCGACGTCGGACAGCGCGCTCAGGATCAGAATGGGCGTCCGGTTGCCCGACTTGCGCAGCGCCTCGATGAGAGCGAGGCCGTCGACATTCCCCGGGAGCATCCGGTCCATGACGATCACATCGTAGCGCTCGCTCGCCGCGAGGAACAGGCCATCGCGGCCGTTGTCGGCGTGATCGGAGGTGTGCCCGGCCTCCTGCAGACCCTTGAGCACGAAGCGCGTGACTCGCTCGTTGTCCTCGACCAGCAGCACTTTCATTCATGCACCTTCTAAAGCGCGGGAGCCCGATCCGCCACCGCGTCCCTGTCGCCGGGGCGAGCGCCGCCCGCGGCGCCCTCCTCGCGCGTCGGCGTGCGTCGCCGGCCTATCCTCTCATTGAGTCGATCCAGGTAAAGGTAGATCACCGGGGTGGTGAACAGCGTGAGCGCCTGGCTCAGAATCAAGCCGCCCACCATCGTGTAGCCGAGCGGCTGGCGCAGCTCCGAGCCGGTGCCGCGCCCGAGCATCAGTGGCAATGCCGAGAACAGCGCGGACATGGTCGTCATCATGATGGGCCGGAAGCGCAACAGACACGCCTGCCGGATCGAGGCCTCGGGCGAGAGGCCCTGCTCGCGCTCCGCCTGGATGGCGAAGTCCACCATCATGATGCCGTTCTTCTTGACGATGCCGATCAGCAGGATGATGCCGATCAGCGCAATCACCGACAGGTCGTAGCCGAAGGCCATGAGCATCAGCAGCGCCCCGACGCCGGCCGAGGGCAGCGTCGAGAGAATCGTGAGCGGATGAATGTAGCTCTCGTAGAGCATGCCCAGGATGATGTAGACGACGATCAGGGCGGCGAGAATCAGGTACGGCTCGCTCTTGAGTGAGTCCTGGAACGCCTGCGCCGAGCCCTGGAAGGTAGCGATCATCGAGGCCGGCAGGCGGATCGCGGCGGTGGCCTTCGTGATGGCATTGACCGCGTCGCCCAGGGCGACTCCGGGCGCGAGATTGAAGGACAGCGTCACCGCCGGGAACTGCCCCTGGTGGTTGATCGACAGCGACGTCACATGATGCGTGTCGTATTTCACGAACGTGGACAACGGCACCTGTTGGCCCGTCAGCGGCGACTTGATGTACAGCTTGCTGAGCGTGCGCGGATCGGCCTGCAGGCTCGGCGTGATCTCGAGGATCACGTGATAGGAGTTCAGCTGGGTGAAGAACTGCGCCGCCTGGCGTTGACCGAAGGCATCGTACAGCGTCGCATCGATGGCGGCGGGCTGGATGCCGAAGCGCGCGGCCTGATCGCGGTCGATGGTGAGAGAGAGCTTCGTGCCGCTGTTCTGCTGGTCGGAGGCGACGTCGCGCAGTCCGGGGAGCTGGCGCAGCTCGGCGAGCACCCGCGGCGCCCACTCGTTCAGCTCGGCAATGTCCGGATCCTGCAGGGTGTACTGATACTGGGTCCGGGCGGTGCGGCCGCCGAGATTCAGATCCTGCTGCGCCTGCAGGAACAGCGTCCCGCCCTGCACCTGGGCGATCTGCGGCCGCAGCCGGTCGATGATCTCATCGGCGCTGGCCGAGCGCTCACTACGCGGCTTGAGGCCCATGATGACGAAACCGGTGTTGACCGGGCGGTCGCCCCCGACCGCCGCCGCCCAGCTCGACACGTCCGGATCCTTCCCCACGACGGCCATGATCCGCTTCTGCAGATCGATCGAAGCGCCGAACGAAACATCCTGGGACGTGTCGGTCAGTCCGGCGATCACGCCCGTGTCCTGCTGCGGGAAGAATCCCTTCGGCTCGAATATGTACAGCACCACGGTCGTGACGAGCGTGATGAGGAATACGATGAGGGTCGGCCGCTGATGGCGCAGCACGAAATCGAGGCCGCGCGTATAGCCTGCCACCAGTTTCTCGAAGCCGCGCTCGATGACCATGTAGAGACGGCTGTGCTGGGTGCGCTTCTCGCTCCTGAGAAACAGCGAGCACATCATTGGCGAGAGAGTCAGCGACACGAAGGCCGAGACGGCGATCGCCATCGTCACGGTGATGGCGAACTCGCGGAACAGCCGACCCACGATTCCGCCCATCAGCAGCAGCGGAATGAACACGGCCACCAGCGAGATGCTGATGGACATGATGGTGAAGCCGATCTCCTTCGATCCCTTGACGGAGGCCTCGAGCGGTGACAACCCGTCCTCGATGTGCCGGTAGATGTTCTCCAGCATGACGATGGCATCGTCGACGACGAATCCGACCGCGATCGTGAGCGCCATCAGGGAGAGATTGTCGAGCGTGTAGCCGACAGCGTACATGAGCGCGCAAGTGCCGAGCAGCGCCAGCGGAACGGTGACGCCGGGAATGATGGTCGCCCAGAGGTTGCGCAGGAAGATGAAGATCACCGTGACGACCAGCGCCACCGTCAGGAGGAGCGTGAATTCCACCTCCTTGACCGACGCGTTGATGGTCGTCGTGCGATTGACCACCGTATCGAGCTTGATCGACGGCGGAATCGAGGTCATCGCGTGCGGCAGAAGCTCGTTGACCTTCTGCACGGTGTCGATGACGTTCGCGCCGGCTTGCTTGAAGACCTGCAGCATGATGCCGGGATGGCCGTTCTGCCGTGACAGCATCAGCGTGTTTTCGGGCCCGTCGACGGCCACCCCGATGTCGCGGATACGCACCGGTGCGCCGTTTCTGTAGGCGACGATCACATCGTTCCAGGGCGCTGCCTTCAGCAGCTGATCGTTGTCGTAGATCGCGAAGCTGTGCGCCACGCCGTTGATCGAGCCCTTCGGCGAATCCACGCTGGCCGTCGAGATGACGCTGGCGATATCCTCCAGCTGGATACCCAGTGCCGCGATGCGCGCCGGGTCCACCTGCACGCGTATCGCAGGCTTCTGCTGGCCGCCCAGGGCCACCTGCGCGATGCCCGGGATGCGCGAGATCTGCTGTGCCAGGATGTTCTCGGCGAAATCATCCACTTCCGTCAGCGGCAGAACGTCGGAATGCACCGACAGAATCAGAATCGGCGAATCCGCTGGATTGACTTTCTTGATCTGCGGCGGCGAGGGCAGATTCTTCGGCAGCTGGCCACCGGCGGCATCGATCGCTGACTGGATGTCCTGCGCCGCGGCATCGATGTTGCGGCCGAGCTCGAACTGCACGGTGATCTGGGTCGCCCCGAGCACGCTCGAGGAGGTGAGCTGCGATACCCCGGGAATGGCCGCGAACTGATATTCCAGCGGCGTGGCCACGGCCGAAGCCATCGTCTCGGGATCCGCGCCGGGCAGCTTGGCGGAGACCTGGATCGTCGGGAAATCCACCTGCGGGAGCGGCGCCACGGGCAACAGCGGAAACGCGACCAGGCCCACGAGCAGGATGCCCGCCATCAGCAAGGACGTGGCGATCGGCCTGCGGATGAAGGGTTCCGAGATGCTCACTGCGAGACGCTCAGGCTGTTCATGCTCAGCTCGCTCACCGCGAGGCTGGCTTGACGGACGCCACTTCGGTCGCAGACGCCACCGGCGCCACGATCTTCACTTGCGCCCCCGGCTCGAGCCGGTACTGGTTGGTGGTAGCCACCCGCTCGCCCTCGCGCACACCGCTGTGCACGATCGTGGTCGCGCCACTTTCCGTTCCCACGCTCAGCGGCCGCATCTCGACCGTGGAGTCGGGCTTCACCACATAGGCGAACAAGCCGTTCGGTCCCCTCAGCAAGGCAGTCGACGGAATGACCAGCACGCTCTGCTCGGTGCGCACATGCACGCGGGCGTTGACGTACTGTCCGGGCCAAAGCAGGTTCTCCTTGTTGGGAAAGACGGCCTTGAGGCGAATCGTGCCCGTCGCCTGATCGATCTGGTTGTCGACGACCTGCACCGTGCCCCGATCGAGCTCCGTGGTGCCGTCCCGGGACACGGCGGCGACCTGCACCGCGCCGGCGCCGAGCGCCTTGTTGATCTCGGGGAGCGACTCTTCCGGCAGAGTGAAGATGACTGTGATCGGCTGCACCTGGGTCACGACTACGATGCCCGTCGTGTCCGCGGCGTGCACGTTGTTCCCCACGTCGACCTTGCGGATGCCTGTGCGGCCGTCGATTGGCGAGGTGATCGTCGAGTACTCGAGCTGCGTACGCGCGTTGTCGATGCTCGCCTGATCCCCTTTGATCTGGGCCTGAAGGCTCAAGACCAACGCCTTCTGGCCGTCCAGCGTCTGCTGGCTGGTGAGATTCTGCGGCGCCAGCAGCATGTAACGGTCGAGGTCCTGCCGGGCGCTCGCCAGCGAGGCTTCGTCCTTGGCTTGCGCGGCTTGCGTCTGGCCCAGGGCGGCCTGGAACGGGCGGGGATCGATCTGGGCGAGCAGGTCTCCCTTGTGCACCTGCTGTCCCTCGACGAAGCCGAGCTTCTGCAGCGCGCCGTCGACGCGCGCCGTCACCGTGACTGTGTTGAATGCCTGCACGGTGCCCAGGCCTTCCACATCGATCGGCACGTCCGCTCGCGAGACCGGCAGGGCTTCGATCGAGATGGTCGCCGCCCCACTCCGCGTCTTGTCCGCGGCATCGCTGCGTGTGCCGGGCAGCCAATGCAGGCCGAGAACGAGAACGACGACCGCGCCCACCCCTAACAGGCTCGCGCGGATCCTGTTGCGAGCGACCCAGTGACCCAAACCGCCGACCACGCTGTTCAAGCTAACACCTTCATCCGCTCAGGCTCTGTTGCCACCCGCCACCCAGAGCGCTGTAGAGTTGCACGAGCGCCTGCAGGTGCGCGAATCTCACCTGCACCAGAGCATCCTGGGCGTTGAACAGCGCCGCCTGCGTGTTCAATACAGCGAGCACGTTGATCGTCCCGGCGTGCAGCTGCGTCTGCGTGAACTCGTATGCGCGCCGGGCCGTGGCCACGGCCTCCTGCTCGCGCCGGTATTGATCGTCCGTCTGCTGCAGAGCGACGAGCGCGTTCTCGACATCGCTGAACGCCGACAGCACCGACTTGTGGTATCCCGCCAGCAGCTCGGAGTACCGCGCCCTCGTGAGTTGGTAGCGCCCGGTCACGGCGCCGCCTTGGAAAATCTGCTGCGCAACTGCGCCGCTCACGGCGAAAACGCGGTTCGCGGGAGTGAACAGCGTCGCGAGCGCAGTGCTCGCGAAGCCGCCGTCGGCGGTCAGGTCGATGCTGGGGAAAAAGGCGGCGCGCGCCGCCTGAATGTCGGCATTGGCGGCTTTGAGCTGTGCCTCGGATGCGGCGACATCCGGCCGGCGTGTCAGCAGCTGCGACGGCAGACCGGGTAGTACCTGGGGCTCGGCCAGCGCATCGAGGCTGCCGCCCGGGAACTCCAGCGACTGAGGCGGCCTGCCCACCAGCACCGCCAATGCGTTCACCGACTGTCGGAACTGCTGTTGCAGCGGGGGAATGGCTGCGTTCAGGACCGCGACGGCGGTTTCCTGCTGGGCGACATCCAACGCGTTCGCGACCCCCGCGGAGAGCTGTATTCTCAATCCCTTCAGGATCTCCTGCGCCGCCGCGAGATCCTGGCGCTCGAACTCCAGTCGATCGTGAGCCTCCGCGGCCTGGAAATAGGTGACTGCCACGCTCGTCATCACGGCCAGCTCGACCGTTGCGCGATCGTAGCGGCTCGCCTCCGCAGCGAAGTGCGCCGAGCGCCGGGCCGCGAGGTTCTTGCCCCAGAAGTCGAGCTCGTAGCTGGCCGCCAGTTGCGCGCTGAACTGATTGAAAGTGGTTGCCGGAGCGCCCGTGACGGCAGCATTCGCAGTGCGGGCCCGCTCGCGAGTCGCATCGCCGCTGGCCTTCAGCGCCGGAAACAGAGGCGCGCCAGCGATCCTGACCTGCGCGTCCGCCTCTCGTACGCGGGCGATGGCGGCAGAAATGTCATCGTTGGCTTTTTCAGCCTGCGCCATGAGGTCATCGAGCTGGGGCGAATTGAATCCGCGCCACCACGCCGAAGACGGCCAGACGCCAGAGGCAGTGCCTGCCGGCGCCTGCATGGACTCCACGCCGGGCGCCGTCCCGGCGGTTTGCGCACCTGACGCTGCTGCCCCTGTCTGCGTATCCGTTTCACGCCAGGTGGCGGGCGCAACTATGTCGGGCTTCCTGTAGAAGGGACCGACAGTGCACGCGGTGAGTCCGCAGGCGAGCAGCAGCGCGCCGTAGACGCGGCGATAGCCACGCGAGCGAAAGAGACACGCTGCGAACGCGACGGCGAAGAACGATGTGAGCGGCAGAATTTGCATGGTCACGGCGAAGCAAGCCGATGAAGGCCCGTTCTGGACGATACGGGTGCAGTACTTTCCAGGAGATTGGCGAAAGATTAATTCCAGTTAACGCAGCGATTTCAAAGCCGGTGATCCGCAAGCCCCGCCGCGGGCGCGCTTTCAGTCAAGCATTTGATTTTCCGTGAGATCACGGCTCGATCTCGAGGGGAGCGATGGTGGAGCCGGCCGGGCTCCTGGTAGCCGCGGCGGAGCCGGCCGCTCCTGCAGCCGCAGCGGAGCCGGCCGCGCCCCTGGCAGCCGCAGCGGAACCGGCCGCTCCTGGCAGCCGCAGCGGAGCCGGCCGCGCTCCCGGCGGCCGCAGCGGACCCGCCTAGGTGAGCCCCATCGCCTTGCGGACGAAGGCGTACATTCGGCGGCTTCTTCGATCTGCTTGGCGGTCGGCTTGCCCGAGCCGTGTCCCGCACGGCTCTCGATGCGCAGAATGATCGGATTGCCGTGGGGATCCGCGTTCTGCATGGCGGCGGTGAACTTGAAGCTGTGGGCCGGGAAGACACGGTCGTCGTGGTCCCCCGTCGTCACCAGCACCGGCGGATAGTTCACTCCCGCCTTGACGTTCTGCACCGGTGAATAGCGCAGCATCGCGTGGAACTCATCGGGGTTGTCGACGGAGCCATAGTCGGACTCCCAGCCCTTCCCGACCGTGAAGTCCCGGAATCGCAGCATGTCCATCACGCCCACCTGGGCGATGGCGGCCGCAAACAGCTCGGGGTGCTGCTCCAGAGTCGCCCCCACGAGCAGGCCGCCGTTGGAACCACCGCGAATCGCGAGCCGATGCGGGCTCGTCCATTTGTGAGCGACCAGGTATCGAGCGGCGGCCGCGAAGTCATCGAACACGTTCTGCTTGCGCGTCTTCATGCCCGCTTCGTGCCAGGCGCGGCCGTATTCGCCGCCGCCGCGCAGATTCGCCAGAGCGAACACCCCGCCCAGCTCCAGCCAGCCGGCGACCGATGCGGAGAACGCCGGTTGCTCGGAGATGTTGAAGCCGCCGTAGCCGTACAGGATCGTCGGATTCGAGCCGTCGAGCTGCACGCCTTTTTTTGCCACGACGAACATCGGCACTCGCGTGCCATCCTTGCTCGTGTAGAAGACCTGAGTGGTCTCGTACTCGGAAGGAGCAAATCCCTCGAGCTTCGGCTGCCGCCACAGGGAGCTCGCGCCGCTCGCGAGATCCAGCCGGTACACGCTCGGCGGAGTGGTAAAGCTGCTGAACGTGTAGTAGGTGTCGCGATTCTCGATGCGCCCCGCAAACCCGCTCGACGTGCCCAGTCCGTCCAGCTCGACTTCCCCGACGAGCTTGCCGTCAGGGGAGAACCTGCGCACGGTGCTGTGCGCATCCTTGAGGTATTGAGCAATGAGCTGGCCGCCGACGAGGCTGACGGAATCCAACGTGTCGACACCCTCGGCCACCACGGTCCGCCAGTTCTCGCGCGCCGTCCTGGCAAGATCGATCGCGATGATCCGGTAGCGTGGCGCATTGTCGTCGGTCTGCACGTAGAGCGTCGACCCGATGTTGCCGATGACGTTGTAGACGGCAGTGGGTTGCGGAATCACAGGGACGATCGGCGCATCCGGTATTGTCAGATCCTGCACGAGCACCGTGTTCTGGACTTCGTCGCCGTGATTGGCCTGGATCACGAGGTAGTGCCCATCGTCCGTGACCACACCGCCGACGAACCAGTCCGGGTTGTCGCTGCGCGTGTAGACGAGCGCATCCTGGGTCTGCGGCGTACCGAGCTTGTGGAAGTAGAGCTTCTCGTACTGGTTGGCCGCCTTGAGCGCATCGGCATCGCGGGGCGCCGCATAGGCCGTGTAGTAAAAGCCGGAGCTGTCGCTGCGCCAGGTGCCGCCGCCGGCCTTGGACCAGTGGATCTCATCCGGGAGATCCTTCCCCGTCGCGACATCCCGGACGTGCCATGTCTGCCAGTCCGAGCCTGCGTCGGACAGCGCGTAGGCGAAGAGTCGCCCGTCCGAGCTGATCGCCCGTTCGCGCAAGGCGACCGTACCATCCGTGGAGAGCACGTTCGGGTCCAGCAGCACGTGGCCCGGCTCACCCGGATCCGTGGTCGCGAAAATCACGGGCTGGTTCTGCAGGCCGTCGTTGTGCGTGTAGAACCAGTAGCGACCGTGCTTCTCCGGAGGGCTCCAGCGCTCGAAGTTCCAGATTTTCTTCAGCCGCGCAGCGATGTCCTCACGCCCCGGAATGGCCGCCAGGTAGTTCGAGCTGAGCTGCGACTCCGCCTCCACCCAGGCGCGCGTTTGCGGCGAATCGATGTCCTCCATCCACCGGTACGGGTCGGGAACCTTGATCCCGTGATAGTCATCGATCTGAGCGCCGCGTGCGGCGGGCGGGTAAGTGATCGGTACCGGCTGCGGTACCGCGAATGCGAAGGGCACCCCCAGAATGAGGGCGGCAGCAACGATGACGATCGGCCGGGTCTGCACATCACTCTCCGTAGGCGCAAGAACGACCATCTTGGGGGAGGGACATCAGAAAAATTTCACGAAATGGACGCCGCGTACAGGAAATTTCTCTGCCGACGGCAGGGCGCTCGCCGACCGGGGTCCGCGAGCCGCCAGCAGCGCACGCCCCCGCACCGCGAACACGCGCCTGTCTACTTCACGCGCTTCACTCGGGTTTGGATATTACGGGAAGGATGCTGCATCCAGATCGCGCCGAGCAAGCCCGCCTTGATGGTCACGACATCCCCGGGATTGATTGGAAACTCCTGGTCATCCTGCTGTGCCCAGACCTGTCCGTTGTCGAGCGTCACCGCGATCCGGCCAAAGGCCTGCGTGGCGACACGGGTGACCGCGGCCGACAGTTTTGCCGGCGCAGCGGGCGACACGCCCGCCTGCACCTGCTTCTTTCGTATCAGCTCCGGAGTCAGTCCAAAATCCGCGGGCTGACCGGGCGTCCTGCCCATCGCCTTGTCGTAGCAGGCGAGCCGCCTGGCGTCGTCGGCTTCGGAGACGCAGGCGCGCATGTGATCATTGGTGGCATCAGCCGCCACCGCAGCGGCGTGCCACAGGGTGAGCAACGACGCCAGAGCGCAAACCCTCATGAACCCCTCGCCCTTCGTTCGCTGGCGCGAATATAGCGCGCCTCCCACCGTGCTCGCGGATAATCTCCGCGACGCCTTGCCACTTCCGAGTCACCCACTCTCCTAAGGCCGAAGGACCCGGGCGACAGCCTCCGATGACTTACGTCGTACTGATTCTGGCCTCGCTCTGGGCAGGCATGCAAAACGCGCTGGCTGGCGGGGGCTCCTTCATCACCCTGCCCTCGCTGATGCTGACGGGGATGGATGCGCGCGCCGCGAATATCACCTCGACGGTTGCTTTGTTCCCCGCTCAGATCGCCACTGGATGGACGGGGCGCAAGCTGGTATCGGGTACCGCGGGACTCTCATTCCGCGCGTTGGTCCTCATCAGTCTGCTGGGAGGTGCATTGGGTGCCTGCCTGCTCCTCGTGACGCCGCCGTCGTTCTTTGCACGCCTGGTCCCCTGGCTCGTCCTGTTCGCCACGATCATTTTCGCGTACGGGAGTTTCGCACCGCGCAGGGAAGGCGCCCGCCACCTGAGCCGCTTCGGCGCGGCGGGCTCGCAGTTCTGCATCTCCATTTATGGGGGGTACTTCGGTGGCGGGATCGGCTTCCTGATGCTGGCCGCGCTGACGGCCTCGGGGCTCGCCATTCGCGCGGCCGGCGCGTCGAAGAATGTCCTCGCTGGCGTCATGAACGCTTCCGCGGTGGCGATCTTCGTGTTCTCTCCCGAGGTCAAATGGTTTGCCGCCCTCGTCGCCGGCACGGGTGCGATTTTCGGTGGCGTGCTCGGCGGCTTGATGCTTCAAAAGGTGAACGAGCGGCTGCTGCGGCTCGTCGTGGTGATCATCGGCATCGCGTTGACAGTAGGGCTGTTCATTCGCGCGCGCTGACACGCGCGACGCATCTCGGTCGAACGCGCCGCCCGACCGTGGAGAACGCGGCGTTCGAAATCCGCAGTCGCGCGGGCCGCCCGGGTGGGAAAAGAGCACGCCGCCAGACGCAGGAGTCGCGAGGGGGTCACGAGCCGCGTCTGGCGGCGCTGCCTGGTTAGCCCGCAAGCTACCATGCATTCGGACATGGGGGACATGTCCGTGGACTCATATGTGCAATGCCCGTGCCATCCTAAGATGCGGCGGTCCCGACTTAAATTACAAGGACTTGCGTACCATGGCAGCGGTTCCTTGAGCGCGAATGGCGCGCCTCGACGCGAGCGGGCACGCTTACGGTGCAAGCGGCGCGCCGGAGCGGAACCTGGCGCTTGCGCTCGACGTTGACTCCTTCGGTCACACCGCACATTCGTCACGAAAGGAAACGCCCATGACTCAGACTTATACCGGCGGCTGCCAGTGCGGCAAGGTGCGTTACGAGGTGGAGCTGGAGTTGGGCGAAGTATTGGCCTGCAACTGCTCCCGCTGCGGCCGGCTGGGCTCGCTGCTGGCATTCGCTCCGGCGTCCCAGTTCAGGCTGCAATCCGGCGCGGACGAGTTGACGAAGTTCGAATTCAACCGTCACGTCATCCAACACTTCTTCTGCTCGAGCTGCGGCATCCAGTCCTTCGCCAGGGGCAAGCGGCCCAGCGATGGCACCGATGTGGCGGCCGTCAACGTGCGGTGTCTGGACGGCCTGGACGTCGACTCGCTGAAGGTCAAGAAAGTGAATGGCCGGAAGTTCTGACCGGCCGAGCCAACAGCACGCTGGACTGATCGTCGGGTAGGCGCCGGCGAACGACGGCCCGTGGCCTTTCGAGTTCGGCGGGCGTTATCATCCGCTCCGTTCCGCAGGGGGGCACCTGCCGCCACCGCATTCGCAGGACCGTCAAGGGGCATCCATGAACCGCCTTACACGTTTTACCGGGTTGAGCGCGCTTCTCCTCGTGGCAGCCTGCAGCCGCACGCCGATCGGCGCGACACCGGCTGCGCCACCGGATTCAGCTCCTGCAAAACCGGAGGCGGGCATGGCAGCGATGCCGCAAATGCCGGCGAGCATTGCCGACTGGGCGCGCGGGGCCCAGCTTTTCGACGGGCTGGGCTCCTTTCACAGGCCCATCAACACCCGCCTGCCGGAGGCGCAGCAGTACTTCGACCAGGGCATGCGCCTGATGTGGGCATTCAACCACGATGAGGCGACGCGATCCTTTGCTCGCGCCGCCGAGATCGATCCCGGCTGCGCGATGTGTCTGTGGGGCGTGGCGTTGACCGCGGGCCCCAACTACAACCAGCCGATGATGGCGCAGTCCCGTGCGCAGGTTGCATTCGAGAGCCTGCAGCGCGCGGCGCAGCTTCTCCCACAAGCCAGTCCCGTGGAGCGCGCGCTGATCGATGCGCTCAAGGCACGCTATCCGCGACCCGCAGCGCTGGACCCGTCGAACGAGGGCCCGATACTCGTCGCGTACGCCGCGGCGATGCGCACCGTCGCCGGTCAGTTTCCCGACGATCTCGACGTCCAGACGATGTTTGCCGAGTCGCTCATGAATGTGAATGCATGGAAACTGTGGACGCTGGACGGAAAGCCGAGTCCGGGGACTGCCGAGATCGTGGCGACCCTCGAATCCGTCCTGGCGCGCAATCCGCAGCATCCCGGTGCGAATCATTACTACGTCCACGTGATCGAGTCCTCGCCGGACCCGGCGAAGGCCGTCGCGGCGGCCGAGCGGCTGCGCGGC
>FTEN01000371.1_pt1 | contig 22658 bp, 17 predicted proteins | sample 1640221 | NCBI WGS metagenome assembly FTEN01 (sample SAMEA3914816, study PRJEB12502) | metagenome | biome: forest; material: soil | place: USA | collected 2011-09-16 | depth 0.3 m | reverse complement strand
GGCTTGCGCTGCCCGACACGACCCGGGCGACGATCATCACGACCGGCTGGATCGTTGTCATCACGATTTCACTGATCATCTGCGTTGCGCTGCTGACGCTGTGGGAGCGCAAGGTCATCGGCTGGATGCAGCTGCGCCGCGGACCGAACCGCGTGCGGATCTTCGGCATCCTGCCGGGTTGGGGGCAGCCGTTCGCGGACGTGGTGAAGCTGCTGATCAAGGAAGTGATCATTCCGGAGAAATCCAACAAGTTCCTGTTCCGGATCGCCCCGATGATCGCCCTGATTCCGGCCTTCGCCGCCTGGGCTGTCATCCCCCTCTCACCCGAGCTCGTGCTCTCCAAGGCGGACGCGGGCCTGCTGTACCTGCTGTCGCTGACCTCGATGGGCGTCTACGGCGTGATCGTTGCCGGCTGGGCGGCAAATTCGAAGTACGCATTCCTCGGGGCGATGCGCTCGGCCGCACAGATGGTCGCTTACGAGATCGCGATGGGGTTCGCCCTCGTGGGCGTTCTCATGGCCTCGCGCAGCCTGAACCTCGGCATCATCGTGCACGCTCAGGAGGGCGGAGTCCTCGCCTGGAACTGGTTCTGGCTGTTTCCGCTGTTCATCGTCTACTTCATCTCCGGCGTTGCCGAGACCAACCGCGCGCCGTTCGACGTCGCCGAGGGCGAATCCGAGATCGTTGCCGGCTTCCACGTCGAGTACTCCGGCATTGGGTTCGCACTGTTCTTCCTCGCCGAATACGCCAACATGATCCTCATCTCCGCGCTCACCGCGGTGTTCTTCTTCGGCGGATGGCTGTCGCCACTGCAGGGCTGGCCGTTCGTGGGGGACAGTTGGATCGCGCAGCCGAGCTTCTTCTGGCTGGGCCTGAAGATCTTCTGCTTCCTGTTCCTGTTCCTATGGTTCCGCGCCACGTTTCCGCGCTACCGCTACGATCAGATCATGCGCCTGGGCTGGAAGGCGCTGATCCCGGTGACGCTCGTCTGGATCGGGGTCGAGATGCTGATGTCCGTGTACAAGGTCGGACCCTGGGCGCATTGAAGGACACCGCATCATGGCCATGAACCCATTCAAGACCTTTCTGCTGCCGGAGCTCCTCAAGGGGATGTCGGTCACCTGGCGCACCTTTTTCAGCACCAAGTACACGCTGAACTATCCGGAGGAGAAGACTCCGCAATCGCCGCGCTTCCGCGGATTGCATGCGCTGCGCCGCTATGCGAACGGGCAGGAGCGCTGCATCGCGTGCAAGCTGTGCGAAGCCGTGTGCCCGGCGGTGTGCATCACCATCGACTCCGACGTGGCGCCGGACGGAACCCGCCGCACGACCCGTTACGACATCGATCTCTTCAAGTGCATCTACTGCGGCTTCTGCGAGGAGGCCTGCCCGGTCGATGCGATCGTGCTGACGCGGATTCACGAGTACCACATGGAGCACCGCGGCGAGAACATCATGAGCAAGGACAAGCTGCTCGCGGTAGGTGAGCGCTACGAAGCGATGATTGCGACCGACAAAGCGGCCGATGCGCCGTACCGGTAAGCCGCAGATGACGGCGGTAACGAGACTGATGCGGGTCCCGACTGGCTTGGCCGAGGGTGCGAACCGTGCTGGTTGAAGTCCTGTTCTACATCTTTTCGAGCATCCTCGTGGCGGCCGCGCTCGGGGTGATCGTTTCGCGCAACGCGGTCTTCTCCGCGCTCTCGCTCGTCCTCTGCTTCGTGACGTCCGCCGCCATCTGGCTGCTCATCGAGGCCGAGTTCCTGGCGGTGGTGCTGGTGCTGGTCTACGTCGGCGCCGTGATGGTGTTGTTCCTGTTCGTCGTCATGATGCTCGACGTCCATGTCGAGGAGCTGCGCGAGGGGTTTGTCAGGTATGCCTGGCTCGGTTGGCTGACGGCGGTAGCGGTGATCGTCGAGATCGTCGGTGTCGTCTGGGCCCGTGGGTTGGGAGTGGATATCAGCAAGACGCCGGTGCCGGTCGCCGCGGACTACAGCAACACCCGTGAGCTCGGCATGATTCTGTATACGAAGTATGCGTACCCGTTCGAGCTTGCGGCGGTGCTGCTGCTCGTCGCGATCGTCGCGGCCATCGCCCTCACCATGCGCAGGCGCCCCGGACTCAAGGTCCAGGACATCAGCCGCCAGGTGGCGACGCGGGCCCGGGATCGCCTGCGCATCATCAAGATGGACGCGCACAAGCCGAGCGAGACCCGCGCCGCAAGCACGGCAGGGGACTCGCGCCCGGCGGAGAAGCGCCCATGATCACGCTCGGGCAAATGCTGACCCTGTCGGGCATCCTGTTTGCGCTGGCCGTCGCCGGTATCTTCCTGAACCGCAAGAACCTGATCCTGCTGCTGATGTGCGTCGAGTTGCTGCTGCTCGCCGCGAACTTCAATTTCATCGCGTTCTCGCGCTTCCTCGGCGACATCAACGGGCAGGTATTCGTGTTCTTCGTCCTCACGGTTGCCGCCGCGGAATCGGCCATCGGGCTCGCCATTCTCGTCGTGCTGTTCCGTGAGCGGCGCAGCATCAACGTCGAAGATCTGAACACGCTGAAGGGTTGAAGCCGTACATGAATCCGACCCTGCTGCTCGCCATTCCCATGCTGCCGCTCGTGGCGGCTGCCATCGCCGGCCTGTTCGGGCGCTACGTCGGACGCGCGGGCGCGCACACGGTGACGATCGCCGGCGTTGCCATCTCGTGCGTCCTGTCCATCTACGTGCTCAAGCAGCTGCTCCTGGACGGGATCCCCACTTACGACGCGTCGGTCTACACGTGGGCGTTGTCCGATGGCGTGCACATGGACGTCGGGTTTCTCGTCGACCGCCTGAGCGCACTGATGATGGTCGTCGTCACCTTCGTATCCCTCTGCGTGCATGTCTACACCATCGGATACATGCACGACGACGCCGGCTATACCCGCTTCTTCAGCTACATCTCGCTGTTCACCTTCTCGATGCTCATGCTCGTGATGTCGAACAACTTCATGCAGCTGTTCTTCGGGTGGGAGGCGGTCGGGGTGGTCTCGTACCTGCTGATCGGCTTCTGGTACACCCGGCCCAGCGCGATCTTCGCGAATCTGAAAGCGTTTCTCGTGAACCGCATCGGCGACTTCGGCTTCGTGCTCGGCATCGCGGGGATCGTCTACTACACGAACTCGCTGCTGTACGCCGACGCGTTCGCGGCGGCGCCGAAGCTCGCGCACGCCATGCTGCCGCTCACCTCGACGACGAGCGTGGAGTCGCTCACTCTCATCTGCATCTGTCTGTTCATCGGCGCAATGGGCAAGTCGGCGCAGGTACCGCTGCACGTCTGGCTGCCGGATTCGATGGAAGGCCCGACGCCCATTTCCGCGCTGATCCATGCCGCGACGATGGTGACGGCCGGCATTTTCATGGTCGCGCGCATGTCGCCGCTCTTCGAATACTCGGAAGGTGCGCTGTCGTTCGTGCTCGTGATCGGCGCGACGACCGCCTTCTTCATGGGACTGCTGGGCGTCGTCAACAACGACATCAAGCGGGTCATCGCCTACTCCACGCTGTCCCAGCTCGGGTACATGACGGTCGCGCTCGGCGTTTCTGCCTACAGCGCCGCAATCTTCCACCTGATGACGCATGCCTTCTTCAAGGCGCTGCTGTTCCTCGCCGCCGGCTCGGTGATCATCGGCATGCACCATGAGCAGGACATGCGCAAGATGGGCGGCCTGGCAAAGTACATGCCGATCACTGCCGTCACCTGCTGGATCGGCTCGCTCGCGCTCATCGGCACGCCGTTTTTCTCCGGATACTATTCGAAAGACGCCATCATCGAGGCCGTTGGCGAGTCCCATCGCTGGGGCGCTCCGTATGCGTACTACTGCGTACTGGGCGGCGTATTCGTGACGGCGCTGTACACGTTCCGGATGCTGTTCATGACGTTTCACGGACCCGAGAGGTTTCGCCATGCACACGGGCATGCAGATGAGCACGGGAACGGTGCGAACCTTCACGCGCATGATGATGATCATGGCCAGGGCGATGAGCACGCCCACCCCGCTGACCCCCACGAGAGTCCCGCAGTCGTCACGGTCCCGCTCATCGCGCTCGCGATTCCTTCGGTGCTCATAGGCTTCCTGACCGTGGGCTCCGTTCTCTTTGGCGGCTACTTCGGCGGGGCCATCAAGGTGCTCGAGCAGAACGACGTGCTGCGCGAGATCGGCCGGGATTTTCACGGTCCCGCACTCCAGGCGTCGCATTTCCTGATGCAGCCGCCGTTCTGGATGGCTGCCGCAGGCGTCTTCACAGCGTGGCTGTTCTTCCTGAAGCGTCCGTCGCTGGCGGACCGGGCCGCGAAGACATTTGCCTTCATCCGCAGCGTGCTGGTGAACAAGTACTTCTTCGATTGGTTCAATGAGAACGTGCTCGCGGCGCTCACGCGGGGAGTCGGCTTCGGGCTGTGGAAGGCCGGGGATCAAGGGTTGATAGACGGGGCGATGGTCAACGGCACGGCGGCCACCGTGGGGTGGTTTGGCGGCATCGTGCGCAAGGTGCAGAGCGGGTACCTGTATTCCTACGCTTTCTGGATGGTCATCGGCCTCGTCGTTCTGCTTGGCTGGTTCCTCCGTTCGCACATAGCCTAAGGTCAGTCACGCAATGCACGGTCTGCTGTCGGTTCTGATCTGGCTGCCCATTGTCGCGGGTCTGCTCGTCCTGTTGCTCGGCGAGCGCCACATCGTGGCGGCCCGCTGGCTGGCGCTGCTCGCAGCGCTCGCCACGCTGATCCTCTCGTTGCCGCTGATCGCCCGGTTCGACACCACCACTGCCGCGATGCAGTTCGTGGAGCATCTCGCGTGGATCCCTCGCTTCAGCGCGTACTACGCTTTGGGGCTCGACGGCATCTCGCTCCCCCTGGTCGTCCTGACCGCGTTCATGACCGTCCCCGTCCTCATCGCCGCCTGGACCGTCATCGAGAGCCGGCCGGCCCAGTACTTTGCCGCCTTCCTCATCATGGAAGGCCTGATGATCGGGGTGTTCTCGGCGACCGATGCACTGCTGTTCTATTTCTTCTGGGAAGCGATGCTCATCCCGATGTTCCTGATCATCGGCATCTGGGGCGGCCCGCGGCGCGTCTACGCGACGATCAAGTTCTTCCTGTACACGTTCCTGGGCTCAGTGTTCATGCTCGCCGCACTCATCTACATGTACGTGAAGGCCGGCGACTACTCCATCGCGAGCTTCCAGGCGCTGCCGCTGACGCTCAGCGAGCAGCGCTGGATCTTTCTGGCATTCCTGCTCGCTTTCGCCGTGAAGGTACCGATGTGGCCGGTGCACACGTGGCTCCCGGACGCGCACGTGGAAGCGCCCACCGGCGGGTCCGTCATCCTGGCGGCGATCATGCTGAAGATGGGGGGCTACGGCTTCCTGCGCTTCAGTCTTCCGATCACCCCCGACGCCAGCCAGCAGCTCAGCGCCCTCGTCATCGCGCTGTCCCTGATCGCGGTGGTGTACATCGGCTTCGTTGCGCTGGTGCAGCAGGACATGAAGAAGCTGATCGCCTACTCGTCGATTGCCCACATGGGGTTCGTGACGCTCGGAGCATTCGTCGTCTATCACATCGTGCGCAACACGAGCGGCGTGCAAGGCGCAGGCATGGGGTTGGACGGCGCCATGGTTCAGATGATCTCGCACGGCCTCATCTCCGGGGCGCTGTTCCTGTGCGTCGGCGTGCTGTACGACCGGATGCCCAGCCGCCAGATCGCAGACTACGGCGGCGTGATCAACACAATGCCGATCTTTGCCGCCTTCATGGTGTGGTTTGCGCTGGCGAACACGGGCTTGCCCGGTACTTCGGGATTCGTCGGTGAATTCCTCGTCATCCTGGCCAGCTTCAAGGCCAGTTTCTGGTATGCGCTGCTGGCCGCGGTCACCCTGGTGCTCGGTGCCGCATACACCCTGTGGCTCGTGAAGCGAGTCGTGTTCGGTCCGGTTGCGAATGACGGAGTCGCGCACCTTACGGATCTCAACGGCAGAGAGTTCGTCGTGCTGGGCGCCCTGGCCGCCGCCGTTCTGGTCCTCGGCGTGTGGCCGGATCCGTTGCTCAGAATCATGCAGCCTACCATCCATCACCTGGTCGACCAGGCGGTGGCCACCAAGATTCCGCTCTGAGTACCGACATGCCCGAGATGACCATGACCTGGGCCAGCGTTGCTCCCGCGGTTGCGGAAATCTACCTCGTGGTGGCGATCTGCGTGATCCTCCTGATCGATGTGTTCGTGGGTGAGAAGCGCCGCGGTCTGACATCGACGCTCACTCTGCTTGCCCTGGCAGTCGGCGCTGCCGTCACGGCCCGCTATGGCCACGTCACTCATCACTCCGTTCTCTTCAGCGGCATGTACGTCGCGGATGAGCTCGGATTCGTGCTGAAGCTCGCGGGCTTTCTCGTGGTGGCCGTCGTGCTGCTGTACTCGCGCACCTACCTCGAGAATCGGGACATCCTGCGCGGTGAGTACTACGTGCTCGCGCTGACGGCGCTGCTGGGCATCTTCGTGCTGATTTCGGCGAACAGTCTGCTTACCGTTTACCTCGGTGTGGAGCTCCTGGCGCTCTCGGTGTACGCAATGGTCGCCTTCGATCGCGAGTCCTCCGTCGCAGCGGAGTCCGCGATGAAGTACTTCGTGCTGGGCGCCATCGCCTCCGGCGCCTTGCTGTACGGCATGTCGATCATCTATGGCCTGACGGGCACCCTGATTCTCGAGGAAATCGCCGTCAAGCTGCACGAGCCGGTGGGTCTCGGCGTGGTCTTCGCCCTGGTATTCCTCGTGGTCGGCGTCGCATTCAAGCTCGGAGCCGTACCGTTCCACATGTGGCTCCCCGACGTGTACGAAGGAGCCCCGACCAGCGTCACTCTCTTCATCGGAACGGCGCCGAAAATCGCCTACTTCGCGCTGGCATTGCGTCTGCTGGCGCATGGCCTCGGCGGCGGCGTCGCGGAGTGGTCGCAGATGCTGGCGGCACTTGCAGTGCTCACGCTCGTCGTCGGGAACGTCGTGGCGCTCGTGCAAACCAACCTGAAGCGCATGCTCGCGTACTCGACTATCTCGAATGTCGGCTTCATCGTCCTCGGATTCGTCGCTGGCACACCCGGAGGCTATACGGCGGCGCTGTATTACACGCTCGTGTACGTACTCGTCGCACTGGGCTCCTTCGGTGTCATCCTGCTGGCAAGCCGCAAGGGCTACGAAGCGGACCAGCTCGATGACTACAAGGGGATGTACCAGCGAGACCCCCTGCTGGCGCTCGTCATGATGGCGCTGATGTTCTCCACTGCCGGCGTGCCGCCGTTCGTGGGCTTCTGGGCGAAGTTGCGCATCTTCCAGGCGCTCTGGGAGACCGGTCATTTCTGGCTGGTGGTGATCTCCGCCGCCATGTCCGTGGTGGGAGCGTTCTACTACCTGCGCATCATCAAGCTGATGTACTTCGATTCACCGGTCGTCGAGGCCGTTCCCGTGAGCCGCCAGATCGGAGTGCGCGCAGTATTGGCAGTGAACGCGGCGGCAGTCCTTCTACTGGGCTTGCTGCCGAGCGCACTCATCGACCTGTGCTCGCAGCTGATCCACTGACAGCCGTCCGCACCCGGCGACCTCACAATCCTCTGGTGACTCGATCCACGGCACGCGCCACGCGCGCCACGATGTCGTCGATCTCTTCGCGGGCGATGATGAGAGGCGGCGCGAATCCGATGATGTCGCCGTGAGGTAGCGCGCGGACAATGACGCCTTCGTCGATACAGGCGGCTGCGATCTGCGCGCCGACGCGCCGTGAGGGTTCGAACCGCGCTCTCTGGGACGGGTCTGCAGCGAATTCGATCGCGCCCAGCAGGCCTGCCCCGCGAACCTCCGCAACATAGGGCCGTCCGACGAAGGCATCCTTCAGGCGGTCGAGGAAGTAGGGCGCCGTCGCAGAGACATGAGCGAATATCTTCTCCCGCGCCAGGATCTCCAGGTTGGCCAGGGCTGCCGTCGCGCACAGCGGATGGGCTGAGAACGTGTAGCCGTGCCCGAACGCTCCGTACTTGTCGGAGCCCTGCTCGAGCACCCGCCACACCTTCTCGCCGATGACGGCGCCGGACAGGGGCAGGTAGCCGCTGGTGATCCCCTTGCCGACGGTGATGAGATCGGGCTCGATCCCATAGACACTCGAGCCGAATGCCGCGCCCAGACGTCCGAATCCGCACACCACCTCATCGGCGATGAGCAGGATGTCGTAGCGCTCCAGCACCTGTTGAATCTCCTCCCAATAACCCTCCGGCGGCGGAATGATCCCGCCCGTTCCGAGCACCGGCTCGCCGATGAATGCGGCGACGGTGTCCGGGCCCTCGGTCTGGATGAGTGCCTCGAGACGTCCCGCGCACACACGCGAGAAATCCCGTTCGCTCATGCCCGGCTCGGCGTGCCAGAAATAGTGCGGGGTGATGGTATGCAGCACCGGCCCTTGCGGCAGATCAAAGGCCTGGTGCAGATTCTCCAGGCCCGTCAGGCTGCCGGACATGACGGTGCCGCCGTGATAGCCGCGCCAACGCGAGATGATCTTCTTCTTTGCGGTGCGTCCGAGCACGTTGTTGTAGTACCAGACGATCTTCATCTGGGTCTCGTTCGAGTCGGAGCCTGACAGGCCGAAGCAGATGCGCCGCATCTGGCCGGGAGTCATGGCCAGGACGCGCTCCGCGAGCCTGATCGCCGGCTCGTTGGAGTAGCCGGCATAAGCATGATAGTAGGCGAGCTGCAGCGCCTGGGCGTGAATGGCGTCGGCGATCTCGCGCCGGCCGTAGCCGACGTTCACGCAATATCTGCCCGCAAACGCGTCGATGAGCTCGCGCCCATCCCGGTCGCGCACGCGAATCCCCTCCCCGCCGGTGATGATCCGCGGCTCGCCGAGCTCGCCCGCGGCGTACTGCCGCAACGGCGTGAAGGGGTGCAAGATGCTCGCCCGATCGAGGCTCTGCAGTTCCCGGGTACTCTTCGGCGCATCGGTCATGGGAGATTTCCGGATCGACGGGAAGCGGCGAGTCTACCCGGGCCGCTGGCGCAGTAGGGATCAGGATCGATTCTTGCTTGAATCGGCCCGGAAAGGGAGCCGTATGCGGGCTGAAGATCCAATTCGGGGGCGGCGGGGCCAGCTATGAGCTCGCGACCATGAGCATCGTCACGGCGGTCGTCGACGCGCACGTGCATCTGCACGCCTGTTACCAAGCCGATGAGCTGCTGGACAGCGCCTGGAGCAACCTGTCGCTCGCGCATGCTCCATCCGACGCCCCGGCTCAGTCGGGCACTGAGCACTACCCAGGCACCCCGGTCGGGCCGAAGCCAGCGTCATACGCCTATTTCCTGTTGATGGCGGAGACCCGCCACGACGACTGCTTCGGCGACCTGCGCTCGCTGGCTCTGGGGGCCGGTGCTGCGAACGGTCTGCAGCTGAGAGCCTGGTCCGCCGCGCCGACTTCCGAGGAGACGAGCGTTGTGCTCACCAAAGGGTCCCAGCAGCTGTTCATCGTGGGCGGGCGGCAGGTGGCCTGCCGGGAGGGGCTCGAGGTGCTGGTCCTGGGCACGACCCGAAAATTCACCGACGGGCGGCCGATCCGCGAGCTGCTGAGTGAGACCGACAAGTGGGGAGTACCGCGCGTCATTCCCTGGGGTCCCGGCAAGTGGCTCTTCAACCGCGGACGACTGCTGAACGGCTTGCTGGAGGAGTTTCGCAAGCCGTCGTTGTTTCTGGGAGATGAAGGGGGCCGCCCGGGTTTCTGGGGCTACCCGTCTCACTTCGCTCGCGCCGCGCGCCTCGGAGTGAGAGATCTCCCCGGCACCGATCCTCTGCCGTTCGCACACGACGTGCACAAAGTGGGGCGCATGGGCTTCTGTGTGCCTATCGTGCTCGACTCCGCCCGGCCCGCCGCCAGCCTCATCCGCTCACTCGTGGACCCGGGCGTTGGCTTCGAGCGCTTCGCGAAGTTGGAGCCGCCGCTGCGCTTCGTGCGCAACCAAATCGGCATGCAGTTGCGCAAGCGACGGCTGGCCTGATCGGGCGACCCGATGTGCGGAATTGCCGGCATCGCAACCCGAGGAGCCATTCCTCCACGCGAGCTCCTCGTCAGAATGTGCGACATCATCCGCCACCGCGGGCCGGATGGTGAGGGCATCCACGTAGGCCCCGGTGCAGGGTTGGGGATGCGCCGGCTCGCGGTCCTGGATCTCGTCAGCGGCGATCAACCCGTCACGAATCAGACCGGCACCGTGCACGCCGTATTCAACGGTGAGATCTACAACTACCTCGAACTGCGTGGCCACCTGGCGTCAAAGGGCTACACGCTGCGCGGCACGGGCGACAGCGAGATCATTCCCCATCTGTACGACGAATACGGAATGGAATTCGTCACCCGTCTCAACGGAATGTTCGCCATCGCGCTCTGGGACAGCGCGCGCCGCAGACTGCTGCTGCTGCGCGACCGCATGGGCATCAAACCGCTGTTCTACAGCGTACGCCACGGGAGTCTGTACTTCGGCTCGGAAGTGAAATGCATTCTGGCCGCGGGCGGCTCGTCCGCGAGAATCGACCCACGCGGCGTGGATCAGCTGCTGACATTCGAGTGCAGCGCCGCTCCGATGACTCTGTTCGAGGACGTGAAGAAGCTGCCAGCGGGGAGCTGGCTGACCTGGAACGACGGCAAGCTCTGCAGCGGGCGCTTCTGGTCACCCGATGAACCTGTGCAAATGCTTCGCGCCCCGGAGGATGAAATCGCCGAGCGGCTCCGCGCTACGCTCACGGCCGCCGTCAAACGGCAGCTTGCGAGCGACGTTCCGCTGGGCGCGTTCCTGAGCGGCGGCATCGACTCGTCCATCCTGGTCTGCGCGATGAGCGAGGTCTCGACGCAAGCGCCGCTGACGTTTTCCGTGGGGTTCGGAGAGTCCTCGTACGACGAGCTGCAGTTCGCACGAACGGTCGCCGAGCACTGCGGTACGCGGCACCACGAGGAGGTGCTGACGCCCGACTTTCTTGCGCTGCTGCCGGATGTCGTCGCCCAACTCGACCAACCGATCGCCGATTTTTCCGTGTTTCCGACGCTGCTGGTCGCCCGCATGGCCCGATCGCGCGTGACGGTCGCCCTGGGCGGTGACGGGGCCGACGAGTTGTTCGCAGGCTACGACGCCTACGAAGCCGACCGCCGCGCCGCAAGAGCGCTCGACTGGATGCCACGGAGGTTGCGCGCAAGCATCGAGCGCGCGGCGCGGCTAGTGCCCTTGAGTCCGGGCAAACGCGGTCTGGGAAACCAGCTGCGGCGTTTTCTGGAAGGCGCGGCGCTGGCCTCCGACTGGCATCACCTGCGCTGGATGGTGTCGCTGACCGAGGCGGGCCGCCGGAGTCTGTACCGGGGCGCTTTCGGCGAGCAGGTTGCCGGCCAGGCCCAACAGGTCATTCAGCAGGCGCTGGAGCCGGTCGGCGCGGATCGCCTTGCCGCCCAGATGCGTTGCGATCTGAAGTGGTACCTGCCGGACAATATCCTGACGAAGATCGATTCGATGACCATGGCCACGTCGCTGGAAGCTCGCGTCCCCTACCTGGACAACGAGGTGGTCGAGCTGGCGCTGTCGATTCCCTCGCAGCTCAAGCTGCGGGGCGGAGTACGCAAATGGATCCTGAAGAAGGCATTTGCCGAGAGGCTGCCGCCCGCCATCCTGCAGCGGAGCAAGGAGGGGTTCAGCATGCCGATGAAGAACTGGCTGAACGGTAAGTGGAACCCCCTCATGCACGAGTTGCTGTGCCGGGAGAATCTGACGCGCGACGGGCTCTTCGAGCCGCGACAGGTGGCAGCTCTCATGCGGGAGCACGAGGCGCGCACGCACAACCACAGCCATCTGCTCTGGGCGCTGATGGTGTTTCACTTGTGGCGCGACCGATTCGCGGGCGTGAACATTCCGGACGCGGAGCGGGTTCATGCAGCGTAACCCGGCACGCCTCGCCCGGGGGGGCTATGACGTCGTCGTCGTGGGCGGGGGCATCCATGGGGCCTGCGTGGCATGGCAGGCGGCGCTCGCTGGCTTGACGGTAGCGCTGATCGATGCTGGAGACTTCGGCAACGCCACTTCGGGCAACAGTCTGAGGACCCTGCACGGGGGCTTGCGGCACCTGCAGAGACTGGATTTTCCGCGCATGCGCGAGTCTGTACGCGCGCGGCGCGAGTGGCTGCGTCTCGCTCCGCACCTTGCCCGCCCGCTGCGCTTCGTATTGCCCACTTTTGGCCATGGCACGCGGGGTCCGGAGGCGATGCGCGCGGCACTGTGCATCAGTGATCTGGTGAGTCTGGATCGCAACCGCGGCTTGAGCGCAGACACCCATCTGCCGGGCAGCTCGGTCTGGAGCGGGCAGCTGGCGCGCGCGGTCCTGAGCGGAACACGGACTCCGGGCTGCAATGGAGCAGCGACCTGGTTCGACGCGGTATGCCTCGACACCGAACGCCTGCTCCTTGCGGTCGTCGGCGCGGCGGTTCGGGGCGGCGCCCGCGTTGCCAATTACATGCGCGCCACGGGGCTCGCCGTACGCGATGGAGCTGTGTGCGCGGTCCGGGCACGCGATGAGCTGACCGGGCAGGAATTCGAGATTCGCACGCGCTGCGTCGTCGATGCCGCAGGCGCGTGTGTCGGGGAGTGGGCAGGACAGCGTGGGCGCAGTGGAAGCTCGGTCCTCGAGCCTGTGGAGCCTCTGTTTCGCGCCTCATTGGGTTTCAATCTGCTGACCCGTCCGCTGCCTTTCAAGGAGGGAGTGGGACTGTCCGTGCCGCGGCACAACGAATCCGGGAGCGGGCCGCAGACCTATTTCATTCTGCCGTGGAACGGGCGGGCGCTCATCGGAACGCGTCACCTGCGGTGCGCGCATTCGGAGCGCTCGGCGGCGGTGTCGCGCGCGCAGGTCATGGATTTCCTCGAGGATCTGAACGGCGTCCTGGGCCGTCATCGGATCGCTGGCGCAGACGTCGTGGGAGTCTATTCGGGATTGCTTCCGGAGAAGAGCGGCAACACCGGCGCCGATGTCGAGCTCGAAAGAGCCCCGCGGATCATCGAACACGGAGTCGGGGGGATACAAGGAGTCATTTCCGTCGTCGGCGTGAAATGGACGACGTCGCCGCCCGTCGCGAAGCAGGCCGTGCTCGCCGTGCGCCGCTACCTGCATTTGTCCGGCCGGCTGCGCGGCAACTCTCCCCGGCTGTGGAACGCCGGCAGCTCTGCGGAGAGTGCGGCGCGTCGGCGCTGGCATCTGGATGCGGACTCGCTGGCACACCTCGAGGCAACGTATGGACCGGAGCGCAACTGCATTTTCAGTCTGCTCGACGAGGATGAGTCGCTCGCCGCCCGGGTGATCGCGGATTCGCCGGTCATCAAAGCCCAGATAGTGCACGCCGCGCGCCGGGAAATGGCCGCGCAGCTCGCGGACATCGTGATGCGGCGAACGCAGTTGTACCTGAGCGAGACCCTCGATGGGCCCGCGTTGCGCGGCTGCGCGAACGTGGCAGCTCGAGAGCTGCGCTGGGGCGAGAGCGAGATCTGCGCGCAGATCATGCAGGTCGAGTCGCTGCTGCAGAGGTTTCGAGGTCCCCTGTTCTGCGCACCGCCACTCACCGCCGTTCCCGGCCCGCTGCCGCAGCAGGCGTCGCTGAGCTGATACCGTTTTGCCGTCACGCAAGGACTGACCATGCACGTTCAACAGACTCTCGCCGCAGCGCCGCTGCCGTGGCAGCTGCAGATGTATCGCAAGTCGCTGAAGAAGCGGCAGAAGGTGCAGCTCCTGATGCGCCTGGCGGGGCCCACGCACGGCAAGCGCTGCCTGCTGATCTCCGGTCACGACAACAATGGCGCCATGAATCACGAGTTTCGAGCGGCGGGCGGAGCGTGGAGCTGGGGTCAGGTGTATCCGGAGGGAATCCCCGAGATGTCCGAATTTCTGGGCGATCCGGTGACCCGGATCGACATCGATCGGTTCCCCTATGCTGACGCCTCTTTCGACGTCGTCATCGTGATCGATGTGCACGAGCACTTCGCGCGCCTGAGTGGTCTCAACGCCGAGATCGCGCGCGTGGTCGCACCGGGTGGATTGGCGGTCGTGACGACTCCCAATGGGGATACCAGGTTGCCCGTCGCGGCCTTGAAGCGAGTCATCGGGATGGGGCCGCAGACCTATGGCCATGTGGTCCAGGGGTACCGCATACGCGAGCTGCAGCAGATGGTCCGCACCGTGGGACTCACTCCCCAGTCCTCAGGCGGCTACTCGCGCTTCTTCACGGAGTTTGCCGAGCTGGTCATCAATTTCGCCTACGTCAAGGTGTTGTCGAAGAAGAAGGCCCATCCCCAAGTCCTCGAGGGCACCATCGCGCCGACGTCCCGCAAGGAGCTGGAGGCGGTGCGCAAGGAGTACCGGATGTACTCGCTCATCTATCCGTTCATGTACCTGTTTTCGCTCCTCGACAAGCTCGTGCCGGGAAACGGCGGCTACGCCGTGGCCGTGTCGGCGAGAAAGATGGCGTGATGGCACGCTGCCGAGCATTGGTGACGGGGGCCGGGGGATTCATCGGGTCCCACTTCGTACCGTACCTGGCGATGCGCGGCTGGCAGGTGCGCGCAGTCGACGTGCACGCGGCCCCTCCGGGTGTCCTGGGTCCCAACGTCGAGTACCGCGTCCTGGACATACGTGACGCACAAGCCGTCGCGGCTGCGCTGGAAGGGGTCGACGTCGTGTTCAACCTCGCCAGCGTGCACCTGGATGTCCATGCGGCCTTCGAGGAATTCGCAGCAGTGAACGTCGCCGCACTGCAGCGTCTCGTCGGGCTCTGTGCCGCCGCTGGTGTGCGCAGGCTCGTCCAGGTGAGCAGCGTAGGGGTCTACGGGCACGTCGCCTCGCCGCCGGCGACTGAAGATGCGCCTCTGAATCCGCAGAACGACTACGAGCGGACGAAGGTCGCGGGCGAGCAGGTTGCGTTGAGCTGCGCCGCGCTCACGGGCATGGACGTCGTGGTCATCAGGCCGTCCTGGGTTTACGGTGCAGGGTGTCCGCGTACGCGCAAGCTGATCCGCTCGCTGCGCAAAGGACAATTCTTTTTCATAGGACACGGCCGCAACTTGCGGCATCCCCTCTACGTCGACGATCTGCTCGAAGCCCTGGTGCTCGCGGCCCAGGCCGGTCCGGAGGTCGCCGGCCGGATATTCAACGTTGCAGGACCTCGCTGGATGACGGTCGAGGACATGGTCGCGCAGTTCGCGAGCGCGATCGATGTTCGGCCGCCTTCCTTCCATGCCCCACGCTGGCTGGGCCTGGCAGTAGGCTGGACGGCGGAGAAGGTCAGCGCCATCGTCGGGACCGAGCCGCCCGTTTCGCGGCGCACGCTGGCGTTCTTCGAGAACGATAACGCCTTCGACATCGCAGCTGCGCGGCAGGCACTGGGCTTTGAGCCGAAAGTGGATCTAACGAACGGCGTGAGGCAGATCGCCCCGACCGTGCACTAGGTGCGGAGCCGCGATCCACGTCGCGGCCAGGCTCCGGACGAGCCAGCCGGCCGAGATACCGTAGAGGACGCCCGTCAAGCCCCAATCCCGCGTGGCGAATGCGCCCAACACGGCGATCCCGATCGAAACCCAGGCCGTCAGGCTGACATGGCGCAGGTCTCTTGCGTCCCCCAGTGCAACGGCCACTGCGGTTGCGAATGCACTGAGTACTTTCAGCATGCCCGACACGATTGCCGCGGCCATCAGTGCGTCGCTCAGATCGTAGCGGCCGCCGAGAAACCATCGGGCGATGGGTGGCGCGAGCAGCCAGATGAACAGCGAGCCGATGGCCAGCGCGCCGCTCACAACCCCGAGCTCGCGCCCGAGGAGGGCGCGCCGCGCGGCAACGCTCTGCGCCGCCCGCATGCTCGGAATGAGGGTAAAGAGAACCGCGCTCTGGATCATTCGGAAGGGCGAGCCGACGAGGGCAGCGACCACACCGAACAGAGCCAGGCCGCGAACACCGATCGTCGGAATCAGCACGAGTCGTTCGAGCTGCATGAAGACGGAGCTCGCCATCGTTATGGTCAGAAGAGACACGGCCTCGCGCCACAGCGCCGTCAGCGGGGGCTCCTGCAGCGCGCGTTGCTGGGCAACGACGAGCAGCCACGTGCCAGCCGCACCCGCGGCGGCCGCGAGCGCGATCAGGAGGCCCGGAATTCCGGCGGCGCGCAGCCCGGACAACAGCGTGACCAGGGCAACGGGAAGCAGCGCCAGGTTGGTGATCTGCAGCAGCCAGGCTGCGAGACCGAATCGACGCTCGCCCTGGAAGTGACCCACGCCTGTCTGGATGACGCCGGCCGCGGCCGTGCCGAGGGCGATCGCCACCAGTAGGGTCATGCTGAGCTCGTAAACGAGACCGCAGACAGCCGCGGTCAGAAGTCCCGTCAGCAGCGACGCACCGAGGGCGAAACGGCGCAGCATGGGACCAAGACGAATGCCGCGTCGTGCAATGACCAGATCGACCCCGAGGGGTGCGGCGAGGCTGGCCACCGACAGAATGCCGATGACGAGGGAAAGCAGGCCGTATTCGGCAGCAGGCAACGCCCTGGCCAGCAGCAGATTGCCGAAAGTGAAGGCGACGCCACCCAGTCCGAGCGCCCACACGGCGCGCAGCGAGGCGGATCTCAGGACGATGCGCAACATCACGCCGCCGCGGACGTGCGGGCGGTTGGCGCGGATACCGTGACCACCGGTGCCCGCGTCGCGGTGGGCCGTGGCCCATTCAACAGCAGCCGCTCCCACAGGCTCACGTTGAGGAGGGTCCAGAACAGATGGCTGTGATTGTGACGTCTTTGCTGATGCTCCTTCCAGAGACGCTCCAGCGCGCTTTTCTGAAAGTGATCCCCGATGAGGCGCGAGCAGAAGACTTCGTCGCGCGTGAGCTCCAGGAGCTCGCCGCGGATCCAGTTCTTCATGGGAATGCTGAACCCCTGCTTGGCCCGCATCGCGATGCCTTGCGGCAGACGCTCACGCATGGCGCTCTTCAGCAGCCACTTCGTCGTAAAGCCACGCAGCTTGGTGCTGGCGGGCAGCGAATAGCAGAACTCGACGACACGGTGATCCAGGAACGGCGGGCGCACTTCCAGGCCGTGGGCCATGGACATCTTGTCGACCTTCATCAGCACGCTGTCGGGGAGAATCGTATTCAGCTCGACATACTGCTCCCGCCGCCCGCGCTCTGCGGGCGCTTCGGCCGACCAGCGCTTGACCGGAGCGAAGGGATCGCAGTCCAGGCCCCGCAGCAGCTCGGGCTTGAATATCTCGCGCGCTGTGCGGGGGTCGAGGAAGTATTGCCAGCGCATGTGCTCCCCGGCCTGCGGCAACAGGGCACCCTGAAGAAAGCGCTTCAAGGTGTTGCGCGCACCCTTCTTGACGTCATCGTCGCCCAGCTGGGCGATCGCTGCCCGAAACAGGCGCTGCCGCAGCGCGAGCGGCAACCAGGAGAGCAGCGCCGAGGCCTTGCTCGCGCGGAAGCGGTCGTACCCCATCAGGAGCTCATCGCCGCCGTCACCGCTCAGCGCCACTTTGACGTAGCGACGTGCCTCTGCGCAGATCAGCATGAAGGGAAGATTCGAAGGATCGGTGGTGGGCTCATCGAGATGCCACACGGAGCGCTCAATGGCGCTGGCATCGACAGGCCGTACGAGCAGCTCACGGTGCTGCGTCCGGAAATGCTCCGCGACACGGCGCGCGTGCTCGAATTCGCTGAAGGAGCTTTCGCGGTAGCCGAGCGCGAAGGTCTGCAGGCCGCTGGGTACCGACTTGCTGAGGAAGCTGACGACCGTGCTGGAGTCGATTCCGCCGGACAGAAAGGCGCCCACCGGCACATCGCTCATCATGTGCTGCGTGCAGGATCGCTCCAGCAGCTCGCGCAACGCGGCGGGCGAGGGATCTACCGGCCGGCTCTCGAGCCTCCAATAGCGCGACAACCGCGGCGCGCCGTCCCCTTCCACGACGAGCATGCAGCCGGGGAGGAGCTTGCGGATTCCGGCGAACAGCGTCTCCGGGGCCGGTGTGAATTCATAGCCCACCAGGTCGAAGAGCGCCTGGCTGTTGATCTCGCGCGGCACCTGCGGGTCCGCCAGCAGGGCTTTGATCTCTGAGGCGAACCGCAGGCGGCCGCCCGCCAGCGTGTAGTAGAGCGGCTTGATGCCGAGGCGGTCGCGCGCCAGGACCAGCCTGCGCCGCGGTGCGTCCCAGATCGCAAACGCAAACATCCCGGTGAGATGGTTCACGAATTCGAGCCCGAATTCCTCGTATGCGTGGACTATCGACTCGGTGTCGCTGCGGCTGCGGAATATGTGGCCTTTGCTCTCGAGATGGGCGCGCAGCGGCGCATGGTTGTAGATCTCCCCGTTGAACGTGATCCACACGGTGCCGTCTTCGTTCGCAAGCGGCTGACGACCCGAGGCGCTGAGATCCACGATGCTCAAGCGACGGTGCCCGAGTGATATGCCAGGGGCTACGTAGGTCCCGTCCGCGTCCGGACCGCGGTGCACGAGAGTGTCCTTCATCAGCTCGATCAGCTGCTCGTCAGCCCAATTGAAGCCGCAGATTCCGCACATACGGGGTCAGTGTCCTTCAGGTTGGTTGCAGGTACGCGCAGCGGAGGCAGGCGAGCGGGCCGGGCAGAGCACGGCATCGAACGTCTGAAGTACGCGCAGGGCTGCCTGCTGCCAGCTGAACTGCCGCGCCCGTTCCAGACCGTCCCTGGACAGGCGCTCGCGCAGCAGCTGCGATCCGGTGACTTCGAGCAGGGCCCCGGCAATGTCCTGCTCATCGTACGGGTCGATCAAACGCGCCGCGCTCCCTGCCACCTCCGGCGCGGCGCCGGTCGCCGGGACTATGGCGGGACATCCCGTGGCCAGCGCCTCCAGGATCGGGATACCGAAGCTCTCACAGAGGGTGGCGAGCACGAAGCAGTCGGCAAGCTGAAAAGCCCGGTGCATCGACTCGTTCGGGACGAACCCCAGGAACTGGACTCCTTCGAGGTCTGCAGGCCCAAAGCCCCGTGCGTGCAGGTATTCCCGAACTCCAAGGCCGGCCACCACGAGGGGTAGAGGTTGCGGGGCAGCCTGCCGGTACCGGCGGTAGGCACGGATCAGACGCTCGTTGTTGCCACCCGGGTAGCCGGACATTCTTCTGTTGCCGGTGTGCAGCACGCGGGCAACGGTGAGGATGTAGCGATCTGCGAGCCCATAGTGCCTGCGGAACTCCTGCAGCTTCGGCCAGTCGCGCGTTGTGTTGAACGCCGGACCCGCACCGGCGTGAGTCACCGCCGCGTGTGCGACATTCAATCCGGCGTGTCGCGAGAGCTCCTCGAGTGTCGATCTGGAAATCCCGAGCAGCGCGCGCGCCTTGCGGCAGTAGAGCGGCAGCATCAGGCGGATGTACAGATTGTCCCACCAGGGATAGTTGCCGGGATTCACGTACCAGTCGCAGCTCTGCAGGATGAAGACACCTGGAATCCGGCCCAGCAGCGGCAGGGAGAACTTCGGGTTGAACAGCAGGTCGACTCCGGCTCGCCACGCGGCCCTGGGAACCAGGACCTGATCCCACCAGAGCTTGCTCGTCGCGGGCAACACCTGCGTCGTGACGTTCGTAAACGCGGTAAACCGATCTCTTGCGGACTGGCTGCCTAGAAAAACGACATAACGCGTGCCGGGATCCAGGGCGAACATCTGCTGCAGAAGCTCGCGCGAGTAGATTCCGAGACCGTCCTGCTGGTTCAGGAGGCGCGCCATCACACCGATCGTCCGCTGAGCCGTCATGTGCAGTCGTGTCTTCAGTGGGCGAGATGCTGTGTCTTGGAGATTCCGGCGACCTTGCCGGCGGCAATCGCCAGCAGGCTCCCCCGGCCGCTACCCGGCAGCAGCCGCAGCCAGTCCGACTTGAGTCTGCCGAAGGCGGACAGGGGCAGGTCCGGCCGGCGCGCTCGGCCGAAATCGAGCGCAACTCCGAAGACCGCCTCGAGCGCAAATTCCTTCGCCAGCTGCAGCGAAAGGGCCGAGCCCATCATCCACGGATACGCCAGGTATCGCGGCGCATAGCCCAGGTGTTTCTGGAACAGATCCCGGGAGTGCTCGAACTCCGAAGCGACCAACTCACGCAGACTGCCGTGCTCGCTGAGGTGGCCCGGGCTCGTTCGGGCGCGCCTCGCGTGCAGCCTGCGCAGCAGTGCGGCGTTGTCCGGGCGTTCGAAGAACGCGGCGTCCCCGCATCGCGAGACGAGGCGGACGCAGGCGGCGGCGACCTCAGGGTCCTCGACGAATCGCCGGCTGGCAGACAACAGCGGCGTAGCGGCGTAGATCGGCGTACCCAGCGCGGGCCGGCCGAGCTCCTCACCGGCGTACCCGTTGCGCATGGGCCAGTCGTAGATGTCGTAGCCGGCGAGCGTGCGGGGGTTGGCGAATTCGAGCAGGCGGCCGGAGGTGTAGACGAGTGCGTGACGATGTGCGTGAGACTGGACGTCGACCAGTCCCGATTGCGCGCTGCTCCTGAGCTGGTCCCAGGTCATGAAGCGCTCCATGTCTGCCGTTCTCGGGAAGGGATCCCCGATCCAGTAAGTAGGAGCGAAGAGCGTGGCGCGTGCCTCGAACTCGCGCAGCACCGGGAGAGCGGTGTCGTGAAAATTGCTCCGGGCGTCGTCGAAGGTGAGCAGCACACAGCGCCCGCAACCCCGCGGAAGTCCGGACTTTGCCGCCGCGGCCGCCGCGAACTCGCCCAGCGACAGGGTGCGGTAGCGGTTTCTACGCAGAAACTCCAGGTCGCCGGCCAGACGGTCGCGCTCAACGTCGTGATAGATGAAGACCGGGATCGAGTCCTTGCGCACGGGCAGGCCTAGAACGAACCCGGGGTAGTGCGTGCGCAGCGCGCCGAGCACGCTTCGCACGGCTCGCCCGGCCCGGACCCGTCCTGGGGCCCCGCTGCTTGCGGGAACCGCGCAGCTTCCGGGAACCCTGCTGCGGCCGGGCGCTGCGTTCCCATCTGAAAGCCTGCTGCCGCCAGGGGTCACGCTGTGTGCTGGCCGTGGGCTGTCATGTTTCTGGGGTGATGCCATATGGAACAGCTCCTGCATGCAAGTAGCAGGCCGTGCGCCGCAATGGCCAAGCTCATGACCGAGCCACGGAATTGCTTGAAATCCCTCGATTGACACCGCATCTGCACTCGGTACGTTTCGTGCTAGGCCCAAGCAAAATTCAACACACCCGCGGCACCCATCAGGAGGTGCTGACCGACATGACCTCACAGCCCCTGCCGGGTACCGCGCGAGTCGAGCCGATGACTGGCGCGGGTGGATCGCGCGCGCTCTCTCATGGCTCGCAGTTACCTCTCATCGTGCATGCCGATGATTTCGGGGAGACACAGGAGATTACGCGCGGTATCTGCAGGGGTATCGAGGCCGGTGCGGTCACCAGCACGTCGATCATGGCCAACATGCCCGGCACCCACGACGCATTGCAGCGGGCTGCGGCACTCGCGGACCGCGCCAGTTTCGGCGTCCATCTGAATCTGAGTGAGGGCAGGGCGCTGTCCGCGGGACGCTCATTGGTCGGTGAAGACGGCCGCCTGCACGACAAGCGCACGCTGTTCGTCGCCAGCATGACCGGCCGACTCCGGCTTGCCGAAGTGGAAGCCGAGATCACCGCGCAGATTGCTCGCGTGCGCGATTCGGGAGTTCGCATCTCACACGTGGACGGACACAAGCACCTTCATCAGCTGCCGGTCGTCAGTGCCGCGGTCGCGAATGTTTTGCCAAGGTTCGGGATCGAGAGAGTCAGAATTACACGCCTGGGACGACTCACTCGGGTGCGCAAGGCAACGACTCTGGTTCGGGAGCTGCTCGCGCTGAAAGCTTCGCGAAAGTTCCACCGCGCTCGCTTGCGTTCGCCCGTCCGGACCGTGGACCTGCAGCCGCTCATCGCAGCGTACCGCGGAGAAGAGCCCGTGCCCGATGGCCTCCTCGTCGATCCCTCGGGGCCGGTCGAATTGTGCTGCCACCCGGGGACCGCGGCCGCGGATCTCGAAAAGCCTGGCAGCCACACGCGGCGCGCCGAGCTCGACTTTCTGCTCTCGCCGCGCTTCCGCGAGCTGCTGCTGATCAATGGTGCGCGTTTGGTTTCGTACTGGGAAGTGTGAGGCATGCGCATACTCAAGATCGTCCCCCAGGCGTTCTACACGGCTCGCGGCACTCCGCTCAGCGCCTATCATCGCGCCCGCGAGCTGGTTGCCCGGGGTCACGAGGTCGACATTCTGACCTATGGCGTCGGTGAGGAACCGCCCCACCTGAAGGCACGGGTGTTCCGCTCCCACGGACCTCATTTCGCGCGCTCGATCCAGCCGGGTCCGTCGCGCCTGAAGATCTGGTTCGACTTCCTGCTGTTTCTCAACCTGATTGGCCGGCTGTGCCTGAGGCACTACGACCTGCTGTACGCCCACGAGGAAGGCGCGCTGCTGGCGAAGCTCGCCGGCGCGATCTTCCGCATCCCGTACATATACGACATGCACTCGAGCCTCCCGTTGCAGATCACGGACTGGAAGTTCAGCCGCCGTCCCTCGGTGATCAACGCGTTCAGATGGGTCGAGCGGCAGAG